>Ga0114972_10000524_pt1 | contig 28520 bp, 29 predicted proteins | sample M_140807_EF_Meta_FD_87354 | JGI IMG/M metagenome (GOLD analysis project Ga0114972, IMG submission 87354) | Freshwater microbial communities from Lake Montjoie, Canada to study carbon cycling - M_140807_EF_MetaG | ecosystem: Environmental > Aquatic > Freshwater > Lake | place: Lake Montjoie...
CATCTGTTTGGATGATTATCATAGCTTGGATCGCAATGGCAGAAAGGCGGCGGGGGTTACGGCCCTAGATCCCAAGGCGAATAATTTTGACCTGATGTATGAGCAAATTAAATCGCTCAAAGAGGGTCACTCCATCATGAAACCCATTTATAACCACGAAACAGGATTAATCGATCCCCCCGAAAAAATTGAGCCGAATAAGGTGGTTGTGATTGAGGGGCTACATCCTTTATATGATGAAAGAGTCAGAAAACTGATTGATTTTAGTGTTTACCTTGATATCAGCGACGAAGTTAAGGTTAATTGGAAAATTCAACGGGATATGGAAGAGCGGGGTCACACCTACGCCGATGTGATTGCCTCTATCAATGCGAGAAAACCTGATTTTACGGCCTATATCGAAGTTCAGAAGCAATACGCGGATGTGGTTATCCAGGTGTTGCCGACCAAATTGATTGACGACAAGGAAAGCAAGTTGCTACGGGTTCGTCTGGTTCAGAAAGATTCGGTTAAATTCTTTGAACCTGCCTATCTCTTTGATGAGGGTTCTACCATTGATTGGCGGCCTTGTGGTCGTAAGTTGACCTGTACCTATCCTGGATTGAAGATGTACTATGGCCCTGATAACTTTTTTGGGAACGAAGTTTCGATCCTAGAAGTAGATGGTAAGTTTGATAATTTGGAAGAGATGATCTATGTGGAAAGTCATCTGAGCAAGACGGGAACCAAGTATTATGGCGAAATGACCCATTTACTGATTAAACATAAGGATTATCCTGGATCAGACAATGGTACGGGTTTATTTCAGGTTTTAGTCGGTCTGAAAATGCGGGAAGTTTATGAACAGTTGACGGCCAATGCGAAGGTTCCTGCGATCGCGTAAACCAAAATGATTGATTGATCGTCTTTGAATCGTGGGAGTATTATTGGCTCTCACGGTTTTTTATTTGAGGAGGTAAGAAAATGTTTCAATTTTTGATTTTGACGATTTTTGTCCTATTCGGGGCGGTGGAATTATTTCAATGGCTCAAGGGGGTGATGTTGCCGTTGCCGATCTATGTTTTAGCGGGGGCTTTTTTGGCGATCGCGTCTAATTATGATCGGGGAATGAGTTTATTGTTTAATCAGGCTCCTTCTGCTGAAAATTTGATGCAAACGGCGGTGATTATTGAACCTGAGCCGAAGGTTTTAACGGCTGAGTCGATGGATTCTGCTGAAGCCTCCGTTAAGATAGAAGAAAGTTAAGTTTAGGGATAAGACTAATTTATGGAAACACCGTTAACAAGTGAGATAGAAATTAAAGATATTTTAAATAGAATAGATCAAAAATTAGATTCCCTAAATAATATTCAGGTAAGCACGGCAACGCTTACGGCTAAAGTTGCTCAATTAGAAGAAGAAGTTAGAACGATTAAGGATTTTCAATGTACCCAAATCTGGAGACTAATTTGGATCTTAGTTTGGACTTTAGTGGGGATTATTTCAACGATTCTTTTAGGCGCGATCGCTGTTTTTGTTTTGATTGCTTTACCAAGTAAAATAGTTTAGACTAAGAATTAAATTTACCCACGATTAGGATCATAAAAAAGAAAAAATATGGATAAGCAAGAACTCCCGATTAATAATCCTGCTGAGAGACTTTATGTTATTTTGACAAGAATGGCAGGAAATAATTCCGATTCCCGCGTGATTGTCAAGGAAATATTTTGTAATGCTATAGGAATGGATACTAATGATGAGAATTTTATCCAAGGAATTGACGAGTCATTTACGTCATTAAAAAATATGGAGGATCAAGTACAAAAATATTTTCAGCCTCGTAAGCATAAAGCTTGTTTACAAATGATTCAAGATATTAGAGAATTTATTTCTAGTATATTAAAATATAATAATGAGGCATGGGTTTTATTCTCATCCCGACTTAGTTTTCCAAACTTAGATCTACTAAATTCTTATGGATATGATTTTGAAGCAATTAGTTTTAATGCAGATCTTTTAAATGAATTAATAAATGATGTAGAAGCTTGGTTACTAGAGATTCAAAAATCTGAGTTTGATGAAAGTGTAAAAGAATTTTTAATATCTACATTTATGGAAATTAAGAATCTCTTAGAAAAATATTACGATTGCGGCTCACATCGGATTGAAACAGAAATCTTAGCAGCAATAGCTAAAATTACCCTTTATTCAAAGAATCTTACCGCAGAAAATAAAAGCATTTTTGACAAATCTTCTGAGAAATTACTTAAAATTCTTGATTTATTTATTAAGCCCGCGAGTGCATATTTTCTTGGTGAAAAATTATTTTCAGAAGCTATTCGTCCAATAATGACTGAAGTAATAAATAAAGCACAACATCTTCTTCCTCCAGGTGGCTAAAAGTACAAGATAAATAATACCTATAAAATGGAAATTCCTCGTCTTCATCCTGATACCATCGAAGCAATCAAAGAACGAGTTGATATTGTTGATGTCATCTCCGAATATGTTGTACTCAAAAAAAAGGGAAAAGATTACTCTGGCTTATGTCCCTTCCATGATGAAAAATCCCCAAGCTTTAGCGTAAGCCCAACAAAACAAGTTTATTATTGCTTCGGTTGCGGACAAGGTGGTAATACCTTTAAATTTCTAATGGAATTAGGGAAAAAATCCTTTGGAGACGTGGTTTTAGAATTAGCTAATCGCTATCAAGTCCCCATAAAAACCCTAGAACCTGAACAAAAAAAAGAACTGCAACGCCAACTTTCTCAACGGGAACAACTCTACGAAATTTTGGCCGTTACCACCGCATTTTATCAGCACGTTCTCTATCAACCCCAAGGAGAAAAAGCTCTTAAATACCTCAAAGAAAAAAGAGGACTACAACCAGAAATTATTCAACAATTTCAATTAGGTTATTCGCCCGAAGGTTGGGAAACTCTGTATCGTTATTTAGTTGAACAAAAACATTATCCTCTGGCTTTAGTTGAACAAGCTGGTCTGATTAAACCCCGTAAAACCAATAACGGCTATTATGATCAATTCCGCGATCGCCTAATGATCCCCATTCAGGATATTCAAGGAAGAGTAATTGGCTTTGGCAGTCGAACCTTGGGAACCGATGAACCCAAATATTTGAATTCTCCTGAAACGCCTTTGTTTGATAAAGGTAAAACTTTGTTTGGTTTAGATAAAGCCAAAAATAGTATCCAAAAACAGGATCAAGCCATCGTTGTTGAAGGTTATTTTGATGTGATTGCCCTCCATGCCGCAGGGTTTACCCACGCGATCGCGGCTTTAGGAACAGCCTTTAGTAAGGATCAATTGAAATTATTATTGCGTTATACCGACTCAAAACAAGTAATTTTTAACTTTGATGCCGATAAAGCAGGAACCAAAGCCACCCAACGCGCGATCGGAGAAATTGAACCGTTAATTTATAGCGGTCAAGTGAATCTGAGAGTATTGAATTTACCCGAAGGAAAAGATGCCGATGAATTTTTAAAATCTAGTCCTGAAAATATTCAACAATATCAAGAATTAATTAATAATTCCCCGCTTTGGTTTGATTGGCAAATCCAGCAACTTTTAGTCAATAGAAATCTGAAACAAGCCGATCATTTTGAACAAATTGGTAAAGGAATGATCCAGTTATTAGATCAATTAGAAGATAGTAATCAATGGGCTTATTATCTCCAATATTGTGCTGAAATATTAAGTCAAGGCGATACTCGATTATTACCGATTCAAATTAGTAATTTGTTAGATCAAACTAAGGGTAGTTCAAATATTATTACTAAAAGTCAAAAAAATAAAGATCGAACTTTTTCAAAATTTAACCCTGATAGTTTGTTAGCAAAATCAGAAGCCTTACTATTACAAATTTATCTGCATTGTTCAGAATATAGAAAAGAAATTATTGCAAAATTAGAAGAAAAAAATTTAATGTTTAGCCAATCTCACCATCGCTTTTTATGGCAAAGAATTCTAGAAGTTCAATCTGCTGTTGACTTAGAACGTGATCCCAATAATCGTTTATTTTCTCTATTACAAGATATTTATCTGGAATATCCTGAGCAAATGAAACAAGTTCAAGGATTATTTTTCTTGTCCGAAAATGCTAATGAAGATATTTTTCGAGCTTCTATGAGTATTCCCAGCGCGATCGCCGCGATCAAAAAAATTTCCGTCCAACAATATTCCCAACATTGTTTAGTGAAATGGGAAGAATTTTTAAAGATTAAGGATCTTGAACGTTCCCAATATTATTATCAAGAATTTCTGAAATCTAAACAGGAAATAGACATCCTAAATCAGCAACAAATTGGTCAAAATCCTACATAATTTATTATAATTATCTTTATTGTTATATTGCTTAAAACTCTAATGGTACAAGCTCTATCTAAAGAATTAACTCTAGAAGCATTTCTGGCTGAATCTGAAACCAAACCAGCCAGCGAATATATTGACGGTAAAATCATCCAAAAATCTATGCCCCAAGGTGAACATAGCACCATTCAAGGTGAATTAATTATTGCGATTAATGCAATTACTAAACCGCAAAAAATTGCGAGAGCTTTTCCAGAATTACGGTGTGTTTTTGCCAATAGAGCCATTGTGCCAGATGTTGCTGTTTTTGCTTGGGATAGGATTCCCCGTAATGAAGATGGTAGTATCGCTAATCTTTTCGCGATCGCGCCTGATTGGATGATTGAAATTCTTTCTCCTGAACAACGTTCTACTAAAGTTATTGCTAAAATTCTTCATAGTATTAAACACGGAACCCAACTAGGTTGGTTAATTGATCCCAAGGAAAAAGCAATATTTATTTTTTATCCGAATCAATCTTTGGATTGGCTAGATCAACCCGAACAATTGCTTCCTGTTCCAGACTTTGCTAATAATTTACAGTTAACGGTGGGAGATATTTTTAATTGGCTATTAGAATAAATTAATTTAAACAATAGTGATAACAAAAATTTAAAACTTCATTGAGATCATTGGTTTGCTGGGGATAATCAACTTTTGGACGAGCAATAATCATTAAAGGAATTTCCAATAGTTCAGCAACCTTTTGTTTAATCTCTTCTCCTCCCGCTTGTCCAGATGCTTTACTAATTACCAAAGAAATATTCCATTGTTGCCAGAGAGCTTTTTCTAAATCAATACTAATCGGCGGACGAATAGCAATTAAGCGATCGCTGGTAAATCCTGACTCCAAAGCGACCTTGAGCGATTCTATACTGGGTAAAATCCGAGCAAATAAAACTGCTTGGGATTGCCATTGCTTAAACCTTGGTAAAATTTTATAACCAAGTGTTAATAAAACTCGTTGATTGGTTAAATAATTTCCTGTTAAAAGCGTTTCAAAATCTTCTAAGACTGTAATATTTTGACTCGGTACTAATTCGGCTCGTTCGTAGCGTAAATAAGGGATTTGCAAAGTCTGAGCAATTTTAATCACCGTCTCGGAAATCGCGATCGCGTAGGGATGGGAGGCATCAACAATGGCGATGATTTTTTCCTGTTGAATAAAGTCATGAATTTGAAATTCCTTTAGCTGACCGACTCGAATCCGTAAATTCGACAGAGCAGGATAAAGTTTCACCGCATCTGCCGTTGTGACCGTCACGATACAAGAAAAATTTTTCTCCGCGATCGCCTGGGCAAGCATCACACTTTCACTCGTTCCCCCAATAATCCAAAAATAATTTTCAGCCAAAGTCATTTTGAAAAATCAATTACGCAATCGCTTGTTCATAACGCTCTAGCTCTGGACTATCTTCCCCATAGACCCCAGCGATCTGTTGCTCACAGCAGTCAATGGCAAAATCATTAAACTCCTCTGGGCTGACTCCAAACATCTGCTCAAAGGTCTCAGGCAAAACCCGACAAAAACGAGGACGCTCATCATAAATTCGACAGTCCCTACTTTCGGAATCAAAATTAATACACCAACCGCCTTCCCCCACCAGACTTAAATAATGGGTCAACTCCTCTGGCGATAAATACTCTGCCAAATCAGGGCGATCGCTGGGGTCAAGATTACAGCAAGCCCCACACCCTTTAATACATTGCCAAGTCGCCATCTTTAGAAAATCCCCTTCTTGCTCAAAAGACTGATTGTAGAACTTTATGTATATTTATGTCATTTTTCAAAAACAGGGAAACCATCCCAAGGTATCATAGACAATGGCTTTCGTGGCGTTTTGTCCTATCCCACTCATACCATAGACGATTTTTAGGAGAACATATGGATTTAATAGCATCCCTTAATCTAGAACCTATTTTTCAGTTAACCTTTGTTGGTCTCATCTTGATTGCAGGCCCCGTCGTCATCTTCTTGTTGGCTCTCCGAGGCGGCGATCTCTAAAGCAGTAGTCTGCCCACTGGTTATTAATTTTTACCTTCCTCTTGACTAGGGAGGTTTTTTAGTGCATAATCGCTTCCAGTGATTTGTGGAGCTTTTGTGAACTTTTTGTTGTGATCGCTTTTACGGCTTAATTTATAATTCCAAAATCGAAGATAAATTTTAGCATTTAAAAAATATCTGAGAAGAAAAAGTTGTAAACTAAACCTTGTTCATGTTAAAGTCTAAAAAAATTTCATAAAAAACAAACTGAATAAGCAAAAACTAAATTTTTATAAGTTTTCAGAAAACACTTGCCTATTTTGAAAATGCCAAGTAGGATAGTCCCGTAGCTAAAAGAAATTCCATTCTTTACGGGAATTTCAAAAGACAAATAAATTTCCTTTAATGCAACAAATTATTGTTGTAAACTGAAAGAGAAGACACCATTTGAGTGCACTCTAAAGTTTTAGTCAGAGGTATTTTAGTGTCTTTTTTGCCCATTAATTACTCAAATATTTATTTAGATTGTTTTATATAAAAACTCAAGTTATTTAATTCCAAATGAAGTGTTCAATTATTGTCCGTTGCTACAACGAAGAAGAGCATATTGGCTGCCTTCTGACTGGAATAATAGAACAAACCTTAAAGGACATTGAAATAATTGTTGTAGATTCGGGATCTACGGATGCAACATTAGGAATTGCCTCTAGATTCCCAGTAAAGATTGTTTCAATTAGACCTGAAGAATTTTCTTTTGGACGCTCATTAAATATTGGTTGCGAGCAAGCAATAGGCGACTTTATTGTCATTGCAAGTGCTCATATTTACCCAATTTATAAAGACTGGCTTGAAAAAATAGTAGAGCCTTTTGTTGATAGTAAAATTGGATTAGTTTATGGAAAACAGAGAGGAAACGAAACGACGAAATATACTGAACATCAAATTTTTGCTAAATGGTTTTCTGAGAAATCTAATCTTAATCAAAGACACCCTTTTTGTAATAATGCTAATGCAGCAATCCGTAGAGAACTTTGGAATCAAATTCCTTATGATGAAAGTTTGACTGGCTTAGAAGACTTGGACTGGTCAAAGAAAATTCTATCTTTGGATTACAAGATAGCCTACGTTTCTGATGCAGAGATTGTTCATGTTCATAATGAAACTTTTAAAAAAATTTATAATAGATACTATAGAGAGGCTTTAGCTTTTAAGCAAATTTTTCCTGATGAAATATTTAGGTTTAGGGAGTTTATAAAATTTACAGTTGCTAATAGTATTACTGACTACTACCATGCTTGGCATGACAGAGTTTTTTTCAGAAATCTTTTCTCCATCCCTATCTTTCGATTTATGCAGTTTTGGGGGACTTATAAAGGATTTCTTGAGCATGGTATTATCACGAGCGAGGTAAAACAGACGTTCTATTATCCTCGAAAAATGGAGAAGCAAAAAGCAGCACACAAATCCGATAAAGATAGAATAATTAACTACAAACCAATAAGGGAGGAATATCTTGAAAAAATATTATGATATTTCAGTCCCAATTTCTCCTCAACTTCCCGTTTGGCCAGATACCCAGCCGATTGAATTTCAACGAACCTTAGACTTGGATCAAGGTGATATTGCTAACGATACAACAATCTGTATGAGTGTTCATACAGGAACTCATGTAGATGCTTCACTACACTTTGTTTCTTCTGGCAGAAGTGTCGATGAGTTACCTCTTGACACTCTAATTGGAGTTGCAACAGTTGTTGATGTGGGAGAAATAGAAGTTATAACAGCAGATTTTTTAAAGAGTTTGTGCTTACCCAATAATCTTGAGCGAATACTCTTCAAAACAAAAAATTCTAGGCTGTGGAATTCAATTAATTCAAGTACATTTGAACCTAATTTTGTTGCCTTAAGTTCTGACGCAGCAGAATGGCTTGTTAATCAAGGAATTGTTCTTGTCGGTATTGACTATCTATCAATACAACGTTTTTACGATGGACCTGAAACTCATATTGTTCTTCTTCAGTCAGATGTTGTAATTATTGAAGGATTAAATCTAATCGATGTACCTGCTGGTGATTACGAATTAATTTGTTTACCGATTAAACTTAAAGGTCTAGAGGGCGCACCCTCTAGGGCAATTTTACGTCCTTTATCTATTACATAAACTTTATCCTAAGCTGATGAGCTTTCCAAAAATTGTTGCTTTTGTTCCGATGCGTCACTCTAGTGAACGTGTACGTGGTAAAAACTATCGGCTTTTCGCTAACAAGCCTCTGTATCATTACATTGTTGAAAGTCTGTTAAATTGCCCCCAGATAACTCAGGTTTGTATTGATACTGACAGTCCAGTGATAATTGAAGAAGTCAGTAAAATTTTTCCAACGGTTAAAGTTTTGCTCCGTCCAGAGCATTTGAGAGACGGCTCAATTCCAATGAATGATGTTCTTTTAAATTCTGTCAGTCAAGTTTCATCTGATTTTTATATTCAAACTCATAGTACTAATCCTTTACTCCGTTCAGAAACTATTTCTAAAGCAATTGATTTATTCCTTAGTAGTCCTGACCATGATAGTTTATTTACTGTAACCAAGTTACAGACTCGATTTTATGATGCTGATGGCAACCCAATGAATCATGATCCAAATATTTTATTAAGAACTCAGGATTTACCCCCAGTTTTTGAAGAGAATTCCAATCTTTATATTTTCAGCGAAAAAACTTTAAAAGAAAAAAATAATCGTATTGGATACACTCCACTTATGTTTGAGATGGATCGAGATGAAGCATGGGATATTGATGAAGAAATTGACTTTCGTGTTGCCGAGTTTTTATACCTTAATCGGGAAGAAAAATCATGAATTATAAAGTTCTGGTGACTTGTCCACCAATGCTTGGACTCATTGATGAGTTTAGACATTTTTTTGAAGAAAAAAGCATTAATCTTCACTGCCCCCCCGTTAAGCAAACGCTATCAGTAGAAGAGCTTAAGGAATTATTACCCCAATTCGATGGTTGGATTATTGGAGATGATCCAGCAAATGCTGAAGTTTTTAAAGCAGGTCATAAGGGAAAATTGAAGGCGGCAGTTAAGTGGGGAGTTGGTGTTGATAATGTTGATTTTAACGCGGCTAAAGAGCTAGGCATTCCCATCACGAACACCCCTCGAATGTTTGGAGGAGAAGTTGCTGATGTTGCGGTTGGTTATGTTATTGGTTTAGCAAGACAGACTTTTTTGATAGACCGGGAAGTTAGAAAAGGAAATTGGATTAAACCTTCAGGAACTTCTCTCGCTGGCAAGACTGTTGCTTTGGTTGGATTTGGAGACATCGGTAGAAATACGGCTAAACGTCTGTTGGCTTTTGATCTAAAAATTATTGCTTATGACCCTTATTTTCAAACTCAGGATGATTTAAACCAAGTAGAATCTTCCATTTGGCCAGAAAGAATAGAAGAAGCTGATTTTATTGTGCTAACTTGCGCCTTAACTTCTGATAATTATCACTTACTGAATGCTGATATATTTGCAAAAGTTAAACCAGCAGTAAAAATTGTCAATGTCGCCCGTGGCCCTTTGATTGATGAGTCGGCATTAATTGACGCTTTATTAGCGGGTCAAGTTCATTCTGTAGCTTTGGATGTTTTTGAAGTTGAGCCACTTCCTTTAGATTCTCCACTCCGTAGTTTTGAACAATGTATTTTTGGATCTCACAACGGATCTAATACTGTTGATGCTGTTCATCGTGCAAGTCACCAGGCGATCGCGCTTTTATTCGACTTCTTGGGAGTGAGTTGATGCAAAAAAATGTCCTGATTACAGGAGCCAATGGTGGAATCGGTAAGGCTCTATGTCTAGCTTTTATGGATGCTGGATATTTTGTGATAGCCTCGGATAAAGTTGTAGGAGATTGTGTTTGTGATGTTTTCATCCAAGCTGATATTGAAGCACTATCTAGTGATGTAGAATATCGTAACGATATTTTTTTCAAAATACGTAAGTCTTTAAATAATAAAAGTCTTTTTGCTTTAATCAATAATGCTGCTATTCAGATTTTGGGTAAAACAGAAGAAATTCAAATAGAACATTGGCGACAGACCTTAGACATTAATTTGATTGCTCCATTTTTAATCATTCAGGGTTTGCTTCCAGAACTTAAGAAAGGCAATGGTTCTGTCGTTAATATTTCTAGCGTTCATGCTATCAATACAAAGCCAGGCTTTATTTGTTATGCAACAAGTAAAACAGCGTTGATTGGCTTAACAAAAGCTATGGCAGTGGATTTAGGAGCAAGTGTACGAATTAATGTCATTTGTCCTGGCGCTACAGCTACGCCAATGCTTTTAGCTGGGTTTAAAGGCAAAGATGAAGAGTTTGATCAACTATCAAAAATGCATCCTTTGGAGAGAATTGCACAACCCAAAGAAATTGCTCAGGTGGCACTATTTTTAGTATCTGAAGAAGCAAGCTTTATTACTGGAGCATCTTTAAATGTCGATGGAGGTATTGGAGTGCGACTCCATGATCCTGTTTAATAAAAACTATTACCTAAATGTTAAGCCTAATAGTGTATGTCACACTAAACTCTGTAATTAATAGTATTTATTTTGATATGGTTTCTGTTTTGCTAAGTTTTTGGCTATCGATTTAAATTATATTACTGCTGATCTCTATCCATTCTTAATTATGAGTATGTCAAAAATTAACATTATTGATATTGGTTCCGTTGGTGGATTTGATTTTCCTTGGAAAAATCACACAAAATCTATTGATTGGAGCCTGAGTTTTGAACCGAACGAATCTCCTGTTTTAATCGAGAAAAATTTAAAATACGATTGCGCTGTTTGGAACTTTAATGGCGAATCTCCGTTTTATGTATCAGGACCTAGTGGAGTAGGATCTTCTCTCTTAAAACAAAATTATGCATGGGTTAAAGAAAATTTTGAAAGTATTCGTTCACAAGGTAATCAAAAGCTAAACGATACCTGGATAGATAGATCACAAATTACAAAAGAGTTTCTATGTCCTGTCAAAAAGCTAGATACCATTTTGGAGGAACTTGATCAATCACTAGATAACCATATCCCTTTTCACTTTCTCAAAAGTGATACTCAGAGTGGAGAGTTTTTTGTTTTGGAGGGTGCTAGGACTTACCTTGAAAATGACTGTCTTGGACTAGAATTGGAGTTATTTCGTTATCCACTCTATCAAAACTTAGTTACTGAGGATAAAGTTAAAAGTTATTTAGCCGATTTAGGTTTTTATGTTGCTGGATGGACTGGTTATCAAAATTCTTTTGCTTCCCAAGCCGACTATCTTTTCTTACGCAAGAATCCTCGATCTGAAGAAGAGATCAAGATGATTGAATTGATTAAATCAGTTTATAATCCTCATGGTTCTGAAAATCTTATCAAACAAAAAACTTTTTTTTCAAGTTCTTTGGGCAAGATTAAGTCTCTAATCCAAAATCTAGTTAATTAAAATTCTAAAACTTATGTTGAACTACGAATTTATAGACCCAGAAAAACAAATTAGTTCCGAAGATTTTAAAGATGTTGAGTCTTTTGTTAAATTAACAGGACGTACTCAGTTGGGATGGCATTATATAACTGATATAACATGGATGTATTCTCGAATCAAGCATTGGCCCCGTGAGACTAAAATACTTGATGCTGGTGGTGGATTTGGACCATTACAATTTTTATTGGCAGAAATGGGCTTTCAAGTCACAAATATTGATATGGTTCTTTCACAGCCTCCACTAAAGTATAGCGTTCGTTACGGTACTAAACTTCAAATATTACCAAGTTTTACTCCAACAGATTACAAGGGATTTTTATCTAGGAATAAAGAAAAGTCTTTCAATCGAGATCTAAAAAAGATTTTGAAAGAAAATTTCATCTACAACTATTGGTCTAAACAAAGCTATGCTATGTCTCATGATAGATGGCGTTCGTCAGTTAATTTATCTGACACACCATTAGGATCTATTAAATGGTGTGTGGGGAATTTATGTCATATGCCTGAAATCCCATCTGGTGATTTTGATGCCGTAGTTTCATTATCAGCGTGGGAACATATCCCCTATGAGCTTCTTGATTCTGCGTTAACTGAAATTCGTAGAGTTCTAAAACCTGATGCTAAATGGGCAGTAACGACTTCTGCAACAGAAGCCACATCAACATATTGGCATGAGCCATCTAAAAGTAACTGTTTTTCTATTAATGACTTAGAAAATAAATTTGGTGCAAAAACATTGGCTAGTCAAAATCCAGAGATGATATTAGATAATTATCGTCAATGTTCTTATTTGAAAGATAATCTTGCTGAATTTTATAAAAAATCAGGTAATTATGGAATGCCTTGGGGTAAGTGGGATCCAAAATATATTCCCGTTGGTCTGAGTCAATTCTAGAATTTCTATAAAATCACAATATATCTTAAACAATGGAAAAAACAATGATACAGCAACTCATTAAAGCGATTCAATCGTCAGAACTTAATGGTTTACTGGAAACACCTCCTTTATTAGGGGAATTAACTGGTTTTTCTGGGAAAAAACTCTTAGGTGTTTTACAAAGATTTTCAAAGCTTTTTGAGAATCAGCAAGAAGATACTTGCTATTTAGAAATAGGTGTATTCCAAGGGTTAACCTTATCTTTGACAGCTTTAAGTTCAAAGAATTTTTCATGTTACGGGATTGACAATTTTGCTTTTTTTGATCCAGACAAAAAGAATCTTAGTATAGTTGAAGAGCGTTTAGCTAAACTAGCCCTAGATAATGCCTTTATTATTGATAAGGATTATGAAGATGCTTTAGAAAATTTAAGGGACAACATAGGAGATAAAAAAATTGGAGTTTACTTTATTGATGGTCCGCATGACTATAGGAGTCAATTAATGTGTTTGGAACTTGCGTTACCTCATTTACATGAGCAAGCAGTTATAATCGTAGATGATTCTAATTACCGTCATGTCAGGCAAGCCAATCGAGATTTTTTAATTACTCATCCTGAATTCAAATTATTATTTGAAGCTTATACTCCTTGTCATCCTGTTAATATGTCTGAAAATGAAAAAGAAGAAGCCATAAACGGATGGTGGGATGGAGTAAATATTATTGTTAGAGATAAATATAAAGAATTATCTGTCTTATATCCAGAAACTGAAAGAAGTCGAACTCTGTATGAGAATGAACATATTGTTCATGCTTCTCAGTTAGCTGAATTAACACCTCAATCCATTAGTCTTTTGCAGTACCTTTATCAAGGTAATTTTTTAAGATTTATTGCTAGTTCTTTCAAGCTGTATAGACTCTTAAGAAGAGAAAAATCAAAATATAGTAATCGATTTAAAGGGACGAATACCTACTCGAATAGATTAACAACCTTCAAACTTAATTTACCTATATCCTAATTATTGAATAACCTGCTTAAACGACTCTGGACTTCCCCCACACTGATGACATGGGGAAGTTTTGCGACCCGCTCACTTTCTCTAATTGTAGTTTTACCATTAGTTCTTAATCGCCTTAGCACATCTGAAATTGCCCTGTGGTATCTGTTTAGTACGATAATTGGTTTACAGCTATTAGCTGATGTAGGTTTCAGTCCCACTTTTTCAAGGGTTATTGCCTATGGAATGGGAGGTTTAAGTACTTTTGAGATAAAAGATCTTCGTGATTTTAAAAAATCGCCTGCTCTAGCAGAAGCTAATTGGGAAACTATTGAAAAAATTTGCTCCACCATGCGAGCAATATATTTACGTTTGACCGTTATCTCAATTTTCTTGTTAGTGACGATTGGTACTTGGGCAATGTTTAGACCGATCTCTAAGATGTCCGATACAAGATGGGGCTGGGCAGCTTGGGCAGTGATTTTAATCACTTCAGGTTTTACCCTTTTTGGAAATTCTTATAGCTCGTATCTTCAGGGTTTAAATCAAATTGCTCTTTTACGTCGCTGGGAAATATTAACATCGTTAGGTGCAATAGGAACGAGTCTTATCGTTTTGTTAGCTGGTGGTGGATTACTCGGATTAATAATTTCTAATCAGGGTTGGTTAATACTAAATGTTCTGCGTAATCGTTGGTTATGTTCAACAATAAACAATGGTCGTTTCCAAAATTTTACTCATAAAAAAATCGATCCTATTGTTTTTCAAGCTGTATGGCCAAGTGCTTGGCGTAGTGGGTTGGGTATTTTTATGGGCTATGGATTGGTTCAACTCAGTGGTGTTATTTATGCTCAATTCGGAACGGCTTCGGGAGTAGCTTCATATTTACTTGCATTACGACTAATGCAAATAGTAAGCCAATTTTCCCAAGCCCCTTTTTACAGTAAGCTTCCTTTACTAGCAAGATTTCGTTCAGAGGGAAATTTAGAAAAACAAATACAATTGGCAAAACGGGGGATGACTTTAGGTTATTGGACTTATGTGGCGGGGTTCATTGGATTAGGAGTATTAGCAACACCATTACTAACCTTAATTAGTAGTAATGCTGAGTTTGTTAGTCCCTTATTGTGGGGAATAATGGGTTTAAGTATGTTTGCTGAACGTTACGGTGCTATGCACTTACAGCTATATAGTACGACTAATCACATTATTTGGCATATTGCTCACGGAGTATCTGGAGTTATATATCTTGTTGTTTCCCTAGCCTTGTTTAAGCAGATTGGAGTGTACGCTTTTCCCATTGGAACTTTGGCAGGTTATTTAGGATTCTACTGTTGGTATGCTGCAATGCACTCCTATAGGGCTTTTGGTTTAAAGTTTTGGGACTTTGAGAAAGTTGTTATGATTCCTCCTTTGTTATCTATTTTATCATTCTTTTTTTTGCAAGATTTGTACTCATAGATTTAATGGATAATGTTTAGAATTCTGTTTTTGCGACATAAATAATTTATTCGGTAATTGAAAATGCTTTTTGTACAAATTTTTATATTCTTTTATCCAATTATTACACTGATTTCTGATGGAATTATGGGGATTAAGCCAGTATTATTATTAGTTCAAATTATTTTTATTTTTCCACTAAGTTTGTATTTATTTTTTAGGAAACCCAAAGTTAAAAAAAATTTTTCTAGGCAATCTAAAATAATTCACACTTTAGTTATTATATTTTTGGGTGTAAACATAGTTTCTTGTATTAGGGGATTTTTTAATGGACTAATTCCTGAAACTGTCCTAATTTTTAATATTATAAATTTAGTCTTTTTCTATCTCGTCAGTCGGTTCGCAGTAGTCTTAGAAGAAAAAGAAAAAATAACATCATCCTTATTTTTAGGAATTTTATTCTATTGTCTTGTTGAAATTTCTTTATTTTATTCTCCATTATCCAAACAACTAAGTATATTTAATCATGAAAATGTTGATTCAAATAACGCCCTTTCTAATCTTTTTGGTTTTCAATCTGAGAGAATTGCTTTGCCTCTAGCTTCATTCTCTTGGGGGGCAACCCACTCAGGTGCTATTGTTGGTACATTATTTGTAGCATCTTGCATCAGTTTAATGTACACGAAACCAGGCAATAACGGCAGATTTTCTAAACCTAGATCTAGAGACTTTTTTAGGTTAGCCATCCTTTGTCTTTCTATTGCAGTTTCTTTTTGGATTATAGTTTTGGCAGACTCAAGAGCAGCTTTTCTCGCTTGTTTTGTTTCAGTTTTAACCTTTTTATTTCTAAGACTACTATTAACTCATTCATCTCTCATAAAACTCCTATTAAAGTACATTTCTCAAATTTTTATTTCATTGTATCTTTTTAGTTTTTTGTTTATGTATTTGAAAGATTTTGTTGCATATATTCTAGAAGCTGGTGCTATGTATCGTGGTAACAATACGGATACATTTTCAAATAGAGATATTATTTGGAGGGTCGTTATAAAATTTTTCGCTGACTTTTCTCCAGAACACATTATAGGCTATGGAATATGGGGACAGTATGTAACTGGAATTAATAAATATTATGAGAGTTTCGTTTTTAGTTCCAGTATCAATACTTATTACTCTTTACACTCAACCATACTACAAAATCTTATAGATACTGGATATTTAGGAATATTTGTTTATATTTCTCTTACTTTTGTAGTGTTGAAATCCTCAAAAACAATTTTTTTTGAAACGATGTGTCGTAAATCTGATGATCCACAATCCGATTTTTATATTTTTTCTTCAGGTGCTAATTTTGGTATACTATTTTACCTCATAATGGTTGGGAGTTCAGACGCTTTAATAACGATGGAGCGACTATTTTCTATTAACATTTACTTAGTTCTATCTATGTCCAGCCTAACATTAGTACCAAGTAGACAATACGGTTTTCAAATTTTAAAAAGACAAAATCATATTGTCTCGATAGGTGTTTGAGGGAGTTAAGCAAATAGATTTTGTAACAAAGAAAATAATAAGTCTTTGCCGTGCTTTTCGGAACCATGAAAAAATCAAAACTGCCCTTAATATCTGGGCAGTTTTTCCTGAGAAATTCCCCAATGAGGACGTAAGCAAGAACGTAAAATCGGACAAAAATCCTTAGAGGACGTTTGAGAAGTCTCTCCCGATCTCTGAAACCCTTATTCTTTCGTTAAAGGGAGATGTCGAAAACCCTATTCTGTCGTTACAACTAAGCCTTTTCAAACGTCCTCTTACATTCTGTTGACATAAACTTCGTAAAATCCATCTCCGTCCTCATCACGAGCATATTCTCCTAACTCCATGTATCTTTTTACATTTCTGAAGAGAAATGTTTAATCTAGTATGGGTATAATTCCCCGCCCCTTGGGGTAGGGCCGTTTCATTCTTTAGTTAATAAGAGCAATAGTTAGTTTATAGTAATTTAAGTACAGAAAGACAGAATATATCTCAGATTATGGCTTAAATTGCAGATCGCCTCCGTTAATGAGTCGTAACCATGCAGTCGCACCAAGGTTAAAACCCAAGTCTTAAACAGGGAGATGTTAATCGGTGCCGCTCCCGCCTTCTGGGGACTTTTATCTTCTAGTTGGATTACGTCCTTCACCCAATGCAAGCGATTCTCTATCTGCCAATGACCTCGAATCAGACTCGCTAATTGGGGATTATTGGGCGAAAGGGAACTCATATAGTAACCAACGCGGTGATAAGGCTTGTCCCCCCGTATCCCTTGCCGTTCTACTTTTATCACGCTGCCGACTGAATTCCATTTTGGGTCTAAATTGGGCGGCACGGAGAATATTTCTACCTTCCTTTCACTTTGACGATTCCTCGTTTTTTCTGTATTTTTATCAGTTTTTAATGGTTCTTCTTCTTTTGTATGCTCCTCAATCGCTTTGTACAAATTCTTTTGATTTCTTTTTACTTTCACAATGTAATCATTCCCACTCTCAACTACCATGTCTAAGGTCATTTTTTGACAATGAAGTGCATCAAATGTGAACACCAATCCCTCTAAATTTAGGGACTTTAGCAATTCTTGCACTGTCGGTATTTCGCTTGTTTTCTGATTTTCCATCACTTTTACACCTAATACTAAACCCTTCCCATGGCTAAATAACGATACCATATTTACAAAGTTTTGTTCGGCTTCTGCATACTTGCTCACCGTGTTTCTTAAGGCTTTTCCATCTCCACTTACCCCTTCCCCTTTTGGGATTATTACGTTTTCTTTTAGCCAGGCATTCAATTGTTTTTGCACTTCTTGGTACTCCAATCCTAGTAGGACTCTTCTCACTACTGATGCTGACGGCACTCTTGATTTGGGGATTGATAATTCACGAATTAGACTCCGACGATGACGTTCTATAAAACGCGCCATCGCCCGATAGCCGTATTCTCCGCTCATTATTGCCATGATTACTATCAGGAGGACTAGGGGTAGAGGATGGCGAAGACCACCTCTTTTACGAAAATCGGGGATTTGTTCGAGATAGTGCATTAAGCTATTTTCCATTTTCTTTAGCCATGTAAGATGATTTTTGGAGACTTTACCTTTTATTCCTGCTCTTTATTCTACCAAACGATAGAATGAAACGGCCCTACCCCCCAAGGGGCGGAATTTTTTTGATTTTTTCTTGCACTATACCTTTAAGAATCTGTATGACTCTATATGGAGTATATTTAGGAGCAACTGCGACAAATAAATGAATATGGTCTCCACCAGTTCCCATTTCTTCTATTTTTAACCAATAACGCTCACCTACTATGTTTGTAGATCAGTAATGTCAACTAAAACGCAATCAAGAAAATCAATTAATCCCTATTATTATGGTGTCTATCAGATCATGAATAGACTCTTATGGGATGTGAAGATCGAATCATGGCTTTCTCGAAAAAAACTTAGAAGCTTAAAAGATAAATACCTAGAACAAAAAGCAGTAATTTTGTGTAATGGTCCAAGTTTACTAAAAACTGATTTTTCTTTATTAGAAGGAGTCTTTACGTTTGGATTAAATAAAATTAATCTACTTTTTGATAAACATGATTTTAGACCATCTTGCGTAGTAGCTGTAAATGAATTTGTGATAGAACAAAATGCTGAATACTATAACCATACTGATATACCTATATTCATTAATTCAATTGGTAGATCGTTAATCAAATTTCGTCCTAATGTTACTTTTCTTCATCATTGCGCGCAATATAAATTTGCTCAGGATTGTTCGATTAGCATAAATGCTGGCCCGACAGTTACTTTTACCGCGTTGGAGTTAGCTTTTCATATGGGATTCTCGGAAGTAGCTCTTGTCGGGTGCGATCATAATTTTGTTACTAAAGGTATATCTAACGCAATTGTTCTTTCCGAAGAAAAAGATGAAAATCATTTTGATCCCAATTACTTCGCTGGTGGAGTAAGGTGGCAATTACCAGATATCGCGGCAAGTGAATGTTATTATATCTTGGCAAATACTATTTTTACTGAAAATAAAAGGAAAGTCTTCAATGCCACTGATGGCGGTAAACTTGAAATTTTTCCTAGAATTGCTTTAGAAGAGTTCTTACACGGCTAAAAAATGAGGTAACCTTAAAGCCAAATCTAGCAGATTAAAAGGCTTTGTCAGATCGGAACATGAAAGATGCACTGCAACACAACGAAATGCTTGCCATCAAAGCGTTTCCCCATCTGCGCTGATTTAGATCATCTTTAAATTTGACAACGCTGATTAAAATGTATGAATATAATACTGTACCTTAATCTTGATAGTTTTATTATTCCAACAATCAATTAAAAAACAAATGTCAACATTACCTAAAATAACAATAGTAACTCCTTCTTTTAATCAATCCAGCTTTATTAGAGAAACAATCGAATCTGTCATAAATCAAGACTACCCTAATTTTGAATATTTTGTAGCTGACGGAGGTAGTACAGATGGCTCAGTTGATATAATACGAGAATATGAAGATAAGATTACATGGTGGATTAGTGAAAAAGATGATGGCCAATCTGATGCAATCAATAAAGGATTTCGTCGTTCAACGGGAGAGCTTTGTGCATGGGTTAATAGCGATGATGTATTGTTGCCGAATTGTTTGCGGGAGATTGCTGAGTTTTATTTAGCTAACAACCAACCTGATGTTATAAATAGTAATTGTATTTACATTAATGAAGACAGTAAAGTAATAGGAATGTCTATTGTTTCAAAGCAAACATATTTTTTCGCGAGGCGATGTGTATGGTTTATGAATCAACCTGCTGTTTTTTATAAAACTAGTGTTATTAGACAAAATAATTATCTTAATCCTAAGTTTCACATAGCGATGGATGTAGATATGTGGATAAAACTAATGAAAATGGGTTGTAGATTTGAACACATCCCTAAGTTTCTTGGAGCCTTCAGATGGCAAGAAAACTCAAAGACTTCACAAGTAATTAAAACCCAATCTATATTGTATTATCCAGAGACTATGGTAATATTGCAGCAATCTTCATGGAATATTTCATCTTTTCGCGCTAAGGTATGGAGATTGGTATGGCAATTACTTCAAGTATTAGAGTTTAATTACTTAATTCGTTTTTTTAAGACGCTATCTCTTGCAGGTAAATCACTCTACGAAATCCCCAAATTTTAGTGGTTTGTAATGAATTTTTATCGACTCAGATTCCATTTACCAAATCTCACCATAAAAACGTTTTATGTCAGCACAAAATATAGTTTCACCGAAAAGCACGACATCTACAATAACAAATAGTAGATATTCTTTCGCAAAAGAGGTTCTCGGGAATTGGATTCCAGATGTGACAAGTAGAATCCTAATCGTTGGAGGAGGAGAGAACGATAGTGCTGTATTGTTGCAACTGGGATTTCAAAATGTGGTCGTTTCCAATCTTGACTCTAGAGTAAAGGGTGACGAATTCACTCCTTATCAATGGAGTTACCAAGATGCAGAAGACTTGACCTACGATGATTCTGAATTTGACTTTGTGGTTGTCCACGCCGCCCTTCATCATTGTCGATCTCCCCATAGGGCTTTACTTGAGATGTATCGGGTTGCTAAAAAAGGAGTTATTGCATTTGAATCTCGTGATAGTTTGTCGATGCGCCTTTTAGAGAAGCTGAATTTTACTCCAACCTATGAACATGCTGCCGTTTATTTTAATGATGGAAAATACGGAGGAGTAAATAACACTGAAATTCCCAACTATATTTATCGCTGGACTGAGCGTGAAATAGAAAAAACCATCAATTCGTATTCACCCTATTCAAACCACATATTTCGGTATAAGTATTCTAGTGATGTTCCCGCTACTTCTGGATTAGAGCGAAATAGTACAATTAAATCTTTCATTATTATGATAGCTAAGCCTATCTATACTCTTTTTTCTTTAATATTTCCTCAACAGCAAAATCTATTTGCTTTTTACGTTCAAAAATATTCTCCTGAACAAGGTCTGCATCCTTGGCTTACTTTGAGTGAAAGTGGAATCAAATTTAATCATGATTGGGCAAGAATATTTTATAATTAATTTTCTTGCCTCTTGTTAATTTATATTATCTACAGAGGTATTTTTAATGTCTGATATTTATACTGATGGACAATATTTAAACAATAACCCAACCTGGGGTGTTGAAGACTCTCCTTGGAAGGCAGAGCAAATTCTAAAAATCATCCATCGTAATTCTCTCCAGCCTAATACTATTGCTGAAATTGGTTGCGGTGCTGGGGAAATTTTATATAATCTATCGTCATCACTACATAATGCAACTTTTTACGGATATGAAATATCTCCTCAAGCCTTTGCCCTAACTGATAGTAGAAAAAAAGATAATCTTCATTTTTATCTAGATGATCTTCTTGATAATCCTGAAACTTACTTTGATACTGTTCTTTGCATAGATGTTTTTGAACATGTGGAAAACTATTTACATTTTTTAAAACAGCTAAAATTGAAAGGAAAGAATCATATTTTTCATATTCCTCTGGACATTTCAATATCCTCGGTATTAAGATCACGACCGATACTAAATGGTAGAAAAACGGTAGGACACTTACATTACTTTACCAAAGAAACGGCACTGGCAACATTAGAAGATGCAGGATATAAAATTATTGATTACTTTTATACAGCCCAAGCTATTGAACTGCCTCGAACTCAAAAATCATTGATAACAACTATCGCGAAAGTACCCAGATTCTTAGGCTTTAAGTTGAATCCAGATCTAGCCGTTCGGCTGATGGGAGGCTACTCACTAATGGTTTTAACTCAATAACTAATTTTTTTATGTCAGACGGATTGTACATTAACTTTTGCCTTCGGCAACACCCCGATATTGGTGGAACTTACACGGCCCAATCATTATTTCGTCAATCCATCAATAGTTATTTCATTGACATAGAAATCCCTGGCTTTAATAGCAGAAGCGAAGCTGACTTTACAGTATCTGGCTCCATAAATCCCTTTATTTCTTTCTTAAAATCTGCTCACCCGAATTTCTTTTCCTTTATCCCAGAATCAGTCCAGACTAAGACACAAGGAATAATTATTCACTCAGGCTTTCTATCTCATTTTTCTTATGGATATCAATTATCTCGTCATTTGGATGTCCCACTTTATTTGGTACCTCATGGATTTAGCGATCCCTACGCATTTTCCTATAATAAGTTGAAAAAGAAAATATGGCTAGAATTAATTGGTAAAATTGCCTCTCAGTATGCTTCTAAAATTATTTATTCTTCTGAAGCTGAAAAAAATAAATCCATCCTACCCACCTCTCAAAGTAAAGGCTATATTTGTAATTGGGCTTTTGAAAACCCTCCATCTATTGAGAGAGACATTTGTAAGAAATTTCTGAGAGAAAAGTTAGGATTATCAGATGAAGATAAGATACTACTATTCTTCTCCAGAATTGAAAAAATGAAAAGGCCCCTAGAAACACTGCGTTCTTTTATCAAGGTGCAACCAAAAGGGTGGAAGTTTTTGGTGATGGGCCCTTTTGAAGATAAGATTTTACAAGATGAAATTGAGTTACTTCAAAAAAGTAATAACAATATTTTTCTACATCCACCAGTTTTCGGGAAAGATAAATGGAAATTCATTGCTGGATCAGATGCTTATATTTTACTCTCACATAGAGAAAATTTTGGTTTTACCGTCGTAGAAGCGGCTTCTTTGGGCTTGCCAGTTTATATTTCCAATGGGGTTGATATTTATCCTTATTTTAATTTTGAAGAGAAAAAAACAGTTTTTGATATATCTAACCCAAGTGATATTGATCAGGTTATGATGTCTCTTAACAATCTAACAAGCGAAGAAATTAGTAAGTTGGGCTATTTGTGCCAAAATACTGTCATTAATAACTTCGGATTCAGAAAATTTTCTGAAACATTAAATAATATCTTAGAGTTATGACCAAAATTTTAATTACTGGAACTTCTGGATTTATCGGAAATCATCTGTTGCACTCCCTTATAAAGCAAGACCTAAATGTTCTCGGCATTGATATCGTCCCCCCTCAGGATAATCAATATTTACCTTTTTTTAAGCAAACCGATCTTCTAGACTTAGAAAATCTTATTGCGACGGTTCAACAGTTTCAACCTGATTTTATATTCCATCTTGCTGCTCGTACTGACTTAAATGAAACAAAAGATATTCGAGGATATGCAAGTAACATTGAGGGAGTAGAAAATTTAATCACGGCTATTCGTCAAACTCCGAGTGTCAAACGATGTATTTTTACTTCTTCACAACTCGTTTATAAAGTTGGCTATGTTCCGAAAAATGAAGATGAATATAATCCTAATAATCTTTACGGTGAAAGTAAGGTCTTAACTGAAAAAATTGTCAAAAAAAATGATGGAGGAGGAGTAGAATGGTGTATTGTCAGACCTACGACTGTTTGGGGACCAGGGATGAGTCCTCACTATCAACGTTTTTTGAAAATGATTAATCAAGGACGCTATTTTCATATTGGGAACTCAGCTTTATATAAGTCTTATAGCTATATCGGTAATATAATTTATCAATACAAGATGTTGATGGAAGCCCCGTCTCAACTAATAAATAAAAAAACTTTTTATTTGGCGGATTATCATCCTATTTCTTTACATCATTGGATTGATTTAATACAGAAGGAGATGGGAGCTAAACCAGTTCCAACTTACCCTGAAGGATTAATGCGGTTTTTGGCAATATTCGGAGACATCTTGTCAACAATTGGGGTAAAAAATTTTCCGTTTAATACTTTTAGACTAAATAATATTTTAACCGAATATATTTTCGATTTGTCTGAAACTGAGAAAATTTGTGGAAATCTACCATTTAGCCTTGAAGAAGGTGTTACAGAGTTAGTGTATTGGTTAAAAAATGAAAAAATCATCACCTAATCTAATAAGATTTATGAAATTTTTTTGACAGAAAAATTTATTTATTTGTAAATAAAATTGATGAAAGTAAGTATTATTACTGTTGTTTATAATAACCAATCTACTATTGATTATGCTATTAGATCTGTCCTAAGCCAAGATTATCCTAATATCGAATACATCGTTGTTGATGGAAATTCAACTGATGCAACAGTTGAAAAAATCCAAAATTATAAAAAAAATATAACTCATTTTATTTCTGAACCAGATAAAGGAATTTATGATGCCATGAATAAAGGCTTAAAGTTAGCGACTGGAGATATAATTGGTATTCTTAATTCAGATGATTTTTACGCTGATAATCATATAATTTCAAGTATTGTTAATGAATTTCAAGAGAAACAGGTTGATCTTGTTTTTGGAGATATTGTTTTTGTTAAGCCAGAAAATTTAGATAAAATTACTCGTTACTATAGTTCCGATAACTTTCATCCTAGAAAATTTGCTTGGGGATGGATGCCTGCTCATCCTAGTTGCTTTCTTAAACAAGAGATTTATGAAAAATATGGCTACTTTAAGACAGATTATAAAATTGCGGCTGATTATGAAATAATGACTCGTTTTATGTCTAAGTATAATATTTCCTATAGTTATATTCCTAAAGTATTTGTCAAAATGAGAACTGGCGGTGTAAGTAGTGCAAACTTTAAAAGCAATTGGATTTTAAATGAAGAAATTGTTCGGGCCTGTCGAGAAAATGGAATAAAAACGAATATGCTCAAGGTTCTTCTAAAGTATTTTACTAAAATTTTTCAGCTTATTCGGAAGTAATTTAATGAATATTCTTGTAACTGGTGCGACGGGTTTTGTTGGTCAACCTCTCTGCGATCGCCTAGTAAGCGAAAATAATATAATCTCAGCAACAATACGCAATGTTGACGATAAAGATAAACTGCCTACTGAAATTAAACCAATTCTAATTAATTCTCTAAGTGATGCCCTGCCGACAGAGCAATTAGCTAACACTGAAGTTGTTATTTACTTGGCTGCTAGAGTTCATCAGATGAATGATAATTCTCCTAATGCCTTAGATGCGTACCGAGAAATAAATGCAAAAGCAGCTATATCTTTAGCCAAGCAGGCCGCAGAACATGGAGTGAGACGATTCATCTATCTCAGTTCTATCAAGGTTAATGGCGAAGGTTTAACCGATCCTTATTCAGAAAAAGATACTCCCAATCCGATTGATCCCTATGGGCAGAGTAAATGGGAAGGAGAGCAAGGTTTGTTAAAATTATCCCAAGAGACTGGATTAGAAGTTGTTATTATTCGGCCTCCGCTTATTTATGGGTCTAATGTTAAAGCTAACTTTTTACAGTTGTTGAAAATTATTGACAAACGTATTCCCCTTCCTTTTGGTGCAATAAATAACGCAAGATCTATACTTTTTGTTGATAATTTAGTTGATGCGATTATTACCTGTATCAATCACGCAAACGCCAAAAACCAAACTTTTATTGTTAGCGATGGTGAAGATCTCTCTACGACCGACTTGATTCGTCGTCTAGGCAAAGCTTTGGGAAAATCTCCGTTACTTCTTCCTATTCCTGGTAAATTACTCCGTTTAACAACAAAACTACTAGGTAAAGCGGATATTGGCGATCGCCTATTGGGATCATTACAAGTCGATAGTAGTAAAATTCGTCAGATGTTAGATTGGACACAGCCCTATACTGTTGACCAGGGTTTACAAGCAACGGCAGATTGGTTTAAAACTAGATAGCTAGTATTATTCAATTTATGTAAACGTTATCTGATGTCCGCAAAAATTTGAGACATTGAATAAGTGATGACCAATTTTTCCCTGACTTTAAACTTCAGTCTATTATTATCTCTAATATTTGTTTCATCCCTAGCTCTCACGGGTTTAGTTCGTCGTTATGCCCTTAAAAAGAGCTTAATGGATATTCCCAATGATCGCAGTTCCCATGTTCAACCAACGCCCAGGGGGGGAGGTTTAGGATTTCTGCTGGCCTTTGCCATTGGACTTATATTTATCTCTTTTTTTCCAAATTTACCTGTTCAAGCTGATTCTTTTTTAGGCTTAATTCTCTTCCCTCTCGCTGCTATCGGTTTTTTGGACGATCGCTACAATTTACCGTCTCTTGTCCGCTATGGAGTGCAACTTAGTGTTGCAGGTTTCGCGGTTGTTCATTATGGTATTTTCCCCCAGCCTTGGTTAACAAACCTGGGGACTATTGGTATTATTTTTGCAGGCTTATTGACTGTTATTGGTTTTACCGCCCTGATCAATTTTTATAACTTTATGGATGGCTTGGACGGAATTGTGGCCAGTGTCACTGCCCTCCAACTGAGTTTTATTGCCCTGTATCTGAATCAACCCATTTGGTGGTTACTAATTGTCGCTCTTTTAGGCTTTTTGTGGTGGAATTGGTCGCCAGCAAAAATTTTCATGGGAGATGTGGGTAGTACGGTATTAGGCGCGGTGATCGCGATCGCCTTAATTCAAACCAATGATGTTACGTTAGGCTGGTCAAGTTTAGCGATCACTTTACCGATCACCGCAGATACTATTTACACATTATTTGTCCGTTTAGGTCGTCGTGAAAATATTTTTCAGGCACATCGCACTCATATTTTTCAGCGTTTACAACAATCAGGGTGGAGTCATCCTCAAGTCGCCTTGACCTATTCGGGTTTAACGATTGTGATCGCAATTTTGACTTTTTCGTTTGGAGCGATAGGTTCTATCTTGAGTTTAATGATTACTATTTTGGCAATCATTACTGCTGAATTATATTTAAAACGACCTAAATTAACAAAGACCCAAATTTCCTAGAGAATCCTAACCCTCTAAAGTTCTTAGGCAATCTTTATATTATAACTTAGAAATTTCCCTTGTTATTAAATATTTATGGTAAAAACTACTATTATTGATTCCAGATGAAAAAGTTGATTCACAAGCAATAAATCCTTTTTAGTTCAATGCTTCACTTCAAGAATGGCTGACTTCATGACTTTTTTCTGTTCTGCATCATAACCCCAACGTTCCAAAAAAGCTTCATATTCTCCTTGCCCTGTGGTTAAAGATTTTTCCATTTCCTGGAGTTTTTCATTAACAATTGGCAACTTAACGGCTTTGATTAAATACAAGGTGCGATCGCGGACTTGCTCGGAGCCTTTGGCCATCGTTTCATCCTGATTGCGGCGATGGGCTAGGGCAGAGGCAGAGGACATCACTAAGTTTTTGACTAATAACTCTCCAACAATGTCAGGAGAAGATTGCAAGGCTTTGATAATGCCTTTCGATGGTGAATCGATAAAGGGTCTTTCGTCCGTTAGGTAGGTTACGAAAAAGCCCCTAGCCCCCGTTTGGGTTTGCACTAAGTTAGTAATGGTGATTTGAATTTCGGAATCAGGGATGGATTTGCTCGCCATTTTTTCGAGCAAGGCTTGGGTTTCGGCGATCGCGTCTTCAAAACTAAGTTGATTCGGATTATATTGAGCCATGAGTGTTACGGGAGACGATGGGGCAATAGAAGGGGAGATTTGTGGGATGGGAGAGAGCAAGAATAAACCAGCCAAGATGAGATAATTCATGAATTTATAGTTCGCCTCTATCGTTATCAGCATTATTTTTGTTAACATAACTTAATATAACAATCTGATATCGAAACCTACGGCTAAAAAATTAACTTTATGCAAACGACTACCTTAAATCATACCAGTACGGATATTGGAAGCTATTGGCAGTGGCAGGGACACGATATTTATTATGTTAAGTCGGGCGATCGCCGAGAAGGTCTGCCTCCTTTACTTTTGGTGCATGGATTTGGAGCTTCAACGGATCATTGGCGAAAAAATATTGCGGAACTTCAAGAAGAATTTGAAGTTTGGGCGATCGATTTATTGGGGTTTGGGCGTTCGGCGAAACCTGTTTTACAGTACGGTGGTGACCTGTGGCGAGACCAACTACAAGCATTTATTACCGAAGTAATTCAACAACCAGCCGTTTTAGCGGGAAATTCCCTGGGCGGATACTCCTCACTCTGTTTAGCCTCTTATCATCCTGACTCAGCAAAAGGGCTGATTTTGCTCAATAGTGCAGGGCCTTTTAGTGATGCCTTGGCCGCGAGTAAATCGAATCCGATTCAAAAATTGATCCGCACAGTTTTGTTGCAATCCTGGGCAAGTTATTTATTATTTCAATATGTCCGTCGTCGCCAAAATATCCGCAAAACCCTCGAAAAAGTTTATCTTGATCAATCGGCGGTCACCGATCAGTTAGTGGAAGATATTTATCGTCCTTCCTGCGATCGCGGTGCGCCCCAGGTATTTGCCTCGGTTTTTAAAACACCCCAGGGTGATTCGGTAGATCAATTATTAGCCTCGGTC
>Ga0114972_10000525_pt1 | contig 28495 bp, 25 predicted proteins | sample M_140807_EF_Meta_FD_87354 | JGI IMG/M metagenome (GOLD analysis project Ga0114972, IMG submission 87354) | Freshwater microbial communities from Lake Montjoie, Canada to study carbon cycling - M_140807_EF_MetaG | ecosystem: Environmental > Aquatic > Freshwater > Lake | place: Lake Montjoie...
TCACGACCGTGACAGCGAGGTCGATGCGCTGCGCGATCAGCAGATCGCCGCGCTGATGGCCCGCATGGCGGAAGAGCCCAAGGCTGTTCAGGAATGCATGGCGCTGGTTTTCATCGTGCAATCGATCGAACGGGTCGGCGACCATGCCAAGAACATTGCCGAATACGTGATTAACGTGGTCTCGGGTGTTGATTCGCGTCACGCCCGGTCAGAGAAGGCCGCTGCGGCGGCGTCCTGAGCCGGCTGAGCAGCGATTGGTCAGGCGTGTTGCGCAATGCGTTTGCCCGGGCGGCCGTGATCGCCGATAATCATCCGCTTCGCTCCTGCCGGGGTGGTGAAATGGTAGACACAGCGGATTCAAAATCCGCCGGTAGCGATACCGTGAGGGTTCGAATCCCTCTCCCGGCACCAGTACTGCAGCCTCGGTCTGTCTGCCGACAGCATTTTGAACTGACTGGATTGACAGCATGAGCGAAAGAGTCCTGAACGTCCTGTTCGTCTGCATGGCGAACTCATCGCGTTCAATCATGGCCGAGGGCATCCTGAATGCACTTGGCTCCGGGCGGTTCCAGGCCTACTCGGCCGGCATTCATCCACGGGCCGACGTCAATCCGTTTGCGTTGGAGCGGCTGCGCAAGTGGTACATCCTCGACACCGGCTATCGCAGCAAGAGCTGGAATGAGTTCTCCGCGCCCGGTGCGCCGGCGATGGATCTGATCATCACGCTGTGCGAAGAGGCTGCTGCCGAGCCGCCCCCGGTGTGGCCTGGTGCGCCGGCCATTGTTCACTGGAGGATCGAGGATCCGTCGGTGGTGGGGGGCAGCGATGAGGTTCGCCGCCAGGCCTTCCTCGCGACGGCGATCTCCCTGCGTCGCCGCATCGAACTGCTGCTGGCGGTGCCGACAGAGGGCCTGGACCGACTGAGCTTGCTGCAGCGGCTCGGTGAACTCGACCGGCGCTGATTGCCGGGCTGACTGAAGGGTCCTTTGCCGGGCGCGCCGACCGCTGGTCGCCCGCCTGACGACTTCGATCTGCAAGCACTCTAGCCCTGCGGCTTGAGGCCGATGAACCGTTTGCGATGGCATTCACGCGGAGCGGTCAATTGTGAACCGGATCACGGCAGGGCGAGTTCGGGCGCAGATGCTCGGCGTGATGCTGCTCGTTCTGTATGCGGTGTGTCCGGCGTCGGGTGTCGCCCAGGATGGCGCGGTGGGCGCCGATGCTGCGCAGGTGCTTGTGTCACAGGGCGCATCAACCCTGATCCGTCAAAGCTCGGTGTCGAGCCCGGTTCGCACCGACGTGCCGCTGCGCAGTGGGGATCGGATCCGCACGGGCGCTGATGGCCACATCCAGCTCAGATTTACAGATGGCGCGCTGATCTCGATCCATCCGGACAGCGATTTCCGCATCGAACGCTATGCCTTCGATCCAGTCAATCAGAACAGCTTCTTCGAATTGGCCAAGGGGGCGATTCGGACGGTGTCGGGCCGGATCGGGAAGCGTGACCGTGAGGACTGGCGCCTGAAGACGCCGACCGCCACCATTGGCATCCGTGGAACCGAGTTCACGGTCGAGGAGCGGGTCTGTGCGGCCGCGGGCTGCCTGTCGGGAGATGACCCGGGGCTGACGGTTTCGGTGATCGTGGGGCGGGTGGCCGTCAGCAATCAGGCGGGTGCAATCGAAGTGCCGGCCGGATCGACGCTGCGGCTGCGTGATTCGGTCACTGTGCCTTCGCTGGGCGCGGCCGCGCGACCGTCCAGCCCGGGGCCTGCGGTGACGCCCAGAGGCTGGGCGCCGATCACCGCGTCCGGGTCTGCAGGAAGCGCCATGGTCCGACCGAATCAGCCGCCCGGCTCAACCGGTGCAGCGGGACGTGTGCGTGAGCTGGTGCGCGATGCAGGCAGCGTCAGTAGCACCGGCATCACAAGTAGCTCAGGCAGCTCGGCGAGCGTCGCCCCGCTGATGGGCCCGCAGCCGCTGCCGGCGATGCGCTGGATGATCGAGTCCGAGGGTTTGCCCAAAGGCAGCGGCGATTCAGGCCGGTGAGGCGCTTTCGACCGGCTGCCGGCCGGACGGGTCTGCAGAGGGCGGTGCATCCTGTGTCGACTGGTCGCTGAGCCTCTGGAGGCGCGCCGCTGGAATGCGCAGGCTGAAGGTGCTGCCTGAGCCTGGACGGCTGTCGATCTCCAGCCGGCACTGATGCCGCTGGGCGACGTGTTTGACGATGGCCAATCCCAGGCCGGTGCCGCCGGTTTCGCGCGATCGTCCGCGTTCTACGCGATAGAAGCGCTCGGTCAGCCTGGGCAGGTGCTCGGCTGCAATCCCGATTCCGGAGTCGCGCACCGCGATCACGCCCTCACTGTTGTGCATCCTGAAAGACGCCGTGATGGTGCCGCCTTCGGGTGTGTAGCGCACCGCGTTCGACAGCAGGTTACGGATGGCGCTGTCGATCTCCGAGGGCGAACCGAGCACAGCCGCGGGCTCATCAATCACGACATCGATCTGATGCTTGCCGGCCGACACCACGCGAAGGTCTGCGGCCAGCGTCTGCAACAGCGCTTCGATCTCGATGGGCGTGAGTTCGGCGGGCTCTGCGGTGTGCTCCAGCGAAGCCAGTGTCAGCAAATCGTTGACCAGCTGCTGCATGGTCGCTGTCTGACGCAACACCATTTCGAGGCAGCGACGCCGTTCTTCGGGCGGCAGGTCGACATCGATCAGGGTTTCGACAAAGCCGGCCACCACGGTCAGTGGTGTGCGGATTTCATGCGAGACATTGGCCACGAAGTCGCGGCGCATCTGTTCAAGGCGCGCGGTTTCGGTGATTTCGTGGGTCACCAGCAGGCGATAGGCGTCCGAGGTCGGCACGATTTTCAGGGTGAAGACCCGGCCTGGTGAATTGGGCAGGCTCATCGCGACCGGTGTCGAGAAATCACCTGTCCGCAGATACTCGATGAATTCAGGCTGGCGAACGAAATGATCGATCGGCCGGCGGGTGCCGAAGATGCCGTGCAGGCTCTGTGCTGCGCGATTGCTCCACTGCACGTGGTCGTAGCGGTCGAGCACCACCAGTCCATCGGGCAGCAGGTCGACCGCAGCATGAAGCCGCTCCATCTCGGCTGCGGTCTCGCTGCGTTCGATGCCTTCCTGGCGCATGAAGCGCCCAATTCGATCAAAGGCCTGGCCCCAGCTGCCAAAACCGATCGGCAGATCGCGCTGCCGGGGCAGTCCCGCCCAATGGTGCAGGCGGGCCAGATAGATCACGTGGTAGAGCAGCAGGCCCGACAGGCCTGCGACCAGCATCCAGGCCATTGAGGCCGAACCCAGGAAATAGCCGATCGGGGCTGCAATCAGCAGCAACAGCCCGATCAGAATGAGGGTGCGCAGGACGATCATCTGAGTGTGTCCTGCGCCGAGGGCTGCTTATTGCGGCAGGAAACGGTAGCCACCGCCGCGTACCGTCTCGATCAGGCGGTCGTGCCCGGAGGGCTGCAGTGCCAGGCGAAGCCTGCGGATGTGGACATCGACCGTGCGCTCTTCGATGAAGACATGGTCGCCCCAGACGCCATCGAGCAGTTTGCCGCGCGACAGAACCCGGTCGAGGTTTTTCATGAGGTAGTGCAGCAGGCGGAACTCGGTGGGCCCCATGCGCAGCGGCTTGCCTTCGGCGATGACGCGGAAGGTCTGAGGCTCCAGGCGCAGGCCGCTGACCTCGACCGGATCATCGGTGGCCTCGGGGGCGCGGCGACGCAACAGCGCACGGATCCGGGCAACCAGCTCGCGGGGCGAGAACGGCTTGGTGACGTAGTCGTCGGCACCAGCGTCGAATCCGCCGAGCTTGTCGGATTCCGCTGAGCGGGCAGTCAGCATGATGATTGGCAGCTCACGGGTGCGGCTGTCGGCACGCAGACGGCGCGCCAGATCGACGCCGGACTGGTCGGGCAGCATCCAGTCCAGCAGGATCAGGTCGGGCAGGGCAGCGTCGATCTGGGCGCGTGCCGAACCGGCATCGGCAGCCAGTTGCGGCTCGTAGCCGGCATGGCGCAGGTTCAGCGCCAGCAGGTCACGGATGGACGGCTCATCTTCGACGATCAGGATCCGGGCGTTCATGGCAGTCTCATGGCTGTGGTCGGAGCGACGCAGCGTATGACGGCAATGTGATGTAACGATGACATGTCACATTCGCGGCGTCCATGCCATCCGACTGCGCTCGCTCGGACCCGCCCGGACCCGGCCGCCAGGGTCGAGCGGTGTGAGCTCAGCCAACCCGGCCGTATTTGTCCTCGAAGCGCACGATGTCATCTTCGCCCAGATAGTCGCCGCACTGAACCTCGATCATCACCAGCTGCATGACGCCTGGGTTTTCCAGGCGGTGCCGGGTGCCGATCGGGATGTAGGTCGACTCGTTGGCCGCCACCAGGAAGGTCTTGTCGTCGCAGCTCACCTTGGCCGTGCCGCTCACCACGATCCAGTGTTCGCTGCGATGATGGTGCATCTGCAGCGACAGCGTCTGGCCGGGCTTGACCTCGATGCGCTTGATCTTGAATCGCGGGCCTTCCTGCAGGACGGTGTAGGTGCCCCAGGGGCGAGCCACCGTCCGGTGCAGACGAGCCGCCTCATGCCCGCTCGACTTCAATCGCGAGACGATCTCCTTGACCTGCTGGCTGGCATCCTTGCTGGCGACCAGCAGCGCGTCGGGCGTGTCGACCACCAGCAGGTTGTCCACACCAACGGCCGCCACCAGCCGGCCGTCGCTTTGCACATGGTTGTTGCTGGCGTTGACGAACAGGGTCTCGCCCATCGTGGTGTTGCCCTGGGCGTCGGGTTCGAACTGCTCCGCCACCGCCTTCCAGGAGCCGATGTCGCTCCAGCCGAAGCTCGACGACATCACCACCACCTTCTCGGCCTTTTCCATGACTGCGTAGTCGATGGACACGTCGCGGCAGGCACCGAAGCTGGTGGCATCGAGCAAGACTCGCTCGTCGTTGGCGCCATCGCGGCTGGCTGCCCAGGCGGTGCGGGCCTGTGCCAGCACATCGGGTGCATGCGCGGCCATCGCTGCCAGGATTGCCGAGGCCTTGAAGCAGAACATGCCGCTGTTCCAGACGAAATTGCCCGCTGCGAGGAACTGCGCCGCCCGGGCGGCATCGGGTTTCTCGACGAAGCGCCTGACCGCGCGCGCCTCGCCCGAAGCCACCGGCTCGCCGGCCTCGATATAACCAAAGCCGGTCTCGGGCGCAGTGGGCTGGATCCCGAAGAGCACGAGCGAGCCGTCTTGCGCCAGCTTCGAGGCGGTGCGGGCGGCCTCCTGGAAGGCGGCTTCATCCGGGATCAGGTGGTCGGCCGCCAGCACCAGCAGGGTGGCATCGGCATCGATTGATTCAGCCCAGAGTGCAGCGATCGCCACCGCCGGTGCGGTGTTGCGGCCCATCGGCTCGAGCAGCTGGGTGCAGGCGATCCCCTTGGTTGAAGGCAGGGTTTCGACCTCTTCGCGGGTTTTGAACTGGTATTCGCGGTTGGTGACGATGCCGATCCGCTGGCCATCAGCCAGCGGCAGGCAGCGCGACATCGTGCGCTGCAACAGGCTGAGGTCGCCGCCGAGTTTCATGAATGGCTTGGGAAAGGCTTCGCGCGAAACCGGCCACAGGCGTGTGCCCGAGCCGCCGGACAGAATCACCGGAATCAGCATGTCGAATCCATTCGAGGGTAGGAATCCGGATTGTATGCGCGCAGATGCCGGCCGAACCGGAAGATCGTCACGCCTTGATGCAGGCAGCCGCGCTAGGCTTGCGGACTCAGATCAGCCGACCCGAGGGCACAGACAGGATGAGTACGACTTCCGCAAAGACGATTCTGGTAACTGGCGGCGCCGGTTACATCGGTTCGCACACCGTGGTTGAATTGCTGCAGGCGGGCTTCGAGGTGGTGGTGTTCGACAGCCTGGTCAATTCCAGTGCGGAGTCGCTGGCCAGGGTCGAGTCGATTACCGGCAAGCGGGCTCCACTGATCGTGGGCGATCTTCGGGATGCAGCGCTGCTGCGTCGGGTGCTCGCTGAGCACCGCTTCGATGCGGTGATTCACTTCGCCGGGCTTAAAGCGGTGGGCGAGTCGGTTGCCCAGCCGCTCGAGTATTACGACGCCAATGTGGCGGGCACGGTGACCCTGTTGCGCTGCCTGGATGAAGCCGGGGTGCGCCGTCTGGTCTTTTCATCGTCGGCAACTGTTTATGGCGATCCGCAGTCGGTGCCGATTCGTGAAGAAGCCCCGACCGGGCCGACCAATCCCTACGGCCGCACCAAATGGATGATCGAGTTCATTCTGCGTGATCTGGCAGCGGCCGATCCACGCTGGTCGATCGGCAACCTGCGCTACTTCAATCCGGTTGGAGCGCATCCGAGCGGCCGCATCGGAGAGGACCCCCAAGGCATTCCGAACAACCTGATGCCGTTCATCGCGCAGGTCGCGGTGGGCCGGCGCGAGCGGCTCAGTGTCTTCGGCGGGGACTGGCCCACGCCCGACGGCACCGGTGTGCGCGACTACATCCATGTGGTCGACCTGGCCCAGGGGCATCTGGCCGCGCTGCGCAGGGCCTTTGAGGTGCCGGGCGAGTGGACGGTGAACCTGGGCACCGGAATCGGCTATTCGGTGCTCGAGATGGTCAGGGCCTTCGAGCAGGCCAGCGGTCGGCCGGTGCCCTATGCGATCGTCGATCGACGCCCGGGCGATATCGCCACCTGTTATGCCGATCCGGCGCAGGCGCAGGCACTGCTGGGCTGGCGTGCCCAGCTGGGTGTTGCGGCCATGTGCGAGGACGGCTGGCGCTGGCAAAGCGCCAACCCTCAGGGTTATCGGGGCTGATCGGTCTGCGGGGTGCGATGCGGCCTGTGCAGCGGCTGTGCCCGCTGCGACCCCCGTGCGCCCCCCGTGCGCCCGTCAGGCCGACCGCGCCCGCTGTGTCATTCCACCTTCGCGCCTGATTCTTTGACCGCCCGTTCAAGGCCGACTGCGCCCTCCCGCAGCGCTGCGGCAAAGGCCTCGGCCGAAGGGTAGGTCACGACATCCATCCCCTGACTGGCGACCTTCTCGCGAACGCCCGGTCGGGCCATTGCACGGGCTGTGGCCACGCTGAGCGCGCGAACGACAGCCGGGGGTGTGGCGGCCGGCAGGTACAACCCGAACGAGAAGCTTGAGTCGTATCCCGGCAGGCCCGCTTCTGCTGCGCCTGGGATGCCCGGTATCGAGGAGGTCGACTGGGGGATGGTGAGTGCGAGTGCCCGCATGCGCCCGGCCTTGATGAAACTCATCACCGTTGGAGGCGTCGCGAACATCACCTGAGTGTCGCCGGCAATCGTCGAGGTGGCTGCTGCGCCGCCACCCTTGAACTGCACCGTGGTGAACTTCACGCCGGCGATCGACTCGAACTGGGCCGAGGCCAGGTGTGGGCTCGAGCCATTGCCCGAGCCGGCACTGTTGAGCTTGCCGGGGTTGGCCTTGGCGTAGGCGATCAGGTCCTTGAGCGACTTCACCGGCAGGTCGTTGTTGACGCAGATGATCATCGGCCCAACGGCGAGCTGGTTGACTGGGATGAAGTCGCGCCGGGAGTCGTAGCCGAGTTTGCGGTAGAGCGAGTCGGTTGTGGCCATCGGGCCGGCATTGAGAATGGTGTAGCCGTCGGCGGCAGCCTTTGAGACGGCTTCATTGGCAATGGTCCCGCCTGCACCCGGCCGGTTCTCGACCACCACCGCTACACCGAGTTCCTTGGAGAGCTCATCGGCACCCACCCGCGTGATGAAGTCACCCGAGCCACCCGGCGGATAGCCCACCACGATCCGCAGGGTTTTGGCCGGCCATTCGCCGGACTGCGCCCGCGCAGCAAGCGGCGCCAGACCTGAGGCGCCCAGGCCGATCGAGGCCATCAGAATGCGACGTCTGGACTGGGTTGGCTTCACGGTTGCCTCCTGTTTTTCAGATGCTGATGGAATGGCTAATGAAAAGACTTAGGGCTATGAGCTCATCGGCCTTTGAATTGCGGCACACGCTTTTCCATGAACGCGGTGCGGCCCTCGCGATAGTCCTCGCTGTCGAAACAGGCCTGCACCATCTTGAGCGCACGTTCCGGATCGCGGTCGGCCGGGTCGGCCAGTGCTTCGCGAATGCCGAACTTGGCTGCGGCCAGGGTGAGCGGTGCGTTCTCGCTCACCATCTGGACATAGTCGGCCACTGCGGCATCGAGTTTGTCGGGCGCATGCACCTGCGAGACGAATCCGATCCGCAAGGCTTCAGCCGCGCCGAACTTGCGCGCCGACATGAACAGATCGGCGGTGTTGGCCGCACCGATCATGGCGACGAAGCGGCGCACACCGGCCGGCCCATAGCCCAGGCCCATGCGGCCTGCCGGCATGCGAAAGATGGTGTCCTCCGAGCAGATGCGGACATCGCAGGCTGCCGCCAGGCCGAGCCCGCCGCCGATGCAGATGCCGCGGATCGCGGCGATCACCGGCTTGCTGCACTCGGTGGGCGCTTTGTACCCACCATTGACCGCGCGCTCGTACTCGGCCTGTGCATCGGCGTTGCTGCGCATCTTTTCGAACTGGGAGATGTCGGCGCCCGAAACGAAGGACTTTTCACCTTCGCCGCGCAGCACGACCACACGCACCGAGGGATCGGCATCGGCTTCGCGGATCCCTTCAGCAAGCTGCAACCACATGTCGCGGCTCATTGCGTTCATGCGGGCGGGGTTGGAGATGATCAGTGTGGCGATGGCGCCGCTGCGGTGCTTGAGGATTTCTGGCATGAGGGTTCCTGATGGAAGGCGTTGATGGAGTCAATGTGTTCGCGGGTGCAGGGTCAGATCACGACCTTGTCGGCCCGCAGGCGGGCGATCTGCGCGGCGTCCAGGCCGAGTTCGCCGAGGACTTCGTCGGTGTGGTCGCCGCGCTCGGGTGTGGGCGTGACCACAGCGGCCGGTGTGCGTGACAGGCGGATCGGCTGATTCAGGATATTGAGCGTGCCCAAGGTCGGGTGCTCGACGCTCGCGGTGGCCCCAAGGTGCTTGACCTGAGGATCGGCGAAGACCTCGTCCATGGCGTAGATCGGGCCACAGGGCACGCCGGCGGCATTGAGCAGTTCCACCCACTCTGCGCTGCGCCGCTTCGACAGGGCCGAATTGAGTTCATCGGCCAGCGCGGCGCGATTGGCGGCCCGCAGTTCGGCCTTGGCAAAGCGCTCGTCTTTCACCAGCTCGGGTCGGCCGATTGCGTCACACAGGCGCTGCCACATGACGCTGCCGGATGCCGCGACATTCAGGTGGCCGTCGGCTGTGCGGTAGGCCGAGGTGGGCATGCTGGTCGGATGGTCGTTGCCCACCGCAGGCGGCACTTCGCCCGACATGGTGTAGCGGGCCGCCTGGAAATCCAGCAGTGTGATCCCGGCTTGCAGCAGGTTCGACTGCACCCACTGGCCTTCGCCGGTCTGGTCGCGCTCATGCAGGGCGGTCATGATGCCCAGCGCGGCCAGCAGGCCGGCGGTGACATCGGCCACCGCTGCACCCGCACGCAACGGGCCTTGGTCGGGAAAGCCGGTCACAGACATCAGGCCGCACAGGCCCTGAGCGATCTGGTCGAAACCGGCCCGATCGCGGTAGGGGCCGTCCTGCCCGAAGCCCGAGATGCTCGCCAGCACAATGCGCGGATTGATGGCCCGCAGCGATTGATAGTCAATGCCCAGCCGGTCTTTCACATCCGGGCGGTAGTTCTCGATCACGACATCAGCCGTCTTGACCAGATCCCGGAAGATACCGATGCCGGCCTCGGATTTGAGGTCGAGGGTCATCGAACGCTTGTTGCGATGCAAGCTCTGAAAATCGGGGCCGTGGCGTGCGCCGCCGAGATCTTCATCCCCGGTGGTTTCGATCTTGATGACGTCAGCGCCGAAATCGGCGAAGTGACGTGCGCAGACCGGACCCGCACGCACGCGGGTGAGGTCGAGCACCCGAAGGCGCGACAGGGCCGTTGAGGCCTGGATACGGGGCATGGTCTCCTCCCAGAGCCCGCTTCAGCGGGCCATATTGAAAAATTCCCGGCGTCCTTTCATGCCAGCGACATGATGCACCAGGAGCTCGAAATCCGGATCCCGATCGACCGGATTCAGGTGCTCGGTGTTCACGATCAACAGCGGCGCCGCATCGTAATGGTGAAAGAAGCGGCTGTAGGCATCGACCACCGCTCGCAGGTAATCCTCCGAGATGGCCTCTTCCATAGCGATGCCGCGCTTGCGCACCCGCTCCACCAGTGTGTCGGGGGGCGCCTGAAGGTAGATCACCAGATCAGGGGCGGGTGCCTGGGGCTGCAGGCTGTCGAAGATCTGTCGATAGAGCGCGAGTTCGTCGTCCGACAGGGTCAGGCTGGCGAAGATGCGGTCTTTTTCGAGCAGGAAATCGCTGATCGCCGCATGGTTGAACAGGTCGCGCTGAGACAGCTCACGCATCTGCCCGATGCGCTGGAACAGGAAGTGCAATTGCGTGGGCAGGGCATATCGGGCGCTGTCCCGATAGAAGCGCTCGAGAAAGGGATTGGTCTGCGGTTCTTCGAGCAGGGATTGCGCGCCGAAGCGATCGGCGAGACGGCGAGCCAGCGTGGTCTTGCCGGCGCCGATCGGGCCCTCGACGACGATGTGTCGCCAGCGATCGAAGGGATTGGGCGGCAGGATCGGGTTGCCTGTGGACATCGGGCGGATCGAAGGGTGTGCTTTAGAAGGGGCGACCCATGAGGGTCAGTCAGCCGGCGAGCAGCACTGGTCTGCGACGTCGATCAGGCATTGTCGCACCGGACCGATCCCGGGGATCGACAGATCGGGGTCGATTTCGGCCAAGGGTCTTAAGACGAAGGCCCGCAGGTGCATCCGTGGGTGAGGCAGGGTCAGGGTCGCGGTGTTCCGGGTGATGTCGTCGTGCAGCAGCAGGTCCAGGTCGAGGGTGCGCGGCGCATTCGGATAGGGACGCTCGCGACCGAAGCTGGCCTCGAGGCTTTGCAGAGCAGCCAGCAGTTCGTGCGGCTCGAGCGTGGTGTGCAGTCTGGCCACCGCGTTGAGGTAATCGGGGCCGTCAGCCAGCAGGGGCGGGCTCGACCACAGGTTCGAGCGGGCGCCAAGCCGGCTGGCCGGCAGGCGGTCGAGCGCTTCGAATGCCGCCTGCAGGGTGGCTCGCCGATCGCCCAGATTTGCGCCCAGTCCGATCCACGCGGTCATGGCGCAATCGCCGCTCAGTCGGCCGCTCGACCGACCGGGTTTGCAGCCGGCCTCTCCGAGGGATTGGCATCCGCTGAATGACCCGCTGGCTCGCCTTCGAACGATTCGCCCGAATCGGCTGCGTCTGCGCGCGGGCCACGCCGTGCGCCGCTGCGACGTCTGCGCCGCCGTGTGCCGCTGCCGCCGCTGCGCGGCTCGGCTGCAGCCGCCTGCAGCAGGGCCTCGCGGGCAGTCGGATCACCCTCGACGAAATCGGTCCACCATCGGCCGAGTTCTTCAGGTAATTCGCCGGCCTGCACGCGCAGGAGCATGAAATCGTAGCCGGCCCTAAAGCGCAGGTGCTCGATCACCCGCACCGCGGCGCGCCCGGTGCGCTCGAGCCTGGGCTGAAGACCCCAGATCTCGCGCATGTCGGCAATGTGCCGCCGCTGGATCGCCAGCTTGGCGGCCTGCTCGTCGAGCACAGAATCCATCGCCTCCATCAGCGCAGGAATTGAGTGCTCGCCCTGCGCCTTGCGGGCCTCCCAGCGATCGGACACCCGCTGCCACAGCAAGGTGGCAAACAAAAAGCCAGGTGAGACCGACTTGCCGGCGCGCACCCGCTCGTCGGTCTGATTCAGAGCCACTTCGACGAAGCGTGCGCCGTGGGGCTGCTCCAGGATCACATCGAGCATCGGCAGCACGCCGTGATGCAGGCCTTCGTCGCGCAGCTTGTGCAGGCAGGCCAGTGCATGGCCTGACTCCAGCAGCTTCAGCATTTCATCGAACAGCCGCGCCGAGGGCACGTTCTCGATCAGGTCGGCCAGTGATCGGATCGGCGCGAGCGTGGCGGCGTCGACATCGAATTGCAGCTTGGCCGCAAAGCGCACGGTGCGCAGCATCCGCACCGGGTCTTCGCGATAGCGGGTGGCCGGGTCGCCGATCATGCGCAGCACACGCGCTTTCAGGTCGGCCACACCACCGAGGTAATCGAGCACCTGGTCGGCGACCGGGTCGTAATAGAGCGCGTTGACGGTGAAGTCACGGCGCAGCGCATCTTCGTGCTGCGAGCCAAAGACGTTGTCGCGCAGCACGCGACCATGCTCATCGGTTTCGGCGTCGGTCTGCAGGGCGCGGAAGGTCGAGGTCTCGATGGTTTCACGACCGAACATCACATGGACGATCTTGAAGCGTCGCCCGATGATCCGGGCGCGCCGGAACAAGGCCTGCACGTCTTCGGGCGTGGCATCAGTGGCCACATCGAAATCCTTGGGCTGCAGACCGAGCAGGGAGTCGCGCACACCGCCGCCGACCACGAAGGCCTTGTAGCCGCCGCGCTGCAGGGTTTCGCAGGTGCGGATGGCTGCGCTGGAGATCTGCTCGCGCCGAATCCCGAGTTCGCTGCCGCGCCAGATGCGTGGGCCGGCCGGTCCGGAGGATGCCGATGCGCCCTTCGACGCCGGGGACGATGCCGGCAAGGTGCTCGACGGAGCGTTTACAGGCGCATCACTCGCCGTCGACAGCCCCAGCAAGCGTTTGATGAAGGCGACGATCATCGGGGCAGGCAAGCGCTGCGATCCGGCCGCGCGCGAGGCAGATCGGTCAGGGTCGCGGTCAAAGCGGGTGTGATCACTCAGGTGTCCTGACCGAACAGCTGAATCACCGGCCAGCCGCGCTCTCGGGCTACAGCCTGCAACTGCGCATCCGGGTTGGTGGCCACCGGGTGGGTCACCTGTTCGAGCAGCGGAATGTCGTTGCGCGAGTCACTGTAGAAAAAGGATTGTTCAAAGCCGCCGAGTTCATGGCCCAGCGACGCAAGCCACTCACGGGTCCGCGCGATCTTGCCTTCGCGAAACGACGGTGTGCCGTGCGGTCGACCGGTGAACTGCCCTTCACGCTCCTCGATACCGGTTGCCACCAGATGGTCGATGCCGAAGGCGCGCGCAATCGGCGCGGTCACAAAACTGTTGGTGGCGGTCACCAGCGCGAGCAGATCGCCTTTCGCACGGTGCTGGTCGACCAGGTCGCGGGCCTTTTCGGTGATGTGCGGCTCAATCACTTCGCGCATGTACTCGGCATGCCAGGCATCCAGCGTGGCGCGCGGATGAGCCGCCAGCGGCGCGAGCTGGAATTGCAGGAATTCGAAGATGTCGAGCGATCCGTTCTGGTAAGCGCGGTAGAAGCGATCGTTCTCGCGCTCGTAGTGCTCGCCATCGAGTACACCGCGGCGCACGAGAAAGCGCGCCCATTCGTAGTCGCTGTCGATCGGTAGCAGGGTGTGGTCGAGGTCGAAGAGGGCAAGGTGCATGACGGCGCGATTCTACGGCATGTTCCCGGCCTGGCCGGGCTCTGTTGACGGGCGCTGCTGGGCGAATTCCCGCAGCAGTGGCAAGGTGATCGCCCGTTTGCGGGCCAGAGCAAAGGCGTCAAGCGCATCAATGAGCGCACGCAGGTGGCCCAGATTGCGCGGCCCATGGGTCATCAGCCAGGGGATCACCTCCGGGCTGCAGCTCAGGCCGCGCTCAGTGAGTGTGCGGGCCAGGGCGGTTGCGGTGTCGGCATCAGACAATGGCTTTAACTGCAAGACGAGCCCCCAGCCGAGTCGCGTGGCCAGCTCGGGCATCACCTGCAGGTGGGCCGGTGCCTGCTGACCGGCGGCAGCCAGCACCGCCTCCGGGCAGGCCTGCACCGCCTGGAACAGGTGAAAGGCCGCTGCCTGGCGGGCTGCGTCGAGCCGGTCGCAGTCGTCGATCAGCCAGCGTCTGATGGCAGGGTCGTACACAAAGTCATTCTCGGGCGACGCCGGGTTGAGCAGCCGGCTGGCGCTCGGGTGGAGCGAGTCAGGGTCGGGCGCTGCATCAGCCAGCGCGTGCAGCAGGTGTGTGCGACCACTTCCGGGCAATCCCCACAGATAGAGAAACCGGGTCTGACCCGGGCGGGGTGTGCACAGTGCCCGCACCGCCGCCAGGGCCTCGGCATTGGCACCGGGGACGAAATTGTCCAGGGTCGGCGCCGGTGGCGGCGCCAGATTGAGGGTCAGTTGCATCAGCGGGGTCCGGTGGAGGTCGGTACAATCCCGCGATCTCCCCCACCATTGTATCGGCCCGCCCACGCGGCTCGCGTGCCGTGCCCGATCTGCCCACCATGACCGATACCCGCCGCCCGGATGCCCCGCTGACCTACAAGGACGCCGGTGTCGATATCGATGCCGGTGACCGTCTGGTCGATCGCATCAAGCCGCTTGCTCGTCGGACCCTGCGCGAGGGCGTGCTCACCGATCTGGGTGGGTTTGGCGCGCTCTTCGAGGTGCCCAAGCGCTACCGCGAGCCGGTCCTGGTGTCGGGCACTGACGGTGTCGGCACCAAATTGCGGCTGGCGTTCACGCTGAATCGCCATGACACGGTCGGCATCGACCTGGTTGCCATGAGCGTCAACGACATCCTCGTGCAAGGTGCCGAGCCCCTGTTTTTCCTCGATTACTTCGGCTGCGGCCGGCTCGATGTCGATGTTGCAGCACGGGTGATCGGTGGCATTGCCTCGGGCTGCGAACTGGCCGGCTGCGCGCTGATCGGCGGCGAGACCGCCGAGATGCCCGACATGTACCCCGACGGCGAATACGACCTGGCCGGATTCGCGGTCGGGGTGGTCGAAAAGTCCGCGGTGATCGATGGCCGCTCCATCGCCCCGGGCGATGCGCTCATCGGCCTGCCGTCGAGCGGTGCACACTCGAACGGCTACTCGCTGATCCGGCGTGTGATCGAGCGGGCCCACGGCTCCATCAATGCCCCGGCCATGCAGGACGACTTCTTCGGTGCGCCCTTTGCCGATGCGGTGATGGCGCCCACCCGCATCTATGTCAAGCCGGTGCTGGAGCTGTTCAAGTCGGTGCGGGTCAAGGGCATTGCCCATATCACGGGCGGTGGCCTGCTCGAAAATGTGCCGCGCGTGCTGCCCGAGTCCTGCCAGGCGGTGCTGCATCGCGATGCCTGGACCCGACCGGAACTGTTCGCCTGGCTGCAGCGCGAAGGCCAGATTGCCGACGAAGAAATGCATCGGGTCTTCAATTGCGGGATCGGGATGGTGATCGCAGTTGATGCCGGCGACGCCGAGGCCTGTATCACCGCGCTGAGGGCGGCCGGCGAGTCGCCCTGCCTGATCGGGGCGGTGGTCGCGCGCCCGGAAGGCGCGCCACAGACCATCGTGGTCTGAGCCGCCGCGGCCTGTGTTGCGCGCGATGGCGGTAGCGCGCGTCACCGATCCTGCTCAGTTCGCGCGCCGTGCCGGGCTGGCCGGTACGCTGTTGCTCGGGTTCGTTGCGCCGATGGCTGTGGCCCAGCCTGCGTCGCAGGTCGGTTGTGATGCGCCGTCCTCGTCAGCCGGATCGCCGCCTGCGGCCGAATCCAAGCCCAATCCGCTGGCCAGGCTGCCCTTCGTGGGCCGCTTCTTCGGCGACCCAACGGTCACCGATGGCAGCGAGGGCGGGCGTGTTTCCCCGAGGTATCGACTCGAGGTGGATGCGCCCTCAGCCCTCGAATCGCTGATCCGTGAGCACACCCTGCTGGGTCGATGGCGCCAGCGCGCCGACTACGATGAGTCGCAGCTGCCTCTGTTCATCGACCGGGCCCCGGCTGAAGTCACCGAGCTGGCCCAGGCTGAAGGCTATTTTTCGCCGCAGGTGAGTGCCTGCGCAATCGATGGCGGCGCGCGGGTGACGGTCAATGTCGGGCCGCGCACCCGGGTCGAGTCGGTCGACATCGAGTTCGATGGCGAGATTGATGCGTCCCGCTACGACAGCCTGCGGGCCGACCTGACCCGCAACTGGCTGATGCCGCCAGGCGATGCCTTTCGCTCGCAGGACTGGGATCGCGCCAAGCGCGCCCTGCTCGATGCGGTGCGCGACCGCGGCTTTCTGCGGGCCCGCATCGCCGACAGCGAAGCCGAAGTGAACACGGCTTCGCGAGGCGCTGCCTTGAGTGTCCAGATCGACTCCGGGGTGCCGCTGCGCTTTGGCGAACTCGACATCCAGGGCCTCGATCGCTATCCGCCCGATCTGATCCAGGGGCTGCGATCCTTCAATGTCGGCGATCCCTACGATGCGAAGGAGCTCACGGTTCTGCAGACCCGCCTCAATGGCGCAGGCTGGTTCAACACGGTGAGCGTGCGACCGGACACCCGGGCGATCACTGCCGATGCCGACCTGCAGGAGGTGCCGATTCGCGTCGATGTGATCGAGCGCCAATCCAAACGCCTGCTGCTGGGCGGCGGCTGGAATGCTGATTACGGACCGAGCCTGCTGGCGGGCTGGGAGCATCGCAATGTGGGCGGACGGGGTATCCAGACCTTCAACGGCATCGAGATCGACCCCAGCCGGCAATATGCATTCTCGACCTGGGACTGGCCGCAGAACCTGGAGGGATACCGCTGGCAGGCCGGCGTGCGCTTTGAGCACCGCAACATCGAAAACGACCTGGTCGATGCCGGGTCGGTCTTCGTCGCCCGCCTTCGCCGGCGCGGCGATATCGAGACCGGATGGTCATTGCAATACCAGGACGAGCGCCAGAACATCGTCTATTCGCCGGGGGTTGAGGAGTTTTATCGCAACCGGGCGCTGGTGCTGGGCTGGAGCTGGACGATCCGCGACCTCGATTCCCCGCTGGCACCGACTCGCGGCACGATCGCCAGCCTGCAGTTGTCGGGTGCGAGCGACTCGGTCGGTTCGGAGACCAGCTTTTTTCGTGCCTATGCGTTGGCCTACCGGATCATCCCGTTGTCGATGGGCGAGGGCGCCGATTTCGGGCGCATCGTGCTGCGCGGTGAGCTCGGTCATGTGTGGTCTGACACCCGGTTGGGCATCCCGTCGGCGAACCTGTTTCGCACCGGGGGCGCGCGGTCGGTGCGGGGCTATTCCTCGCAGAGCCTGGGCGTTTCGCTGGGCGAGGCGACGGTCGGCGGACGCTTTCTGGCCACCGGCAGCATCGAATATCAGCATGTGGTCTTCGACCGTGACTGGGCGCTGGCGGTCTTTGCCGATGCTGGCAATGCGAGCGACTCCATCAGCGATTTCAAGGCGGTGGCCGGTGCTGGTGTCGGCCTGCGCTGGCGCACGCCGGTCGGGCCCTTGAACATCGACATCGCCCGCGGCTTCGATCCCGGCCAATGGCGCCTGTATGTCTCGATCGGCGTGGTGTTCTGATGAGTCAGTCACCGATCACCCCGTCCGATCCGATCGAGCCCGCCGGCACCCCCGACCCGAGCGTGCCCGTCAGCCGCCGCAGGCCGGGTCGCCTGGGCAGGCTGCTCGCTCTGATCCTGCTGCCGCTGCTGCTCATCATGGTCGGCGCGCTTGCCTGGATAGCCTGGGCGCACAGCACGGGCCGCCTGCTTGAATGGGGTGTCGAGCAGGCCCAGCGGGCGACCGGCGGCGCGCTGTCGATCGAATCGGCCAGTGGGTCGCTGTTGGGCGAACTGAAGGCCGCCCGAATCACCTGGCGCGATCAGGACCTGGAGCTGATCGTCGATGACGCGCGATGGTCGTTTGCACCGCTGGCCCTGCTGCAGGCGCGCATCAAGCTCGATCCGGTCAGTGCCCGCCGCATCGAGGTGATCACCGCGCCCACTGATGCGCCCGCGTCCTTGCCCACGACCCTGCATCTGCCGGTGCGCATTGATTTGCCGGACGTGACGGTCGACGAACTGGTCTTTCGCACCCGAGGTCAGGACGATGCGGTGACCCTGCGCGCACTGCAGGCCTCGCTGCACAACGACCGCACACACTGGCGCGTCGATTCGCTCGCGCTCGCCTCCGACTTTGGATCGGTCCGCGGTTCGATAAAGCTGGCCGATCGCCCGCCCTATGCGCTCACCGGTCAGGCGCTGATCGAGACGCCCCTGTTGGGGATGCCGCTGGCCATCGAGTCGACGCTGGGCGGCACGCTCGAGGCGCTCGATGTCGACATTCGCACCCAAGCGTACAGTGCCTCGCTGTCAGGCCGCATCCGTCTTGCGCCGCTGGCCGACGCGCTTGTCGCGGCAGTCGACGTGAAGTTCAGCGACCTCGATCTGTCGAAGCTGGATGCGACCCTGCCGGCCACCCGGCTGTCGGGCACGCTGGTGGCCAGTGCCCCGCAGTCGGTTTCGAGCTCGCCCTCATCGGCCGCCCTGCAATTGCCGCCGCTGCAGGGCGTGCTGTCGCTTCAGAACCCTGACAGCGGCACCCTCGATCGCAATCGCTTGCCGTTTCAGTCCTTGCAGACCCGCATCCGCACGGTGAATGACCGCATCGAGCTGAGCGAGCTGTCCGCAGTCGGGCCACCCGGGCGCCTCACCGGTCAGATCGGTCTGGTCCTGGGCGATGGCACGCAGCGCCCTGGCTTCGATGTGCGCCTGGCCACCGAGGCCCTGGACCTGCGTGCAGTGCATCCGGCGCTGGTCAACACCGCCCTGCGCGGTTCGGTGCGGGTGCGGCCCGCGGGTGCCGCACTGGCCTTCGAGACCGATCTGGCCGATCGCACGCGCGGCCTGTCCTTGCAGGCGCAGGCCGCGCTGAATGGCAACATGCTCGAGGTGTCGCGGGCTCGACTCGGTGTTCAGGACGGCGCGGCCACGTTCGCCGGTAGTTTGGGCATTCAGTCACCGCACCAGGTGAATCTGTCAGGCAGCGTTGAGCGTCTGGATCCGTCCAGGCTGGCTGATCTGCCGGCGGGCTCATTGACCGGCACCTGGCAGGTCCGCGGTCGCGTGCATCCCGACCCTGACGCTGACGTGCAATTGCGTCTGACCGACAGCCGGCTTCGAGGGCAAGCGCTGTCGGGGCAGCTGCTGGCGCATGTCGGACCGAAGGAGCGCATCTCGCAGGTCGACACCGCGCTCAAGCTCGGCGCCACAGCCTTGCGGGCGCGCGGTGATCTCGGCACGGTGGGCGATCGGCTGCGCATCGAGCTTGAGTCTGCACGGCTGCAGGAGCTCGATACCAGGCTTTCGGGGCAGCTGCGGATCACGGCTGAGCTGAGCAACACCCTGCGCTCCCCCGGCTTGAATGCCACCGCCAGTGGCCAGGACCTGAAGGTCGATGCGCTGGGATCAGCCCGCAGCCTCAAGGCCAGTGCGCAGTTCGATGCGCTGGCGCCCGTGCTGCAGGCCTTGTCGCAGGCCGCAGTGATCGGCCCGCAGCTCGCTGGCAAGGCTCCTTTCGCCCCGACCGAGGCGGGCAAGGATCGGATCGCGGCCAGCCTTGCGGTCGATGGCCTTCGCATCCAGGGCAGCGACATCGAATCGGTGCGCGGCGAGCTTTCGGGCACGGTGGCCCGCCACAGCCTCGATCTGAAGGTGCTGGCACCGGCCTTGAAGCTCGATTCCCGCGTCAAGCTCGAAGGCGGTCTGGTGGCCGGTGCCAGGCCGCAATGGCGCGGTGACCTGGTCGAAGCGCTTCAGTCGCGAGCCCCCACCGTGCGACTGCTGTCGCGCGCACGGCTGCAAGCCGGCGCGCAGGGCGCGCAGCTCGAGGATCTGGCTGTCGAGATTGATGGCGCCAACGGAGCTGCACTGCGCATCGAACGCCTGGGCCTGTTCGATGGGCGCCTGGAAGCACGGGGCGGCATCGAGCATGTGCCGCTGCGGTGGGCCGATTCGCTGCTTGCGGGCCAGGGACTGCGTGCCAGTGGATCCGACCCGCTGAAGCTGAAAGGGCGCTTCGATGTCAGCGCCAGCCTGGCCGCTGCGCCGGGCCAGGTTCCATCCCAGGCCGACATGCTGGCAGCGCTGCGGGGCGGTCAATTGCGGGGCACGGTCACGCTTGGCCGCGAGTCGGGCGACTTGAGCTTCGATGTGCCGAGTGGGTCAGGCGCCCCCCAAGCGATGCGCGCGGGCCTGCAGACCCTGGATGCCCGCATCGACATCCAGGGCCAGCGCATCGAGTCGAGTCTGCAGGCCCGCGGCGACCCGCTGGGCACGATCAACGCGCGTGCCTCGTCGCCACTGACCTGGTCGAGCGACAGCCTGGTGCCCGATCTCACCGTGCCCCTGACGGGCCGCCTCGACCTGTCATTGCCCTCGCTGGCCTTCACCCGGGCGCTGGTCGGCGAGACCTGGCGAATCGATGGCGCACTCAATGCCGCGCTGGATCTGGGCGGCAGCCTGCGTGACCCGCGCGTCAGCGGCCAGATCTCCGGCTCGAAGCTGATGGCGGTGCAGCGCGAGCTGGGCATGCGATTGACCGACGGTGAGCTGCTCGCCACTGTCAAGGACAACCAGCTCGACGTCCAGAGCCTGCGCTTTCTGAGTGGCAAGGGATCGGTACAGATGAGCGGGTCATTGCGACCCGACGATCGCAGCGAGGCGGTGGTGAGCTTGAAGCAGTTTCCGATTCCGCTGGGGGCAGGCCAACGCCTGGTCGTCTCGGGCGAGACGCGCGCCGAGCTGGGGGCCGGTGTGCTGCGGCTGCGCGGTGCGCTGAAGGCCGACGAAGGCGTGATCGAGATCACCTCGGGCGCTGCACCAGGACTGTCCAACGATGTGGTCGTGGTGAGCGCGCCCCGCACCGAGGTGCAGCGACAGGCTGATGCGCGCGCCCGTCGCGATGCCCGCCAGGCGTCGAGTCGCGCAGGCCGCGGGCAGGCCGATCGGGTCGCTGGCAGCGCAGTGCGCGACGATCAACCCGAAGCGCCCGATCCGCGCGGCTTTCGCATCCAGAGCAACATGCAGATCGACCTGGGTGACGCCTTCAAGGTCTTCGGCGCCGGCCTGAACGCGCGCCTCACCGGACTGCTCGAATTGCGCGGCCGGCTGCCCGATGCGCCGCGCCTCACCGGCACGGTGCGCATTGCCGAGGGCACCTATACCGGCTTCGGGCAGAACCTCGAGATCGAGCGAGGCACGCTGGTGTTTTCCGGGGCGATCGACAACCCGGCGCTGGACATCACCGCCTACCGTCGCTTCCTGCCGGTCGAGGCCGGCGTCGCACTGACCGGAACCGCACGCACGCCGCGCCTGACCCTGGTTTCAAAGCCGGACGTGCCTGAAGCCGACAAGCTGTCCTGGCTGGTCCTGGGCATGGCCTCGGATCCTTCGCGCGGCGGGCAGGATGCGGCCTTGCAGGCAGCGGCCATCCTGCTGGAGTCGGCCGGCAATCCGAATGCAAGTACGCCCAGCATTGCCTCGACTGTCGGGCTCGATGTGCTGTCAGTCCGATCGAGTCAGGTTGGCAGCGGCGGCAGTGGTTCAACCTCGGTGCAGGACACGGTCGTGACCCTGGGCAAGCGGCTGACCAGAAGCCTCTTCGTGAGCTATGAGCAAAGCCTGCGGGGCCTGCAGAACCTCTTCCGTTTGCAGTACGAAGTGACCGAGCGCCTGTCGGTGCGGGCGCGTGTGGGCACCGAGAATGCAGTCGACCTTGTCTGGACCCGTCGTTACGACTGAGCGCAGATCCTCGCATTCAATGAGGCTGAATCAAGCGCGCCCGCTCAGCTGTGCCACCTTCGAGATCACCTGCTCGGTCGCGTCGCGTGCCAGACAGTCGATCACCTGCCGATCGGGCATCGAGCGCAGCCAGGTCAGTTGGCGCTTGGCGAGTTGCCGCGTGGCGGCCACGGCTTCGTCGATGAAGCGCTGGCGTCGCGATGCAAGCGGCCCCGGGCCTTTCGCGCCCAGTGATTCCAGCTCGTCAAGAAACTGCCAGGCCTGTCGATAGCCCACGCAGCGCATCGAGGGCAGCGAAACATTGAGATCGCCGCGTGCGCGCAGACCGCGAACTTCATCGAGAAAGCCCGCTCGGAGCATGTCATCGAAGCGCTGCTCGATCCGGGCGTGCAGCACCGATCGGTTCGAGGGTTCGAGCGCGATCACCGGCCACTGCGAAGCCTTGGCCTGTGCCACCACGCCCTGTGTCACCGAGATTGGCGCATCGCTCTCGCGCCACCGACCGATCAGGGTCGACATCGGCTTGCCGGTGAGCTCGAAGATTTCCAGTGCACGCTGAATGCGTTGCGAATCACCCGGCTCCAGCCGTGCTGCGGTCGGCGCATCGATCTGTGCCAGTCGGGCATGCATCGCCGGCCAGCCGAGTGTTGCCGCCTGTGCGTCGATGCGCGCACGCACCTGCGGATCGGCCGCAGGCAGCTCATCGAGTCCGCCTTGCAGTGCGCGGGCATAGAGCATGGTGCCGCCGACCAGCAGGGGCAGTCGGCCGCGCGAGCGGATCTGCGCAATCAGCTGCTGCGCATCATTCACGAAGCGCGCAGCCGAATAGGATTCGAGCGGATCGATCAGGTCGATCAGGTGATGCGGCACGGCGAGCCGCTCGGCTGTGCTCGGCTTGGCGGTGCCGATGTCCATGCCGCGATAGACCAGCGCCGAATCGACACTGATGATCTCGAGATCGAAGCGCTGTGCCAGGGCCATCGAGATCGCACTCTTACCCGAGGCGGTTGGCCCCAGCAGCAGGATCGCGTCAGCGGCCACGCAAAAACCAGCGGTCCAGTTCGGCCATCGGCAGTTGCACCCAGGTCGGGCGGCCATGGTTGCACTGGTCTGCACCGGCGGTGGTTTCCATGTCGCGCAGCAGGGCGTTCATCTGAGGAATCGTGAGTTGCTGATTGGCTCGCACGGCGGCATGGCAGGCCATGGTCGCCAGCAGGGCTTCGCGGCGCTGGGCCAGCAGATGGCTTGCGCCGTGTTCGCGCAACTCGGCCAGCACCGAGCGGGCCAGGCCCACCGGATCGCCATCGAGCAGCGCGCTCGGCACCGCGCGCACTGCCAGCGTGGTGGGCGACATCACATCGAGCTCCAGGCCCAATGCCAGCAGCGCATCGCGCTCCTCTTCGGCGGTGCGCACATCGAGCTCATCGGCCCTAAAGGTGGCCGGGATCAGCAGCGGCTGCATCGCAACAGACTGGTCGGCAAGCCCAGCCTTTAATCGTTCATAAACGATGCGCTCGTGCGCGGCATGCATGTCGACCACCACCAGCCCGTGTGCATTCTGGGCGAGCACATACACACCATGAACCTGGCCGATCGCAAAACCCAAGGGGGGCAGTTCATCTGGCTGGGCCGGCGCAGCGCCCGATTGTCCCTGCGCATCCGCAGCAGCAGCGTTGCGCGCTGCAGTCGATCCATCCGGAGCCAGCCAGTCCATCAAGGCCGGCATCGACTGCTCATGGGTCGAGCGTGCATCAGAACGCACATCAGGGCGCATACCTGCACCTGCACCCGATGCGCCCAAGCCCGGCATCCATCGCCCCGCCGATTCCCGTGCCGCGCTCTGCAAGGGCAACCGTGCCTGCCACTGCGGCTGCGCTGAGTCGCTCACCCCCAATGTGCGTGCCTCGCCTGCGATCGGCATCACGCCCTGCGTCTCGCGCACGGTCGAGGCCACGCCATCTGCGCCTGCGCCCACCCGAAGCGCCTCGCGCACCGCATGAAATACGAATGAGTGGATCGCGCGGGCATCACGAAACCGCACTTCGATCTTGGCTGGATGCACATTGGCATCGACTTCCGCCGGATCGATCCACAAAAACACGCACCAGGCCGGATGCCGATCGCCATGCAGCACATCGGCATAGGCTTGCTTGACCGCATGCGAGAGCAGCTTGTCCCGAACGAAGCGGCCGTTGACATAGAAGAACTGACGGTCTGCCCGGGCGCGGCTGGCGGTGGGCACACCGGCCAGTCCCTGCAGTCGGATCGGCCCGGCGCTGCGCTCGATCGGGCGGGTGGCGATGTCCTCTCCCAGTGCGTGTCCCACCCGGTCCTGCCACCGTGCGGCCGGCCAGTGCTCGATCTGGCGGCCGTCGACCTGACAGGCAAAGCTGATCTGCGGGTGAGCGATGGCCACGCGCCGAAAGGCGTCGAGTGCATGAGCAGTCTCGGTGCCCTGGGCCTTGAGGAACTTGCGACGTGCGGGTGTGGCGGAATAGAGATCGAGCACTTCGACCGTCGTGCCCTGCGATCCGGCTGCGGGCTGCACCGTGCCGCTGTCGCTGTCGATCAGGCTGGCAGACGCAGCGCCGGCCACGCGGCTGGTGATACGCACTCGAGCGACCGACGCGATCGCAGCGAGCGCCTCGCCGCGAAACCCCAGTGTGCCGACCCGCTCGAGTTCGGCCAGTGAGGCGATCTTGCTGGTGGCATGGCGGGTCAGGGCGAGGCCGAGCTGGTCGGGCTCGATGCCGCAGCCATCGTCGATCACCGCGATGCGGCGCACGCCGCCTTCCTCGATGCGCACATCAATGCGTGTGGCGCCGGAATCGATCGCGTTTTCCAGCAGTTCCTTAACCACCGACGCGGGCCGCTCGACCACTTCGCCTGCGGCGATCTGGCTCACCAGATGGTCGGGGAGCGCGGCGATCGAACGGGGCAGCGATGGAGGCACTGAGTCGGACTCACTCGGCCCGAACTCGCCGAGCGCCGGCGAGGCGTCGGTCGGGAAGCCATCAGATGCCGGGCTGTCGTCGGATGCGGGAGGAACGGATTGCGGATTCACTGGCGGATTATAGGTGGCGTGTACACTGCGCGCGCCATGGACATCGCCCAGTTCGTCGACATCTTCCTGCACCTGGACAAGCACCTTGAGGCCGTGGTCTCGCAATATGGTGTTTGGGTCTATGCGCTCTTGTTTGCCATCATCTTCGTCGAGACCGGACTGGTGGTGATGCCCTTCTTGCCGGGCGACTCGCTGCTCTTCGTGTGCGGTGCGCTGGCTGCGATCGGCGGGCTGTCTCTGCCGCTTCTGATCGTGTTGCTGATTGTTGCGGCGGTGCTGGGCGATGCGGTGAATTACTCGATCGGGCGGCGCATCGGGCCGAAGGTGTGGTCATGGGAGAACTCGCGGTTCTTCAACCGTGCGGCCTTCGAGCGCACCAACCAGTTCTACGAAAAGCACGGCGCGATCACCATCATCGTGGCGCGGTTCATGCCGTTCATACGCACCTTCGCCCCCTTCGTGGCCGGTGTGGCGCACATGAGCTATCCGAAGTTCGCGCTCTACAACATCGTGGGCGGCGTGCTCTGGGTGGTGAGCCTCACCGTGCTCGGCTACCTGATCGGCAACCTGCCCTGGGTGCGCGAGCACTTCTCATGGGTCGCACTGGCACTCATCGTCGTGCCGGCGCTGCCTGCGGTGATAGAGGTCTTGCGGCACACGGTGTTTGCGCGGCGCAAGGCTTGAGCGGGGTTTCGGTCGGCTGCTGTTCAAACCGTTTTCCTGAACGCATCGAACCCAAGCGATCATCTAAATCCCCGACAACACGGCGTCCATCGCTGACACCAGCGCACTGGCTTGTGCGGCAACATTGCCCACCGGCCGACGCAATGCCTTTGCCGGCAGGGGTGCTGCATAGTGGGCCAGCGCATGCAGGCGTATGCCGTTGACCACAATGACTGGGCACAGAATCGTCGGCACCGGGTTGTTCGTGTCGAGCTCAGCCAGGGGGATGGCCAGCCGGGTGGGCAGGGCGTCAAGCAGATCGCTCTGGATCACGACCACATAAGGGATGCCGTCAGCCGAGCTGCGACTTGGGTTGGTGAAAACCTCGTACTGAGCCATCAGTGGTTCACCAGGGACGCAGGTCGGCTCCAGGAATGCCGTCGGTTTCAAAGCGGGCATTCTGGGCGGCGATCCAGTCACCAAACTCGGCTTCAAATGCTTTTTTGCGCGCGGCGCGGCTGGCTTTGTCGTGGTGAGCCTTCAGTGCTTGATAGTGCTCAACCGAAATGATCACCGTATCGATTTGACCGGCTTTTTCCACGAACACAGGCTCTCGTTTGGCTTGAGCGCAGAGGCTGCCAAAACGGTTTTTGGCTTCGGTTGCAGTGACGCGCATCGCATGCTCTCCCATGTGATTAGCCATTTTAGCCATATCGTCGGCCTTGGCGCGATGTCACCGGCCTCACCCAGGAAAAGAAGCGAAGCGGTACCAGGTCGAAGAAGCTCGGGAATTGCTTGAACGTGCAGGAGAGACACCTTGAATACGATGAATCACGGCGGCTACATAGCTCGCATCGAGTTCGACGAACGAGACAACATCTTTGTCGGTCGCATCCTCGGATTGCGCAGCATCATCAGCTTTCACGGCAAGACTGTCGCTGAACTGCGCCGTGAGTTTGTGGCTGCAATCAAGGACTACCTTCAGGACTGCATCGAGCAAGGCGTGGAGCCCGAGAAACCCGCGTCGGGAAAACTCTTGCTGCGTGTGCCTCCGGAAGTCCACAGCCAGGCCCTGATTGCCGCGCAGGCCAAGGGCAAGAGTCTGAATCAATGGGCGACCGAGGCTCTTCAGCGCGCCGTGATCGAGGGCTGAAGACCCGCCTCGGAGTGCAGCCCCCCGCCCGCATCCCCTCACTGCGCGCCCGCCAGCGCGCCAGCACCGCGGCATGCGCCGCCTGATAAACGCCACTGACCTCATCGGCTGAGTCAGCCGTGATCCGCAGGTCTTCCAGCAGGCCATTGTTCAGCCCGTAGACCCAGCCGTGCACCACCACCGTCTGGCCGCGCTGCCAGGCATCAGTCACCACGGTGGTTCGGCAGACATTGCGCGCACCCTCAAGCACATTCAATTCAACCAGCGCATCAACCCGCAGGCTCGCGTGAAGCCCTTTCAGGAAGTCTTCGTTCGCATCACGCACGTCCTGCACATGGCGAAGCCAGTTGTCGACCAGGCCAGCGCGCTGATTGTTCATCGCCGCACGCACGCCGCCGCAGTTGCTGTGGCCGACCACGATGATGTGCTGCACACCCAGCACATCGACCGCGTACTGGATCACGCTCAGTGCATTGAGGTCGGAGTGAACCAGGACGTTCGCCACATTGCGATGCACGAAGAGCTCGCCTGGCAGCAGGTCGACCAGGTCATTGGCTGGCACCCGGCTGTCTGAACAGCCAATCCACATGTACTGCGGCGTCTGGCTCGACAAGAGGCTGGTGAAAAAGCCGGGATGGGCGGCCTCGGTCTTGGCGGCCCACTCGCGGTTTCGATCGAAGAGTTCGGAGAGGTGTTTTTCCATGACCGCATTGTATTGGGGGGCTTGGCTTTGACTTCAGCCTCGCGGGAGATTGTCGTGCACCACGCTGGGCTCGCCGGTGCTGCCCCGATTGACTCCAGCACGCTGCATCAGCGCATTGTTTGCCCCGGTTCCGAACAGCGCCATGCCCTGCGCACTGCGCCCGCCATCTGCCACCACGGTCTCGCCGGTGATGAAGGCGGCATCGTCCGAACACAGGAAGGCCGCCAGGGCGGCAATATGCTCGGGCTGGCCATCGTCCGGCCAGGGCTGCGGTGGCAGCATCGACTGGATCTTTTCCGGCCGGCCCCGATGCAGCAGCGGCGTCATGATCGTGCCGGGTGCCACGCTGTTGACCCGGATGCGGTGAATAGCGAGTTCGGTGGCCGCACTGCGCGTGAGGCTCACCACCGCCGATTTGGCCGCTGAATAGGCATGCGAGCCGGCCCCACCGCCCAGCCCGGCAATCGAAGCAGTCAGCACGATCGCACCGCCATCGCCCTGCTCGCGAATCGCCCTGGACGCATGTTTGAGGCCCAGAAACACGCCGCGCACCAGCACATGAAAGGTGTAATCCCAGTCTTCAACCGTGATCTCCCCGATCGGTCCGAAGGCACCGCCGACCCCGGCATTCAGGAACGCCATATCGAGCCGGCCGAATTGATGTCGTGCCACGTGCACCATCTCGATGTTGTCTGATTCGACCGACACATCACCGCGCACGGCGACCAGCGCATCGCCCAAGCCTTGCTGTGCAGCCAGCGCCACCGTCTCCTGCGCCGCCGGCAGGTTGTAGTCGGCCACCACCACGCCCGCACCCTCGGACGCAAAGCGCAGCGCACTGGCGCGCCCGATGCCGCTGCCGGCTCCGGTGATGAGGATGGTCTTGCCTTCGAAACGCGCGCGCGATGCTGTCTTCACGGTCAGGGCCTCTGGACGGTCGAAAACCGGATCTTGCCACCCCTTGCGGCCGACCACCTCGGCTAGGATTGCAGGCTCGAAACCAAACCATCACACGAGGAGAACCCCATGGACGTCAAGGGCAAGATCGCCGTCATCACCGGTGCAGCCAGCGGCATCGGTCGCGCCACTGCATTGAAGTTCCATGCCGAGGGCGCAGCCGGCGTGGTGGTTGCCGACCTCAACGAAGCCGGACTGCAGCCGGTCGCGCAGGCAGTCAATGGCCTGGCCGTGCGCTGCGATGTCAGCAAGGAAGCCGACATTCAGGCGCTGGTGGCGGCCGCCGAAGCGAAATACGGCCGCGTCGATATCTACTTTTCCA
>Ga0114972_10000526_pt1 | contig 28436 bp, 18 predicted proteins | sample M_140807_EF_Meta_FD_87354 | JGI IMG/M metagenome (GOLD analysis project Ga0114972, IMG submission 87354) | Freshwater microbial communities from Lake Montjoie, Canada to study carbon cycling - M_140807_EF_MetaG | ecosystem: Environmental > Aquatic > Freshwater > Lake | place: Lake Montjoie...
CACGCTCCGCTCTCCCGGCGCGGCGGTGCCACTCTCCGTAAAGCGCCCACGCGCCCTCACTCGCAGGATGGGTACGCGTCAGCGTCGAGAAGGTCGCCTCGGCGCGCAGTGTCGCGCCGCCGCGGCCCGCGGCCAGCGCCCATTCGGCCTCGATTTCGGCATGGGTGGCGGGCGGGCGCTCCGCGAGGGCCACGTCGAGGGGGGCGCGTGACGCGGAGGCCTGTCCTCGGCGCGCCAAGATCAGGGCGCGCGTGCGCATCGATTCAGCCTCGGCCGCCGTGGTGGGGTCGCGGCGGGTGGCGAGGCCCCAGTGGGCCTCCGCTGCGCCCACGTCACCCCACAACGCCTCGAGCCGGGCGAGCCGCAAGTGCGAGCGCGCATCGTCGGGCGCTTGCTCCAGAGCGGCCTCGAGCGCGCGCATCGCCTCTTCGGGGCGCGACTCAGGCGCGCTGAGCACGTCATCTAACCACGCGGGCAGTGACGCTGGGGGGGCGCTGGGTAAGGGCGTCGTCGAGGCCGGCGCATGAGCCAGCGTCGCCAAGGGGGCAGGGGGCGTCGAAGTCGAACGCGGGGGCGCGCCGCACCCAGTCACGACAACCACCCACAGCAGCGACGTCTGAAGCGCGCGTTGTCTCATTTCGGCTCCGTGCGGCGTCGCTCGCCCCGCTGGGTCGCTCAGCCGCGCCTGCGCCGCCGCCGCACGACGCCGAGCGCGCACGCCGCAGCGGCGCTCCACATCGAGAGATGTCCGCTTGAGCCGACCGGATGCGCGCTGCACCCGCTTTGCGAACTGCGCCCCCGAGGCGCAACGCGGCCAGCGTCTCCGGCAATGGGGTCGGCGTCCGTGTCCTCGGTCGTCGCGTCTGCAAGACCCGCATCCGTCGCGGCGCTCGCGTCCGCGTCTGGGAGGGCGGCGTCTGCTTCGCCGCACGCGGCGCCGATGCTCTGACCCGGGCAGAGCCCGGCGCACTGCCGCGCAGCGGGGCTCTCCGGAGGGCACGCCCACAGCCCCGCGATGTCCTGGTATCGCCGCAGCGCGGGCGCCCAGGTCTTGCCGGCGTCATCGCTCCGGCCGAGCACCCACGGTCCGCGGATGAAGACGTTCGAGCAGGCCCAGATCGTGGTGTCGCCCGGCGCCCGCGTCAGGCAGCCGATGAGCGGTACCCGCTCGTCCTCTGCGGACCACGTCTCACCGCCGTCGACGCTCCGTCGCCAGCCCTCAAAGTAAGTCGCGATCAGCGCCTCCTCGCCGTCGAGCGTCATGACGAAGCCCGTCGGTGCGTCCGGAACCTCAAGCACGGGCGCCCAGGTTTGACCGCGGTCACGCGACCGAATCACAGTCGAGTCGGGGAACCGCTCGATGGCGGCCCACACCTCGTCCGGGCGCGTAGGGTGCGTGCCCAGGAGCGTCATCTCCTCGGGCGCTGCGCCGAGCGCCTCGGGGCCGAGCGGCAGCGGAACGAAGGTCGCGCCGCCGTCGTCGCTCCGGGCGAGCCCCTCGGAGTGCGCGAGGTACAGCACGTCGGGCGCGGCCTCGCTGCGGGTAAACCAGCGCGCGCGCTCAATGATCCCCAGCCCCGCCGGGGTGAAGGTCTCGCCCCCATCGGTCGAACGCCACAGGTCGTCCGGTGTCGGGCCGGGGTTCTGGGTCGCGACCACGATCTCGAGAGGGCGCGTCGGGTGCTGCCACAGGCCGAGGGGCACGGCTGTCCCCAGCGGGCCGTCGAGGACCGCGAACGAGCAGCCCCCGTCCCGAGAGCGATACAGCCCGTAGTTCGTCGCGACCAGCCACTCGCGCCGGTCGGCGTCGAGGACCAGCAAGCCCTGCAACCCGGCGTTCTGGACCACAGCGTCCTCGCACAGCCACTCGAACTCGCCCGGCAGCCCGGCGTACAGCCCCTGATTGTTCGTGAGCGCCCACGCCTCGCCCGGCGTGCCCGAGCCGAGCGCCCGGCCCGGAAAGAGGATCTCTTGAACGATGGGCTGCCCGCCGTGCGCGCGCGCGGCCGCGGGGGACGCGAGCATCGCCCAGAGCGCGCCCCAACGCAGGGACATCCTCAGGCTCCACATGGGTCCATTCTCCTTGATGACGGTCGGGCGACCTCGCAAGATCGCTGCCCATGATCCTGCGCCGGACCGGAGGGATGCGCCACCGTGTTGACGTCAAAACGCCGCAGCACCGCTTGGATCCTGAAGGTCGCTGCGCTTGCCGCAGTTACGGCGTGCGCGCCGCTCTCTCACCTCGACCGCGCCACGGGGACGTGCGCCGTCGGCAAGGCGGAGTGTGACGCGCGCTGCGAGCGCCTGACGGACCTCGACGACCGCGCCTTCTGCACGGAAGATTGTCGCCGGGTCTCCGTCGCGTGCGAGGGGCCGCGCGCCCGCCAAGCGGGCATGGACGTCGACCTGCCCCCGCGCGTCACCGACTACGGCCCCGCCTTCGCGAGTCGCGTGACCCTGAGCGACGGCCGCCTCGAGTCGAACGGGCCAAACGTCGCCTTCACGGGCGAGGCGCGGGCGGTTGAGGGCGCCTGGGAGGTCCTGCCCGGTGGGCTGATCCGCGTCACGTTCGCGCTGCCGTCGAACACCCGCGAGGCCGAGCTGCTCGTCGACCACGGCTGCGGCGGGCAGCCGTGCTTCGTGACGGCGAGCTTGGGTGAGCGGCCCTTGACCGCACGCTACGCGCCGCCCCGCCGCGTGTCAGGGGGCAAGCTTCACCGGGACGTCTGGCCGGTCACCCCGCTGCTGCCTGCGCCCGACCCGAAGGCGGCCGAGGGCACCACGCGGCCGCTCTCACTCGTCATTTACAACAATGCCGAGGCGGGGAGCCTCGCGCCGTGGTTGGTGGGCCGCGTCGTGCTGTACCACCGCGCCCTCGCGCGTTGACTCAGCGGACGCCGGACGTGTCGAACGCGTCGACGACCCACCGGGCGTAGGTCGCGTTCTCCGCCCGGTCGCTCAAGGTCGTGAGCGTGCCCATGCGGTCCGAGAGCGTCACCTGACCACGGCCCTCGGTGTCACGCGCGACGAAGAGCACAGCGCCGGCCAGAAGTCCCCCCGAGGTCGCCATCTGCGGAAAGTCCTCGTCGGACCCCGGCGACTGCGTCCAGAGGTCTTCGCTCAGCACAGTATCCGTCTCGGTGAGCCCGCAGCGAGGCTCGCCCGCGTAGAGCGCGGCCACGTTCAGGCCTATCCGGTGTGTTTGGCCGTTGAGCGCGTAGGTCACAGCGCTCAGGTCTCCGTTCAGCGCGGGGTGGGCCGCGTTTTCGGCGCCCGGCGGCGTCACGGCGCACGCGTCCCCCGAGTCGAGGTCCGCGAGCCACACCTGCGCGCCCCCACCGCAGCCGGCGCCTTCGCACGGCCGCACGAACGTCGCGATGCTGGTGCGCGTCGCCGTGAACACATCGCGTGTTCCGCCCGCGCTGTCGGTGAGTTGAAGCAGGTCGCCGCGCGCGCGCGAACGCACCGCGATCGACGCCAGGTAGAGCTGCGCCGTGTCTCCACACGTCATGGAGAAGACGACCTGCACCTCGTCGCGCCAGCCGAGCCCGCCGAGCCCAGCATCACACTCGGGCGGCGTGAGGGGCCAGGCGTCCCGCGTTCGCACGTCGACAATCCACACCACGCCGCGCCCGGCTGCGTCGTCTTGCCCGGTGTCGTTCGTCCGTCGGACGAGCGCGACGTGCCGCTTGTCGGGACCCACCACATGCACACCCCACGCACCCTCTTCGGCCGTCAGGCGCTGCCGCAGAGTACCGTCGGCGAGCAGGCTGTAGACGTGCGCCGAGGTCGCGTCCCCGGGCCGCGTCCACGTTGTCATCGTCAGGTCGCCGGGGACCACCCGCAGCGAGGGCAGGGGGCCGGGGTCGACGGGGCCGATGTCCGCCCCAGACGATGCCGCGTCTCCGCCGCCGACCGGCCCTGCGTCCGTGGACGCGGCGTCTGAGGCGGGCTCGGAGGGCGACGCGCCGCCGCAGGCCGCGAGCAGCATCGAGAGCGCACACCACTGCTTCTTCACGTTCCAGACTCCACTGCGTCGTTGAGCGCGTCCCGGAGCGGCGCACGGGGCGCTCCGCCCGCGGCCTCGACGAACTGCGTGTTGACGACGACGAGCATGCGGTTGACGAGCTCGATCGAGAGGACGCTCGACGGCGGAACAGTGTCGGCCACCTGCGCCGCGCTCAACCCCTCAAAGTTAAGCCCGCACCATACAACCTCGTCGTCCAAGCGAACTGCCGGGCCGTGCGTTCGACAAATCATGGGCCGGACGGGGTACACGTCACACAGGTCGTCGTCGTTCAGAAAGACGCACCTGTCCGGTTGACGCGGGCGGGCCAGAGCGGCCGAGCGCACCGCGGGGCGCTCGGCGAGCCAGCGTCGGATCGCGTCGACCTCAACGGCGAACGCGGCGCGGTCCACCTTGCAGCACATCGCGCAGGCGGCGCGGCACTTCAAGTGGGGCGCCTGCGCGCGCTCCGCCTGCGCGACGAAGGCATCGACGCGCGCGCGCACCGCATCGAGGCCGGCGTGGGCGGCGTCGGCGCTCACCCCGACCTCAGTTCGCGGGAGGCGAGGATGTGAAGTAGACGACGTGGGGCGACCCCTGCAGGCCGCTCTCGATCAGCAGCGCGCCGAAGTGGTCGTTGCGGTCCATCGCACCGCGGGCAAACCGCACGCGCACGGTGTGCGTGTCGCCGGGGGCGATGCTGGTCACGCCGCCGCCGTCCACCACAGTGAACTCTGGGTCGCTCGCGGGCAGGCCAGCCGCGTTGCCTTCACCCGCCATCGCGATGCCGGTCACCTCGATCGGCTGACCGCCGCCGTTGCGGACGATGATGTTCGCCGCCCGCTCAGCCCCAAGCGCGACGTCGCTGAAATCGATCGCGGTCGGGTCGAGCGTGAGCACGCCAGGCAGCGCAGCGGCGTCGCGCACCAGCGGCACCTCGATCACGCCGGGGTCCTGCTGGCTCGCGCCCGGGGCCTTGGCCGCGTTATCGGCGTCCGTGCTGATGAGCAGGACAGCGTCCGAGCCCGTGCCGGTCGTCGGCTTGTAGCGGATCTGGAACGACTCATTGCTGCGCCCGGCGCTCAGGGCGAAGCTGCCGATCTCGGGCTTGAGGCTGTAGTCCTCACCGTCCTGCTGCACGGTCATCTCGAAGACCGAGATCTGGCGGGTGCCCGTGTTCGTGAACGTCAGCGGCACGTTGACCTCGAGCTCCCCGGGCGCGATCGGCGCGACGACGGGATTCGGCGTCACGTTGAGCGTGCCAAACACTCGCCCCGTCGTGACGCGCACGACGAAGCTCGGGTTCTCGATGTCGTTGCTCGCGAACACGAGCTCGGCCGTGTCCGGCAGGTCATCCTTCGGCTCGTACCGTAGCAGGACGTTCTCGCTGCCCCCCTCGGCGATGCTCCAGGGCAGCTCGTGGTCGTAGTCGATGAAGAGCTCGCTGACGACCTCACCCGTGTTGGGGTCGCGCGGCTGCTCGGTCAGGTAGCGCAGCGTGGGCTCAGCGACCTCGAGCACGCCGCTGCCGGTGTTCTTGATGAGCAGCGCCTGCTGGCCCGGCGTCGCCGGCAAGAAGACGACCGGTGGGGGCGGCGACGCCGCGATCCGGGGTGACTCCGCCGCGACGCTCAGGTCGACGAAGAGCTTCGGGTTACTCAAGTTGTCGCTCTCGACGACTAGGCGCGCGCCCGAAACGTCCGTGCGCGCGCTCGCCAGGAACTGGAGCTTGACCTCCTTGAAGTCGTTCGGCGCGACGCTGACAGGGAACTCGCCCCGCTCCGAGATCGCGAACGTGCAGGCGTCGCCCAGCGCGCCCGCGAAGGGTTCGAACGGCCCGAGGTTCTGAGTCACACGGTCACAGTCGCGCAGGTCACCCTCAAGGTAGACGGCCTTGATCTTCAGCGGCTGTTCGCCCGCCGAGAAGATCTTCACGGCCTGCTCCGAAGGTGGCCGGCCGGGCCGCACGCGTGAGAAGACGATCGTACCGCTCGGCTCGATCGAGATGTCGTTCGAGGTCTGCGAGTTGAACTTGTCGTCGGCGCCGCAGCCGAGCGCGAAGAGCGCGAGGGCGGCGGCGGTCGAGCGTCGAATCACGGTCGAGGGTCGGGTCATCACAGTCTCTCTCTCGTCGGTTACTGCCGCTGAAAGCAGGCGGCCTCGTACGTCACGCGAATGCGCTGCCCCGCCTGGGGCACGCTCGCCTCGTCGAATATCACAGAGTTGCTGGCCTCATCGAACGCCCACCCCGCGGCGCGGGCCCGGCCGTCGACCTCCACGGTGATGCGCGCGCCCACCGCGGGGCGGGACAAGAAGAACTGCACGGGCAAGCCAAACGCGGAGTTCGCGATCTCGCGGAGTCCGGCGGCGTAGTTGGCCTCACAGATGCTGTAGACGGTCCCGTTGGTCCGCTGCGCGACCTCGATGTATCGGCGGCCCGCGTCCGCGGCGCCGTCCGCGCTCTGGCACGCGTCCGCGTTCCCGCGCGCGTCTGCGCCGACAATGGCGTGCGCGTGAAACCGCCCTTCGTTGCGGACGCCCTTGATGCTCTTGAAGTAGTCCACGTAAAAGTTGAGGGTGTTCGGCGATTGGTCCTCTTCGTCGCTCAGGAAGATGACCTCGAGCGCCGCGTCTGGCCGGATGAAGCCCCGGTTTGGCCCGCCGCAGACGCCGTCGACGCAGCGGTCAGACTGCGCGCAGTCGGCGTCCGCGCGGCACGCCACGCCCGAGTCGAAGGCCAGCGGGTCCGAGAGCGCCAAGTATGCGGCCTCGAGACCTTTTTCATCACCGAGCCCTTGGTCGCCCACGTTCGCCGTCTCGCTGAACTGTCGCTCCGCGTTCGGCCCTGTCCGAATGATGCGCGGGTTCCCCTGCAGGCGACCCGACTGGTCCTCGGCGCTGATGTCCGTCGTCACGACGCCGATCTGGAAGTCGTTCTGGAAGCGGTCGGCGCCGCGAATGAACGCGTCGAAGTTGTCCCGCAGGTTCTGCTGCTCTTCAGCCATCGACCCGGAGTTGTCGACCACGAAGAGGATGTCGACCTGCTGTCCGCTCGTCTGCACGAACTCGTCCACGGTCACGCTCGTGGCGACGCCGTCGCCGCGGAGCGGGACGCGTAGCTCGGGGTTGTCTTGGTCATTCGACCGAAACACCAGGTCGCACTCGTCTGCGCCCAGGTTGTCCGGCTCGTATACGAGCGTCACGCCCGCCGGCGTGTTGCGCGTCACCGTGATGCAGCCGTCCGGACCGACTGCGGGCCGCCCGACAACCGCGAACTCATCACAGTTCGGGCCCTCGAGTGCGATGTCCTGAATGCACAGCGCGGCGATGCCCGTGTTGTAGACCGTCACGCGCTCCTCACGCGACGCGCACTCGGCCGCTGTGACCTGTCCGAAGTCGAGCCGCCCGGGGATGACCTCGATGCCGTTGTCGCCGCCGACCCCGACGAGCTGCGCCGTCGCCGCACGCTCCTCGCGCAGGTAAGGGTCGTAGTAGGTCACGTTCAGCGTGCCCTGGTCCGACTGGAAGCCGCGCGGGGTGTAGCCGAGCTGCATCGGCGTCAAAGAGCCGGGGCCGAGCGCAGCGCGGGCGAGCGGGCGCGTCACGGTGAACGGGTTGACGGGATTCCCCAAGAACGGCGGCACGTAGTCGATCGTCTGGTTGCGCACCTCGCAGTTGCCGGAGCCGCGATTGAGGACCGTCACCGGCCGCGTGGCGGTGCTCCCCCGACTTACCACGCCAAACGCGACGGGCGAGCCGAGCACGACGAGCTGACACGTCGGCGCGCCTCCACCCACAACGCTGAGCGGGACTTCGACGACCGGTTGGCCGGGCGTGTCATTCGGGATGCTCAGCGTCCCCTGCGCGGGCGCGCCCTCCGCGAGGTCACGGTTCGTGTACCAGACCTCGACGTTCGCGGCTTCGAGCGGCGCGAGGGTTGCGGGGAGCGCGGCGGCGCCGACCGGCGCGAACGCAAAGCCCGCGTCCCCCGACAGGGTCAGGGGGCCAAGATTCAGGGGCAGGTCACCGCAGTTCGCGATCTGCACCGACTGGCGCACGCTCTCCACGCCCAACGCGACCCGGCCCAGCTCGACTTGGGCTGGCAGCACGCTGATGCAAGCCTGTCGCACGCGCCCGTCGATCCGAACCAGAACGATGGGCTCGTCGACGTCGTTGCTGCGCACCGCGACGCTCGTCGAGAACCGCCCCTCGACCAGGGGGTGAAACCGCACGCCGAACTGTGCGCTCTCGCGCGGCGCGAGCGTGAGCGGCCACGCTGCGGGCAGGCCCTCGAGCAGGAACTGCTCATTCGTCGGCGGGGCCACCGCGGCGAGCCCGATGCTGTCCACGACGAGCGGCGCGTCCCCCTCGTTGAGGACCGTCACCTGCACCGCGTCCGACGTCGCGCCGAGGGCGAGCGCCCCGAAGTTGATGGACTCGTGTGAGAGGGTGATCTCCGGGCTCGGCTCCAGCCCGCGAATCGGCACGGTCACGGGCGCGACCCCGGGATCCTCGGGCGTGATGACCAGCAGCCCTGAGTCGCGGTTCAGACCGCGCGGGGTGTACGTCACCTCGATGTCGAGCGACGTCTCCCCGACGAGCGTCGGCCGCGCGTCGCCGCCTGCGGTGATCGTAAAGTCCGCCGATGTCTCCGGAGACAATCGAACATCGGCCAAGCGGGCGGGCACCGTCCCGATGTTGCTCACGCGCACGCTCTTGCGCTGCGTGCTCCCCGTGTCGACCGCGCCAAAGTCCAGCTCGAACGGATTCACCACAAGCTGCGCGCCGTTCTGGCTCGTCCGCAGGGGGACCTCCAGCGTCGGCGTCTCGGGGTCGTTGCTCTGTACCCGGATGAAGCCGACCACCTCACCCTCGCGCTGCGGCGCGTAGTTCACGTTGACCAAGAAGCTCGAGCCCGCGCCCGCGTCGTCGCCGCTCAGGCTTGAACGCAGCGTGACGGGCAGCGGATCGTGAGTCAGCGAGACCTCGCGGGTGTCGACGGAGTTCGACAGCCCGATCTCGACGATGACGAGTTCTGACCCCGGTCCGCCGACGTTCCGCAGCCGCAGCGGTCGCACGAGGCGCTCGCCGACGGGCACGGCGCTCAGCGTCACCGCGAACGGGTCTGGCTCGATACGCGGCACGATGCCGCTGCGGAGCGCGTTGTCGTCGCACGCGCCGCAGAGCAACGCGAGCACGGTCAGCAGCGTCGCCCAAAGGCCGCGCGCGGCGGCCGCCTGTCTTCCGCAAGCCACGATGATGCCCCTTGAGTGAGCGCCGCGCCTCAGCGCGTCACGTAGTCGGCCTCTTCGAGCACCTCGTCGCGGTCGATCAACCGCGGGCACTGCGTAAAGTCATCGCACCACTCGACCGACGCCACGCGCCACAGCTGCGCGCGTCGCACGAGCTCCCGGTCGAGCCACTCGGCGAGCAGCTCTCCGCGCACGTAGACGCGGACCGTCGTCAACGCCGCGTGCTCAATCGTCGGGTCCACGCCCGCCTGACCGAAGCTGCTCTCTGCGCGGAAGTACAGTGCGCCGATGTCATACGTCACGCCCACCTCGGGCTGCCCCAAGTTGATGTTCTCGGGGCCACCGCCGTTGGTGTCGTCGATGTCGAGCGAGGGGTTGTCGAGCGGGTCGTTCGGACGGCCCCAGTCGGGCTCCTTGTTCGAGTAGTAGCAGTCGTAGCCGTTCGCCGCGTCGTTCCACGCCTCACCGCCCGCTGAATGTCGCAGGTGCAGGTCGACGTCCGTGCCCTTGTCATCGGTCTCGTCCGGGTCGTCGGGCGTCGTCCACACGAGCTGAATGTGCAGGTCCTTCTCCGGAATGGCGTCGACCGTCACACGCGCCGAGGCGACGGGGTCGCAGCTCAGCTGTCCCAGGTTGTCGCGCACGACCAAGTCGAACTCGTAGTGGCCCGCCAGGTCGATGAAGAACTTCGCGGTCGGCGTCCGCACGTCATCGGGCACGCCGCCGTCGACCGGCCGCGTGGGGTCGGTAAAGGACTCGACGAGCTGCGCGCGGCTCCCGTCCGGTCGCGTCACCACCGTCCACTGCCACTCCTGCACCGTGCCCTCCGGGTCGGAGGACGGCGTCCCGTCGAGGTCGATGATGTCGAGCGGCTGCACGTTCAGCTCGGTCACCTGAGCGACCGGGATCGGGCAGCTGTTGTCGACCCCGCGGCCGAAGAGGTCGAGCAGGTAGTCGGGCGGGTTCGCGTTCGTCCGAATGCGCAGCCGGCCGCCGTAAGCGCGCGTCTCAATCGGCCGGAACTCCATCTGCAGCGTGCGGCTCGGCGCCTCGGCGTCGGGCGTCAGAGCGGGCAGCGAGAACAGTGGGCCGGTGCACGCGGGCGCGACCTCGCCGTCGAGGCAGGTCGGCGCGAGGGCGTCCGCCACGCTGAAGGTCTCGTCGCCGCCCTCCACAGTCACGCCGAAAATCTTGAGATCGGAGCCGCCGCAGCTGGCGATGGACACCGCGCGTACGTTGGGTGTCGGCGTCGCGGGGTCCGTCGACGCGACCTTGAGCGCCGAGCCGAAGTCCACGGAGTCGGCGGGCGTGACCTCGATGCAGGGGGCGGCGCCGTTCGCGGACAGGTTCACGGCGATCTCCGGCGACGCGGCGTCGTTCGACGCGATGACCAGCGTCGCTTGGTCGGGGCCCGGTTGCCCCGGGGCGTAGACCACCTCGACGGGCTGCGTCGCGCCGGGCTCGACGACGACGGGCGCGTCGCCGAGCGCCTCGCCCAATGTGCGGTCGCCCTGCACGACGCTGAAGTCCGGCGAACCGCTCACGCTAAAGCCTGAGATCACGAGCGCGCTCACGCCGGTGTTCGTGATGGTCAGCGTCTCCGCGCGGGACTCGCCAAAGTCGACCCCGCCAAAGTCGATCGAAGTCGGGTTGACCTGAATCTCGGGTCCGGCGCCGCCCGTGAGGATCGGCAGGCGCACGTTCAGAGCGTCGGGGTCGTTGGTCTCAAGGAGGACGTCGCCCACATCACTGCGCGCGTCGTTATCGGACGGCCTGTAGACCACCACGAGGCGCAGGGGTGTCTCGCTGCTGCCGGGGATGACCTCGGGCCACGTCGGCGCCCGAAGCGCGCCGCCGTCGTCCGCGACCTGCAGAGTAAACTCTCCCGCCGTGGAGCGGTCGTCCAGCAAGCCGCCACGCAGCACGAGATCGCCGGAACCGCGGTTGTAAATCTCAACCGTATCTTGCTCCTCGAGGCCGGCGGCGAGCTTCGAGAACGAGTAGTTGTCTGGCGTCAGCCCGAGGCTCGGCGTCTGCGAGCGCCGCTGCTCGCCGCACCCGAGCGCTGCCAAGACACCCACCGAGAGAAGTACACGACGTGCGACGCGCATGGCGGGCTCCGTGGCTGGGGTAGGGAACAGAGACCCGGTCGGGCGCGCGCGCCGGAGACGCGCAGTCAGCGCGACTTAGGGGCGGGTCTCGGTGCAGAGGACCGCGGACTCGACGCGCGGCTCGGCATTCCAGTAGATGCGCGCAACTTGGCAGAAGTGGTCCTCGGCGGGGAGAGGGAACTCGCCCGGCTCCGCCTCGCCGTTCTCATCGACGCCGGTGTAGTCCCACGCCAGGTCGCCGTTCAGGAAGATGCGGGCCTTCGCGATGGACTCGCCGTAGTCGTTGCCGTTCACGCGTTCGTGGCTGCTGTAGTAGTGCAAACCGACGGTGTAGGGCGCGCCGAGGACATCCGTGTTCTCCGGCTGGTTCAGGACGACGTTCTCCGGGCCGCTGCCGTTGATGTCGTCGATGTCGAGCTCAGGGTCGTCCGCCGGGTTGCCGAGCTGGCCCCAGTCGGGCGTCGCGTTGCCATAGTAGCAGTCGTAGGGCGTCGTGAACCACGAGTCCGCGAGCGGGTTCAACAAGTGCAGGTCCACGTCCGTGCCGGCACGATCTGTCTGGTCGGGGTCGCCCGCCGTCTCCCAGGTCACCTGAATCAGGATGGCCTCCTCGGGGCGCGCGATGATCGTCACGACCGCGGCGTTCTGGCACTCCGTCGAGGTCAGGCCGAGGTTGTCCTTGACGCGCAGCTCGATGGTGTAAGTGCCCACGAGGTCAACGAAGAACAGCGCGAACGGCGTGACCACGTCGTCGTCGACGCCGGAGTTCGGATCACCCGGATCGAGGCGTTCGCGCGGCTGCGAGAGCGAGCCATCCGGGCGGGACGTCACGACCCACTCGTACTCGACGGGGCGATTTCCCGGGCCGTCTTGGTCGACCGAGGCGGAGCCGTCGAGCGTGACGATATCCAACGGCGCGACGAAGAACTCCTCGGGCGTCGCGCGCGCCTGCGGGCAGGCGTTGAGCACGCCGCGGCCGAGCAGGCTCACTGTCTTGACGGGCGTGAGCGGGTCGTTCGAGTAGAGCAGCACCTTGCCGTTGTAAACCCGCTCCTCGCGGGGCGTGAACTCGACGCGCAACTGGCGGCTCGGCGGCGCGGCGTCGGGCGACGAGGCGGGCAGCGAGAAGGGCAGCATGGGGAGCGTGTCCGCGGGCAGCGTGAAGGCCGGATCGCTCGTCGGATCAAGCTCAATGCGCGTGACCTCGAGCTCGCCGCCGCCGCAGCTCTCGATCGTGAGCGGCCGCGAGTCGGTCCGATTGACGAGGCTCGTCGGGAACTCCACCGCGCCCGGCAGCGCGTCGATGCAGGGCGTCGCGCCGTTCGCCGCGAGGTTCACGACGACGGCCGGGTTCTGCTCGTCATCGCTCTCAATGATCAGGTCGCCGGCGTCCGGCCCTGGGGACTGCGGGGAATATGTCACGACGATCGTGAAGCAGGCGCCGGGGGCGAGTCCGGGCTCGCCATCGCCGTCTGGATCGTCGAGCACGGACTCGTCTCGGCGCGGGTCGCGGTCGTTGACACGCGGGCTGTAGTCCTGCGAGCCGTTGATGATGACGCGCTGCACGTCGAGGGGGAGCTGGCCGCGGTTGCAGACCTCGACGTCCTGAGAGACCTCGGCCGGGGCCGCGACCGCGCCGAAGTCGTGCGACAGCGGCGACACGTTGATCTCGGCGGCGCCGGAGACAGAGCCGACCGGGATCGAGAAGGTCCGATTCTCCTTGTCGTTCGAGTCGATCTCGATCCGACCGCTCTCCGGGTCATTGTCCGTCGGCTTGTAGTTCAGGAAGACGTAGAACGACTCCGTCGGGCCGAGCACGATCGGGTAGCGGAACGCGTCGTCGCCCGCGCCGTTGATGCCCTCGAACTGCTCGTCTGGGTTGCCATCCGGCGAGTAGAAGAGCGCGTAGTCCGGAGAGCCCATCTCAAGTCGGAAGTCGGTGATGATCAGGTCACCGGTGCCCTCGTTGACGAGCTGGATGCGCTTGTCCTCGCTGCTCCCGACCGCGACCTTACCGAAGGAGACGGAGTCAGGGTCGGCGACGAGCCGGGGCGACGCCGAGGACTTGATGCCCTCGTCGCAGCCCGAGGCCAGCCCTCCGGCGAGGACGGCGACGCCCAGCGTCACGCCCCATGTCGACAACTGCCAGCCGCGATAGTTCATGCCGTGGTCTCCCCGTCCGTCATCGGTCTCAAACCAGTGTCCGCGCCCCGCCAGCGCGAGACAGTGCAAGTTTTTTCACTTCGGACCCGGGCGCGCCGCGCGCTTGAATCAAGACCGCGGGCTCCCGGTGTTAGGGGGCAGGCTAGGAACTGCAGAGGGGTTGTGTCAATGCCATCGCCGCCGGTTTGGCGCCCGGGCGTTACATTGACACCCCCAGACGCCCGTGCTAGCAAGCCGCGTTCTATCCATGCCTAGAGTGCAGGACCGCGAACGCGGCACGCGCTCCCGGCGTTCGACACGTGCGAGACGAGCGAAAGGACGAGGCCTGAGAATGGCGGGACGACTCGAGGCGACGCTCATCCTGGGCACGGTTGTGGTCACGCTCGGCTGTGACTCGACCGTGGGGCTCGACCCGACCCGACGCAGCTTCCAGAAGCTGCTCGTGGCGGGTGGGTGCGCCCAAGAGGGCTCGGAGAATCTGAGCTTCGTGGACCTAAACGTGCTGGTCATGGCCGCGACGGACGTCGGGCAGGTCCAGCTTCTCCCGAACGAGCGGCTGGCACGCGAGCCGAAGTCGATCGGTGACACGCTGACGCCCCAGAGCTTTCAGTTCGTGCCGCCGAACATCGACGGCGCGGAGTCCGCGGACCGCGGCGTCGCAGAGCCCGAGGCGCCGGGCGGCGCGCGGGTTGGCATCGACCTTCAGCCGCAGAACCTCGAGTTCGTGTGGAACGGCGGCGAGGCCCGCAAGGACGACGACCGCCTGGTCGTTCTTCTGCTCGACAACTCGGGCAGCCTCGAGGGCCTCGACCCTCGGACGGGCGCGTTTGCGCCGGCGGCCGCTTCGGACGAGAAGGAGCAGCACATCACGTGGTTCCAGGACTTCGTGCTCAGCGAGGCGCTGCCGGCCGAGTCTACGTGGTTCTCCCTCGTGTCCTTCCAAAATCGCTTGCCTGAGCTGACGGACGCCTTCGCCGTGCCGACGCGCAACCGCGACGTCCTGCACAACCCGGACGTCGCCAACCCCGAACCCGAAGGCGAGAACGGGCTGGCGAAGATCGGTCGCAAGGAAGGCGGCCAGACGCCCCTCGCTTCGGCGCTCGACCGCACGTACGAAGCCGTCATCAAGGCGAACCCCGACCTCAACCCTGTCATCGTCCTCTTCACGGACGGCGTCGAGGAGTCGGATGACCCGGACAAGAACATCGGCGACGTCTCGACCGTGGGCCTCGACACCGTCGTGCCCAAGCTCGCCGGGCACACCTTCGACGGCGCTGTGACGCCCGTGCCCGTCATCGTGATGCACCTGCAGCCTTCGGTCGGGTCCGGCTATCGCCGTGGCCGCGACAAGCGCTTGGCTGAGCTCGCCTGCAAGACGGGCGGCGCGTACATCTTCTTGGAGCGCGCGGACGACTTTCAGACGAACGACGATCTGCAGCCGATGGTGCGCAGCCTCGTGACGGGTCACTGGCGATTGACCGCCCAGACGACCCTCGACAACGCAGCGATCCCGAGCGGCCCGGTGCTCGTGTCCGCGGAGCTCGGCCTCGAGCTGGGCGGCGTGACGCGGTCGGTGCCGATGGTCCTCAACCGAGAGAGTTCGAGCGTCCGCGACGGGCGACTCTGGTACTTCAAGAACTGAGCAGGGAGCTCGAGCAGATGAACGTGAACGTGTCTCTTTCTGCGGCCGTCGCCGCTCTGCTGTTCACCAGCCCGGCCCTCGCTGAGGACGCCGCGCCCGCCGACGCCGCCGCCGCCCCCGCCGCGGACACTGCCGCAGACGCGGCTGGCGCCGTCTCCGATGCCACGGCGACGAAGGCCGAGAAGGCGCTCGAGGAAGACCTCGCGCTCTTCTGGGGTAAGCGCCGCGAAGTCTCCGTCGTCCAGCGTCGCCTGGTGGAGAAGGACGGCCGCGTCGACGTGACGGCGGCGTTCTCCACCATCCCGAACGACGACTTCATCGCGTATTTCCCGCTTGGTCTCCGCGCGGGATATCACTTCTCCGAGAGCTTCGCGGTCGAGGCGTCGTTCGCCTACGCCCTGCAGAAGCCGAGCGACCTGACGACCTTCCTCAAGGAGGACCCGCAGATCAGCCTCAAGGAGGCGGAGATCCAAGAGAAGATCGACATGTTCTACAACGTGGCGGTCTTGTGGGCGCCGATCTACGGCAAGGTCAGCGTCCTCGGGAACAAGCTCACGCACTTCGAGACGTACGTCGGCCTCGGCGCGGGTGTGTTCCACACCACGACGAAGGACGCCAACAACCCTGACCCGCAGCCCGAGGTGAAGCCCGCCGGCAACACGGTCCTTGGGTTCCGTTGGTTCATCAACGACAACTTCAACCTCCGCACGGACTACCGCCACTACTTCTTCCAGAAGTTCGGGGGCGGCGTGTCGATCCCGGCTGAGTTCTCCCTGGGCCTCGGTTTCCTGATCTGAGGAGGTGTCGTCGATGCACCGGAATACACACGCCGGGCAGGGTCGCGGGCGCCTTCGGACCGCGGCGCTCTCCATCCTGCTGACGCTCGCGTCGACCTCGCCTGCTTGGGCGATCACGGTCGACAACGTCATTCAAATGCACAAGTCCGGCCTGCCCGCGCAGGTCATTGTCCAGACGATCCAGAGCACGAACGCGACGTTCAACCTGACCGTTCAGGACTTGAAGAGCCTCGAGGCGGCTGGGGTGCCCAAGGCGGTCGTCGAGGCGATGATGAAGGGCGGCGGCAGCGCCGCGCCTGCGCCCGAGCCCGCGCCCGAGCCCGCGCCCGAGCCGGTCGACGACCTGCAGCGCCTGCGCCAGCAGGAGGACAAGGACAAGGCCGCGATCGAAGAAGAGGACCGCATCCGCGAGGCCGCTCGACGCGCCGCCGAGCTCGAGCGCCAGAAGATGGCGGCCGAGGAAGGCAAGCGGATCGCGCAGGCGCTCGAGGGCGCACGGGACGCCTACGAGGACGGCAACTTCGTCAAGTCCGCGCGTCTGTACGACGAGTTCATTCAGAAGTCGGACCCAACGAAGCCCAGCGCGCTCGAGGCCAAGCTCGGCCTCGCCGACTCTCTCTTCGCGCTCGGCCTTTACGGCAACGCCGCCGAGGTCTACCACGAGGTCGTCAACGCAGGGCCGGACAACGCACCGTTCGTCAACGCCTTCAAGGGCCTGCGCCGCGTCAGCCAGCGCATCGCGTACAACCCGGTCACGCTGGAGCAGCTCGGCAACGTCTTCATCGGCAACGCGCCGAAGGACGTCCAGAGCAGCTTCAACTACTTCCTGGGCAAGTTCTTCTTCGACTACAACCGTTTCGAAGACGCTCGAAAGTACTTGGCGCAGGTCGCCTCGGACGCCAGCGATTACGCCGGCGCGCAGTACCTGCTCGGCCTGATGGTCGTGCAGGAGGCGGGTGAGGACGACACGGACGAGCGCGCCCAAAAGCTCATCGTCGCGTCGCCGCTCTTCCAAGCGGCGGTCGACGCCGCCGAGCGCGGCAACGAGCCACGTATCGCGCACTTGTCCTATCTGGCGCTCGCGCGCATCGCGTACACCGTCGGCCTGTACGATGTCGCCGTGTTCTACTACCGCAAGGTGCCGACGGACTCGACGAACTACGTCAACGCCCTCTACGAGATGGGCTGGTCGTACTTCCTCAAGGGCGACACCCGCCGCGGCATGGGCATCTTCCACACGCTCGATGGCCCGGACTGGACGAACTACTTCCTACCCGACTCGCACCTGCTCGAGGCGACCGTGTTCATGAACACGTGCCGCTTCGACTACGCGCACGACGCAGTCAAGCGCATCGAGGAGAAGTACCTCGCGCTCAAGGCGCCGCTGCAGAAGTACCTCGGCGAGTACGTGACGCCGGACGCCCTCTACAAGGCGTTCGTGCTCGGGCAGAACCACGCCGGCGTCGAGCTGCCGCGCTTGCTGCGCATGGCCGTGCTCGCGGACGCAGAGTTCAACGAGCTCTACGGCACCGCGCGCAATCGACGCCGCGAGGTCGCCGCGCTGTCCACAAAGCGCGACGACTTCGGGACCGCGCTCTCAGACCGCATGCTCTCGGCCGTCGAGTCGCAGCAAAAGGAAGGGCAGATCGCCCTCGGCATCAAGATCAGCCAGATCCTGCAGCGCCTCGACCAAGAGCTCACGGAGCTCGAGGTCAAGCTGTCGGAGATCCGCATCGAGATCGACGAGGTTCAGGCCGAAGAGCTCGCCGCGCAGATCGAGCAGTCCTACAAGGGCGACGAGGTCAAGGTCGCGGCGGTCGCCAGCGAGCGGTCGGCGTCGATCTTCGTGGGCGACAAGTACCTGACATGGCCGTTCGAGGGCGAGTACTGGACCGACGAGGTCAATAGCTACCGCTCGAACCTGACTGAGATTTGTAAGGGAGCTTCGGAGCAATGAATCGTTCCCTGCAGGGGCTCGTGCTCGGCGCCGCGGTCTTGGGCCTGTCGCCGAACGCCGAGGCTCAAAAGAAGGCTGACGCGTCCAAGGACGAGCTCGCGACCGGCGAGGCCAAGCAAAAAGATGTGATTCGTCCCGACCAACAGCAGGACGCCTTTGGCGTCGCTGAGGAGGACGAGCGGGCGAAGTTTCGAGAGGACGCCGAGAAGAAGCTCTCCGAGGTCCGCGTGCGCTCCATCAAGGAGATGCGCGCGATCCTCGCGAAGGACCCGCTCTACAAGGGCAAGGCGGACCTGCTGTTCCGCATCGCCGAGAAGGAGTGGGACGAGGCGAAGTACCGCTACTTCTTGTCACGCAAGGAGTACGACAAGCAGTACAAGGCGCACCTCGACGGCACCCTGAAGAAGGCGCCGGACGAGCCTGTGGCGGACTACTCGAAGGCGCTCGACGAGTACAAGGCGCTCCTCAAGGAGTTCCCGAACTACGCGCGCATCGACGAGGTCATGTACTACCTTGGCCGCGGCCTGATCTCCGCTGACAAGAAGAAAGAGGGCGCGAGCTACATGCTCCGCCTGACGAAGGACTACCCCAAGTCGAAGTACGTGACGGACGCCTTCTTGGCGGTCGCCGAGTACTACTTCGATCAGGACCTCCTCGTCGCCGCGAAGACCAACTACATGAAGGTCCTCGAGGACAAGAAGAGCGGGCAGTACCCCTACGCGCTCTACAAGCTCGGATACGTCCACTACAACCTCAAGGACTACCGCGACGGCATCAAGGCCTTCCAGGACGTCGTCGAGCTCCAGAAGGGCGGCGACAAGCGCAAGGTCTACTTCACGCAGCAGGCATACGCCGCGCTCGTGCTGTGCTTCGCTGAGCTCGAAGAGGGCTGGAAAGAGGCCCGCGACTACTACAAGTCGCAGGGCGGGCGTCCGCTCGAGATCGAGTACTTGGAGAAGATCGCCGGCATCTTCAACAAGCAGGACAAGACGGACGACGAGATCAACGTCTATGAGTACCTGATCGGCGCCGACAAGACGTCGAAGTCGCTCCCGATGTACGCCGAGCGCATCACGGGGGCGTACAAGAAGCTTGAGAACGTCGAGGCCAAGACAGCGGAGATCGACAAGACGGACGCGATCATCACGCGCTTCATGTCCGACTTCGACCCGCGCTCGTCGTGGTACGTGACGAACAAGGGCGACGAAGAGGCGATGACGCGGGCCAAGCAGTACCGCGAGGAGCAGCTGGACTGGCTGATCTCCTGGTACCATCAGCACGCCCAGCAGAACGAAGACCTTGTCGCGAAGGCCGATAAGTTTTACCGGAAGGCCGCCGAGAACTACGAGAAGTACCTCGCAGCGTTCCCCGACGCGAAGCCGGAGGAGCTGTACGAGAAGCAGTTCTTCCTTGCCGAAATCTACTACTTCCAGACGAAGCAGTGGGCGAAGGCCGCCGACAACTACGCGGCGGTCGTCAAGCGCGACGCCAAGGGCAAGTACTCGGTCGAGTCCGCCTACGCGGTTATCTTGTGCCGCGAAGAGGAGATGTTCGACGCCGGTGTCGCCGAGCGACCGGTGACCAAGCCCGCGAAGGGCAAGAAGGTCGACCCCAAGGCCAAGGGCAAGATGGAGGTCGAGGCAGACATCGAGTATGTCAAGAAGGACCCGAACGACAAGTTCGAGCCCAAGCCTCAGACCCCGCTGCACGCGACCGAGGACGCCTTCGTGAAGTCCTGCGAGGACTACGTCACGCAGTACCCGAAGGACAAAGAGGTGCCGTTCGTCTCGTTCCGCGCGGCCGAGATCTACATCAACAAGGGCCACTATTCCGAGGGCATCAAGCGCCTCGAGGTCATCATGGAGCACCATACGCAGCACAAGTACGCCGGTCACGCGGCGGCGGTGCTGTTCGACTCCAACTACCGGCTCAAGCGCTGGGACCAGATGGAGCGCTGGGGCCGCTACATGCTCGAGCGCAAGAACTACGAGGTCTTGTCGAAGAAGCAGCTTGAAGAGGTCATCGCCGTCTCGATCAACGAGTACGCGACCGAGCTCTCCAAGAACGGCGAGAACGACAAGGCCGCGGAGCAGATGCTGCGCTTCATCAAGGAGTTCCCCGACCACGAGAAGGCGCCCATCGCGCTCTTCAACGCGGCGGCGATCACCGAGCGGGCCGAGCGCACGCAGCAGGCCATCGACCTGTACGAGACGCTGATCAAGAAGTACCCGAAGTCGCCGCAGTCCACCGAGGCGCACTTCGTCCTCGGCGCGCTCTACGAGAGCCAGACGGACTTCGCGCGCGCGGCGGACTACTTCGAGAAGATGGCGAGCTTCCCCGACGTGCCGCAGATGGCCGACTCGCTCTACAACGCCGGCGCGATTCGCACAGCGCTGCAGCAGAACGACAAGGCGATCGAGATCTTCTCCGTCTACGTCAAGAAGTTCCCGGACCGCGAGGACACGGGGGACGTCATCCTCAAGATCGCGGAGCTGTACGAGAAGAAGGGCGACTGGAAGAAGGCGCTCACCACGTACGACGACTACGTGAAGAAGTACGCCAAGACGAAGCCCGAGCTGACCATCGACGCCTACGTTCGCAAGGGCAAGGCGCTGCAGAAGCAGGGCAGCAAGTCGGCCCGTAAGGACGCCACGGCGCAGTTTGAGCTCGCGCTCGGCGCGTACAAGAAGCTCAGCGAGGACGCCAAGGGCAAGAAGCCTGTCTCTCGGGCCGCGGCCCAGGCGCGCTTCGCGCTGGCGGAGTACGAATACGGCGACTTCGAGGCCATCAAGGTGGCGTTCCCGGACAACGTCCTTCGCCGCACGCTGGTGCAGAAGGCCGAGCTGCTCGGCAAGGTCGAGAAGGCGAACTTCGAGGTCCTCGACTACAAGGCGTTTGACGTGAGCGCGGGCGCCTCGTACCGCCTCGGTGAGATCTACTACCTGTTCGCGAAGAGCCTCTTCGACCTGCCGGTGCCGGCGGAGCTGAACGAGGACGAGCAGGTCGTCTACCGCGCCATGCTCGACGACAAGGCCACGCCGCTCAACGAGAAGGCCATCGAGGGTATGCAGGGCGCGCTCAAGCTCGCGCACAAGAACCGCGTGTACAATGAGTGGTCGCGCCGCTCGGCCACGCTGCTCGTCAAGGTCTCGCCCGCAGCGTTCCCGGTCCTCGAGGACGCGACGGTCAACTCCGAGCACCCGGTCATCGCGACGTTCTCGACGACCTATATCAAGAGCCCCGACGGCAAGGTCGAGGAGATTGAGAAGCCCGCGACCGCTCCGGCGGCGTCGGTCGCCCCTGCGGCGCCCGAGGCCCCGGCCGCCGCGCCGGCCCCCGCTACGCCCGCCCCGGCGGCGAAGGAGCAGTCGAAATGAAGCGCGCGCGCATCGGCGCATTCCTCGCGGCTGCGGCGCTCGCCGCCTGCGGTGGCGCTCCGGCGACGAAGACGTCGGACGCCCCCCCGCCTCCGCCGCGCGTCGAGAAGGTCGCCGGTATTCCCGACGCCGCCGTCAAGGCGTTCAACGTCGGGATCGTCGGCTTGGAGCAGTCACCCCCAGACTACGCAGCGGCCGCGAAGGGGTTCGAGGCGGCCACCGTCGCTTATCCCGCGTATGATGCCGCGTGGCTCAACCTCGCGTTCGCCTACGGCAAGCTTGGTCGCAGCGCGGACGCCGTGACGGCCTACCGCAAGGTGATCGAGAAGGGGAATGTCCCCCGCGCGGTCCAGCTCGACTTCGGACGCGCCCTCCTCGTTTCGGGGGAGCTTGAGAACGCGATCACGGAGTTCGAGTCCGTGCTGCGGGCCAACCCCGACGACCTCGGCGCGCGCAACAACCTGGCGGCCGCCTACCAGACGAAGGGCGACACCCAGACCGCGCTGAAGTACGTCAAAGAGGTCCTCGCGGTTCAGCCGAAGAACGTGCCGGCGATCGTCAACCTGGGCCTGATTTACATGAAGCAGAAGGAGCTCCCGCTCGCTGTGCTCATGTTCAAGAAGGCCATCGCGTACGACGCGAAGAACCCGCACGCACACAATAACCTCGGGCTGGCGTACTACACGCTCGACGACATCCCCGGCGCCGTCGAGGAGTTCGAGAAGGCCGTCTCGCTCGATACGACGATGGACGAGGCGCGCTTGAACGTCGCGTCCATCTACCTCGATTACCTCGACTACGCCGCTGCGCTGCCGCAGTTCCAAGCGGTGCGTGCACGTTTCCCGAAGCACTACGTCGCGACGATCGGCGAGGCGAACGCGCTCTACGGGACGGCGCAGTACGAGCAGGCTGCGAAGGCCTACGAGGACAGCCTCGAGACCCGCGGAGAGAACACCGAGGCGCTCCTGCGCGTCGGCAAGATCTACGAAGAGCAGCTCAACCAGCCCAAGAAGGCGCTCGCCTTCTACATCAAGTACCGGGACGTCGCGAAGGTCGGTCCGAATGACCCGATCAACTCGACGATCCAGTTCTTGGAGCAGGCGGACACCCTGCAGAAGCAGCCGACGATCGAGGAGAAGCCCGCCGAGGGGGCGCCTGCTGCTGATGCGCCGGCCAGCGCTGCGCCCGAGGCGCCGGCGAGCGCAGCGCCAAGCGCCGCGCCCGAGGCGCCGGCGAGCGTGGCGCCGAGCGCCGCGCCCGACGCACCCGCGAGCGCGCCCGCGCCCGCCACCACCGCCGCGCCTTGAGCCCAAGGAGAGACTCGATGAAGACTTTGATGTGCGTTCTGTTTGCGCTCTCGCTGGTCCCGTCGATGGCTTCGGCCCAGGCGCCGGCGGGCGGCACAGAGAAGACGAAGTTCTACGACTTCAACGACATGCTCATCGAGGGCGCGTACAAGAAGCCGCAGGTGCTCTATACGGACGCTCGCCAGAAGGCGAAGTTTGAGCGGCTGTTGAAGCTCAAGCGCGACTTCTTGCCCCAACTCCGGTCGACGTCAAAGGACGCCACGCTGCGCTGAGCCGCGCGAAGCGGCTCGCGAGGCGATGTGCCTCGCCCGCTGCGCCGCCATGTGTGCTCTGCGAAGATCGATTTGCGCGCTCGCGCGTTTCGCCTTCTAGGACGCGGGTTCGAGGCCACGCATCTTGCCGGGTCGCCGCGCGCCGTTTATCATCCCCCACCCAGTCTGAGCACAACTGCACACCGGTCGCTTGGGAGAGACGCAAGCATGAGAATTGTCTGCGACAATTGCGGCGCGAAGTACCAAATCGGGGACGACAAGGTCCGCAACAAGGTCTTCAAGATCCGCTGCAAGAAGTGCTCGCACACCATCGTCGTCCGCGCGAAGGAAGACGGGGCGGGGGACGCAGGCGAGGACGCGACGCGCGTCGTGGCCGTGCCCTCCGGCGCTGACTCGATGGAGGCGGCTGCGCCCGACGGCATCTGGTTCATCGTCGTTCAGCGTGAGCAGAAGGGGCCCTTCACGCCGGCCGAGATCGAGCAGATGCTCGAGCGGGGTGACGTGGACGCGGAGTCGTTCACGTGGGCGGAGGGCATGGCGGACTGGATTCGCCTGGCCTCGGTCACGGAGTTCGCGCACCTCTTCCCCGCAGCTGCGCCGGCAGCGGCACCCCGTGTGTCGGTCGAGAAGGCGAAGCCCGCCGCTGCTGCGTCACTCTTCCCGTCTGATGAGGCCGAGGACGACGTCATGACGTCCGATCGCCCTGCCGTGGGTGCGGCGGCGAGCAACCTGTTCGGGGACGACGACGCCGCCGCGACGACGGCGAACGTGAGCAGCCCGCGCGTCAGCGGGGGTGAGCAAAAGCTGCGCTCGCAGCGCAACGAGAACTCGGTGCTCTTCAGCCTCGATAGCCTTTCCGGCGAGGCAGAGTCGCGCAAGGCCGTCTCGAACACGGGTGGCTCGGATGGCTCCGGCCTGATCGACATCTCGGGTTTGCTCGGGCCATCGACGACGTCGTCGGGCACCGGGGACGCGTTCGGGCTCGGGCCTGTGGGTTTGGCGCCCGCGGCGCCGTCGCCCATCGCCTCGCAGCCACTGCCTTCGCTGGTGGCGCGCAAGAAGAGCAACACGGGCCTGTACGTCGCGATCATTGCGGGCGCAGCGATTGTGGCGGGTGCGGTGGGGGTCGTGGTGAAGGGCGGCGACAAGCCCGCCGAGGGCGCCCCCGCTGCGTCCACGACCCCCGTCGCCATCGCGGTGGGGAGCACCCAGGCGCCGGTCACACAAGCCCCCGTTGGGGCACCGCCGACGGAGGCTGCAGCGGCTGCCGCGCCGGCGACGGTGCCCGCTGAAGCGGTCGCGCAAAACACCCCGCCTGCCGAGCAGAACACACGCCGCGCGGCCAGCGGTGGCGCTGGGGCTGCGCGGACCTCGGGCAACGGTGGGGGCGCTTCGCGGCCCGCCGCGAGCGTGGGCGGGGGCGCCGAGGATGCGCCGCCCCCGGCGGTTGCCCAAGCGCCGAAGCCTGCGGCGCCTCCCGAGCCCGCGCCGGCCCGCCCCAAGAAGAGCGGCGGCGAGGTCGATGACCTGTTGGGGGCGCTTGATGGCTCGCCCGCACCGAAGCGCGGCGGCGGCGCAGCGGCGGCAGCGCCTGCTGCGTCGGTCGACCCGCTCCTGCCGGATAGCCTGACGAAGCCGCAGATCATGACGGTCGTGAAAAAGGGCCTCGGCTCGGTCAACGCGTGCAAGGACCGGCAGCCCGATGCGAGCGGCACCGTGGTCGTCAAGATGAAGATCGAGGGCAACGGCAGCGTGAGTAGCGCTCAGGCGCAGTCGCCGTTCTCGGGGACGCCCGTGGGGAACTGTGTGGAGTCGACCGTGCGGGGCTTCCGCTTCCCGCAGTTCTCGGGCCCCGCGATGCCGATTACGATGCCCTTCGCGCTCTGAGCGCGGGCAATGGACTTGACTTCGCGAGCGAGAGCGCGCAACGTGCCGCGCCTCGCCCTGCGACGTCCAATGGTGGACCTCTCGCGCTCGTGGGCGGGAACTCGACCGTCAGCGGCTCCGTGGCAGGAGCGCGCGAGAAAGGACAGTTGACATGCCGGAAGGACTTCTCGGCCGTAAGGTCGGCATGACCGCCATCTTCGTCGAAGACGGCAAGCAGGTGCCCGTCACCGTCATCGACACCCGCGGCAACAAGGTCGTCGCGAAGCGCACCGAGGGCGAGAACGGCTACAACGCCGTCGTCATCGGCTTCGGCCAGCGTAAGGCCAAGAACGTGACGAAGCCCGTAGTTGGCTTCTTCGAGAAGAACGGCCTCATCGAGACGGAAGGCGACAAGCAGTTCGTCAAGGCCGTGCTCCGTGAGATCCGCCTCGATGCGGACACGCTCGCCAAGTACTCGGTCGGCGAGTCGTTCGCCGGCGACCGCCTGTTCAAGGCGGGCGACCAGATCGACGTCATCGGCACGTCGAAGGGCCGCGGCTTCTCGGGTGTGTTCAAGCGCTACCACTTCGCTGGTTCGGGCGCGTCGCACGGCCAGCACGAGTACCACCGTCACGGTGGCTCGATCGGCGCGAACACGTACCCCGCGCACGTCTTCAAGGGCAAGAAGATGCCCGGTCAGCACGGCAACAGCCGCGTGACCGTGCAGAACCTGCGCGTGGTGAAGTTCCTGGAGGCCGAGGGTCTGCTCCTGATCAAGGGCGCCGTCCCGGGCCCGAACGGGGGCGTTGTGCGCATCCAGCACGCCGTCAAGCGCAAGGTCGTCTGACGCCCGCGCGGGGTGCGATGTCGCCCCGCCCGCAGGCTCGACTAGTCGTCGACGTCGCCCGTGAAGACCAGCTTCGCGGGGCCCCGCTGCGCGAGGCGACCTGCGCGCTCGATGAGCGTGAGCTCGCCGCCGGGCAAGCGCACGCGCGCGACCCCCTGCGGGACAAGTCCATCAAGCCACGCGGCGCTCGCTGTCGCGGCGGCACCTGTGCCACAGGCCAGCGTGAGCCCGCATCCCCGCTCCCAGACGTGCAGCACAAGCACGCCGTCGGGCGCCAGGACGCGGCAGGAGACGTTGACGCCGCGCGGGAATGCAGGGTGAGCCTGCAGGAGAGGGCCGAGCCGCGCGGCGTCGTCGCGGCCACTCGGCGCGTCGACGACGAAGTGCGGGTTTCCGAGGTCGACTGCGCGGCCCACGACGACCTCGCCCCCCACGTCCAAGGCCAATCGGCCATCGTGGCGTGCGGCCCCGAGGTCGGCCTCGACGGCGTCAGGCGTCACGGTCGCGGTCAGGCGCCCGGCGCCGGTCAAGACCTGCACAGTGACGGCGCCATGGCGCTCGCGACCGTCGGAGAGCGCGCGCGCGACGCAACGTAGCCCGTTGCCGCACATCTCCGCTTCGCTGCCGTCTGCGTTGAAGACGCGCATCCGGGCGTCCGCGTCATGCGCGGGGTCGAGTCGGAGGACGCCATCGGCGCCGATGCCAAAGTGGCGGTCGCACAGCGTGCGGGCGCGCGACGGGGAGAGTCGCTCGCGCGCGTCCGCTGACCACGCGCGGGTATCCACGACGATGAAATCGTTGCCTAAGCCTTCGTACTTGCGGAAGTGCATCGCCTGACCCTAGCAGGATAAATGTAGGCAAATGAAGGTGACAAATCATTGACACGCACCGCGCCCTCCCAGAGACTCAAGGGACAAAGGTCGCGTCCGGAGCGAGCGTGAGCGAGTTAAGTCGTCCGATGGTCGGTGAGGACCCTGCGATTCAGCGGGTCTGGCGCTTGATCGAGAAGGTCTCGAAGACCGACAGCACCGTCCTGATCTTGGGCGAGAGCGGCACGGGCAAGGAGGTCGTCGCCCGGGCGATTCACGAGCTCAGCCCTCGTGTGAAGAAGGCGATGGTTCCGGTGAACTGCGGCGCCATCCCCGCGAACCTGCTGGAGAGTGAGCTCTTCGGTCACGTGAAGGGCGCATTCACGGGCGCGATGCACAGCCGAGAGGGCCGCTTCGAGCTCGCGCATCACGGTACCATCTTTCTCGACGAGATCGGCGAGATGAGCGCGATTCTGCAGGTCAAGCTGCTGCGCGTGATTCAGGAGCGGGCGTTCGAGCCCGTGGGCGGGACACGCCCCGTCGAGGTGGATGTCCGCATCGTCGCCGCGACGAACAAGGACTTGGAGGCCGAGGTGGCCGCCGGGCGCTTCCGTGAGGACCTCTTTTACCGGTTGAATGTCGTCCCGGTCACGCTGCCGCCCCTGCGCGAGCGGGCGGGGGACGTGCCGCTGCTCCTTGAGCACTTCAACAAGAAGCTGGCGACGACGCGCAAGCGCTCCGTGAAGGGGTACAGCGACGTCGCGCTGCAGAAGCTGTGTGAGTACGGCTGGCCGGGCAACGTGCGCGAGCTTGAGAACATGGTCGAGCGCCTGACCGTGTTCTGCATGGACGAGGTCGTTCAGATCGAGGACCTGCCGCCGAAGGTCGCCGAGGGGCGCGCGGTCAAGGCCGCCCCGAAGGACGCGTTCGCGCAGGACTTGCCCGAGGATGGGCTCGACCTGCGTGAGATGCTGAATACGCTCGAAGACCGACTGATCAAGCAGGCCCTCGAGCGCACCGAGTGGAACAAGAATCGCGCCGCGACCTTGCTCCGCATGAACCGGACGACGCTCGTCGAGAAGCTCAAGAAGCGGGGCTGGATGGCCCCGGACGAGAACGACTGAGCGCGGCTCAGGCAGGGGACCCAGACGCGTGGACGACCAACAGGAAAAGCTCGCGCGCATCGCACGCGACACCATGATGGAGTTGGTCAGCCGCGGTATGCTCGCGACGCCCCCGAACTTCGAGCGGGTGTTCGCGGACTTGTGCACGAAGCGGGGGGTCGCCGTTCAGGCCTACCGCCGGAGCACGGCGCCGCCCGCCCCGGTCGACTTCGAGGGGGCTGCAGAGGTCGCGGGCCTGCTCTTCGCGCTCGCGGACTTCGCGCGCGAGGCCGCCGCACACAGCCCCGACGTCCGAAGTCTCACCGAGGCCGTCAAAGGCGTCGCCGGCCCGACAGGGGGCTTTGACGCGACCGCGGCCGTCGCGCTCACGCAGCGCCTGGACCGGATGCTGGTCGAGTTCGGCGCGAAGCCGGAGCTGACGCCTGCGGGCCACTCGGGCCCGTTGCTTCGCCGCGTGGCCGAGGTCTGCCGGGGCCTGGTGCCGCTCGCAGACCCCGAGGGTCAGGCGCGTGACGCGATGGTCGCCGCGCTCGCAGGCCTCGCGCAGGCGAACACCGGGGACGACGCGCAGCCGCATTTCGACGCGATCGTGACCTTCGTGGCGCAGCGGCGAAAGGCGCTTGCGGCGGAACTGGCGACGCAGCGCAACCACCAGCGGCGGCTTGAAGGGCTCGTCGCGCTGGTGGACCTGTGCGCGGAGCACGTCGTACGCGTCGGGGGGGCGCCGTCTGACCTTGAGGCGAGCGTGACGACGCTGCGCGCCCGTGTACCGGATGCGGACGCGCGCGGCCTGCAAGAGCTTCGGACCGAGCTGAGCGCGCAGCTCGCGCGCGTCGAGATGTCGATCGCGCCGGTGCAAGCACAGCGCAATGTCGTCAAGACAGTGCTGAAGTCGCTCGCCGACCA
>Ga0114972_10000527_pt1 | contig 28429 bp, 28 predicted proteins | sample M_140807_EF_Meta_FD_87354 | JGI IMG/M metagenome (GOLD analysis project Ga0114972, IMG submission 87354) | Freshwater microbial communities from Lake Montjoie, Canada to study carbon cycling - M_140807_EF_MetaG | ecosystem: Environmental > Aquatic > Freshwater > Lake | place: Lake Montjoie...
GTAACGGAGATGCGATGATCATCTGTGTAGAGGAGGCGATCTGGAATCCTTGAACTTTCAAAGTTTCAGCAACTTTTTGACTGCGGTGACCAGCATAGGATTGTGAATCGATGCCGAGTCCCAGATAATAGAATCGTCAATCCGGAAATAGCAATGAGCCAAAATGTCACGCAAGCCTGCAATCGCTCGCCATGGAATTTCAGGAAATTGATCCGTTATATCCTCCGGAAGGTATTTAACCGCTTCTCCAATGATTTCGAGATTGCGGGTTACTGCATCAACTGTGCGCCGGTCTTTTGCGAATGTCTCATCATTCAAACCCTGAATGTAGGTTTCGATCGCAAGAGAAGCATCGAGGATATCCTCAAGGCGGAGTTCTGGATCACGCGACATGAAGTAGGTCGGCTTGGATACGCCGCATGAATCGCTCCGGGCAGGAACTGCGGCAGTGGAGATCAACAGGCATTTCGAGCCGCTCTTCCAGCAAGAATTTGAGACCCATGAAACTCTTCAAGGTGGGCGGAGAGGTGAATTCTACGAGGAAATCGAGGTCCTTAGCATCCGCTTCTCCTCGTGCGGCCGAGCCAAAGAGCCACAGTTCCGCGACACCTGCGCCCCGCAAGTCGCTAGCCAATGATTGAATGGAGCAAATGATGGTTTTAAGCGAGTTCATGGTTTTGAGGTTAGGGGACGGGTATTGGTTGCCGTTTGCCATTTTCCCTTTTTTCGCTTGCATTGACACTAGTGGTTTCTAGCACTCTACACACCGAGAGTTAAATTTTCTGTGCAATGTGCACCCCGTCATCATTTTACAAATACTTCTCAACTACTTGTTTTTGTTAGGTCGCCCGGCAAGGATTGCCGTGAATTTTTTTCCCATGTGTTCCGCGCTGGCAGTGGACTTCACGGCATCAAAGCTAAATGATATGTCGCCCCCTGGGTATGGGATTACGACGTCCTTACTTGATTTACAGTCCCATTGCAGTTTTTCCATTTTAGTTGACGCTATGAACACATTATCAGAATCATTAAAGCCATAGAAAGCGATTAAGTTTTCCCGTTTTTTATCGTCTGCTCCGTAAACCAACCACACTGTGTTCAGAAGATACTTTTGCAGCTCTGCCACAGTTTTGGGAGAGTCTCCCATCGCGGGAGAGTTTTGCTCAGCAGGCTCACTCGACAAGCCTGTATCTGATCCTCTTTCTTTTTTAACCGCTAACGCATCGCTTAATCTCCGCTCCTGAATCAGTCGATCCTCCAGTTTCTGGAGTTCTTTTTTATACTTTTCCTGCCACGGAATCATTTCCTGTTCTATTTTACTCTGAAACTGCTGCCGCAGACGGATCAATTCGATCGGCACATCGCCCGCTTCCGGGGCATCCTCAGCGCGGGAGGGACCGCCCGTGATCAACAGCAAAGCAACAGCGGACAAGAAATTGCGGCGGAACTGCTTCAAATTGCCGGAAGGAGTTAAGGTCATATTCATGATTTGTGGTGGTTTGCTTATAGGAATTTCAGTGGATCGAAGCAATGAAAAATTCAGGAATCCGCGCGGCGATCAAGTCTGGAAGATTGCTGCAGGCAGGGAAATTTCTTGCCGGGGAGCGCCTGCGTCCCGCAGGCTGCGGCCGGCATCCTGCCGGGCGCGGGTTTTCGCGAGTGGTTCGCGACGGATCAGCGATCGTTGCCTTTCAGGCAGGGAAATTTCTTCCCGGGGAGCGCCTGCGTCCCGCAGGCTGCGGCCGGCATCCTGCCGGGCGCGGGTTTTCGCGAGTGGTTCGCGACGGATCAGCGATCGTTGCCTTTCAGGGCAGGGAAATTCCTCCGAAAGTTCCGGTGGGGGCAGGATTCATAACTCTCGAAGGTACTTCCTGACTCACTCGCTTTGTTTTCGAACGTAAGCGTGGGGTGAAGGTAGGTTGCGTTTACGCGTGAAGCGACCATCCCCCACCGGAACGCTCGGAGATCGTTCCCTGCCTTTTGAATTTCCTGTCAGCGCTCTACGTGATTGTTCGGATTGAATCAGGAACGCAACCGACACCTCCATCTCCATCCGCCGTCTCAGCAATGTTTGGATTCCACAAACTCGCGAATGACCAGGACCATGTAGTCGATCATCTCCGGGGTCAGGCCGGGGTAGGTGCCGAGGAACATCGTTTGCTTCATGATGCGGTCGGCGCCGGGGAGTTCGCCGGAAACACGCATCGCAGCGGGATTGTCGCGACGCAGCTGCACAAAGGCGGGCTGGCGCACGAGGTTGCCGCCGAAGAGCATGCGGTTGCCGATCTTTTTCAAATCGAGATGTGCCGCGAGTTCGGTTCGGGTAAACGGTGCATCCTCCTTGATGGTGATTTTGAAACCGAACCACGAGCAATCCGTGCGGCATCCGCTGGAGTCCCAGGAGAAATTTGAAACTTGGGATTTGAGATCTGAACCATCAGCCGGCGGGTTCCAAGCGGTGGCGTGGGTGGGCAGGGCGAAGTCCATGTATTGCTCCAGACCGTGGAGTCCGCGACGGAGGCGCTCCCAGTTCTGCTTGCGGGCTTCGATAAAAGCGGGCAAGCGCCTGATCTGCACACGACCGATCGCAGCCTGGGTGTCGAGCGGCTTCAGGTTGAAGCCCATGTGGCTGTAGATGTACTTGTGGTCGTAACCTTCGGGGAGTTCGCCGAGCTGCCATTGAAAACGTTTGCCGCAGGTGTCGTCCTTGCCGGATGCACACCAGCAGTCGCGGCCCCAATCGCGGAAGCTTTCCGCGTAGGTCTTCAGCGGCGGCCGACGGATGATGTTGACCGCACCGCCCTCCCCCATGGTGAGATGGTGCGGAGGATAGAACGACTGCGTGGAAATGTCGCCAAAGGAACCGGTGGGACCGGTGAGTTGACCGTCCTCGATGCGGATGATCGGATGCCCGCCTTTTTCAGCGATTTTGATCAGATGATCAAGGCCCAGCTCTTTCGCAAGTTCAAGGGGAAGAGTGTAGGTGCAACCCAACGCGTCACAGTTGTCTTCGATCAACCAAAGATCGTGTTTTTTGCAGAAGGCAAGAACCACCGAGAGATCGAAGGGGTTGCCGAGTGCGTGTGCCATCATCACCGCTTTGGTTTTCCCGGGGGAATAGGCGGCATCGAGCAGACTGCAATCGGCGTTGCCGGTGAGCGGCTTGGCGTCAATGAAAACCGGCACGGCGCCAGCCTGGATGATCGGCGCAACAGTCGTCGGAAAACCGGCCGCAACCGTGATCACTTCATCGCCAGGCCGGATCCGCTTGTGTTCGGGGAGTTTGTGGGTGGTGAGCGCGCTGAAGGCGACAAGGTTTGCCGACGAACCGGAGTTGACAAGGAGCGTATGTTTCACGCCCATGAACTCGGCGAGTTCTTTTTCCATCGCCTCGCCTTCGGGGCCAAGCGTGAGCCAGAAGTCGAGCGTGGCGGAGACGCAGGCTTCGACTTCGTCTTCAGTGAAAACCCTACCAGCGTAAGGAATGGTCTGCCCGGCTTCATACAAGGGACGCGCGGGATCGTCGCCCGGGCGGTTGGCGCTGTGGGTCAGGCGGGAGAATTCGCGGGTCAGGCGGAGGATTTCGGATTTCAGTTCAGAAGGATTCATTGGGCAAGTGGGTGGTTATCGGTTTGAAGTGTTTAGCCAGATCAAGTTCGGGCTTTTCCAGATACTCGGGTTTCAGTCCTTATGCGCTTACCGGGCCCAAAGGAGCCCTGCGGCCTGGGCAGCGGTTTCGTAGGCGACAATCTGCCGACTGCACAGGAGGGCGGGATCCTCGCCACGCTGTTCGCCGAGATACCATTCGGCGGTGCGGAACAAGGTTTCCTCGAAATCCCAAACGGGTTGCCATTGGAGCAGGTGAAAAGCCTTGTCGATGGCGAGATTGAGCTTCGAGGCCTCGTGGAGGGCGTTCGGATCCGAGCAGTCGGTCCAATCGCCCCCCGTATGAGAGATGAGGGTTTCGACCAACTGGGCGACGGTGCGGTTGCTGGTCAGGCGCGGGCCGAAGTTGAAGGACGAACGGAAAGGTGAATGGTCCGGATACCCGGCCACGCGGCTGTCGTGGAGGGCAGCACCGAGCCATAGATAACCTGAAAGCGGCTCAAGCACGTGCTGCCAGGGGCGGGTAGCGATCTTGTTGCGGACCGGAATGGACTCCCCCTTGCGGAGCGCGCGGACGCAGTCTGGCACGATGCGATCCAATGCCCAATCTCCGCCGCCGATCACATTCCCGGCGCGGGCCGTGGACATGGCGACCACGCCACCGGGATCGAAGAACGAGCGTCGATAGGACGCCGCAGCAATCTCGGCGGCTCCTTTGGAGGCGCTGTAGGGATCGTGGCCGCCCATGGCATCCTCCTCACGGTAGCTGTAGAGCCACTCGCGGTTTTCATAACACTTGTCGGTGGTGATCACCACGACGGTGCAGGGATGCCCGCTGCGGCGGACGGCTTCCAGGAGGTGGACGGTCCCGAGGACGTTGGTGGTGAAGGTTTCCACGGGGATCTCATACGAGAGCCGGACGAGCGGCTGGGCCGCGAGGTGGAAAATGAACTCCGGCTTTTGCTCCGCGATGATGCTGGTCAGTCTGGCAAGGTCTGCCAGATCGCCTCGGTGGTCGGCGGTCAGGCGCGCGGAGATGCCGAGTTGATCGTAGAGCACTTCGTGCGGCTGCGGGTCCAGGGAATAGCCGGAGAGACTGGCTCCGGACTGGAGGAGCCACAGCGACAGCCAGGAGCCCTTGAATCCGGTGTGCCCGGTGAGCAGAACGGACTTGCCTGTGTAGGTGGAGTGGAACATTGGTAGTGATGGGTTATTGGTTATTTCCCAACAACATCTAACGATTAAGACCTAATCTGCTCACCAGATCTTCCAAGGTGCCTTGCGGGCATCCCAGAGGTTCTCGAGCTCGATCTTGTCTCGGAGAGTGTCCATCGGTCTCCAGAAGCCGTCGTGGCGGAAGATGCCGAGCTGGCGGTCGGAGGCCAGGGACTCAAGCGGCTGGCGTTCGAAAATCGTGCGGTCGTCGGCGATGCGCGCGAAGACGGATGGTTCGAGGACAAAGTACCCGCCGTTGATCCACGAGCCATCGCCCTCGGGCTTTTCCTGGAAGGAGATAATCTGATCGCCATTCAGATTGAGGGCGCCGAAACGTCCGGGTGGTTGAACGCCGGTCAGGGTGGCCTCCAGTCCGGAGGCCTTGTGCGCGGCAATGAGCGAGGTGATGTCCACGTCGCCCACGCCGTCGCCATAAGTGCAGCAGAAGGCCTCGTCGCCCACGTAGGGCTGGATGCGCTTGATCCGCCCGCCAGTCATGGTCTCATCGCCGGTATCAACGATGGTCACCTTCCAGGGCTCCGCTTTTTTGTGATGCACCTCCATCGAATTGTTCGCCATGTCGAAGGTGACATCGGACATGTGGAGGAAGTAGTTGGCGAAGTATTCCTTGATCACATAGCCCTTGTATCCGGCGCAGATGATGAAATCGTTGATTCCATGGGCGCTGTAGATTTTGAGGATGTGCCAAAGGATCGGCCTTCCACCGATCTCGACCATCGGTTTCGGACGCAGAGCGGTTTCTTCGGAAAGACGGGTTCCAAGACCCCCGGCTAAAATAACGGCTTTCATAATGTGTCGTATAGTGGAGTAGGTTCATGCCGTCCGTGACGGCGGCATTCAGGCTGGTTAGATCATTCGAATCAGGCAAGGAAGTCGGAAATCGCGGCAACCACGGCCTCCATTTGCTGCGTGGACAACTCGGCATAAATCGGAATGCTGAGGACTTCATTGGCGAGCTGGTGAGCCACCTCGCAGTCGCTGCGGCAGAAATTTTCCGTGTAGGCAAAACATTCCTGTTGATCCATCGTGAGCGGATAATAAACCTCGCAACCAATGCCGTGGGCGAGCAGATGCGCCTTCAATGCGTCGCGCTTCCCCGCGCCAAGAACACGGATTGTGTATTGGTTCCAAATGGGGAAATTGTGTTCATATGACACCGGAAGCACGATTGCCGCATCGTTTTCGTCCAGCCACTGACGCTGGGTTTCAACGCACTTGCAATGCGCGGGATCCGCCTGGACAACGCCAGCGATTTTCCCCAGTTCCTTGGCATAAAATTCCGCGTTATGCCTGCGCCCGGCAGTGTAGGAGTCGTAGCGGAGCAATTTCACCTGCAACAATGCGGCCTGCACGGTGTCCATGCGGAAGTTACCGCCGATCACGGAATGGTAGTATTTCGGTTTGCTGCCATGATTGCGCATCATCCGCGCCGCTTCCGCCCTTTCATCATTGTTCGACACCAGCAAACCGCCGTCGCCAAAACCACCCAGGTTTTTTGAAGGAAAAAAACTGTAGGCTCCGAAATCACCCATCGATCCACAAGAGCGGCCTTTGTACCGGGCTCCAATCGCCTGCGCGCTATCCTCAATGACATGCAAACCGTGCTGTTCCGCCAGTTCAAGAACCGCATCCATGTCGCAGCTTTGTCCAAAGAGATGCACGGGCATGATCGCCTTTGTATTGCCGGTGATTTTTGCAGCTGCCTTGCGGGTGTCGATGTTGAAACAGACAGGACAGACATCGACGAACACGGGAGTCGCGCCGCTGCGGGCAATGCTACCCGCCGAGGCAAAAAACGTGAAGGTGGGGACGATCACCTCGTCACCGGCACCAATGCCAAGGGCCATCAGAGCCAGCAACAGCGCGTCGGTGCCGGAACTGCAAGCAAGGGCGTGTTTCACGCCCAGGAACTTCGCGCACTCCAATTCAAACGCCTCAACCTGAGGTCCCATGATGAACTGCCCGGAAGAGAGAACCTGGGCAAATGCATCCTGCAATTCCTTCTCAAGGGGAAGGTTTTGCGCATTGACATCCAAAAGTGGAACTTTCATAAAAATGCCCGGTCAAACATCAAACGGTCATACCCGTCGCCAGGGTTTGCACATGGCGCGAAATCCATGCGTTACCAGATCATCGGATATGACTTGATATCCGTATGTTGAAGAAGGGCCGACACGATGAACTTGGGATTGTTTTTCAAATATCGTTTCCACAGTCGCGCGGGATTGGTGCACAGACGGTAGAGCCACTCGAATCCAGAGCCCCGCAACCATCGGGGTGCTTCCGGAACAATGCCCGCCTGGAAGTCGAATGCCGCTCCAACCCCGAAGAACAACAACCCCTGTTCCGCGCAACGCAGGCGATCCGCATGTCGTTCCAGGAATGAAGCCATGAAACGTTCCTGTTTGGGGGTGCTCAATCCGACCCAGAAACAATGGGGCCGCGTGCGGACAATCAACTCGACCAACTGCTCCTCCTCCGCCTCATTCAGTGGCCGAAACGGCGGAGTGATTTTCCCGACGATTTGAATGCCCGGATGGCGTTCGATCAGTTTCGCCTCCAGAACATCGACCACGCCGTCGCCTCCACCCCAGAGCAAGTGGCGGCGGTTCTGTTGCAAACCATGAGCCATGTAGGCCGGCATGAACTCGGGCCCGCATACCTGACGCATGTGATCGAACCCCTGCCATCGCCCGATCCACACCATCGGTATGCCATCCGGTATGCTCAGAAAACTGCGATTGTGGATTTTCTTCAGTTCCGGGTCGTCATGCGATTCCATGACCCCGTGGACGCCGGTCACGGTCACATAACCAAGTGTCGCGGGTGAGTCAACGGCACGGTCCACCTCCGCGACCACCGCATCAGGATTTACCGCGCTGATGCCCACCCCGAGCACATTGGCCCGGGGGATGTTCGATGAAGCAAGCATGATTGCGAACTATACGCCGGTTTTCCAGCTGTATTACTGAACAACGCGTTCTCCGCGCTGGCGTTTCTCATACTGCTCCTTGATCCACCAGTAGGTAGTCTCCAAGCCGGTCTTCAAATCAATCCCCGGCTCCCATCCGAGAACCTCCTTGATCAAGGTGTTGTCCGAGTTCCTGCCGCGCACTCCCTGGGGCGCGTCGAGTTTGTATTTGCGTTTCATTTCCACACCCGCAATGCGCTCGATGATGCTGAGCGTCTCATTGATCGAAACGAGTTCACTGCGACCCAGGTTCAAGGGATCGGAGTAGGACGACGCCATGAGTTTGTCGATGCCGGTAACGCAGTCATCGATGTACATGAACGACCGGGTTTGCTCGCCATCACCCCAGATCTCGACTTCCATCGTGCCTTTGTCGATCGCATCGATGACCTTCCGACACAGCGCGGCGGGAGCCTTTTCTCGTCCGCCGTCCCAGGTGCCTTTCGGGCCATAGACGTTATGGAAGCGGAAAACCCGGATGTTCATACCGAAGTCTTGCTCAAAGTGTTTGCACAGGCGTTCCGAAAAGAGTTTTTCCCAACCGTAGCCGTCCTCGGGCATCGCGGGGTAAGCATCTGATTCTTTTAATGCGATGACAGCGGAGTCCTCTTGACGATAATCTGGATAGGCGCAAGCGGAGGAGGAATAGAAGTATTGCTTCGCTCCGCAATCTTTTGCGGCCATCAAAAGGTGCGTGCTCAATAAGACACTCAGCATGCACAGTGCTTTGTTTTTCGTGATGAAGCCCATGCCGCCCATGTTGCAGGCGAGATTATAGACTTCGTCACAGCCTGCCGCGACTTTGTAGCAGTTGGCTTTATCCTCGAGATCAAGCACGTGGTTCTCCGCCTGTGGGTGCAGTTGATACCACTTGTCGAGAGGTTTGATATCGGCCACCACGACTTGATGACCACGACTCAGGAGAACCCGTGCGAGTTCTCCTCCGATGAATCCGCCGCCGCCGGCGACCAGTATTTTTTTGCTCATGTGTTGGATTGAATAGTTGTGTGAAATGGTAATGGAAAGTACTTACGAAGCAAGAGAAGAAAGGAGCTTGCCCCACTCGTTGCTGAGATTCAGTTGTTGGGTGGCAGTGCGAAGAAATTCCCGATCAATGTTTTGCATGCGAAAATCCCTGACTGCACTCGATGAGATCAAGTTCTGGCATAAAGAAAGTTTCGGGCAAGCTTGCGATCAATCTCTTCTTCGCCGGCATCAGGGAATTGCTGCTTCAGGCAGGAACGCTTCATCTGCCTCGCCTGCCGCATGATTGCCTGGAACAACTCAAGCTTTTTTTCCCTGGTCATTTCCTTCCATATCGCCAATTGCCTGTCATCCGGCAAATCCAAGGTCCCCGCATTCATGTTCATGCTTTATTTCGGGAAATCAGCCAAGGCAGGCATCGCGGAGTATGCCCACAACCTGATCACGGTGTTTTTCGAAAGTCAATCTTTCCTGGTATGCACTTTTGGCAGCCTGGCCCATCGTGGCTAACAACCCGGGTGAATCGATGAATTTCTGAATGTATTGTTGGAGTTCTCCTATGTTGCGCGGCTCGTGAATGAAGCCGGTGACTCCCTCTTCCACCACGGAGGGAATGCCGCGCCAACGGGAAGCGATCACGGGCAAACCACTGGCCATGGCTTCCACCAACACGAGAGGGAAATTTTCCGACCCGTAGTAAGAGGGAAACACAAACAAATCGGATTGTGCATAAGCCGACCACTTGTCATCACCATACAACGCGGTTGGTTCCGGAATTTGCAGATGTTCGAGCGATTGCGTTTTTGTGACAAGCTGACGGAATTTTTCCGCAGTGGCATCGTCGGGCCATTTGCCGACATATTGCAAATGGATCCTGGCGGTTGTCGAAGACGCGATCTGCTGGCAGGCGAGCAACAAATCAAAGATGCCTTTTTCTTCGTAAAGATTACCCAAAAACAAAATCCGCAGAAATTCCGAGTGTTTTTTGGGCTGCGAGGGAGAATCGATGTTCAGACCATTCGGCACTTCGAATTCGCGCTCGGCACCGAAGTCAATACTCGGAACGGCAACATGTTGGGAAAGCGTTAGCGCCCATGCCTTGCGCCCATAGATCCAGCGGCCACAGTGGCGCCGCCACCAACTTCGCGCGAGATAGTCATTCAACCCGCCCGAGTGATAATGTAGAACGGTGCGACGGAAAAAAACACGGCAGCAACCCAAAAAAACCAAATCGCGCACAAACGGTACGAAACCCGCGCTGCCAGGAGTGTAATAAAGCACCTGCGCCTTGCTGCGGAATTTCAATCGAATGCAGCGAACCACCAAACCAATCAAGCCGAACAACTTCCCCCACGAAGCATGACCGATTTCCTGCAAGTTCTTGCTCGAACGGATTTCCAGCAAATGCTTTTGAATCGGCGACAAATCGGCATCAAACAACGCCCGCGTCGCCAACGAAGCTCCGTGCACCGGCGGCGGGACCACGCCCGCGAGAATCACATTCATGTTAGGTTGTGCCATGGCTAACCGATGCTCGAAAAAAGCACTCAACCACCGGGAGATTTCCCCTGGCCTATGCAATACAATTGGAAGCCGAGATCGCGCATTTTGACTGCGGGCAGGACGTTTCGTCCGTCAAAGGCAAAAGCGGGTTTGACCATGCGTTGATAGATTGATGCGAAATCAAGATTGCGGAATTCATCCCACTCGGTCAGCACGACCATCGCGTGCGCCTGGTCGAGCGCTGCAGCTGCGTCACTGGCAAAGTGCAAATGACTGGCCAGCAAATGTTCCGGCACACCCACATAAGCCAGGTCTTGTAAAATCGTCTCCCTCCGTACTTTGGGGTCGTAAAGACTGACGCGTGCGTTTTCCATCAACAAATCGCGCACCACATAGATCGCCGCCGATTCGCGGGTGTCGTTGGTGTCCTTTTTGAATGCGAAACCAAGAACGCCGATTTTTTTGCCCGACACCGTATTGAAAAGAGTGTGTACGATGTTTTGGGAAAAGCGCGATTTCTGCCAGTCATTCATCCGGATGACCTCGTTCCAGTATTTCGCAACGTCGGGGAGCCCGAAGTGCTCGCACAGGTAAACGAGATTGAGGATGTCTTTCTGAAAACACGAACCGCCAAAACCAACGGACGACTTGAGGAACTTGGAACCGATCCGCGAGTCGCAGCCGATCGCCCTCGCGACTTCCTCGACATTCGCACCGGTTTTTTCACACAATGCTGAAATGGAATTGATCGAAGAAATCCGCTGCGCGAGGAATGCATTGGCGACCAGCTTCGAAAGCTCGGACGACCACGTATTGGTGGTGAGGATCCTTTCACGCGGAATCCAGTTTGCATAGACCTCGACCAGGCATTCGATGGCCGCGAGGCCTTCGGGTGTCTGGTCGCCTCCGATCAAAATGCGATCCGGATTCTCCATGTCCTGCACCGCGGTTCCTTCTGCAAGAAATTCCGGATTGGAGAGAACCTGGAACATTCCCGAAAAGGAATTGGATTCAAGAATGGTTCTCATCGCCTCGGCCGTGCGCACCGGGATGGTTGACTTTTCGACAACGATCGTGGGACCATCAGCCTCTTCCGCGATCAGCCTCGCGGCTGATTCGACATAGCACAAATCCGCCGCGCGGCCCGCGCCGGCACCGTAGGTTTTCGTTGGAGTGCCTACGGCAACAAAGATCACGTCTGCATCGCGAATGTTCTCGCGCACTCTGGTGGAGAAGTGGAGGTTTTTGCCGCGGCAGGCATTGACCACATCATCCAATCCAGGCTCGTAAACGGGCAGTTGATCCGAGTTCCACGCGGCAATCCGTTTTTCGTCGATATCGACGACGTTCACAGTGATGTGCGGACACTTGTAGGCAATCATCGCCATGGTGGGACCGCCGACATAACCGGCGCCGATGCAGCAGATTTTAGTAACTTTCATGATGGGAGTTGGGATTACGCAGCGAGCCATTCAAGGCATCGGGACTCACTGGATTCAGGTGGCTGTCGCGGCGACGATTCCGCGGAAATAATCAATCGTTTTCTTGATGCCCTCGTCAAAGGAAACAACAGGCTCCCATGCCAGCAGACTTTTGGCCCTGCTGATATCCGGACGCCGCAGTTTGGGATCGTCGGGCGGCAGCGGACGTTGATCCAATACCAGCTCGATGCCACAATGCCGGGCGATTGCCTCGGCAAACTCGCGGATGCTCATTTCATGCGGATTGCCGCAGTTCACCGGCTCATGAAAATCACTTTGGGCCAGTTTCCAAATTCCCTCAACCAGATCGGAGACGTAACAAAACGAGCGCGTTTGTGAGCCATCGCCGAAGATGGTCATCGGCTCCCCGTGCAGGGCCTGACCGATGAATGCGGGCACGACGCGACCATCATCGAGACGCATCCGCGGGCCGTAGGTATTGAAAATGCGGACAATTTTCGTATCGAGCCCGTGAGCCCGATGATAGGCCATGGTCGCCGCCTCGGCATAGCGCTTGGCTTCATCGTAGCAACTGCGAATCCCGATGGGATTGACATTGCCCCAGTAACTTTCCTGCTGGGGATGAAGCTCGGGGTCGCCGTAAACTTCCGAGGTTGAGGCGACCAGAAACGAAGCTTTTTTCCGCAACGCCAGCTCAAGGGCGTTGTGCGTGGCATACGAACCGGCCTTGAGGGTTTCCACGGGAATCTGCACGTAATCGATGGGGCTCGCGGGAGATGCCATGTGGAAGACGAAGTCCACCGGACCATCGACATCGAACGGTTCGGAAACGTCATGCTCGATGAACGAAAACTCCGGACGTTGCGCCAGGTGTTCGATGTTGCGGGCGTTTCCCGTGACAAAATTATCGAGCGCAACGACTTTCAAGCCGTCGCCCAACAAACGATCAATCAGATGAGATGGGACAAAACCCGCACCGCCCGTTACTACAGCTGTTTTTTGAGAGTTGCTCATGATGTAAAATGCTGAACTGAGAAGATCTTCCGTGCCATTGCCCGATCCGTTTCCTCAAGCAACCGCGCCGTATTTCTTGATCAACTTTTCGGCCTCGGCCAACGCCATGCCGGTGACCTGGTCCATGTTGTAATACCGATAGGTTCCCAGTCGACCGATGAACGACACATTGTCGAGCTTGTCGGCCAGTTCCTTGTAACGCTTGAAAAGTATGGCGCTGTCTTCCGTTGGCACCGGATAAAACGGCTCGTTTTCCCTGGTCCAGTCCTGCGGATATTCCCTGACGATGGTCGTGGCATCGATCTGCTGTCCCGTGGCGTGCTTGATTTCCAAAATTCTCGTGTAAGGAACATCGAGATCGGGATAATTCACCTGCATTGCCGGCTGCCAGTAACCCGGCTTCCCGGAAATTTCCTCCCGGTCTGCCAATTCCTTGCCACGGAAACTTTCATGCTCGAATCGCAGCGACCGGTACGGCAGGGAACCGTAGCAATAGTCAAAATAGGCATCGATCGGCCCGGTGTAGATGAGATGTTTGTAATCCCAGTTGTTTTTTTCGTCAGCAAAATCAACGCCCAACCTCAACTCGAGCCCGGAAGACTGATGCACCATGTTTTCAAAAAGCGCTGTGTAACCTTGGGCGGGCAGTGCTTGAAACTCATCCACAAGATAGCGGTTGTCGCGGTTCAACCGGATCGGGATTCGGCCGCAAACCGAGGAATCAAGCTCGCGCGGGTGGCGACGCCATTGTTTGACGGTGTATTGTTCAAAAAAGATCCGGTAAAATTCCCATCCGACCTGGCTGATGATGACCTCCTCGGAATTCGACGGATTGTCGATCGCGATTTTGTGCTCATCGAGCCAGGTTTTCCACTCGGACTCTGTTGCCGGGCGACCGAGCCATTCCTCGAAGGTGTTCAGATTGATGGGAAAACTCCAATAGCGTCCCTGCGTGAAACTTTTGATTTCGTAGGCAACCTGATGCCAGTCGGTGAAACGCGAGAGGTAGTCAACGATGCGTTGGGAGTTGGTGCGGAAATAGTGCGGTCCGTAACGATGAATCAATACGCCTGCAGAATCGATGCAATCATAGGCATTGCCCCCGAGATGGTTCCTTTTATCCAGCACCGTGCAGGAAAAACCGGCATTGCAAAAACGCTCGGCAGCCACCAAACCTGAAAAGCCGGCACCGATAATCAAGATATCCGTTTGCTGCCTTTCTGGCATGATGTTCATCTGAAGTTGGATGTTGCCAGCTGAATCGGGAAATCACGCGACCGAACAGCGGCAACGCTTTTAGATTTTCCAAGACGCTGCCGCCCTTGGTCGAAAGCCGCATTTCCGCAGCAAAACCCGAGAACAACTTTCAGGAGACTTGAGGTTGCAACCTTTATGGCACAAGGGATTGTCACTCCCAAGGCGAGGATAGTTGGGAGCGGGGTTTGTTCAAGAAAAAATGAACAAATATTTTTTGCTGCGAGCTAAGATCGCCGGACAAGCGGAATTCCCGGGTCCGCGGAGCCGTCGGAGTTGGCTTCGCGCGTTGCTTGCAGGAGCAACCGGACGGTGCTTGACCTGCTCCGGGAATTTCTGTCTGATCCCCCGCGTGATCGCAACCGTTCATAGCATCGACCCGGTAATTTTCGACATTTGGGGTCCTGTCAAACTTCGCTGGTATGGACTCGCCTATCTGCTGGCCTTTGTTGTCGGTTACTACCTCTTGCGCTTTCTTTCCCGCAGAGGTCTCTGGGTGATCGCTGAAAACAAGATCGGCGACTTCATCGCCTTGCTTGCCATGCTGGGTGTATTCCTCGGGGGACGGCTGGGATACGTGTTGTTTTATATGATTCCCAAGGAGGGCTGGTCCTTTTTGGCCAAAGATCCGCTGGTGATTTTCAAAGTCTGGGAAGGAGGCATGGCCAGTCACGGAGGGTTTTTGGGAGTGGCGATCTTCACTTACTTCTATGCCCGCAAGCACCAGGTGTCGTGGACGGGAATTGGCGACGGCATTTGCATCGTCGCACCGCTCGGATTGATGTTCGGACGCATCGCCAATTTCATCAATGGCGAGCTGTATGGACGCGCGGCGAGCGGAGTGCCCTGGGCGATGAAATTTCCCCACGCGCTGGCGGAAGAACCGGTTGAGAAAATGGAAAACCTCTTGACCGCCACCGCGGAGCGGGCGCCGATGTACCAGGAAATGGTCGCGACACCGGAAGGCCTGACCTATGCGGTTCGCGAGTCCACCACCGTGAGGGAAATCGCCGAACAGTATCTAACAGCCCGACATCCGTCGCAACTCTATGAAGCGCTGCTCGAGGGCGCGGTATTGTTCGCCGTCATGTGGGTTCTGCGGTTCCGCTATCCCAAAGCGCCGCACGGGATGATATGCGGGGTGTTTTTCATTCTCTACGGCGCGTTCCGGACATTTGTCGAACTCTACCGCGAGCCGGATTCCAGCTTGATTGGTGGACTGACCAAAGGCCAGTTTTACTCGCTGTTCATGATTGTCGCCGGCGTGGCATTCCTTATTCACGCATCGCGATCCAAACCCGCGGAGCCCGAATCAAACAAGGCCCAGTAGTCGACGGAATCACTTGCGCGGAATCGTCAGCGACTTGCCAATCGTTAGGTTGCTTCCCTTGATGCCGTTGGCTTTTTGGATGGCCGACACGCTTGTATTGTGTCGAAGTGCCAGCGCATAGAGCGTGTCTCCTTTTTTCACGACCACCCGTGTCGAAGATGAGGGCCGGGGTTTGGAAGCGACTGTTTTCGATTTCGTTTTGGGCTTTGACGTGGTCTTCACCACCGCAGGTTCCGGCTTCGATTTGGTCTTGGGCGTGGTCTTCACCACCGCAGGTTCAGGCTTCGATTTCGTCTTGGGCGTGGCCTTCACCACCACAGGTTCAGGCTTCGGTTTGGAAACCGTGCGGACCGGCGCGTCGGCAGGTTTGGGCTTGGTCGTAGTGGACTTCACGGTTTCGGAAGATCGCTTCACAACCGGAGGAGGTCCTGCGACCGCAAGGTCGGCAGAACCGGAAGAGGGCTTCCGGGAACTGCCGCCACTGGAAAGCGGGGTCAAGTTGGCCGGCGGATTGTCATTGCCAGTCAGCAATGCCTGCTCGTTTTGCGGAACAGGGGGCGGTGACTTTGCCGCACGTCCCCAGCGGGAGGGCGAATCGGCCAGTTCCTCCACGTAGTTGCCCCGGCTGTCGAACGGCCCGTATCCAGGATGCGTGCCGGTATTGCTGGTGGCATTGTTGCAGGACGGCGAGATCAGGGCGGCCAGAGCCGCGAAAAGCATCCCGCCCACAGCCGTGGTGGAAAATCGAATCGGCAAAAGCTTCATAAGGAATTTTACTATGGTTAACGTAATTCGCAGCCCGAAAATTCACGGGAAATCAAAACGGCAGATGTGTTTCCCGTTTTCGATGGAAACCCGAAACAACACGGCACCCGCCGCGGATGTGGATTTGGCAGATTCACAGCAGCACTCGACAAACCGGGTGAGTTTATCGCGAGCCTGATTCTTGGATGATCTGACATTGATTGAGTATGATAAATACCGGGAACAGGACTCGAACCTGCACAAGCTAGCTCACCTGATCCTAAGTCAGGCGCGTCTACCAATTCCGCCATCCCGGCGCGAGGGGAGTGTTATGCGGAATGACGACACTGGCAAGCAGCGATTCCATAAAAAATGAATCGAACCAACCGAATGTCGCGAACTCACGCCAATGCAAGCAAGCGGGCCTTGAGTTGATCTTTGGTAACGTTGGCACCGACGATTTGATCCTTCACTTCGCCGTTCTTGAAAAACAGCAGAAATGGAATGGAGCGGACACCATATTTCACGGAAAGATCGCGGGCCTCGTCAACATTGAGTTTGCCCACCTTCGCCTGACCAGACACCTCCTCGGAAAGCTGTTCGATGAGGGGACCAATTGCTTTGCAGGGACCACACCATTCCGCCCAGAAATCGACAAGAACCGGAACCGTGGAATCGATGACTTCCGCCTGGAAGTTTGCATTAGAGAGTTGAATTGCCATGGGCGGAAGATGGACGCATATCCACCAAACGTCAAGAGCCGCGCGAAAAAAATCCGCACGGCTCGATGGAAGATGGATAACCAACCCTGTTGGAAAAAAGGCCGATCGCGCCGATGAGGCTTAGATCGGTGCGTTCCAGGTCAGGATGGCAATGGTCAGGGCGGTTGCGCCGAGAATGATATTGATGATGGGAAGTGCCATGATAATGATGTGTTAGAGATGGATCAAAGACGGTGGATTATTCAAACAACTTGTCCCAGCCTTCCCAAATGGAAATCGACATGCACTGGAAAGCAAGAACGCCGCAGGCGGCAAGGAACCCGAAAATGGACAAAACCGTGATCAGGGTTTGCGGTTTTTCCTCCTCTTCCTCCTCGGACTGGAATGTTGCCATCTGGGTGTAGGCAACCGAACCGGTTCCCAAGGGCTGTGTCGGCGGTGCAAGTTGAACCGTTGCCTTGGGCAGGGCGATTGTGGGACCGGGAAGCGGCGCTTTGGTGGGTGCGCTACCTGGCACTGAGGGCGCTCCAATCGCAGGAACAGGTGGCGCGGTTTTGAGTGGCACCGTGGGAGCACCGGTCGCGGTTCCGGGATTCAGTTTGATTGTCGGCGCCGCAACAGGACGCGCCACGGGCGGGCCAGCGGTTTTGAGCGGGATTGTTGGTGCGGGTGGAGGTGCGGAAGACGTGGGGGCAGGCGCACCTGGAACGCCCGGAGCAGCAAGTCCGGAAATGGGAACAGTCGGACGGGGCGGCCCAACAGTGGGAGTCGGCGGCCTGGGAATCACAGGAGCAGCCAGAGGCGCGGTCGCTTCAGGGGCACCCTGTGCATCACTGGCCTTGAGAGTAACACGCACAGTCTCCTTTTTCAGGGGAATGCTCGAAGTTTGTTTGGATGGTATTTCGTTTTGTTCGTCGCTCATCTGATGGATCTTTCAGTGTCTGCGGATGAGGAAATCGCAAATCGCCTGCCTTGTCAAACAGGTAAATCAAACTTTTGACGTTTTCCCTGAAGTCAGCGGAAATGAACCGGCAACTCCTTGAGCAGCTTCTCCAGAATCATCGCGTGCGCGGCATCGACTTCCTCCGCCTTGAGGGTCCGGTCCGCGGCGCGGTAGTGAAAGCGATAGGCCATCGATTTCCGGGATGCATCGAGCTTTTGCCCGGTGGGATCGCAGAAAACATCAAAACAATGGAACTGCTCCAGCAATGGCTGGCGGACCGCCGCGATGACATCATCGACCTTCGCCGCCATGAGATCGGCGGGCATCTCCATTGCCGCGTCCCGTGACGATCCGGGAAACTGCGGCAGCTCTTCGACCGCAATGCGTTGCCCGATCAACTTGCGCAGTTTTGCCAGATCAAGCTCGGCGAGCCAAACCGGCGCGGTGAAATCCAGCGCCCGTTCGCGCGACGGCAGCAGGCGCGCGGCGACACCCAGGTTGACACCGTCGCAAAGCACATCGCAGCCAAGCACAAAACCGGGTCGCTCCCGCGGACTGAACCGCACGTTTTTTCCCGGCAACATGCGGGCGATCACCGCTTTCAAATCATGGATCTCGCACCGACCCGGCGAGCTGGCCCAGCTATCGGATGCGAACGGACCCGATAGCACAATCGCCAGCGAATCCGATTCGTTGTCGCGCGATTTCCCACCACCGCTGTGTCGGAACACGCGCCCTAATTCAAAAAACCGCAGCGACTTGAGGCCCTGGCGCACGTTGCGCTCGGCTGTCGCCACCAACCCGGGCACCAGGCTGGGGCGCAAGATCGCATGGTCTTCGCTCAAGGGATGGCTGACCCGGATGACATCGCCTTCCTGCAAAGGGCGCAAAGGCAATGCATCGATCATCTGTTTCTCGGAAATCAACTTGATGGTCTGGGATTCATACAAACCCAATGCTGCCAGTGTGCGCCGCAATGCCATGTCGATGTCTGCGGCGGCATCGACCTCGCTGGCGGGTACAAAGGTCGCGCGCAGCCTTGCGGGCACGCGTTCGAGCCCGTGCACGCGGGCGATTTCCTCGACCAAATCAATGTGTCGTTGCAGATCCGCGCGGGCGGCGGGGATCCGCCATTGGTTTTCGCCCTCGGCGACCAGACCCAATCGTTGCAGAATATCCCCGGCCTCTTCGAGGGAAATGCTGCCGCCCATCAGTTGATCGAGCCGGGCGACATCGAGTTCCACCACGCCTGTCAATTCAACGGGTTTTCCCGTCTGGTATGTTTCACCCTCGACGCGGCCGCCGGCGATTTCCCGAATCAATTGCAGCGCGCGCGCGGCTGCGGGCAGCACGCCTTGGGGGTTGACACCTCTCTCGAAACGATACGAGGAATCGCTGCTGAGCAGATGAGCGCGCGATGTCGCACGGATTTTTTGCGGATCGAAATACGCCGATTCCAACAAGACATCGACCGTTTTTTCGGTCACACCGCTGGCAGAACCACCCATGATTCCCGCCAGGGCGAGTACCTGGCCGCGTTCATCGGAGATCAACAGGTCACCGCCGCGCAATTCGTAACTGCTGCCATTCAATGCGGCAAACGACTCGCCGGCAACAGCGCCGCGCAGATGGATTTTTCCGCCGACTTCCGCCGCGTCGAAGGCATGCAGTGGCTGGCCGGTCTCGTGCAGAACAAAGTTGGTGATGTCGACAATGTTGTTGATCGGTCGGAGGCCGATCGAAATCAAACGCTGCTTCAGCCATTCCGGACTGTCGGCGACCGCGACCCCGGAAATTTTCGTTAGAGTGTACAATGGACAGTCGGACGGCGCGTCATTGACGATCATGTCTCCACCGTCACGCACAGGCAGGGCGGGCAGATCCCAGTTCCGATGTTCCTGCCACAACAAGGCCTCGAGTTCATAGGCCAGCCCGCGGTGGCTCAGCAAATCGGGTCGGTTCGGCGTGACCTCCACTTCCAATAAAACATCGGATTCAAAAATCTGCTGCAAGGGAGTGCCGATCACCGGGTCGCCTTCCAGAATCAACAGGCCGTTTTCCTTGTCGACCAGGCCGATTTCGGATGCGGAACAGAGCATGCCTTTCGATTCGACACCGCGCATTTTCGCCTCGCCAATCGCAAAACCGCCGGGCAACACCGCGCCGGGCAGGGCGCAAGGGACCTTGTCACCGACCTTGTAATTCTGGGCTCCGCAGACGATCTGGCGCAGACTCCCCTCCCCTGCATCCACCTGGCAAACCTTGAGCCGGTCGGCGTTCGGATGCTGCACGGCCTCGACCACCTGGGCGACCACGACGCGGTCCGATGCCACTCCCTTTTGATGGATCGCCTCGATCTCAATACCGGCGAAGGTCAGCAAATCATCCAATTCCTGCACCGACTTGCCGGCAAGATCAACATATTCACGCAACCAATTCAGAGAAACATTCATAGGTTTTCTAACAAAAAATCAAGCGAACTGGCGCAGAAAGCGCACATCGTTTTCGATCAACAGGCGAATGTCGCGGATTCCCCACTGAATCATCGCGAGCCGTTCCAGGCCCATGCCGAACGCAAAACCGGTCACCTCGTCAGGATCATATACGCGGTCCTTGCGAGATCCGCACACGGCTTCGAACACCGCGGGATCGACCATGCCGCAGCCGGCGACTTCGATCCATCGGGGCGCCAGACCTTTGATTTCGAGTTTCACATCGATCTCAAAACTCGGCTCGGTGAAGGGAAAGAAATGCGGACGGAATCGCACGGCGGTTCCGGAACCGAACAATTCGTGCAGAAAAGCTTCCAGCGTGCCTTTCAAGTCGGGAAGTGAGACGTCGCTGTCAACGTACAGCCCTTCCAGTTGATGAAATGCCGACAAATGAGTACTGTCGATCTCATCGCGACGGTAAGCGGTGCCTGGCGCGATGATCCGCAAGGGTGGCCGGCATTTCTCCATCGTCCGCACCTGCACCGACGAGGTATGCGTGCGCAGCAGTTTTCCGGAATCAAAATAGAAAGTATCCTTGGCATTGCGCGCCGGGTGATCGGCGGGCGTGTTCAGGGCATCGAAACAATGAAACTCGTCCTCGATCTCCGGGCCGTCGGCAAGGGCAAAACCCATGCGGCGCAGAATTCCCACGGCGCGTTCCCGCAACAGGGTAAGTGGATGCAGACCTCCCGGATGCAGGACCCGCGGCGGCAGGGTGACATCGATGCCCGCCAGCGCCGCCCGGTCGGCGATCTCCTCCAAGGCCTGCTGCTTTTCATCCAATGACGTCGCGATCTCCAGTCGAGCCGCATTCAACAACTGACCGACTTCCGCTTTGTCCTCCTTGGCGACATCTTTCATGCCCATCGATAGCGCCGTCAACGAGCCTTTCTTCCCCAGGGTCGCGACCCGAGCCTCTTCCAGAGCGCGTGTGTCCGCAGCCGCCCGGATCATCGCCACCGCGTCATTTTGTACTCGTAAAATCTCGTCCTTCATACTGAAATCCCCGCGCTCCTTTAGCGGCAAGCGGCTCAAAGGTCAAAGCAGACATTGCAAATCCACGATATTTTTCCCGTTCCCCTGCAAACCTTATGAAATTGACCAGCTTTTTCGCCCTGTTGATGCTGCCGGTGTCGGCGCAACTCAATGCGGGTTTCCAATCGGGTGACAAAATCGACCATCGGATCGACCGTCTGCCGGCGATTTTCCTCAACACCAGTGAAGCTCCCACAGCATTTCTCAAGCCAGGGCCGTTCCAAGTCAGTTGGACGGGAAAACTCACACTCGCCAGCCGCCAGCGACTGATCTTTTCCTTCGAAGGCGATGGCGAGGCCACCCTGAGCATCGATGGCACGGAATTACTAACAGAAAAAGGAAAACTCGGCACAGCCCGCTCGGAGCAGACACGCTTGAATTCCGGCGAGCACGATGTCGTCATCCGCTACACCAGTCCGCCCGACGGCTCGGCGCGCTTCCGGCTTTTCTGGGAGGAAAGAAGTTTCCCGCGCCAGTCGGTTCCGCCCACCGCATTTATCAGCAAACCCGACGAAGCGACCACTGCCACGTTGGTGAAGCGGCGCGGTCGCGAGCTGTTCGCTCTTCATCATTGCAGCAAATGTCACTTGAGCGAGACATCCCTGGGGCCGGATCCGATGCAGGAAATGTTAGAAATTGCCCCCTTGTTGATCAATCCCGGCAACCGTCTCAACGAATCATGGCTGCGGGCCTGGCTGAGTGATCCTAACGCGCTGCGACCCGGCACGAAGATGCCACAGCTATTTGATCCTGACAAAAAGGAAAGCGCCCAACAAATCGCCGACCTCGCCGCCTTCCTTGGATCGATGAAAACCACGGTGCCCTCTCCTGCCGCGGCTGTGCCATCAGATGCGGAAATTCTCAAGGGCGGCGCGCATTTCCACCGACTCGGCTGCGTGGCCTGCCACACCACGCCCGACCAGCAAAAAGCCGACATCGAACGCAAACGCATTCCTTTAAACAACGTGGCCGCAAAGTTTCAGCCCGGCCAGCTCACGGAATATCTGAAGGACCCATCGGCCTACGCGCCGCATCGCGGCATGCCGAATTTCAAACTCAACGAAGAGGAATGCGCCTCGCTGAGTGCGTTTCTAATTGCGAAATCGAAACCGTCTATACCCTCCGCCGCCGATCTCAAGGGCGACGCACAGCGCGGCATGGAGGTCGCCAAAACCCATCATTGCTTCAGTTGCCACGCCGGTCTGCCGGTCGCGGAGAAAGTCACCACTCCCACCCTGCGGAAAATTTTCGCCGTCGATTGGTCCACCCGCGGATGTGTGGCCGACGATGCCCAACGCGGCATCGCGCCGCAACTGCACCTCTCAGCCGAAGACAAAGCCGCGCTCATCGCCTTCGCGGCGAGCGGCACCGACTCGCTCGCTCACAACGACAAGGCCGAAGCCGCGGAGAGAAAATTCCATTCGCTGCGCTGCGATGCCTGCCACGCACGCGATGCGATTCCGGCATTGCTCGACAGCACCCATGGCGAAACGACATCACTGACGAGTCACATCGTCGGAGCCAACGAGATCATTGACCAGACCCGACCGCACATGACTTTCATCGGCGAAATGCTGCAAACAACCTACATGGAATCGGTCATCGGCGGCACCCTTCCTCAAAAAGCCCGGCCCTGGTTGCAAATGCGCATGCCGGCTTTCGCCAACCATGCGAAATCTCTGAGTGACGGTTTCTCCCGCATTCACGGCATTGATCCTGCGGAAAAAAACGTCGTGACGACGGATGCCGCGATGATCGCCATCGGCGCGGATCTGGTTTCTACCGACAAAGGATTCGGCTGCACCACGTGCCACGGATTGAAAAACACTCCACCCACAGCGGTGTTCGAAGTGCAGGGTCTCAATTTCGAACTGGCCGCAGCGCGCCTGCGCCGGGAGTGGTTCGATCGTTGGATCGACAACCCCGCGAGTGTGACCCCCGGAACCAAAATGCCTCAATACGCACCGGGCGGTCAGTCGCCCAATCCCGCCCTCAACGGCAAAGCCGCCGACCAATTCCATGCGATCTGGCAGTATCTCCACTCGTTTGAAAAATAACCGCTGCCTGTGCCTTTCCCGTCGCCTGCGGCTTTATCCGCTCTCTCCGGCTGCAAGCTGATGGAATAAAGCAGCACGTTGGTATACTGAGCGTCATCATAATTTGGGAAGATAGTTGTCCTCGCCTGTCTCGGCAAACGGGCTTCCAGCCTGTTTCTTTGCTGCCCATCCGTTTTGAAATGCAAAACAACAGAATCACACATGATGATGACGGCGAGTATATCAACAAAACGCATGGCGTTCATGGAGTTCGTCCCTTGTCAGGCGATCACTGGCGGCGAAGCTGATCCTTTGCTGATGCCAATTTTCCCGCCTTGAGAGGTGGACTCACGAATCGCAGCCATCTGCCTACTGCGGGGGAGCCAAAATGATCACCCGCAATGCCGCCGACACAGCCGGACCAAAATCGCTATCATCATCGACTTGCCTTCGCCCGCATGATGTGCCAAAGTTTTTCCGCTATGGTTTCCGCAACGAAGGAACTGGATCAAACACCCGCGCCTCCCGAGTTGATCGCGAAGGCGGAGGCTCTGGTGCGCCAGTATGACGTCCAGTGCTTCTGGTTTCGACATCCTGATGCTAAAGTCAGCCGCTTGGGAGATGTGCGTCTGGTCGTCGAGCACCTGCGCGAATATGGAAATTGGCGAGCCTGGCGTGCCGCCCAAGAACTGCAACGATGCCTTTAACGCAATTCCAGACCGAAGTCCTCTCCGTCATCGTCGGCAACCGCTCCGAGGAAAGCCACTTCGCCGGGGGACTCGTTCTCAACGCGAGCGAGGAATCCGCTAGATTCTCCAACGACTTCGATATGTTCCACGATGCGATTGCGGATCTGGACCAGCACAGCTTGCGCGATGTCGCCGCTTTGGAAGCCGCCGGTTACGAGGTCGCCAGAGTCCTCAAATACGGCGATTGGTCAAAACCGGAGTCTTTCCGAAAAGCTGTGGTCCGACGGAACGGGGAAAAAGTCGAATTGGACTGGGCACACGACTCAGCTTTCCGTTTTTTCCCCATCGTCCCCGACCCGCAACTCGGCTGGCGGCTTCACATGTTCGACATGGCCGTCAACAAAGCCCTCGCTCTATGCGCCCGCAGCGAGACCCGCGACTACATTGACATCCTGGAACTCTCCCGGATTTATCCGCTCGAGGCCATCGTCTGGGCGGCCTGCGGCAAAGACGAGGGGTACAGCCCGCTCTTCCTGCTCAAGATGATGAAGCGTTTCGCAAAACTCGATCCGCTGAAAATGGAGGAAATCCGCGCCCGGGAACTCAATCCCATCGAGATGAAAATGGAATGGATCACCATCTCCGACAAGGCCGAGGAGGAAATCATCAAACTCGCCGACACGCAGCTCGACATGCCCATCGGCATCGCCTTCGTGAATGAAAAAGGAGAACCCGGCTGGATCGGTGACAACCCGGATTTACAAATCCACTACGGCAGCCTGCGCGGCTGCTGGCCGGTGATCAGCGCGGTGAAGGATGCACCGTAGCGAGATTCCTTGTTCCACCACCACGCAGAAGAACCCCGCCCCCAGCGCCCCCGCAATCCCCACGCAGAAGAACAGCAGGCTCATGTTCAGGGTATGGCGGGTCGCTATCTCGGCGCGCATTCGCCTGATGAATTTCCCATTTCTCATCAACACGATGGGCAATAGCCTGACCGCATGGAAATCACCTTCATAGCTCCGATGACCACCGTGGAGATAATTCTGCCGATGGAGCGCCGGCTTCAGCCTGCTTGGAACAATCCACCACCGAGGAAAGTACCGGCTAAAGCCGGCGCTCCATAAGTTACGAATACCGTGGGAAAAGGAATTTACACCCGAGGTTACCTGCCCCACTGGGATTTCTCGGGATCCGTGCAGGCCGTTACGTTCCGCCTGGCCGACTCGGTGCCTCGGAAAGTGATCGAGGCTTGGTGGAAGGAATTGGAGACCGAACCGGATGATCTGACCCGACGGAGGGAACTCCACCGCAGGATCTCGAAATACGAGGATGCCGGACACGGTGAGTCTCTTTTGAAAAGGCCCGATTGCGCCGCGATTGTCAAAACGAAAATCATCTCAGGACACCCCTCCCGTTATCGGTTGATTGACTGGTGCATCATGCCGAACCATGTGCATGTATTGTTTCGCATGGATGGTGATACCCTGTTGGCTGACACCGTCCGTGCATGGAAAGGATCGAGCGGGTTCGAAATCAACCGCCTGCTCGGTCGGACAGGCCCATTCTGGCAGCGCGATTATCATGATCGCTTCGTCCGGGACATGGATCACTTTCATGACTGCCGGATCTATATTCGCAACAATCCGGTGAAGGCAGGACTCTGCGACAAGCCAGAAGACTGGCCATTCTCATCCGCTGGCTGCGGTTGGAATCCCGACAGAGCGCCGGTTTCAGCCGGCTTGGAAGAGTCCGCAAGCGAGGAAAATGCCGGCTAAAGCCAACGCTCCAACACTCCCGACAGAGCGCCGGTTTCAGCCGGCTTGGACGGAGCGGTGAAAACGACATGCCGGCTAAAGCCGGCGCTCCAACACTCCAGATGGCAAGTGAAAAGTTCTTCCTACCCATCAAAAAAACGAAGGACCGTAAGTCCCATTCCCATTTTGAAAATTTCAAAGCATTTCCGGCTGGCTCTCTCCCATGCTAGTCTTTGCCGATGGAATCTGCAGCAAGGTTCAGCAACTGGCGTTTTTTTGAATTATTGCGAATTGTCGGCGCGTAGCTGTCCGGCGAAACAACAACATGAAATCTTCCCCGATCAAACGGCTCTTTTTCTGGCTCTCCGGAGCGGGCACGGAAACACTCGAGCAATGCCCCAACTGGGAACAGCGCAAGTATGTCGCCTTCGGCTGCACGGTGCTGGTTCCCTGCGCATTCGCCTTCATCGCCTGCGCCTATGCCTTGTCCACCCTCACCGAAAACAACTACGTCATTTTCAGCGTGGCGGCCGTCTGGGCATTCATCATCCTGACGATCGACCGGGCTCTGCTGGCATCCTACCGGCCGTTCATGTCGCCATTCCGCAAGCTCGGCCAGTTCGGCCTGCGCTTTCTGGTGGCGATGCTGATGGGCATCACCATCGCCCACCCCTTGGTGCTGCTGCTGTTCCGCGACACCATCAGCACGGTCATCGAGGCGGATCGCTCCGCCGTGATCCAAACGAAACGCGCGTATTTTGAAGTGGAAAAGGAAAAAGTCCGCACCAACATCACCGCGCTTGAGGAGTCGATTGCCGACGAACGGATCAAATGGAACGAGTCATTCCAGGCGAAATTCCTCATCCAGAAAAAAGAGGATGCGGACAGCGCCATCCCGGGGCTGAATGTGGAGCAGCAGGACGAATTGAAAAAAGCCACCTCGGAAGCGACCAAGCCGTTCACCGACCGACTGAAGGCGATCGAGGAACAATCGGTGGAACTCACCCCGCAGTACACCAAGCTGCAAACCGAACTCGGATACTGGCAGGCGGAATTCGAACGCGAACTCAATGGCCAGCGCTCCGGCCTTTCCGGCGAAGGTCCGCGGGCGCGCTCGATCCGCTCCGACCAGTTGGAGCCCCGCCGCGAGCAATCGAAGCGGATGGGCGGATTGCTCGAGCACCTGACTGCCGAGAAAAAGGCCCTGGAAACCCAGATCCGTGATGCCGAATCGGGCGCGATCGCCGCTTTTGAAAACAAACTGAAGGAAATCGAAGTCGCCAACAAAGCGGAGGAGGATCGCGTGAACGACCTCAAGCGCAAAGTGGAGAACGATCAGGCCTCGACGTTTACCAGCCAGCAAAACGACCTGCGCCAGACGATCAAGCAACAGATCGATACCCGGCTGAAGGAGCTGGCGCGCACTCAGGAGGAACTCGCCCGGGTGGCGGGCGATGAACGCACTGCTCTCGACAACATCGCGGCGGAACCGCGACGCGACGTGCTCACGCAAACCCTGGCTCTGCATCAGCTTTTCGAAGCCGGCAATCAAGGCGGCAAGTTCGCCTTTTACACCTACTGCGTGCTCACCGCATTGTTCATGCTGGTCGACACCATTCCGCTGATCGTGAAGTTTTTCACCAAGTCCGGACCTTATGATTCGCTGCTGGATCGCGATGAAGTGAGCTTTGAGGGCGAGCACAAATCGTTCCTGGAAAACCACAGCCGCTACATGACCCAGAAGTCAGCCAACAACAGCCTCATTTCCGTCACCCGCAACAAACGTCTGGAATCGGCCTTGATCGACGGCATCGAACACTCGCGCGCGGCACGGGAATTTCTCGATTCGATGATCGAAATGGAGAAGTCCTTCGCCGACAAAATCCGCCTGGAAGAGGAATTGCGCCAAAACGCATCGCCTGAACAGATCGCCGCGCTCGAAGCGATGAAGAAAAGTTTCTATGACGACCTCCATCATCGCATGCAGGCATTCTTCCAACCTCAGGCGGGATGACGTGGTGACGTTGCCCCGCCCGAAATCCACCGCCCGCGTCGAATGAAATGGATCATGTTCTTTGACGGCGACTGTGGTTTGTGTTCGCGCTCCATTCGAATGTTGTCCTCCCTCGACAGCCGCGATCACCTGCGTTTTGCCGCCCTCCAGGGCGAAACATCCGCGCGTCACCAGTTGGGCGAACATGCCTCTCCAACCAACGGCAGCATGGTGGTGATGCGCGAGAGCGACAGCCGTGTATTCCTGCAATCCGAGGCGGTGTTCGAGATTTTCCGCGCCTTGGGTGGTTGCTGGAAGCTGTTGTTGGTCGGACAGTTGATCCCGAAAACCTTGCGCGACCGGCTTTATCAATTCATCGCCGACCACCGCATTTCCTGGTTCGGCCATGCCGATACCTGCCGGATCCCCGATGCCCGGCTGGTGGCAAAACTCCTCCCTTGAAGCCCTACCACTTCGGCAGTTCGAAAATCGGCTTGCCTGCAGGAGGCACGGGTTTGATTTCATTTGCTGGCGTGGCGGGTTTTGCCGGAGCCGCTTCACCTGTCGCCTTCGCTTTGGCTTGTTCCTCTGTAGTACCCGCGGCCTGAGCCGTTTGCTTTGGCCGGAAATACACCGCGTCACCGATTTCCACATGCCCCGAGATCAGATCCGCGGCCA
>Ga0114972_10000530_pt1 | contig 28386 bp, 20 predicted proteins | sample M_140807_EF_Meta_FD_87354 | JGI IMG/M metagenome (GOLD analysis project Ga0114972, IMG submission 87354) | Freshwater microbial communities from Lake Montjoie, Canada to study carbon cycling - M_140807_EF_MetaG | ecosystem: Environmental > Aquatic > Freshwater > Lake | place: Lake Montjoie...
CATCGCGGCTGGCCAGCGCACCTTCAACACCGTGGCTGACACCACCTTCACCGGCATCCTTGCCGGCAGCGGTGCTTCGGTCACGAAGACCGGCGACGGGATCCTCACGCTCACCAATGCCAACACCTACGACGGCGGCACGCAGATCCAGGGGGGATCCATCCGTATCGCCAACGACGCGGCCCTCGGCGGCGGTGCGATCACGTTTGGTGGAGGTGCCCTCGCCTCGACCACGAACGCGACCCGCTTGATTTCCAACGACGTTGCCTTCAGTGGCGGCGCGACAATCGGCGACAGCTCATCCAACGGGGCGTTTGTCTTCCGTGGGGCCAACAATGTCCTCGCCAGCGGCGCCCAGACGATCACCACGAATGTCGCCACCACGTTCGCCAACGGGATCTCCGGTGCCGGCGGCCTGACGAAGTCGGGGAATGCCAACCTGACCCTCAAGGGGGCCAGCACCTACACCGGCAACACGATTGTCGGTAGTGGCAAACTCGTCCTCGACGGATCGATTGTCGGATCGAAGGAGATCCGCCTCGCCGCTGGTGCCGTGCTCGGAGGCCATGGTCGGTTTGAGGGGACGATTTCCGGGTACGGCAGCGTCGACCCGGGGAACAGCCCCGGCATTCTCTCGGCTGTTGCCGTCGATCCGACGTCGGTTCCCCCCAGCGGCAACACCGCCGGCGGTGGCTTGAACTTCGCCTTTGAGTTCACCCAATTGGGTGCTCCGACTTGGGCGAACGCATCGGCGAGCGGCAATGACGTCCTTCTTCTGACCGGCACCCCGGCCTTCTCGACGGCACTCACCAGTGCGAACACCGTCAACCTTTACTTCAGTTCGGCCCTGACATCGCATTTCACGGCCGATGCCTGGCAAACCGTACAGGGCGGTTTCTTTACCGTCGACACGACCAATAGCCTCGCCTCTGCCATCGCCGGGGCTAGCTACAACTATTACTTTCAGACCACGAACAGCGGCACGAACCCAACGTTCTTCTACAACGGGCAATCTTACGTGACGGAGTCTGCCGCCCGCAGCCTCGGCCTCCTGCCGAATGGCGGGCAGAGTTTCATGGTCGGTCAGGCGACCGTAGTGAGCGCGGATTTCGACGTGTCAACGAGTATTGGTACGGTCACCGGTCGCACGATGGAAATCACCTCGGTTCCCAGGCCCTTCAGCAGGGGCGCGATCATCGCGGTCCCCGAGCCCTCCACCTGGGTGATGGGATTCATGGCCGCCGGTGTGGCCCTCGCCCGCCGTCGCCGTCTTACGGGGTTGCTCGCTCGGTTGCGGAGATCGATTTCGCTTTGAGGCTTGTCGCTTTCCCTGCGGCTCGCTGACCCGGAACGTTTCCAAGTGCGTGAAGGAGTGCGATCATGATGGTCTACTTCGATGTCGAAGCTGCAGTCGCCACCGGCGCCATCGTGGCTCGCTCTCCGGCTCCGATCAGTCGTTTGGCCTGCGTGCCCGGCCATCTCTCGTCGCTCGTGCTCTCTGCCGATGCCGGGGTGAGGCGGCGGCTCGAGGCAGCCACCGAGCTCGCTGGCTGGTCGATCTGCGATACCCCGGCCGATGCGGCGTCCTTCGAGGATTTCGCCGACGCCGATTACCAACTCGTGATCGTCGATCTCGTTCATCCCCTCGGTGGGGATCTCGCCACCGCCCAGCAGGCTGCGGCGGAGATCGCGGGCCACCCGGAGACGCTGCTGGTCGTCTGCGGTGCCGACGATGCGGTGGAGCATGAGATCTGGTCGCGTTGCCACGGCGCCTTCTGCCATGTCTCCGGCCAGGTCTCCGGTGATGCCCTCGTGTCGTTGCTCAACAAGGCCCGGGCCGCCGCCAACCGCCACACCTCCCGGGCTGTCCGCGGCACGATCTGAAGCAACGGCCGCGCTCTCCTTCGCCAGTCCAGGGGCGAAAGTTCTTGGATGCTATGCTGCCGTTGCAGCCCTGAAACGTGTCACGCAAAGCCAAGTGGCTGTGGCCACGACGGAAATGGCCGCGACAGGCCCCGCGCTGCGGCCAGTCGGGTCGCCCCTGACGGCGGTCGGGATCCTTTGCGACCGTCCCTTGCCGAAGCCCGCCACGACCGGGCCGGCTACGGGAGAGACGGCGGCCACAGTCCGCAGGGGATCGACGCAGAGCAGGCTGTGGATCATGTCTCCGCCGCTGGATGCGGCGGCCGTCGGCCCAGAAAAGCCTCGGCGATTCCGCGGTCGACAAAGTGGAACCAGGTCAGGGATGACATTTTTTTGGGGACAGACAGCGCCCGGGATTCGTTGGGGGGTGTCAGTCGCCGCCGGCAGCGGCGGATGACCTGATCCCCAGCCCTGTGCGGACTCCTCCCCGCCTTCGGAATCGGCGGATTTCGGGTCTTTCAGGCGGCCCCAGGCACGGCCAACAGCGCTTCGACCTCGGCCAGGCGGCGCTGGTCAGGCGTCGAGAGCCAGCGATTGCCCAGCCCCATCCCCTTCGCCTCCTCGAGCGCCTTGCGGGCTTCGGCAAGATTGCCATTGGCGGCCTCGATCACCGCCAGGTGGAGCAATCGCAGCGGAGTCGGCTTGAGGACGGCGACTTGGCAGTCCTCGAGGGCCCGGATCGGCAGGCCGAGCGACAGCCTGACCATCGACCGGGTGTCGAGGAGCTCCGGATCAGGGCCGAGCACCCGGATCGCCCGGTCGAGCAGTTCGGCGGCCTCGGGAGCCGTCTCATCACGCGTCAGGAGCCAGGCCAGATTGGCGGCGACGCGGGCCGCCTGCTCCTCGCCGAGCCCGTCCGCGGTGAGGAGTCGGCGGTAGATCGCCTCCGATTCCGCAGGACGCCCCAGACGTTCCTCGATCGATGCCGCCCAGAACTCAACCTCGAGGTTGCCCGGATTCTCGCGCCGAGCCCGGTCGATGATCGCCGCGACCTTGGTCGCCAGCGACTGCTCGAGCGTGCCGGGGGCCTGCTGGAGGATCCCCTGGAGCAAGGCGAGGATCCGGGGGATGGGGAAATCGCCGATCAGCGGCACGAGGAGATCGACCGCGTCGGCGATCCTCCCCTGGCGACCGAGGAAGGCCGCCCGATCGAGCCCACCGAGCGTGGAAAGCGCGGCGTATTCCTCGTAAAACCGGGCGACGGGTTCGACAAATCCGAACTCCTCGGCGATCCGGGCGCCCGCCAGGAGGCGGTCGATATTCTCCTTCCGCACCCGCTCGTCAGGCAGGATTCGCTTCATGACGCGGCCGATGACGGCCGGATTCCCCTCAGTGACCGCCAATTTCAATTCGAGCCGGCGGAGCGCGGGCGAGTCCTTGTCGCCGACGCGGGATCGCTGCATCCATTGGCGGGCGGAGAGCAGATCGCCATGGTCAAGGAGGCCGTCAACGAAGAATGCCCGCAGGGCCGGCGTGGCGTCGTCGGTGAGGGCGATGTCGAGGAGGACTTTCCGGGCCTCCTCCCAACGCCCCAGTTGGGCCTCCATCCGGGCCAGGGCGAACCGCTCGTCGACGGTCAGCACTCGCCGCTCGGCGAGGGTTCCGAGCAGACCAATCGCCTGCAGCCAGTGCACCGGCTCCTTCCGCGCCTGGAGCAGGTCAAACGACAGCGCCAGATCGTCGGTGGCCTGACGCCCCTCCCCGTCAACGTTCCGCGCGAGCAGGTCGAGGGCTTGCTGGAACTCGGAGTAGGTCCCCTTGGCCAGTTGGAGGGCCAGAACCCGCCTCGCCCAGTCGAGCGTCGGCGTGCCCTGGGCGGGATCGAGGGCGATGATCCGCCGCAGTTCCTGGCGGGCCTCGTCGCCACGACCGGATCGGAGGAGAAACTCCGTGAGATTCCGGGCGGCTTCGAGATCATCGGCTGCAGCCTCGACCTTGGAACGGTACAGCGCTTCGGCCCCGGCGACATCCTCGATCGCCTCGAGGGCCAGGGCGCTGAACAGATCCCGGCGGTCGTCGTCGATCGCCTTCTCGGCCACCTGGATCGCCTCGCGGGCACCGCCGCGCCGACCCTGCGAGACGAGAAACCTGACGAGCGTCAGCCGGCAATCGGGGCGGTCGGGGGCGACGAGGATCGCCTGCCGGAAGGCCGTCTCGGCCTGCTTCGGCCGGCCAAAACCGGCCACCAGTCGGCCGAACCACATCCACTGCTGGGGATCCCGGCAACCCTCCGGGGTGATCCGTTCGGCCCGGGACAGCGCCGCCGAAACCCTCCCCGCGCGCCCCTCCATCTCGGCGATGATCCGTTCGATGGCGATTCCCCCGTGCCCCTCCAGCTCACGAATCACCTCCCGGGCCTCGTCGTAACGACGCGCCGCGTGGAGCATGATCGCCATCCGGCGGAGCGTGGCCCACTGCCGCCCGCCGAGATCGATCGCCCGCTGCAACTCGCCGATCGCGAGGTTGCGATCTCCACGGATCTCGGCAATTTCGCTCAACAAACGAGGCACCGCGCTCCAGCGGGGACGGTCGATCTCCACCTCGACAAGGAGATGTCTGGCCTCCTCGAGATCGACCCCGTCGTCGACCGACAAGGACACCCCGACCGCATCCCCGGCCAACCGGTCGCGCCGACGCTCCAGCACCGCGGCCACGAGCTTCACCGCCTTGCCGTAACGGCCGTTGGCATCGTCGGGATGGGCCATCGCCACGAGGGACTCCGCGTGGGCCTGGATCGCGGCAAAATCCTCCTCAATGAACCCCAGATCGATGAGCGTCATGAAGCTCGAGAGATCATCGCCGTTGAGCTGGGACATGCTCGTGGCGACGCGTCGGGCCCCGCCGACATCGCCGACCTGGAGGAACGCCGAGACCAATTCCTGCCTCACCCTTCCCCCGGCTATCACGGACAGGCCGGTGGCCCGCCGCTCGACGTCCTCCAGCCGACGAACCGCCTCGCTCTGCGGGAATTCCAGGGCGATGAGGACCGCGGCCCGGAGCATTTCGGCGGCATTCCGCAGCTCCTCCGGCGCCCCATCGATGACCTGCACCGCCGAATCGCCCCCCAGCAATACCGCCCGCTGACCGAGAAGAATCGGCGACCGGGGATGGGTGGCGACCGCGATCGCCGAACGGGCCAGCGCCTCCGTCCGCAAGCCCTTCGCCTCGATGACGTCGATCTGCAGCCCCTCGAGCAGGGCCGGGTCGATCGGTTCGGCGGGCGTCGCGCTCTTGAGATCGGCCAGGAGCGTGTCGACCTTCGACCAGTCACGCTCGGCGCCGGGGCGTCGCGTCTGCTCCCAGAGCCGCATGCGGATGAGCGGAACGAACACCGCGGGCCGTCCCGCCAGACTGTCGATCGGCATCTCCGTGGCGATCGTCTCACAGAGCTCGAGCGAACGCTCCGACCACCCGACCCGCTCGAATGTCAGCGCCAGGGTGAGGAGCGCCTCGATCAGGTTCGGATCCTCGTTGAGGAGCCTGAAGCCCGCGCCGACGGTCCGGTCAGATTCGCCGAGGGCGTCGTGGCAGGAGGCGAGGCGGAGATCGACCATCCGGGTGTAGGCCGCATCGCCCACCATCAGCGGGCGGAGCTTGAGCCACAGTCCGAGCGATTTGATCCACCGGTGCTCGTCCATCGCGACGACCGCTTCGGCATACAGCGCCGGCACGCAGTTCCTCCCCATCAGCTCGCGGGCCCGGGTGACCGCCTGGTCGAGCTCATCGAAACGCTTCAGATCGGCGAGGGAAAAGACGTATTTTGTCAGCACGCGGGTCTCGTCGGGAAAGCGCTCCACGCCGTCGCGGAGAAACCCGATCATCGCGTCGGTATCCCCCTTGGCGAGGGCGAGATCCGCCCGGGCGATCGTGAAGGCGGGACTGTCTTGAACGTCGCCGAGGAGGCTGTTGATGATGGTCTCTGCTCGGTCGAGACGGCGTCGGCGCATGGCGACGCAAAACTCCTGATAGAGCGATTCCGGGTCGCGTGGCGACAGGGCCACCGACTTCTCGATCGCCACCTCGGCCGCTTCCATATCCCCATGGGTGTCCCACCACCAGGAGAGATAGCGCCAGGCCACGGGGTCGTCGGCGGCCGACTCCTCCAGCCGGCGCATCACCCCTTCGGCCGCGTTCCGGTCCTTGAACCCCCGTTCGAGCAGCCCTGCCAAGAGGAGGAAAGCCTCGGCGCGCTCCGGGCCGGGCTGGATCGTCGGATCGAAGGCCCGGATTACCGGAACATACCCGATCATGGTGCCAAGAACGGCCGCCGCCTCTTCGTCGAGCCGGATGTTGATGGAGGCCTTGGCGTACATCATGTCGAGCTTGACGGCATGGCTGTCCTCGGCCGGATCGGCCATCGGCAGCCCGTTCACCCCCAACTGGCGGCGGAGGATCTCCAAGTGCCCGCGGGCCGTCGCCGACTCCCCGGCGTCGAGGGCGAGCTCGGCGAGCATCTCACGGAGCTCGTCGTCATCCGGCAGGCCGCGGAGGGCGCTTTCCATCGCCCCGATCGCCGCCCTCACTCTGGAGGAGGAGGCCCCCTTCATCCGGGCCCTGGTATGGAGGAGAAGGGCATACTGCTTCCTCCGCGTCTTGTCCTGGGGGCGGAAGATGAAATAACGCTCGAGCTCCCCGATCGCTTCGTTCGGCTTCCCGTCTGCCTCGTACTCGTCGGCCCGGCGCGCATGCCCCTCGGCATTCCGCGCGATCTGCTGCTCGTGGAGGAAGTACACCCCGACCGTGGCGGCCACCAAGCAGGCCAAGACGCCGAAAAAGAAGCGATGATTGACCCGTCGCATGGGAGGGTGAGCTCGCGGAGATGGACGATCGGAATCACCGGTAACCGGGGCCGACGCACTCTGCCGGCAGCCGCCAGCTGTGCAATCGGCTCTCCCATCTTATCGACCCGACGGGCCGAATTCCCACTCTGCGTCGCCCCTTCCCCTACGGCCGTCAGTACCCGTCGGCGTCAATGTCCTCCAGCGGGATCGCCGGCGTCGCCCGTTCCCGGAGAGACTCCAGTTCGAAGACTTTGCAGGAGCCGGAGCCGATGAGGCTGACGAACAAAGAGAGATTGAGGGGGGCCGGCGACACGATCGCGCCTCCGGTTGGCCCAGGCCACCAACACTCCCCCCATAATGGGGACACCGTCGACCCGGGCCCCTCCGGACGCGATCCGCGCGGATCCCGCCGGCAACCGGATCGGCATCCACGCGATGGCCTGATGCGGAAGCGCCGTTTCCTTGGCTAGAATCCCACCGGCCTTATCCACCTGACTCCGGGGGAATCCATGCGTTCGTCGTTCCGCACTCCGGCAGTCGTCGGCCTGCTCGTCACCGCTTTGCTGATCGCCGCCGCCCGCCTCTGCCCGGCCGAGAGCTGGCCCGACTTCCGCGGCCCGCTGGGGCAGGGGCACTCGGCCACGGCCGGCCTGCCGACGTCGTTCTCCCCCACCGACCATGTCCGTTGGAAGGTGGCGCTCCCCGGGAAGGGGTGGTCGACGCCAATCATCGACGACGGCCGTGTGTTTCTGACCACCGCCGTTCCTGCGGCGGAGGCACCGCTGGCAAAGCAATCGCTGCGTGCCCTTTGTCTCGACGCCGCCACGGGGGAGACCCTGTGGGACAAAGAACTGTTCTCGAAGGACATGACGACCGCGAAGAGCCATACGAAAAACAGCTTCGCGAGCCCCTCGGCCGTCACCGACGGCCGGCATGTCTTCTTCCACTTCGGCCCCGACGGCACGGCCGCCGTCGACCGCGACGGCACCACCGTCTGGTCGAATGACTCGCTCGGATACGACCCGCAGCATGGGGCGGGAAGCTCGCCCATCTTCGTCGGCAATCTGCTTGTGTTCACCGGCGACGGCGTCGCCGATCCGTTCATCGCCGCGCTCGATCGCGGCACCGGGGCGCTTGCCTGGAAGACGGCCCGACCCGAGATGCCCGACCCGAAGTGGTCATTCTGCACGCCGCTGTTGGTCGAGGCTGGTGGCCGCAGGCAGGTCGTCAGCCCCGCCGGGCACATGGTCTGCAGCTACGACGTGGAAACCGGCCGGGAGCTGTGGCGCGTCCGCTACCCGAACAAGTGGTCGGTCGTGCCGCGGCCGATCTTCTCCCACGGCTTCGTCTTCGTCTGCACCGGCTACGATGGGCCGGCCGAGCTCCTCGCCATCAAGCCGGATGGCGACGGGGACGTCACCGACTCCCATGTCGTTTGGAAGACCGACGACAACATTCCCCACAATCCCTCGCCGGTGATCGTGGGTGATGCGATCTATCTCGTGGCCGACAATGGCATCGCTTCCTGCCGGGATGCCGCCACGGGCAAGCTCCACTGGCGCCACCGCCTCGGCGGCAATTTTTCGTCATCGCTCGTGCATGCCGGCGGGACGTTGTGGATTGTGAGCGAGCTGGGGGTGTGCACGGCGTTCGCCGCAGACCCAGCCGAATACCGGGAGCTCGGCAGCAGCGACATGGGGGAGCAGGTGCTCGCCTCGCTTGCACCGGCCGAAGGGGCGATCTTCCTCCGCACCGAAGGGCATCTCTACCGGCTCGAATGAGCGGTTCGGATGTCTTCGTCATCGTCCTCCCCCGGAGCCTCATCCCGTGTCGCGTGTGATCGTTTCGTCCTTGGCCGCCGCCTGCATTTTCCCCTGCGTGGGGATCGGAGGCTTGTGGGTGGTGGCCGCCGCGGAAGAGCGGGTCGTCGTCGCCGAGACGGCGGGCGACTGGGGAGTGCGCGTGGAATCCCGGCACGCCGGCCAAACAAAGGCGGGGACCTTCGTCGTCGCTCCCCCTGACGGCGTCGAGAGCGTCTTTCCGCCCCGGCCCAAGGATCAACCGCCCCAGGCCAGGGCCCGGCTCCCTGAAACGCTCCGCCGCCTCGAATCGGGCGAAAAACTGAAAATCCTCGCCTGGGGAGACAGCGTCACCCCCCACTACGTGATGCCGGAATGGATGGGGCCTGGATTTGTCGAGCGTGGCCAGCGTGACATCGACGACGATCCGCGTCCCTACGTCGCCGGACTGAAAGCCTTTGTTGCCGCCCACCCGGAGCGAGTGGCACTGGCTGATGCCGCGCGGCGTTACGGCCGCCTTTGGCGTCAGGGGATCCCTTACCTGACGCTCATGGAGAACAACATCAACCATCCCAACGTGGCCGGCCACCGGATCTTTGCCGATGCCCTCGATGAGGTGTTCTCCGGCCCGGCCCGCTGACGGCCCGCTCCACATCGGCGACCAAGTTCGTCGCCACCGCGCCCCGGCGACGTTCCCTGAGGTCGTCCGTTCCAACGGCGTCGACGAGTTTCGATGCCTCCCGGCGGGAGTCTGACCCGAGGCTCCGCGGTTCGGTCGTGCGAAGTTGGGCTAGTTTGGGGAAGGGGCGAAGGCCGTGCCGGCAGCGGCGCGGGGGGCTGCACAGACCGTTGCAACGGACGTTGCGGCAATGGCTCTGCAGGGAGGAATTGTCCGAAAAGATCGAGGAGCCCGGCAACGGGGCCGGGGCCAAGTCGATTCCTTCCGGCCAAGAGCATGCGAAGCTCCCCGCGATTCAAGGGACTTTCACCGCCACCGCGTCGGCGCGCCGCGTCGTCGCGCAGACGCTTCGGCTTGACCGGGGCGTTCCTGGCAGGCGCCCTGGCCATCGTCATCGGCATGGGGACGGCTTCGGCCGCTCCGCCGGCGCGGAAAGCCCCGGCCCCCACGTCCGCCAGCCGGGCGCCGATCCGACGGCTGACACGGATCGAGCACGAGCACACGCTCCGCGATCTTCTCGACCTGCCCGGCCTCGAGGTCCGTGGCCTCCTCCCCGAGGACGGGCGCGCCCATGGCTTCGACAAGACGGCTGCGGCCCTCGACGTCTCGCATGTCCACATCGCCGGCTGGTACGCCGCCGCCGAAGCGGCGCTGGCCATGGCCACCATGCCCCAGCCGACGGCTCCGAAGCCGGTCCACGAGACGCTCCTCCCCGGTGCCCAGGAGTTCTTCAAGCTCGCCCTCCTCGAGGGAGATGCCGTCTTCCTCCGCGAAGGCGTCTACGACGACGAGGCCCTGCCGATCGTCCGCGCGGCGCTCCCGCACAAGCTCGCCCACTACGAGCAGTCGGGGCTTTTCCCTTACCGGCATTCGGTCGGGGTCTTCCGCAGGCAGGCGGTGGACGACCACTTTGCCCTCTTCTTCACCGGCTTCGCGCCGATCCGCGCCGGCCACTACCGGCTGCGGATCTCGACCTGGAGCTTTCAGTGGGACAAAGGGCGGCTGCTGCCGAGACCGGCCCCGGAGGCCGTCAGTCTCCATGCCGACGACCGGCTGCTTGCGTATGTCGATGCGCCGTCGCTCGAGCCGACGGTCCATACGATCGACACCTGGCTGAATCCCGGCGAACGGATCCTGTTCACCGCCGCCTCGCTGCCGCCGGCCCGGGTCTACAAGATGCCGGGACGGGCAGCGGAGTATGTCGGTCCGGGGGTGGCGGTCGATTGGATCGAGGTCGAGGGACCGATCCATGAAGCCTGGCCCCCGGAGAGCCACCGTCGGATCTTCGCCGACCTACCGGCGCTGCCGCTGCGCGACAGGTCGGCCTCCCCGCCGCGCCGACCGCTCGCCTTGCAGCGGTTCCCCGGCGCGCTCCCCAGGGGTGAGGAGCCTGGAAAACCGTGGGCCGTCACCCCGGTGGACCCAGGCGCCGACGCGCGTCGGTTGCTGGCGGCGTTTCTCTCGCGCGCCTACCGGCGACCGGCGACGGCGGGGGAGATCGCGGTCGGCACGGCCCTCGTCGCGAAGCGGATGAAACTGGGGGATTCGTTCGAGGATGCCGTCCGCACCGCCTGCCGGGCGGCGCTGTGCAGCCCGGAGTTTCTCTTTGTCGGCGGGCCCCCGGGCCGGCTCGATGACTGGGCCCTGGCGTCGCGACTTTCCTATTTTCTTTGGGACTCGATGCCCGACGAGACACTCTTCACCCTGGCACGGCGCCGGCAACTCGCGCAGCCGGACATCCTCCGGGCCCAGGTCGAGCGGATGCTCGATGACCCACGAGCCGAGCGGTTCATCGCTCACTTCACCGACGAATGGCTCGATCTTCGTGATCTCGAGGCCACCACGCCCGACGCGACGCTCTACCCCGATTTCAGTTCCGCCCTCCTCGATGCCATGCGGGCCGAGACGAGGGCCTTTGTCACCGAGCTCGTGCGTGGCGACGAACCGGTGACGGCCCTCGTCCGCTCCGACTTCGTGATGGTCAATCAGCGCCTGGCCTCCCACTACTTCCCGGCGGATGGCGCCGGCGTGAGGGGCTGCGCCATCCGCCGCGTGCCGCTGCCGGAGGGGAGCCACCGTGGGGGGCTCCTCGGCCAGGCGGCGATCCACAAGGTGACCGCCAACGGCACGACGACGTCGCCGGTGAAACGCGGCGTCTGGGTGCTGCGAGAGTTGCTCGATGCCCCCCCCGACCCGCCCCCGCCGGGGGTCCCGGCGGTCGATCCCGATGTCCGCGGTGCGGTCTCGATCCGCGACCAACTCGCCCGGCACACCTCCGATGCGGGCTGTGCCGCCTGCCATGCCGCCATCGATCCGCCCGGCTTCGCCCTCGAGCGGTTCGATGCGGTCGGCCAATGGCGCGACCGCTACCGTGTCTTCACCGACGCCCCCGGCCCCTCCGCCATCGACGGCCCAACGGTCGACGACGCCTGCACGCTCGCCGACGGCCGTCACTGCGCGTCGTTCGAGGCTTTCCGTGACGCGCTCGTCGCCGACCGGCGCGTGCTCGCCGCGGCGCTGGCCCGACAGCTTGTTGTCTACGCCACCGGTGCCGACGTTCTCCCCGCGGAGCGCGACGCCATCGACCGGATCGTCGACGACGCCGAGAGGGCGGGGGGTGGGGTCCGTGCGGTGATCCATGCCGTCGTGGCCAGTCCGCTGTTCCTCGACCAGTGAAAGGGTTCCCTCCGATGGCCCCCTCCTTCCCGACGAGCCTCTCCAGACGCCATCTCCTCCGGGCCTGCGGCGTCGGCATCGGCCTGCCATGGCTCGAGGCGCTGGCGCCGCGCCGACCGGCGGCGGCCGCCGAGCCCCGGGCGCCGCTACGGCTGGTGGCGATCGAGACAACGATGGGCCTGCTCCCCCAATACTTCTTTCCGGAGGGGACCGGCCACGACTACATCCCCTCCCCCTACCTCGTTCCCCTCGAGCCGTTCCGCGACCGGCTCACCGTCTGCTCCGGGCTCTCCCATCCCGACGTCGACGGCGGCCATGCGGCCGACATCGCCTTCCTGACCGGGGCCCCCCACCCGGCCAGCGGTAGCTTCCGCAACACCGTGTCGCTCGATCAGTTCGCCGCCGAACGGCTCGGCGCAGAGACGAGGCTCCCGAGCCTGTCGCTCACCGTCGCCGCCCAGGGAACAACGAGCCTGTCGTTCACGCGTGACGGCGTTCTCCTCCCCGGCGAGCGGAGCCCGGCCCGGCTCTACCGGCAAATGTTCCTCCAGGGGACGCCGCAGGAGACCGGCGAGAAGATCGAGGCCCTACGTACCGGCCGCAGTGTCCTCGATTTCGTCGCCACCGGTGCCCGCCGCCTCGACAAGAATCTCCCGGCCGCCGATCGGGAACGGCTCGACCAATATTTCACGAGCGTCCGCGAGCTCGAGGACCGGCTCCAACGGGCCGAGGTGTGGGAGAAGCGCCGCCGCCCCCGGCCGAAGTTGCCCCCCCCGGTGGAGAACCCCGAGCAGGAGCTGTTCACGCTCCTGCGGCTGATGGGGCAGATGATCCGCCTGGCGCTGGAGAGCGACACGACGCGGCTGGTGACGCTGCTGGTCAATCCGGCCCAGTGGGTGCCGCGGGCCCCGGGGGTCGTCCACGAAACCCACGCCCTGACGCACCACGGCAACCGGCCAGAGATGATCGCCGAGCTCAAGCGGGTCGAGGAGATGCAATTCGTGATCCTCGCCGAGCTCCTCGCCGGGCTCGACGGCGTCCGTGAGGGGAGCCACTCGCTCCTCGACGGGACGATGGTCCTCCACGGGTCGTGCCTCGGGAACGCCAACGCCCACTCCAATAGCCGGCTCCCGGTGCTCGTTGCCGGGGGGGGATTCCGCCACGCCGGACACCTCGCCTTCACCGATCGTGACGCGCCGCCGCTGGCGAATCTCTACGTCAGTCTGCTCCAGCGGCTCGGCGTCGAAACCGACCGTTTCGCGAGCTCCACCGGCACCCTCCGCGGCCTCGAGGCTTCCTGAGCGGCGGGCGTCATTCGCTCGACACGGCCTCGAGTAGATCGATCCGCGCCGCCCGACGGGCGGGGATCCAGGCGGCCAGGGCCGTGACCACGACGGCGGCGAGCATGTTGGCGAGGATCACCGTCGGCCGGAGCGTCGCGCGGATCGGATGGCCGAGGAGGGGCTGGCTGGCGATCTGGATGAACAGCGCGGTCGTCAGGCCGGCGATGAGACCGATGACGGCACCGGAGAGTCCGAGGAGGACGCTCTCGAGGACGACCACCCCGGTCACCTGTCGGCTCGTCATGCCGACCGCCCGCAGGAGCCCGAGCGTGCGCCGCTGCTCCAGGACGTTCATCGTCACGGTGTTGGCGACGCCGAGGCTCCCCACCAGGAACCCCAGCCCGAGGATCGCCCACAGCGACCCGACCACCCCGTTGACGATCCCGTCGACGAAGCGTTTCACATCGGTGAAGCTGCGCAGGAGCATCCCGCGCCCGTCGGCGATCGCCTGGAGCGGTGCGCGGAGTGCGGCAGCCTCCCCCGGCTTGGCCATGACGAGGATCACGTCGGCCGATTCCAGCCCGAAGAGACGTTTGGCGGCATCCCGGCGAAGGATGAGCGACGCCCCACCCGACGTGTAATCGACGACGAGCGCGGCCACGCGAACCTTCGTCTTGCGACCGAAGACCTCGACGGCGAGGTCGTCGCCGGCGACGAGCCCGAGCCGGCGGGCGAGCACCGTCCCGGCGACCGCCTCGCCCCGGGCGAGGGCTGCCCGGACGGTCGATTCGTCGGCCCCGACCGGGTCGAGCGGGAGCGGGGCGTCATCCGGCACGTCGCGGGCCACGATCACGCACGCCCCCCCGGCGACACGGCCGGCGGCGATGCCGATGACGTCGATCCGATCGACGCCGCCGGTCGCCCGGACATCCTCCTCGGCAGAGCGGGCACCGTCGCCGCCGCCTTCGGCGGCCGCGCTCATCGTCCCGGCGGGGGTCATCACCCAATCGGCGCGCATCAGCCGGGCGTACCAGCCGCGGATATCCTCGACGTTGTCGCGGATCGCATGCCCCAATCCGATGCCGTTGCTGACCGCGACGACGAGCACGCCGGTGGTCAGGGCCGTCCGCACCGGCTGGCGGAGGATCTGCCCGAGGGCCAGCTCACGCTCGATCCGGAAACGGCGCGGCACGAGGGCGGCACAGGCGCGGGCGATCGGCGGCAGGATCACCGGCGTCATCGCCACGAACGACAACAACATCGCGATCCCGGCCGGCACGGCCGCCCGTGGCGGCAACTTCTCGAGGATCACCAGTCCGAGCATGCCCGTCGCGAACGCCCACAGAACGAGTGCCGCCCCAACGAACCTCCAGGGGATGCCGGGGGAGGGGGGAGGAGGGGCATTGGCGAGCCCCTCGAGCGGGTCGACGGCGGCCGCCTGCCGCGCCGGCCACCACGCCGCCGCCACGGCCACGAGGATCCCCATCAGCGCCGACAGCGGGATGATGGCGGGATGGACGACGAGCCCGGTGAAGGGGGCCTGGAGCGAGCGCGAGATCCCCGCCGCGATCGGCCGCGCGGCCGCCAGCCCGGCCGCGACACCGATCGCCGCGCCGACTGCCCCCAGCAGCGCCGACTCCATCGTGATCATGCGCCGGATCTGCCGGCCACTCGCCCCGAGGAGCCGCACCAGCGACAACGACCGGCGGCGTTCCGTGACGTTCATCAGCATGGCGTTGCCGACGATGAACCAACTCATCGCCACCGTCAGGCCGGTGACGAAATCGAGCCCCAGGTCGGCCGAATGCATGACGTCCTCTGCCATGCCGGCCCGCCCGGCAGGGATCTCGGCGACGAGGGTGTCGGGGAGGAGTTTCCCCGCGGCCTCGACGACCCCCTTCCGGTCTGCCGCGGGGGTGAGGGCAATCCGAACCCGATCGACCAAGCCGAGGGCGTTGGACATGTCTTCGAGCGCCGCGATGTCGAGAACGACCCCCGCCCCCTCACCGAACCAGCGGAGCGACGTCGGCACCGCGAGGCCGACGACGGTCATCCGCCGCACCCCGCGCCGGGCGAAGAACAGGATCTCGTCGTCGACGACCTTGCCGAGACTGCGGGCGAGATTCTCGTCGAGGACGACCTCGTCGAGCGCCGTGCAGGCCCGCCCGGCCGAGAGCTCGAGCATGCCGATGGCGACGAGCCGTTCGGCGTCGACCCCGACGGCGATCTCGCGGACCCGTTTCTCCCCCACCCGCAGGAGCGTGGGCCGGTAGAAGAGCGGCACGACCGCCCGGACGCCGGGGATCCCCGCCAGCGCCGGCACGTCGCTGGCGTCGAAACGCCCCCCCGACCTGGAGAGGATATCGACCGCCGGGACCCCCTCGATCGCCGACGTCAGCGACTTGTATCCGGCGCGGGAGGCATCGGCCGACACCCACGTGGCGACGACAGCCCCCACGGCCACAGCGACACTGAAGATCGTCGCCAGCGCCCTGCCGGGCCGGCGCGTCCACTGCCGGACGAGCAGCCGGCGCAGCTCGAACACGCCGAGACTCATCGGCGCTTCCTTCCGGTCCGTTTGCCACCGGCATTCCCGCGATCTGCCGGGGCTTGGCGGGCGACCGGCGGGCGACCGGGGCTGTCGGGCTGGACGGTGTCGGAGATGATCCGCCCGTCGGCCATACGGATGCAGCGGCCCGCCTCGGCGGCGATGCCAGGGTCGTGGGTCACGAGCACGACGGTCTGGGCATGATCGGCGACGAGCGAGCGCAGCAGTTCGACGACCCGGCGCGAGTTCTCGGAATCGAGGGCTCCGGTCGGCTCGTCGGCGAGGACGATCGCCGGCGCGGTGACCAGTGCCCGGGCGATCGCCCCGCGTTGCTGCTCACCGCCGGAGAGGGCATCGGGACGGTGGTCGGCGCGGTGCCCCATGCCGACGGTCTCGAGGGCGGCGCGGGCGGCCGCGTCACAGCGGGCCTCGGGGATGCGGTCGAGCACCAGCGGCAGGCCGACATTCTCGACGAGCGACAATTCGGGGAGGAGGTTGTAGCGCTGGAAGACGAAGCCGATCCGGCGCCGCCGGACCAGCGCCAGGTCGTCGTCGCCGAGGGCCGCCAGGTCGACTCCCTCCAGCAGCACCTTCCCGGCGGTCGGCCGGGTGATGCCACCGAGAAGGTGGAGGAGCGTGCTCTTTCCCGACCCCGAGGCCCCGGTGATGGCCACGAACTCCCCCGGCTCGATCTCGACATCGACACCACGGATCGCCATCACGCCCGCCGTCGATCCGGCGGCGGCGCCGAAGGTCTTCTCGAGGTGTACGGCCCGGAGGATCGCCACGGTGTCACGTCCCTCGGTTCGAGGACGGCCTGGAGGGAAGGGGGAGAAGAGGTGATCTGGGGAACCGGACGGTCAATGTACCCAAACCCCCAGCGCGCTGTGATCCCAAACCGGCCGACCGTTCCGGTGCGGTTTTCTGGAGCGATCAGGCAACGAGTGACGATTCTTCCGGATGTGCCTCCGGCGGACCGCTTCGCCCCGATCACGCACCTGGACTCCGCCATGTCTCCCCGAACACGATGCACCCCTCCCGTCGCGCTGTTGGTCGCCCTCGCCAGCGGATTCCCGCTGGCCGCCGCCGAGGAGACCAACTGGCCGCGCCAGCCGGGTGCCCCGATGCAACTCTCCTCGTCGGAGGTGCCGCTGGCGGTGACGCCCGATGACGGCCTCGTCGACGGCCTCCCGATGGAGGGCACCGTCCCCACCCCGCGAACGCTCGAGGAGTTCGTCGCTCTGGCGGAACGGAGCCATCCGCGAATGCTCGCCGCCCGGGCCGCCGTCGAGGCCACCCGGGGCAAGGCCGTGCAGGCCCGGCTCTACCCGAATCCGGTGATCGCCGGATTCAGCCCACAGATCGCCGGTCCGGAGAGCCAGTGGAGCGGCACGGTCGCGCAGGACATCGTCACCGGCGGCAAGCTCCGTCTCCAGCAGCAAGCCGCCCTCCGCGACATCCAGCGGGCCGAGTACGAGCTGATCCGGGCCCGCTTCGACGTCCTCCGGGGGGTCCGCCAGAGCTATTATCAGCTCCTCGTTGCCCAGCGCCGGATGGAGATCTACAAACTCCTCCTCGACATCGCCAAACGTTCCTACGAGATCGGCCGCCAGCTCGCCGAGGCGGGGGAGGGGACGAAGGCCGACGTTCTCTTTTGGAGCATCGAGCGCGACCGGGCGGAGGTTCGGATTCTGAACGCGACGGTGTTCATCGAGACCGGGCGCCGCGAGCTTGCCGCCGCGATCGGCCTGCCACGGGTCGACATCGAGCGACTCGAGGCCGATCTCTTCCAGGAACTTCCGAACTTCGACCTCAAAGAGCTCCAGGAGGCGGTCGTCCGCAGCAATGCCCTGCCGCGCGCCGCAGAGGCGCGGATCGCCGGCAACCAATGGGCCCTCGAGCGGGCCGTCGTCCAGCCGATCCCGAACGTGAATCTGATGGGCGGCTACCAGCGGCAGGTCGGCATCCCGGCCCAGGATCAGGGGCTCGCGCAGGTGATGATGTCGGTGCCCCTCTTCGACCGCAACCAGGGGAACATCCGCGCCGCCCGGGCCGACATCGCCACGGCGCGAGCCGACCTGCGGATGGTGGAGCTCGACCTCGCCACGCAGACCGCCCAGGCGGTGGCCGCCTACCGGACCTCGCAGCGGCTCGTCGACTGGTACGAGGAATACATCCTCCCCAAGGCCCGAGAGACCGTAACGCTCACCCAGACGCTCTACGCCCGCGGCGAGGTGACGTTCTTGAGCCTGCTGCAGGCGCAGAAGATCCTCACCGAAACGGAGCTGGCCTACGTCGACGCCCAGGCCGAACGCTGGACCGGCGCTGTGGCGATCGCCGATCTCCTCCAGCTCGAACAGTTCCCCCCCCGGGCCGACGCGCCGGCGGCGCAGCCGATGGGAGAACCGACGGCGCGCCCGGAGGAGGTGCCGGCTCCGGCTGCCAAGAAGCCGGATGCGGGCGCCGCCAAGCCGACCGGCACGGAGAAGCCCGCGGCAGCTCCCGCGGCAACACCGGCTGCGCCCCCTGGCAGCAATCCCCCTTCCCCCGTGGGGCGTCCGGCCGTGCCACCCGCCAAGGGTGTTCTGCCCCCGCAGCCGACCGCGCCGGCAGCGGCAGGGATCCCGCCGCGAGGGCAGGGGGGGATGCCGCTGACATCAACCAATCCTCTGCCATCGGCCGCCGTGACTCTGGTGGGGGGCGTGCGTGAGGCCTCTGGCCCAGACGCATCCCCCCGCGCCCAAGCCCCCGCTGCGGCTTCGCAGCAGCCGCCAAAACGCCGTGGGCTGATGGCCCTCATCCCTGACGCCTACCTTCCCGGCCGAGGTGCCGCCCCCCGACGGTAGCCGGGACAGGAACTGAACGAACCTGGTTTTCTCGGGGATTAACGGGTACGCCGGAAGGCACCAACGCGAAATCCACCGCTGTGCCCCCGGACCTCGCCGAGGTGGTCGCTGCGTGGGGCCGGTTGCCCGCTGGCGTCCGGGCGGGGGTCGTAGCCATGCTGCGGGCCTCAGGAGGGTGGAGCCGGGCTGGGCAAGAAGCGATCGGAGACTGCCCGAAGGCTCGATCGGCAGGACTCATCGCCATTGGCAGGCCTGAACCTCGTCGTGCCCTCATCGCCCGGGGAAGAGCCCTTTCCTGGTTCTGCCGCGCGGATTAAAGCACTTCCGTCGCCGAAGCCAGCCGGCGCCTTGCCGCTCAACCTATTTCCGTTATACGACGGAACGCCGGCTTCGCCGACGAGGGGATACCATTGAGCATCGACTCCAACTCCATGCGGCGTGGCATGGTGGATCAACTTCGAGCCCGTGGCTTCAACGTGCGGACGGTTGCGGAAATCTTCGGGAGCGATCCCGGCGATGAGGTGATCAAAAGTTTGGCGGAGAAATTGGGTGGGCGAGTCTTGACAAACAACATGAAAGACTTCGGCCGCGACATCGCCATCCGCATCGATCCGCGTGCAACATCAATTGACACCTGGACTCGGATACTCGGGGAGGCATTGGAGCCGTGAGCACAGACTCGTACAGCGCCGATGACATCCATGAACTTGGGCAAATCCTCGTCCAGTCAGGCAAGTTTCGTCCAGATCTCTGGAGGGAGTTTCATTGCCTCTGCTGTCGAAGCGTTTGGGGCTTCCTCACGAACGAGGTCAAGGCGGCTGTCATCCAGGCCGAGCGATTTTTCAGCAACCATCTTTCGGCCGCGGAGCTTACGGCCACCAATGCGGGGATGAGGGCCGCCTCGAACTTCGCATGGGAGGTGGTCCGCGCAAAAAAGCAGGCGACTGCTGGCTCCGATGCAATGTGGCCTCTCTCCGACGATGTCGATGATGCATGGTGTGCTTACCTCAATGCAGAGTGCGGTAGGGTCACCACTGAAGCCGATCTTACCGCCTCGACGACTCCCGAATCGGCGGCATCCCTGATCGCGTGGGCCACGGCGAGAAAACGAGTGTCGTCAGCGGCAGGCGCATCCTTCACGCGAGCGAATGTGGAATCAACTTGGCAGCGCATTCATGACGCAGAAGAAAAAAAGCAGGCCAGGATTCTCCGTGATTTGGTCATGCGGAAAAAGTAATCCCATGACCGGAAAACGACGCTTGCTCGCGTCAGGCCACATTTCAACACAGAATTTGGAGGCCACTATGACTCCTGAAGTGTTGCAGGTCGTTTCACCAGATCTTTATACCGACAATGACAGTTTGCTTTTGGACCGCAATCAAGCAGAAACAATCCTTCACTCGCCACCGTCCTTAGCGGCCATTTCATTTGTCGCCAAAAATGAGCAGTCGATCGGCAAATTGCAAGACCTTTGCAGAGCATGCGGAGTTAAGGCGGCATCATTTGTCTCTGACCTTTCGGCTGATTATCAATGCTGGCTCTTTGTTGCAGATGGCCCGTGGAGGGAGGCATCGCCTGTCGTGCGCCATAGCAGGTTGTGGAAGAATCGCCGCAGTCTTTCTGACTCGCTCGTGGAAGGCATCAGGAGCGCGGAAGTGGAAATCATGATTGGGAATAAAGTCCGTTATGCCGGTCTCGTGGAAGTTACTCCGGGGCTGAGAGACCAGGCCTTAGAAATCGCGAGAACTGATCGTGCTTGTGCAATCATCTTCAGTCGTCGGGGCGACATAACGAACGCTTTTTCCGTGGAAAGCATCTTCCGTATCGCATTTACATGTGTGAGCGGCGAAGGAGCAACTCATGTGGACTGGCTGGCCCTCGCGGTCTCGCTTTGCCCGCTGGGTGATATTCTGATGAGAATGAGTGGGCAATTCGACGATCGAGACGCCGCGGCTGACCTGATCGCAACCCCAGGGAATCTTGGCCTGCCCTGGAAATCCTGATCCACGCGGCTCCAGGGCAGCCCCTCCCGATTTCGGATGAAGCACCCCCTGACCCGCTCGGACCTCCAGCGGCTTCCGAGAGCCGCTGGATACCAGGGCTGTTGGGCCCTCGCTCGCCGATCGCAGCCTGCTTCCTCCACCGGTATTCAGACCGGTGCTCTCTTGAAGCCCGTGGCAGGACCGCTCGCATGCCCCTTTTTTGCCGACGGATTCTGGCGAGGAGCCCATTTTCACAGCCCTGGGCAGACCGGAAGGTCTCGCCTTAACGGCGCACTCGTAGAAAGAGTGGAAAGCCGAAGGTCACTCACCAGCTGGCGGCTGCCACTTCCAGAGCTCCCCGGCGGCGGTGCAGTAATCCCCGAGGTGAAACACCGCGGCGCCAGCCACCTTGAACCGGAAGTCAGCAAAGGGCGCCGCCTGCATTTCGCGGACGAAATCGAACTGCCCGACGCCGGTTGTCACGTGCGGACCGTACTTCGTGCCAAGCTGCTCGGGAACGAAAGTGCGGACGTAGTCGCGCGACGACGCATTGATTTCAGTCTGCCCGGGCGCGGTGACGAATGCGGCCGAAGTGCCGTCGGGCACCGTGTACGGCTCGACGGCCTCGACGATCGCCTCCTGCAGCGCGCGGAGCTGGGGCGTCGGTCGAATCACGATTCCCGCCAGGCCCATGTTGTCGAAGTCAACGAAAAAGCAGCCGGTGGCCTCGAGCTCCCAACCCACTGGCCGCTGGTGGTCGAAGACACGCCGGACGGCGGCAAAGACTTCGTCCAGATCGTTCGTCCGCACGTAGCGCTGCAACACCGTGATGTGCGGCCGGTGCTCGGCGTCGAGCGCAAAGCCGGCGGGATAATTCAAGCGGAGTCGCGCGTTGTCGGCTTGCGCATGGTCGATCATGGTTTCGTCCGGCAGCAGCAGGATGTCGATTGCCGTGACCGCTTCGGCGGCCGCTACGCCGCCAGCGGCAAGCGGAGCAAGAACGCCAAGAACGCCAAGAACGAGCGACATGATTCTGGTGCTCAAACGGAATTGATTCATGGGAGCGACGCTCGAAATCGACAAAGCCGGTTCGGTCGGGGAAGAGGCTTGCCGGAGAGTCTGCCGCGACTACTCCGCCACGACGTCGAGCTCGAGATGGGCCTGACGCGAGGCTTCGGCCACGGTATCGGTCACGCTCCACTCGAGACGATGACGGCCGGGCTTGGCATCCTCGGGGATGCGGATGAAGTACCGGGCGAAATAATCCCGGCGGGGGGCAGGGCAGGTCTCGACGATCGGCTCGAAAGACCATTGCCCGACGCGCTGACCACGGCCATCGACCAGACGGAAGCTCGAGTCGATGCCGGTGGTGTGCCCGTCCGCGGCAGAACGGATCTGGAGGCGGTCGAGTTCGAAGTAGACGATCACTTCCTGCCCCGGCCGGAACGCCGCCGTCGGGAAGCGTTCCACGTTGCCCCAGCCGCGGACCCGCGTCGCGAAGCAGGCGTTGCTGACGACCGGGCCGGCGGGAGCGTTGCCTCCCGCGGCCGTCGCGGGAGGGAGCTCAAAGGCCTCGGGGGTCGGCGGCATCGGTGAAATCGTTTCGACCTCCGGCATGACCAGCTCGGCGGGCGCGGCCGGTGTCGGGGCCGGTTCGATGAGGGCAGCCACCACGACTGGCGCCGGCGCAGGTTCGGGAACGATCGGCCTGACCGGGAGATCGGCCGCCTTGATCGGCTGCGGCGGCAGAGGGGCGGCGGGGTGGGGAGGAGTCGGCTCCGGCAGCGGTGCGCCGTCGGTGGGAACGGGGGGCACGACGACCGCTGCCACGCGGAGGAGCGGAATGCCGGAGAGGTCGACGGCGGCCACCGGCTCCACCGGCGCGGCGGCGAGCTCGGTGACGGGGGGAGGAGCGTCGGCCGCGGATCGGGCCGGCGCCGGGATGTCGAGCTCGATCACACCGCCGGTTGGGCGCCGGGCAGGATTCCCGCCGTCCGCGGCGTCATCGGCGGCGATCGACCCCCGCGACGACTCGAGCGTCTTGGCAAACTCGTTGACGACGACGGCCCAATCCTCCGGGCGGGTCTGTTCGAGAGTCTTGATGAGCAGTTCTTGGGTCGGTGTATCGATGCCACCGGCGGCCGAGAGGCGGGCGACGGCGTTGTCGATCACCTGCTCGAGCTCGGCGTCGTCGCCGCGGGAGGCTTCGGGATCCTCCTTTTCGACGTCGGCCAACGGCCGGTCGACGCGGGCCGTCGACGCATGGTCGAGGTCGTGCGGTGAAGAGAGGGATGCGGCCGTCTCGCGGAGCGCTTCCCGGAGGGTCGTGGCGGTGAGGGCCGACATGCATCCCGCCTGGGAGAGGATGCCGATCCCAGCCAACGTCCAACCGGCCAGGCCGAGCTTTGCCTGCCAGAGGGGACGGCCCCAACCCGGGTTCTCTGCCGACGACGTGTCGCGTTCGCTGTCCATCGGATTCTCGCTCGCGAGGGTGACGCTCGACCGGCTGCCCCCGCGGTGTTCACGTCGAACACCGCCGCCAGCACGGAACCGGCACACCGGATCATGCGGGAAGGTAGGCCGACCCGATTCCACGAGGCAAGGCCAGATGCCGGCGGGGACGGATCCCCGGGGCTTTGGCGCGGAAGCAAAGCCCACGGGGTTGCCGCCGCCGGTGGGAAGACCGGGGTTTCCACGACGGAATCGCGGGCACTCCCCTCCGCGCTGGGGCCCGAAGACGATTCCGCCCCGCCTGCTAGAATCCGCCCACCCCCACCGGAAGCCACGACGTTCCCTCCGGATGCCGCCATGCCCACGTTCCCCCCAGCTTCCCTGGGTTCACCCGATGCCGTGCCGGCGTCGTGGACCCATCGTCACCTCCTCGATCTCGAACGGCTCACCGCGGACGAGATCCGATTCCTCCTCGACACCGCCGCCCGCTTCAAGGAAGCCACCCACGGGTGCCGCCGGAAGCTCTCGGTGCTCGGAGGCCGGACGATCTGCAACCTGTTCTTCGAGAACTCGACACGCACCAAGACGAGCTTCTCATTGGCGGCCCGGCGCCTCGGTGCCGACGTCGTTGACTTCTCCGCCTCAGGCTCCAGCCTCTCGAAGGGGGAGTCGTTCATCGATACGGCGAAGAACCTCGAGGCGATGGGAATCGACGCCGTCGTCGTCCGCCACACCACGCCGGGCACCCCCCATCTCCTCGTCCAGCACCTCCACGTCGGCATCATCAACGCCGGGGACGGCCCGCACGAGCATCCCACCCAGGGGCTCCTCGACATCTTCTCGATCCGCGAACGCCTCGGCGATCTCGCCGGCGTGACGGTGGGGCTCGTCGGCGACATCGCCCACAGCCGCACGGCCCGCTCCAACATCCACGGCCTCCTCAAGCTCGGGGCCCGGGTCATCGTCTGCGGTCCGCCGACCCTCGTCTCGCCCCGGTGGCGGGAGCTCGGGGTCGAAGTGTCGCACGATCTCGACGCGATCGTCCCGGTGTGCGATGTCCTCAACCTTCTGCGGATCCAGTTCGAGCGGCAAAACACCCGCCCGTTCCCGTCGGTGCGCGAGTACGCCCACCTCTACGCGATGACCGCCGAGCGGATGGAGCGGGCCCGCCCCGGGCTCCTCATCCTCGCCCCCGGACCGATCAACCGTGGGGTCGAGGTGACCGCCGAGGTGGCCGATTGCCCGCAGTCGCTGATCCTCGACCAGGTGGCCAACGGGCTCGCCGTGCGGATGGCCGTGCTGTGGCTCGTCTGCGGGCCGCGCGGGGACGCTTCAACCACGACCAACGGCGGCGACGGGAGGGGAATCTGATGGCCACACTGCTGATCCGCGGCGGACGCGTGATCGATCCGGCCCAAGACATCGACCGGATCGCCGACCTGCGGATTGTCGATGGGAGAATCGCCGGCATCGGCCCCGGCGAGACTGGCGCCAGCCGCGCCGACGAGACGATCGATGCGGCCGGGATGATCGTCACCCCCGGCCTCATCGACATGCACGTCCATCTCCGCGAGCCGGGCCGCGAGGAGGACGAGACGATCGCCAGCGGCACGCGGGCGGCGCTCGCCGGCGGCTTCACGAGTGTCGCCTGTATCCCCAATACCGAGCCGCCGATCGACACCCAGGCGGCCGTCGAGTTCATCCATCAAAAGGCAGCCCGCGCCGACACCTGCAACGTCTTCGTCGTCGCCTGCGTGAGCCGCAACCGCGAGGGGAAGGAGCTTGCCGAGATCGGTCAGCTCGTCGAGGCGGGAGCGGTGGCCTTCAGCGACGACGGGGCACCGGTCTCCGACGCCGAGCTGATGCGCCGGGCACTCGAGTATTGCGGCATGTTCGGCAAGCCGATCCTCGCCCACGAGGAAGTCCTCGAGCTCTCCCGCGGCGGCGTGATGAACGAGGGGCTCGTGTCGCTCCTTCTCGGCTTGGGGGGGATGCCGGCGGCGGCCGAGGAGGTGATGATCGGGCGCGACACGGCGCTCGCCGAGAGCACCAGCGGGCGCCTCCACGTGATGCACGTCTCGACAGCGGGGGGCGTGGCGCTGGTGCGCGCGGCGAAGGCCCGCGGCGTGCGGGTGACGGCGGAAGCCTGCCCCCACCACTTCACCCTCACCGATGAATCGCTGCGAACCTTCGATGCCAACTGCAAGATGAGCCCGCCGCTGCGGACCGCCGCCGACGTCGAGGCGATCATCGCGGGGATCGCCGACGGGACGATCGACTGCATCGCCACCGATCATGCTCCCCATGCCCGCGAGAAGAAGATGCTCGATCTCGATCGGGCCCCGTTCGGGATCCTCGGCCTGGAGACGGCGATCGGGCTTTCGGTGACGCGGCTGGTCGCCCCCGGCCGACTGGGCTGGCCGCGGCTCGTGGAGGCGATGAGCACCCTCCCGGCGCGGATCCTCGGCCTCGACCGGGGCACGCTGCGCACCGGCAGCCCGGCCGACGTGACGATCATCGACCCCGACCGGTCCTGGAAGGTCGACGTCAAGTCTTTCCGTTCCAAGAGCATCAACTCGCCGTTCGATGGCTGGACACTCCGCGGCCGGGCCGTGGCCACGATCGTCGCTGGCCGGGTGAAATACCGGCTCGCCGGCGTGTGACGGGGGCAGAGCGATGTCTTTGACCCTCGTTGACGGCTACAACCTCCTCCATGCCTCGGGCGTGTTCGGGGCCACGCGGGGCGCGCGGGGGCTCGAGTCGTCGCGGACGGCCCTCCTCGACCATGTCGCCGACCTCGTCGGCGAGACGGCGCCGCGCGTGCTGTTCGTGTTCGATGCCGCGAAAGCCCCCGACGGCCTGCCTGGGCGGCTCGTCCACCGCGGCATCCGGGTGTGGTTCGCGCGCGAATACCCCGACGCCGACTCGCTCATCGAGGAGATCCTCGAGGAGGAACGCTCCCCCGCCTCGATCACGGTTGTCTCCAACGACCGCCGGCTGCAACTCGCCGCCCGGCGACGGGGCGCTGCGGCGATCTCCTCCGACGCCTGGCTCGCCGACCTGCGGCGTCCCCGGAAGGTGGCCGATCCGGGCGCTGACAAGCCCCCCGAGCCCGGTCCCGGCGAGGTCGAGCACTGGAAGCGGCACTTCGGGCTCGACAGCGAGTAGCCCGTTGGGCGGGCGGGGCTCACTCATCGCCCCAAAAAAGCCGAGGGGAGCAGGCCCCTCTCGGAACCTGCTCCCCCCGCGAATCGATCACGAGACGTTCAGCGTGGGGCGTCAGGCCACCACCCGCCGCCGGCGTCGGTGGGTTGACTTGCGAAAAGAGGCTCATCCGCAGAATCCGTGGGCGCAGACCGGCTCGCGAGAAGTCCTGCTTCGAGCTGCAAAAGAACCGCCACCGCAGCCCGCCGGCAGCCGTGGCCGGCTGGCAGTCATGGCCACGATCCGTCGGGCCGCGGTGGCGGCATCAGGCTTCGTCCGGCCGACTGCCGCCCGGAGGCAGGCATTCGGCCGCACAGGAAGAGGCGGAGTAGTCCCTGACACGAGGCACTGCCGACGGGGCACCCGGAGAGCTTTCACCGGACCCCGCCAGATCGAGCCCATATCAGCCTGCAGGGGCTTGCGAGCCGAAAACCGATGTTGTTGTTCTCGTTCGACGGGTCGTTCGAGTTGCTGTTGGAGGACGACACATTGAACGCATTGTTGTTCCTTTTTGCCGCCCCGCAGCCCACGAGACGAGCCGGTTATGTCTCCGCCCTCCCTCCACCCCGGTCCGCCTGCTTGGCGACCGCTTGACCTGCCCTGCGGGGGCGGCCGAGCAGGGCGGCCCGAAGTGGTTCGCTGTGGGCGTGCCCGGCGTGGGCCGCCCAACTCTTTACGCTCGCCGTCACGGCCGCGGGCTTCGTGCGGCGGCTTCGCACACCAGCAAGCAGCCGGCGGTAGCGGCGGCGGAAGTTTTTCAGGCTCTTTTCCCGGAGCCGAATGCCACCGTCGGCAAAGACTCTGAAGCCAACGAAGTCGACGCCGTCGCGGGTTCGAACGAGCCGGTATTTATCGGGATGAATCTGCAGTTCGAGGCTGGCCAGCCGCTCCCGCGCCTGTTTGCCCATCTCGCGGAGTTGGTCCCGAGACTCGCCGAAAAGGAGAAAATCGTCCATGGAACGAACGTAGCCGCCGGGCCGCACCACCTCGGTCACGAAATGATCGAAGGGGTCGAGCATCACGTCGGCAAAGAACTGGCTTGTAAGGTTGCCAATGGGAGGGCCCCGGCCACCATTCGGCCACACTCGTAGATGCCTTCGGCCGCCGCCTCATACTGTTTGGCCGTGAGAATCTTCCGGTCGTGGGCCAGCCGCACGAGCCACCGCAGCACCTCCATCTCGCGGTTGGCCTGCGTTAAGAGGGCCGTCTTGTCCTGCGACCACGTCGCTTCCACAAGCAACTCCAGCACGTGGATCGACCGCTCCGCCAGTCGCTGACCGAACACGAATCGCTGGTTCTTCGGAAAGTGATCGACCCGGTCGAGCATCCACGACACCACCCGGTACCACTTCATGAGCACGACGGGCTGCTTTACTGCCCGGGCCATACAAACCACCTGCCACTATGGCAGGCCCCAAAAATAATCGCGGGGCATCGCTCCGGCTCAGAGCCAAAGCGATGCCCCGGCAGGAAGACCGCTTCCTGCCGGGGCGCACGCTCTTGACGCTGCTAGGCCGCTAGCAAAGGAGACAAAGGGATCAGGGGCATCAAAGGGATAAAGGACAAAAGCCAAAAGGGAACCGTCAGCGGCCGTACCGTCGTCGTTCCAGTAATCCCAGTCCAGCGGCGATTAGCCCCAACGCTGCACTCAAACCGTTCGGGTCGATCTCGGGGACGGGGGCGCTGACCGGACTTGCGAGCCGAAAACCGACGCTGCTGACCTCGTACGACGGGTCGTTCGAGCCGCCGTTGGAGGACGACAGAGAGAACGCATTGCCGTTCCAATCGCCGCCCCGCAGCCCACGAGACGAGCCGGCAGCACCCGTGAGGTCGTTCCATTCAGTCACGTTGCCGCTCATGTCAAACGCCCCGTACGCGCTCGGGCCGCCGTTGGTGCCCACCGTCGTCACGTTGCCATTTTGGCTATTCCAGTCAGCGACCCTGTTGTAGTTCGCGAAGTTGCCGGTGCTGCCAGCGGAGCCGATTCCTGTCGAACCCGCCGTCACCGGCGTCGGGTCCGAATCACTCTGCGTGGCGTAATTCCAGTAGCCCGCATTCGTGCTGCCGCCCGTGTAGTACGCTGCCTTGTACCACTGGTCTTCCGTCGGGACGTAGAACGTCGCGCCCGGGTTGACCGCCGGGGCCGTGCCGGTGGTCTGGCCGCTGACGAGCGTATACGCCCCTGTCTCTGTGCTCGACGAGCTCAGGGCACCG
>Ga0114972_10000531_pt1 | contig 28371 bp, 7 predicted proteins | sample M_140807_EF_Meta_FD_87354 | JGI IMG/M metagenome (GOLD analysis project Ga0114972, IMG submission 87354) | Freshwater microbial communities from Lake Montjoie, Canada to study carbon cycling - M_140807_EF_MetaG | ecosystem: Environmental > Aquatic > Freshwater > Lake | place: Lake Montjoie...
AGCGTGCGGGAGAGCTCCTGCACGTAGCCGAGCCGGGCGAGGAGCGAGGCGTCGTCGTCCGGCTGAGGCGGGTTGGCTGTGGTGGCGGCCGGCTCGGGCATGGCTCCGTGCGGCGCGGCCGCGGCGGCGGGAGTGCGGCTCAGTCGGCCACGTGTGCCAGCAGCCGGCCGGCGGCCTGTTCGTGCGCTGGGAGCAGCACGCCGTCGCGCATGATCGCCTGTGCTTCGAGCCACTGCTCGAACTCTGGTGCCGGCCGCAGGGAGAAGAGCGACCGCATGGCGACCGCGTCGTGGTAGCTCGTCGTCAGGTAGTTGCGCATCACGTCGTCGCCCCCCGGCACGCCCATGAAGAAGTTGCAGCCAGCCGCCGACAGGAGCACGAGCAGGTTCTCGGCAGAGTTCTGGTCGGCCGCGGCATGGTTGGTGTAGCAGACATCGCAGCCCATCGGCAGCCCCAGGAGCTTGCCCAGGAAGTGGTCTTCGAGGCCGGCCCGCACGATCTGCCGCTCGTCGAAGAGGTATTCCGGGCCGATGAAGCCGACCACGCTGTTGGCGAGGAACGGATCGAACGCCCTGGCGAGCCCCTGTGCACGGGCCTCGAGCGTCAACTGGTCGATGCCTCGATGCGCCCCGGCTGACAGGCTGCTCCCCTGCCCCGTCTCGAAGTAGGTGACCTGGCGGCCGGAGCTGCCGGAGTCGCGGGCGAGATGGCTCTCGAGCACCCGCTCTCTTCCCTCCTGCAGCATGCCGAGCGTGATGCCGAAGCTCTCGTTGGTGGCCTGCGTCCCTCCGACCGACTGAAAGAGCAGATCGATCGGCACACCCCGGTCGAGGCATTCCAGCTGGGTGGTGACGTGGGCCAGGCAGCAGTGCTGCGTGGGGATGCCACACTCGGTGACGAGCCGGTCGAGCGCCCGCAGGATCGCCGCCACCGTGTCGACCGAGTCGATCGCCGGATTGACGCCGATCACGGCGTCTCCGCAGCCGTGCAGCAGGCCCTCCACCGTGGCCAGCAGGATCGCCGGCACATCGTCGGCGGGATGATTGGGCTGAATCCGGATGCCGAGAACGCCGGGCTGACCGAGCGTTGAGCGGCAGCGGAAGACGTTTCTGATCCGGCTGGCGGCCACGACCAGGTCCTTGTTGCTCATCAGCTTGGCGACGGCGGCGGCCATCTCCGGCAGGAGCGCACGCTGCAGACGCCGGAGGTCGACGGCGGTGGTGCCGTCGTCGAGGAGATGGTCGCGGAGTTCCCCCACCGTCCATGGCCGCAGCGGCTCGAAGGCTGCGGCATCCTGATCGTCGAGGAGAATCCGGCTCACGTCGTCGTCGTCCGGGCAGAGGAGCGGGCGCTCGAGAAACTCGGCCAGCGGCACGTCGGCCAACGCCGCCTTTGCCGCGGCCCGCTCCAGCTGCGATCCGGCCCCGATCCCGGCCAGTGCATCGCCGGCCTTCTCCTCGTTGGCCTTGGCCAAGAGGTCGCGCAGATCCGCGAACGAGAACCGCTGCCCGCGGATCGTGGAGGCGTGGGGCATGGCAATGATCGAGACGCGGTGCTCGTGAAGCCGTCGCCCGCCGGCAAGCGTTGACGACGTGCGAAAGCGCAGTGTAACGGCGTGCGGGCAGATGGGCCGCCCTTGCACTTGCGGACACGCGATGGTTCGTTTGAAAGCATTGCATCGTCAGTCTCCGCAGTTCAGAACAAAGCTGTAGAGCGTGCCCGAGCCGGCGTCGAGGACGACGACCCAGTCGAAGCTGATCGGGTAGGGGCCGGCCGACACGGCCCTGCCGATGGCGACGTCGACGGACCGGTCGTGAAAGAAGGTCCGGGCGGCGCTGGCCTCGGCCGATGGCTCTGGATCCTCGTCGAGCAGGCTGAGGAGATCGAATCCCAGAACGCCGCGCCGGACGATCGTTCGGCCCCGTGCACAGTCGGAGATGAGTCGCGCATGCTCCTCGGGCAGCAACGCGAGTAATGCCGCCCGCGCTGCAGGCAGTTTTGGCTCGGCACAGCCCACGCTCATGGCCGTTGCGATCGGTATGTCGGGCTCCACGACCGAATTCACCGCAGCTACGAGCCCGCCCACCGCTGCGTGCATCCGCAGGTAGGGGCAGTTTCCTTCCTGGGCGCGGGCTGGAGGTGCCACGCCGGCAGTCAGACAGGTGCTGGCGTAGACGAGACAAGTGACTGCGGGCAGAGCGGGGCGAGACATCGGCAGGTGTCCTCGGTCGGAGTGGCGGGAGATCGCTACGGTGCTATCTCAGTAGACGAGACCCCTCTGCCGTAGGGGCAAGTCTGCTTCTCGCGGCGGACACGACGCGAGCGATGCGTCGACCGCGGCGGCCTAGGCCAGGATCGGCCGGATGACCGAGCCGTGCACGTCGGTGAGCCGGCGGTCGAAGCCGTTGTGCCGGAACGTCAGCCGCGTGTGGTCGATCCCCAGGAGGTGCAGGATCGTGGCGTTGAAGTCGTAGAGCGGGTGGACGTCGGCCACCGCCTTCACGCCGAGTTCGTCGGTGGCACCGTGGCTCACGCCCGGCCTCACGCCTGCGCCGGTCATCCAGCAGGTGAAGCCGTCGGGTCGATGATTCGCTTCTTGTCGACGCCGTCGGGCCAGTCGGCACCGGCCTGCACCCAGGCGACGAGCGTGGCGATCTCGGCCGCCGAGAGCGGCGGGACGCCCGAGTCCGCGGGCGGCATTCGCATCCCTTCATCGTCGCCGCGGGCGAAGCGAACGAGCGGGCTCTCGTCGGGCTTGCCCGCCACGATCGCCGGCCCCCAGCCGTCGCCCCCGTGAAACGCGGCCGCCTTCACGTCGAGCCGCAGCCCGCTCTTGGGAAGCTCGCCCGAGTGGCAGGAGCCGCAGCTCCGCTCCAGGACCGGCCGCACGTCGCGGACGAAGTCGGGGAATGCGTCGGCCGCCGCCAGCCGGCCCCCCGGGGCTGCGGCAAGCGACATGGCCACGACGATGACGGCCCACCTCGTCGTATGCATGGCACGGCTCGCACGGGAATCGCCCGGACGCCGCGAGAGCCGCGATCGGGCTAACCTTGCAGAGCCTTGATGATAACTCCCAGCGCCGCGGCCGTCGCCACGACCACGGGTGTCGATGCCCAGCCACGCAGCAGGGCCACGCCGCTGGCGACGGCGACGGCCACCGCCAGGAGGTCGGGCCGGCCCGCGGTGAGAAACGACGCGGCGGCGAGCTTGAGCCCGAGGAGCACGATCGCCGCCACGACGGCCGCGCCGATCGCCGCCATCGCCCGGCCCAGGCCAGACGTCGGCCGGATGCTCCGCACCAGCGGCGCGAGCGCGAAGATCATCGCGAACGACGGAATGAACGCAAAGAGCGTCGCGATCGCCGCGCCCTCGAGTCCGGCCACGGCTGCACCGGCCGGGTCGGTCTTCCAGCCGGCGAGAAAGCCGATGAACGTGACGACGAGGATCAGCGGGCCGGGCGTCGCCTCGCCCATCGCCAGCGCGTCGAACCGTTCCGCGGGCTCCAGCCACCCGCGGGCGACCGACTCGTCGAGCGCCCAGGGCACGACGGCGTAGGCGCCGCCGAGCGAGAGGAGCGTCGTCTCGGTGAAGAGCGCGGCGATATCGGCGCCGCGGCCCCCCGCCAGGTGCAGGCCGCGGACGGCGAGAAACGCAGCGGCCCAGATCGCCGTCCATGTGGCGGCGCAGACCGCGACGGCGGCCACGGCGCGGCGCCACGACGTCGCCGATTCGCTGCCGGCAGCCGGCGGCTCCACGGCAGGAGAAACCGGCTTCTTTTCGGCCGGCTGCTTCGCGGGCGGCGCGAGGCCGACAGGCAGCAGGACGCCGAGGACTCCCGCCGCGAGGACGACGAGCGGAAAGCTGATCCCCGCGGCGAGCGCCGCCAGGGCCGCGCCGGCGAGCACGACGGCCGCCGGCGACCGCAGCGACTTCCTGCCGATCCGCCAGGCGGCCAGGGCGACCAGCGCCACCACAGCCGGCCGCGTGCCGGCGAACGCCGCGGCGACGAGCGGGATTTTCTCCCCCGCGGCATGCAGCCAGGCCAGCGCGGTCACGAGCAGCGCACCGGGAATCACGAAGAGCGTGCCGGAGAGGAGGCCGCCGGCCACGCCTCCCTGCCGCCAGCCCGCATAAGTGGCCAGCTGCTGCGCCTCCGGGCCCGGCAGCAGCATGCACAGCCGCATGGCCGCAAGGAATTCATCCTCGTCGAGCCACCTCCTCCGCTCCACCACCTCGCGGTGCAGGATCGCCACCTGCCCTGCCGGACCGCCGAAGCCGGTCGCGCCGATCATGAGCCAGGTCTTCCACGCGCCGGCGTTCGGCCCGGCCGCGAAGGCGGTGGCTTCGGCGGCGTAATGGCCGATGTCGTGGCTGTCGTCAGCACCGCCCGAGTCGGCGGTCATGCGAGCACCGGCCGGATCACGTGGCCGTGCACGTCGGTGAGCCGCCGCTCGATGCCGTTGTTGTAGAAGGAGAGCCGGGTGTGATCGAGGCCGAGCAGGTGCAGGATCGTGGCGTGGAGATCGTAGATGGTGGCCACATCCTCGACCGCCTTGTAGCCGAACTCGTCGGTGCCGCCGTGATGAAACGCCTTCTTGACGCCGGCGCCGGCCAGCCAGACGGTGAACCCGGAGGGATTGTGGTCGCGGCCACTGGCCCCCTTCTGGAACGTCGGCATCCGGCCGAACTCCGTCACGAACGCCACGAGCGTGTCGGTGAGAAGCCCCCGGTCCTTCAGGTCGCGGAGGAGCCCGGCCACCGGCTGGTCGAGGATCGGCCCATGCACGCTGTACTGTTTCTCGAGCGTCTTGTGGCCGTCCCAGTTGCCCACCCCCTCGCCCATCGCGTAGGAGCCGTTGAAGAGCTCGACGAACCGCACCCCCTGCTCCACCAGCCGGCGGGCGAGGATGCAGTTGCGGCCGAACCGGGCCTTGTTCGCGTTCTCCGTGTCGTCGGCGCCGTAGAGGGCCAGCGTCGCCGCCGATTCATCGGAGAGATCGGCCACCCGCGCGGCCGAGAGCTGCATCTTCGCCGCCAGCTCGTAGGCGGAGATCCGCGCAGCCAGGTCGGTGTCGCCGGGATGCAGCGCGAGGTGCTGCTCGTTGAGCATCTTCACGAAGTCGCGGGTGGCGACGTCGGCGTCGGCCGAGATCTGCGGCGGCCGGGCGAGATTCGGGATTGGCCTGTCGGCGTTGAAGGCCGTTCCCTGGAACGCCGCCGGCAGGAACGTCGACGACCAGTGCCGCGGCCCGTTCTGGGGCGTGCCCCGCGGGTCGGGAATGGCGACAAAGGCGGGCAGGTCGCGGCACTCGCTGCCGAGCGCATAGCTCACCCACGAGCCCACGCTCGGAAAGCCCTCGAGCGTGAAGCCGGTCGACATCTGGCTCTCTGCCGGCCCGTGCGTGTTGCTCTTGGCCGTCATCGAGTGGATGAAGCACATCTCGTCGGCCAGTTCGCCGAGCTGCGGCAAGAGGTCGCTCGTCATCGTGCCGCTCTCGCCCCGCGGCTTGAACTCCCAGATCGGCTTGATCAGGTTGCCCTGCTCCCCCTGAAACGTGATCAGCTTCCCCCCCTCGACCGGCATCGGCGTGTCGTGCCGCTTCACAAGCTCGGGCTTGTAGTCGAACGTGTCGACATGCGAGATGGCGCCGGAGCAGAAGATCATCAGCACCTGCTTCGCCCTCGCCGGAAAGTGCGGCGGCCGCGGCGCGTAGGGGCGGGCCGGGTCGATCGCGGGCCGGATCGGGGCCTCGCCGCCGAGCAGTTTCTGCTCGTGGAGGAGCGCCGCCAGCGCGATGCTCGAGAGACCCGTGCCCCCGTAGTGGAGGAATCGGCGGCGGTCGAGCATCCGGCGGCCGGCGTGGGAGAGGTCGGGGGTCATCGCTGTGTCGTCTTTTTTCAGTGTCCAGCCAGTCTCAAGCACGGCCCGGGCCTGTCCACGCCCCGTCGCCGGACGTTCGCTGCGGCCATCCTGGCCTCCGCTCTCTCGATGCTGACCGCGCTTCGACATCCATGGCTGCGCTTGTCAGCAACGCCGGCTCTCGGAGCATGAACAGGCCCTCGCGTAGTGTCTTGGCAGTCGGTGAAGTTGCAGATGAACGCGTGACGAAGAGGCGGCAGGGCAGGAGCGATCGAGCGATGGTCGTCAGTACACCGTGATGAACTCGTTGGCGTTGTAGAGGCTACGGCAGAGGATCGGGAGGCCGTGGGTGCGCACGAGCGCGGCCGCGGCGGTGAGCTCCTCGGGCTTCGCCCTGCGGCCGAAGGCCAGTTCGATCGCGCGGCCGGCCTGCTTGCCTGCGTCGTCGCCCGCCTCCTTCTCGACCCGGGCCGCGAACCGGGCGGCCTGATCGAGGAGGAAGTCGCCGTTCATCATGTTGAGCGCCTGCAACGGCGTCGTGCTCGTCGTCCGCTTGGGCTGGATCTGGCCCGCATCGGGGCAGTCGAACGCACCGAAGAACGAATCGAGCTCCGACCGCGGCTTCGCCTGGTAGACCATCCTGCGGAAGTCGGCCTCCGTAAACGAGGTCTTCGTCGTGTAGACCTTCACGTAGTTGGTGTTGGGCTCGAAGAGATCGAAGCCGGGGCCGCCCATCGTGCGGTCGAGGCTGCCGCTGACAGCGAGGATCGTGTCGCGGAGCGGCTCGGCCTCCAGCCGCCGTGGCGGAAACCGCCAGAGCCGCCGCGAGCCCGAGTCGGCGACGAGGCCGGCGGGCGTCGCGGCGCTCGACTGCCGGTAGGTGCGGCTCGTCACGATCAGCTTGTGGAGGGGCTTGAGACGCCAGCGGCTGCCGACGTCGGCGGGCGCGACCAGTTCGCTCGCCAGCCAGTCGAGCAGCGCGGGGTGGCTCGGCTGGCCGCCGTTGACGCCGAAGTCGCTCGGCGTGTCGACGATCCCCGTGCCGAAGTGGTAGTGCCAGAGGCGGTTGGCGATCACGCGGGCCGTGAGTGGATGCTCCGGCGAGACGATCCAGTCGGCGAACGCCCGCCGCCGGTCCGGCTCCGGCGCATCGGCCGGCAGTTGCCACGCTGCAGGGAAGCTCGACAGTCCTCCCGGCGGCACCTCCTCCCGCGGCTGCAGCGGATCGCCCCGGTAGAACCGGTGGACGCGGTCGGGCGTCACGAACCGTCCGGCGTACGATTTCGGCAGCGTCTCCAGGGCGGCGAGCTGCTTCTCCAGATCGGCGACGACCTTCGCGAGCCGCTCCGCCTCGGTGATATCAGCCGCCGCGATCAGCGAGGTCGCGGCGATCGGGCCCACCTCGTGGGGATAGTCAAAGGGCAGCCTGTCGACGTCGCCGGCGACGGGCCGCCACGCTGCTCCGTCGTCGGAGACGGCGATCTCGTAGCGGGTCGCCACGCGGTCCTTGAACCGTGGGTTGTCGCTGCGGTCGCGGCTCCAGACGACGCGGCTGATCTCCTCGGGCTGCGCGAACTCCAGCTGCACCCAGCCGCCGCCCGCTTCGTTCGAGATCCAGGACCGCTCGTTGCCGAGCCGGCCGTCGTTGATGTGCTCGAGCCTGTGCGACGCGTTGCCCTCATACGAGCCCGAGGCCGACGGCATGGCCGTGCGCGACACTTCACGGCCGTCGGTCGAGAGCACGGTCAGCTCGTCGATGCAGGGCTCGCCGCTATTGGTCGCGCGGATCGTGAACCGCAGGAACCGGGCCGTCACCGGCTTGAAGCGGTCGATGTTTTCCCGCGGGCTCACCTTCGACCTCAGGTGCGGCAGGCGGCCGGCCGGGCCGGCCTGTTCAGCAGCACGCTCGTCGACCTCCTCGAAGAGCACCGTGTCAGCCGTCACGGAGGCGGCGGTGTCGCCGCCGCTGACGAAGAGCCTCGTCTTCGGGCCGAGCCGGTGCACGCCCGCGTCGAGGAACTCGCTCCAGAGCGACTGATCGGGGGTCGGATCGCCGCTGCCGTCGGCGAACAGCCGCTGGTCGACCGTGGTGATCGTCTCCTGATCGTCGGCGGTGCCGGGATTGCCGTCGGCGTCGAGGATGAAGCGGGCGTCGCGGGCGTGCGAGTGCCAGCCCGCGCCCCAGGAGATCCAGACGCGGAAAAGCCCCTCCGCCTGCGGCGCGTAGGCGATCACCGGGGTGCGGGTGACACCGCCCCACCACTGGTACTTGCGGCCGATGTCGGGCAGCGTGAAGAGGCTTCCCTTGCGTCCTGCCTGGCCGCGGCCGCCGCCGTCGGCGTGGGCCACCTCTCCGCTCGGTGGTACGAGCAGCTCGTGGCCCGGCCCGGAGTCGTCGATGACGACCGTGCGATGCAGGCTCGCCAGCGGCTTGAAAGCGTCGAGCCGTCGCGCGGGCTCCTCGAGCTCCCGCTTCACCGCGGCGATCCGCTCGAGCCGCGCGGCGTTGTTGGGCGGCAGGATCGGCCGCTCGCCATGCTCGATGCCGGCGAACACCGCCTTCACGCGGTAGTAGTCGGCCTGCGGGATTGGATCGAACTTGTGCTCGTGGCAGCGGGCGCAGCCGACGGTGAGCCCCAGGAACGTCGTCGCCGTCGTGCTGACGATGTCATGCAGCTCGTCGGCCCGCTGGTTGGCGGTGAGCACCGGATCGGGCGAGGTGACCATGTCCTTCGGGCCGGCGACGAGGAAGCCGGTCGCGGCGTCGGCGCCGAGCATGTCGCCGCAGAGCTGCTGCCGCACGAACTCGTCGTAGGGCATGTCGGCGTTGAGCGACGCGATCACCCAGTCGCGGTAGGGCCAGGCATTCTCCCGGATCCGGTTCATCTCGAAGCCGTTGCTCTCGGCAAACCGCACCACGTCGAGCCAGTGCCGCGCCCACCGCTCGCCGTAGTGCGGCGAGGCGAGCAGGCGATCGACGAGTTCGCCGTATGGGCCGTCGACGCCGCGGGCCGCGCAGGCTTTCTCGAAGGCGTCGATCTCCTCGGGCTCCGGCGGCAGGCCGATGAGGTCGAAGGAGACGCGGCGGATGAGTGCCCGCGGGTCGGCCTCGGGGTTGAATGCCAGCTGCTTCTCGGCGAGGCCGGCGGCGATGAAGGCGTCGATCGGATTGGAAGACCCAGTGGCGACGGCGGGCACCGGCGGCCGCATCACGGGACGGAACGCCCAGTGATCCGCCCCCTTGTGCGTCTGCGCCTCGGCCTTCGGCACGAGGTGGGCGAGCGACCGCATCGAGTCGGGCCACGGGGCTCCGGCCTCGATCCATATTTTGACCAGCTGCTGCTCGGCGGCGGAGAGCGGGTCCGCGTCGGCCGGCATCCGCGACTCCGCATCGGCCGAAACGATCCGCTTGTAGAGCTCGCTCTCGGCGGGCTTCCCCGGCACGATCGCCTTGGCGCCCGAGTCACCGCCGCGGATCGCCGCCTCCCGGTCGTCGATCCGAAAGCCGCTCTCCGCGCCGTCGGGACCATGGCACGACCCGCAGCGGACGGCCAGGAGCGGGGCGACGGAGTCCTCGAATGCCCCGGGAGCATCGGCCGCTTCGGCCGATGTGACGCCGATCAGCCAGGCGGCGACCGCGGCGAGAGCCGGGGCGGTTGTGGCGACGGTTGGCGAACGCCTCATCGACTCACTCCTGCGGGAGCGGTGCCGGACTCAGTCGTATCCAACGTGCTCTCCATCTTAATGGTTAATGGTATCGACACCGACGGGGTGCCGCCGATGCTGGCAGGGGCGTGTTTTTTCGGTTGCGCCGGGGGTTTGGGTATGCCCAAGATCCTGGCATCCCGGGCCAGGCCATGGCCGCCGGCAGCCCGCCTCGTAGGTTCCGACACGCCCGGGAAGTAGCCCTCCACTGCGGCCCAGTAAGGCTCACAGATTTCTCGCACGTCGGGTGCTTGAACTCCCACCGCGAGTGGTTGTAGAACGCCCCCCGCAAGGGGCCTCTTCTTGTAAGGGGGCTGGGCAAACGGACGTGCATCAGGAGGGGTGCTATGAAACGGCCTGTTCACTCGTGGACCGTACTCCGCCGGCTGGTCGGCCCATGGCGAGCCCGCACCGGTCGAGGCCCGCGGGCAGGCCGCGCCCTCCGCCGCGCGCGACGCAATCGCTGGCTCTCCTACCTCCGCGGCGGCGAAGGACTCGAGCGCCGGTCGATGCTGGCGGCCACGCCCGATCTGATCGTGAGCGATCTCACCGTCGAGCCAGGAACGCTCCAGTCGGGTGACACCGTCACGCTTCGGTGGAACGACGTCAACGTCGGCGAGGCCGATGCCACCGGGCCGTGGTCTGATAACGTCTTCGTTTACAACAAAACGGCAGGCCGGGTTCTGGTCAGTGCCAATGTCGCCAACGCCAACACAATTCTGGCCGGCGGATCGCTTCCGCGAGAGTTCTCGTTCACGCTGCCGAGCGGCGAGTTCGGTGCCGATGAACTGAGCGTTTACGTCACCACCGACGTCTCGGGACAGGTGGGTGAAGACAACGCCGGTGGCACGGGTGAATTTAACAATCAAGGATTCGTCGGCGTATCCAGCATCCTCGGCCCTTCGGCAGATCTGCAGGTTACCGGGCTCGAGGTCGTGTCAGCGCCGACTGGCGCCGTCGGCGCGTTGACGTCGTTGACGGTTCGCTGGAACGATCTGAACGCGGGAACGGCGGTGGCGAATGGGCCATGGGCCGACATTATCCGCGTCGTCAACACCAGGACGGGTCAGCAGCTCATTGGGGCGGTGGCGGCCTTCATCGACGGGAATACCGCGATCGCCCCCGGAGCCCAGCAGCAGCGTGAGGTGACGTACGTCACCACGTTTGGCGACGAGTGGGTGGGCACGCTGTCGGTGTCGCTCACGACCGACTACTACCGCAACGTCGACGAGGGGAATGCCGGCCGTACCGGAGAGGCCAACAACACTCAAACCGTCGACCTCCCGGTGGCGGCGGTGACGCCTGCGGCCGCGCCGACGGTCACCGGCGTATCAATCGCGGGCGGCGACGGAAGGTTCTCGCACGGCACCGTCATGGTGTCGGTGGCGTTCAGCGCCCCAGTCTTTGTCGACACGACCGGCGGCACGCCGACGCTCACGCTCGAGACCGGCGTCACCGACCGGCAAATCCCCTACTCTCGCGGCTCGGGTTCTAACGTGCTCGAGTTTTCCTACACGATCCAGCCGGGAGATACGACCGAACTCCTCGATTATGTCTCGTCGTCGGCGCTGCTGCTCAACGGCGGCACCATCAGAAATGCCGACGGAGCCGCTGCGACGCTGACGCTGCCCGCCCCGGGGACCGCAGGTTCGATCGGCGCCATCAATCAGATCGCCATTGACACCACGGGCCCGTCGGTCACCATCGCGTCCTCGGCCGCGGAGCTCAAGGCCGGCGAGACAGCTACGATCACGTTTTCGCTCAGCGAGCCGGCCAGCTCGTTTGTCGCCGAAAACGTGTATGTCTGGGGCGGGACGCTCTCCAATTTCTCCGGAGCCGGCACGACTTATTCCGCCACGTTCACTCCGCTTGCGAACCACTTTGGGTCGGGCTACATCAGCGCGGGGCTGTTCACTGATATCGCCGGGAATCCCGTCCGCGATCCTGGCTTCGCGTTCATCGCCATCGACACCATCGTGCCCGAGGTGCCCTCGCCCGACCGCAGATGGGACTGGGCGGCGTCGGTCACAGCCACTCGTTGGTTTGATTTCGTCGATGCAGCCACGCTGCCCGATGGCTCCACCGTCTTGGTGGGATCATTCAGCGGAACGGCGACGTTCGGCACGCTTTCGCTGACGAGCACTGGCGATACCACCGGCGACATCTTCATCGCCAAACTCGATCGCGACGGCACCTGGGCGTGGGCCACGCAGGCCACCGGTGCAGCCGCGAAGGGGGCCAGGTCCGTCGCGGCGCTGCCCGACGGCTCCGTGATCGTGACAGGCGATTTTGTCGGATCCGTCGCGTTCGGCGGCGCGACCCTGGCGAGCGCCGGGTATTCCGACGCGTTCGTCGCCAAGGTCAATCCCGACGGCACGTTCGCCTGGGCGCTGCAGTCGGGCGGCTTGGGCTATTGCCGGGGCGAGAGCGTTTCCTTGCTGCCCGACGGTACGGCGATCGTTGCCGGCTCCTTCTCCGGTTCCGCTGTGTTCGGGGGCACGTCCGTGACGAGCGCCGGGTCGTACGACGTGTTCGTCGCCAGGATCGCTGCGGACGGAACGTTTGCCTGGGTCGCGACCGCGGCCGGCACGGGGACTGATTCCGGCATGGCTGTCGCGGCGTACGCGGATGGCTCGGCCATAGTCAGCGGCACGTTCTCCGGGGCCGCCACCTTCGGGGGCATTGTGCTCGAGAGTATGGGTGCGAGTGACGTGTTCGTCGCCAAGCTGGATGCCGATGGCAACTTCGTCTGGGCCAGCCGGGCCGGTGGCGCCAGCACGTCGATCTATTCGGTGGACTTCGGATCCAACATCGCTGCGCTGCCCGACGGTTCGGCGATCGTGCGGGGCATGATCTCGGACGCTGGCACGTTCGGCGACATCACGCTGGCAAGCGCCGGATGGGGCGAAGACGCGTTCGTCGCGAAGGTCAACCCCGACGGCACGTTTGCCTGGGCGAAGCGGTTGCCCGGCCGTGTCTCGGAACCGTGGAATTGGACGGGTGATGTCGCGGGTTTGCCTGATGGCTCCACGCTCGTGACGGGAAATTTCGGGGGCACCGCCACGTTTGGCGACACTGTGCTCGCCACTCGCGACACGCGAGGCGATTTTTACGTCGCGAAGCTCACGGCAGGCGGTGAGTTTGTCTGGGCGACGCGTGCTGGCGGCACGTCCAAAGAACTACCGCAGGCCATCGCCACGTTGTCCGACGGGTCGGCGATCGTGATGGGCAAGTTTGTTGGCGGAGACGCCGTGTTCGGCAGTCATGCGGTGGCTGAAGGATATGGCGCGAACCTATTCGTCGCCAAGCTCAGCCTGACGCCCGCGGTATCGAATGCCGCTCCCTCTTCGGTCTCGCTGGCCAACGCGGCGGCGGGACTGGTCGACACGACCGACACGTCGGCCGCCATCAAGCTCGCCGACATCGTCGTCACCGACGACGGCCAGGGTGCGAACGCGATCGCGCTTGCGGGCCCCGACGCCGACTCCTTCGTGGTGATCGGTTCGGCGCTCTATCTGCGGGCGGGCACCGCGCTCAGTGCCGCGACGAAGGGCAGCTACTCCGTGACGATCTCGGTGAGCGATCCGGCGCTGACGGGCTCGACGCCGGTGACGACCGACTACACGCTCCCGGTGGTCCCGGCCTCAGGCAGCTTCGGGATGTTTGCCTACTCGATCGCCGGCGGAGTCGCCACGATCACCGGTGGCGACAAGTCCGCGACGTCAGTGACGATCCCGGCCGCCATCTATGGCTATCCGGTGCGGGGGATCGGGAGCAACGCATTCTCGTTGTCCGCCGTGCAGAGCCTCGACATTCCTGATTCCGTGACGACTGTCGCGGGTTATGCCTTCTTCGATTGCCGTGCGCTGAAATCGGTCGCCATTCCTGATTCCGTGACAACCATCGGCGAGAGAGCCTTTTACGGCTGTCGCGGACTCCAATCGGTGGCGATCCCGGCGTCGCTGGCGAGCATCGGCACGCAGGCCTTCGCCTACTGCACCATGCTGACGGGATTCACCGTGGCCAAGGGCAACACGGTCTTCCGGGCGGTCGACGGAATCCTGCTTGATGCGTCCGGTGCCACGCTGCTGCAGGCTCCCGGCGGCCTGTCTTCGGTGGTCGTGCCTGCGGGCGTGACCGCGGTGGGCTCCGATGCGTTTGTCGGTTCCATACCACTCACATCGCTCACTATGCCCGAGGGAGTGCAGTACCTCGGCTACCAGATTTTCGATGGGTGTGAGAACCTCACGAATCTCCATCTGCCCGCCAGCTACCAGGGGGGCTTGCGTGGCCTCGCAATGAGCGGTGGCCCCAGCCTGACCTGGATCGAAGTCGATCCCGCGAATCCATGGTTCTCGAGCCGGGATGGCGTGCTCTACGACAAGACCGGGACCACGCTGTGGGCGGTTCCGGGTGAGCGCACGTCTCTGACCGTGCCTGAAGGCGTGACCACGATCGAGAGTTGGGCGGGCATAAACGGACCGCTCCAGTCGATCACCTTGCCGCAGTCGCTGCAGACAATCGGCGCCTATGCTTTTGCGGGCACGGCTCTCCGTTCGGCAACGATTCCTGCCGGTGTTACGAGTATCAGTTGGGGAGCGTTTCAGTGGTGCGGTTTGCTCGACGTCATCCGCTTTCTGGGCGATCCGCCCGCAGTGGCTTCGACACTTGCAGAGCTTTCGCCCGCGACAGTCTTCTATCCCGCGTCCAATGCCGCCTGGGCGCCCTACGCCGGCGGCACGTTCGCCGGACTTCCCACGGCGACAACGCCTTCGGCCCCGAGCAGCGTCGTAGCCACCCCGGGCGCCAGCCAGGCCAGCCTCTCCTGGAACGCCCCCTCCTCCGACGGGGGCTCGCCGATCACCGACTACGCGGTCGAGTACAGCAGCGATGCCGGCACGACCTGGCACGCGTTCGACGACGGCGTCTCTCAGGCGACCACCGCGACGGTGACCGGCCTGACCAACGGCACGGCCTATCTCTTTCACGTGGCGGCCGTCAACGCCGGTGGGCTGGGTGATTATGCGGCGACGCCGTCGCCGGTGACGCCGGCCGCTTTTCCCGACCCGGGCCGGATTCCCGACCTCTTCCGCCCGATCTTCTCGGGCGACATGCAGACTGTCGGGATGACCCGCGTGAACACGAGTGCTACGGGAGACGAGGCCAACGACGAGTCATTCTCCGCCGTCTTCAGCCCCGACGGCACGAAGATCGCGTTTGTTAGCTACGCCTCGAACCTCGTGGCCGGCGACACGAACGGCACCTACGACATCTTCGTGAAGGATCTCGTGACCGGGGCGATCACGCGGGTGAGCACTACGGCCACGGGAGGCCAGGCCAACAGCAGCAATTCATTCCCCCCCGTCTTCAGCCCCGACGGCACGAAGATCGCGTTTTGGAGCTGGGCCTCGAACCTCGTGGCCGGCGACACGAACGGCATCTACGACATTTTCGTGAAGGATCTCGTGACCGGGGCGATCACGCGGGTGAGCACCACGTCCACGGGAGGCGAGGCCAACAGCTATTCATACTCCCCCGTCTTCAGCCCCGACGGCACGAAGATCGCATTCGAAAGCGAAGCTTCAAACCTCGTGGCCGGCGACACGAACGGCATCTACGACATCTTCGTGAAGGATCTCGTGACCGGGGCGATCACGCGGGTGAGCACTACGGCCACGGGAGGCGAGGCCAACAGCGGTTCATCCTCCCCCGTCGTCAGCCCCGACGGCACGAAGATCGCGTTTTATAGCTATGCATCGAACCTCGTGGCCGGCGACACGAACGGCATCTTCGACATCTTCGTGAAGGATCTCGTGACCGGGGCGATCACGCGGGTGAGCACTACGGCCACGGGAGGCGAGGCCAACAGCGGTTCATACTCCCCCGTCTTCAGCCCCGACGGCACGAAGATCGGGTTTTATAGCATTGCCTCGAACCTCGTGGCCGGCGACACGAACGACTTCGGCGACATCTTCGTGAAGGATCTCGTGACCGGGGCGATCACGCGGGTGAGCACCACGGCCACGGGAGGCGAGGCCAACAGCTATTCATACTCCCCCGTCTTCAGCCCCGACGGCACGAAGATCGCGTTTTATAGCCGCGCGTCGAACCTCGTGGCCGATGACACGAATGCCAGTAGCGACATCTTCGTCAAGGATCTGGTGACCGGCGCGATCACGCGGGTGAACACTACGGCCACAGGAGGCGAGGCCAACGACGGTTCATACTACGCCGTCTTCAGCCCCGACGGCACGAAGATCGCGTTTTATAGCGACGCCTCGAACCTCGTGGCCGGCGATACCAGCAATTCTGACATCTTCGTGGCCCAACTCGGCTTCGTGTACTCCGTCGTGGAGGGAACGACCTCGGTGGCGACGCTTTCCGCGACCGACCGCGACGCGGGCTCGACGCTCGCCTACTCGATCTCCGGCACCGACGCGGCACGGTTCGCGATCGACGCCGCCACCGGTGCCCTGCGGTTCGTCGCTCCGCCGAGCTTCGCCGCGCCCGCCGACCAGGGGGCCGACAACGTCTACGACATCCAAGTCAGTGTGACCGACGGCTGGTTCACGACCACCGCCCCGGCCCGGATCACCGTCACGCAGAACAACCTCTTCCCGTATCCCGATCTGCGGGTGACGGAACTTGCGGTGGTGCAGCCGACGATCGAGTCGGGTGGCCCGGTCACGATCCGCTGGAACGACGCGAACACGGGCGAAGGTGCGGCGATAGGCAGCTGGTATGACCGCGTCCGCGTCGTGAACACGACGACGGGTCAGACGCTCGTCGACACGGTCGTCTACCGCTCGGGCGACGTGTCCGATCCGATCGCGGCGGGCGGTACTGAGGCCCGCGAGTATTCGTTCAACCTGCCCGATGGCGACGCCGGTGTGGGTGAAGTCGCCGTCGAGGTCACGGCGGATTACCACGGGTATCTCTACGAGCACAACGCCGCCGGCACCGCCGAGGACAACAACTCGGCGTCGATCACGGCGACGTCCACGCTGGCTCCGTACCCGGATCTGCAGGTCACGGATCTCGCGGTGGCGCAATCGACGATCCAGTCGGGTGGTCTCGTCACGATCCGCTGGAACGACGCGAACGCCGGCGACGGTGCGGCGACAGGCAGCTGGTATGACCGCGTCCGCGTCGTGAACACGGCGACGGGTCAGACGCTCGTCGACACGGTCGTCTATCGGTACGCGAGCGACCCGATCGGTGTGGGCGGTGATGAGGCTCGCGAGTATTCGTTCAACCTGCCCGATGGCGACGCCGGTGTGGGTGAAGTCGCCGTCGAGGTCACGGCGGATTACTACGGGTATCTCTACGAGCACAACGCCGCCGGCACCGCCGAGGACAACAACTCGGCGTCGATCACGGCGACGTCGACGCTGGCTCCGTACCCCGACCTGCAGGTCACCGATCTCGCGGTCGTGCAGCCGACGATCCAGTCGGGCGGTCTGGTCACGATCCGCTGGAACGACGCGAATACGGGCGACGGTGCGGCATCGGGTAACTGGTATGACTACGTGCGCGTCGTGAACACGACGACGGGTCAGACGCTCTTCGACACGGTCGTCTACTTCGACGCCAGTGAGCCGATCGGGGCCGGCGAGTCTGCCGACCGCGAATGGTCCTTCACGCTTCCCAACGGTGATGCGGGGGTGGGCGACTTTCGGATCGAAGTGACCGCGGACAGCTATTACGGCTCCTACGGCCAACTGTATGAGCACAACGGCGACGGCAGTGCAGAGACCAACAACTCGGCCTCGATCACGGTCGAGTCGACGCTGGCGCCGTATCCGGATCTGGTCGTGTCGGATCTAGAGGTTGTCGAGGATGTGGTCCAGTCCGGCGGTGACGTGACGATCCGCTGGAACGACCAGAACGTCGGTGACGGTGACGCGGTGGGCTCGTGGTACGACCACGTCGTGGTGGTGAACACGACGACTGGCCAGACGCTCGTCGATACGGTCGTGTGGAACGGCGTGCCGGGCGGCGACGTGGCGGCTGCGGCGGATGGCCGGCTTGCCCGTGACTACACGTTTCGGCTGCCTGATGGCGAGGCGGGCGTGGGCGATCTGTCGATCCAGGTCACCGCGGACAGCTATTACGGCTCCTACGGCCAACTGTATGAGCACAACGGCGACGGCAGTGCGGAGGACAACAACTCGGCCTCGATCACGGTCGTGTCGACGCTGGCACCGTATCCAGACCTGGTGGTGTCGGATCTCGAGGTTGTCCAGGACGTGGTCCAGTCCGGCGGAGCCGTGACGATCCGCTGGAACGACCAGAACGTCGGTGACGGTGACGCGTTGGGCTCGTGGTACGACCGACTCGTGGTCATGAACCTCACGACGGGCCAGATGCTCGTCGACACGTCCGTCCACAATGGCGTTTATGGCAGCGACGTTGCCATTGCCGCGGGCGGCCACCTGACGCGCGAGTTCACATTCCGGCTGCCTGACGGCGTTGCCGGTGTCGGTCAACTCGCGATTCAAATCGCTGCGGACAGCTACTATGGCTATTACGGCTACGTCTACGAGCACAATGCCGACGACGGCGCTGAGTCGAACAACGCCGCCGCGATCGCGGTCGAGTCGTTGCTGGCGCCATATCCGGACCTGGTGGTGACGGATCTCACCGTGCCGGAGGACGTGGTCCAGTCTGGCGGTGACCTGACGATCCGCTGGAATGACGCCAACATCGGCGACGGCGACGCGAAGGGCTACTGGGTTGACCATATCGTGGTGGTAAACACGACGACGGGTCAGACGCTGCTCGACACGTCGGTTCACAATGGGTTCTATGGCAGCGACGTGGCTGTTGCCGCGGGCGGTAAGCTTGCCCGCGAGTACACGTTCCAGCTGCCTGACGGCGTCGCGGGCGTGGGCGAGCTTTCGATCACAGTGACGGCCGACAGTTACTACGGCTATTCGAACTACCTCTACGAGCACAACGCCGACGACAGTGCGGAGTCGAACAGCTCCGCCGGGATCACGGTCGAGTCGACTCTGGCGCCGTATCCGGACCTGGTGGTGACGGATCTCACCGTGGCGGAGGACGTGGTCCAGTCTGGCGGTGACCTGACGATTCGCTGGAATGACGCCAACAGGGGCGACGGCGACGCGAAGGGCTACTGGGTTGACCGGGTCGTGGTGGTGAACACGACGACGGGCGAGACGCTGCTCGACACGAACGTGTGGAACGGGTTCTACGGCAGCGACCTGGCTGTTGCCGCGGGCGGCGAGCTTGCCCGCGAGTACACGTTCCAGCTGCCTGACGGCGTCGCGGGCGTGGGCGAGCTTTCGATCACAGTGACGGCGGACGGCTACTACGGTTATTACGGCTATGCGAACTACCTCTACGAGCACAACGCCGACGACAGTGCGGAGTCGAACAACGCCGCCGCGATCACGGTCGAGTCGACTCTGGCGCCGTATCCGGACCTGGTGGTGACGGATCTCACCGTGGCGGAGGACGCGGTCCAGTCTGGCGGTGACCTGACGATTCGCTGGAATGACTTAAACAGGGGCGACGGCGACGCGAAGGGCTACGGGGTTGACCGGGTCGTGGTGGTGAACACGACGACGGGCCAGACGCTGCTCGACACGGTCTTGTGGAACGGGGTTTCTGACAGCGACGTGGCTGTTGCCGCGGGCGGCGAGCTTGCCCGCGAGTACACGTTCCGGCTGCCTGACGGCGATGCGGGAGTGGGCGAGCTTTCGATCACAGTGACGGCCGACAGTTACTACGGCTATTACGGCTACCTCTACGAGCACAACGCCGACGACAGTGCGGAGTCGAACAACTCCGCGACCACCAGCGTCACGTCGACCCTCGCCGCGTACCCCGACCTGCAGGTGACCGATCTCGCGGTCACCCCGACGCTGCTCCAGTCGGGCAGCCTGGTCACGGTCCGGTGGAACGACGCCAACAAGGGAGACGGCGCCGCCACGGGTGGCTGGTACGACAGGGTGCGGGTCGTCAATGCTAGGACGGGCAGCACGCTTCTCGACACGATCGTCTACATAGACGGCAGCGTGTCGATCGCCGCGGGCGGTGCGGATACGCGGGGGTACACGTTCACGCTTCCCAACGGGGCCGCGGGCGTGGGCGAGCTGTCCGTGGAGGTGACGGCCGACGCGTACGGCTATCTGTACGAGCACAACGCCGCTGGCACGGCTGCGGACAACAATTCGGCGGCGATCAGCGTCACGTCGACGCTGGCCCCCGCCCCCGACCTCGCTGTCGCCGGCGTCACTGCGCCAGCCACCGTGCTGCCGGGCGGCATCGTTTCGGTGTCGTGGACGGTGACCAACACCGGCAACGCACCGGCCGTGGGCCCGTGGACTGACCGCGTGTTCCTCTCCGCCGACGCCGATGCCGGCGGTGACATGTATGTGGCGTTCCTGCCGTTCGAAGGGGCGATCGCTCCCGGCGCGACCATCACTCGCACGGCGGAAGTGACGATTCCGACCTTCGTGCAGGGCAGCCGCAGGTTCGTCGTCGAGGTCGGAGCCAACCGTTCGTTCTACGAGGCGAGCGTGGCCGACAACGTGGCGGTGCAGTCGCAGCCGACGACGGTGGCGGCCGCGCTTCAGATGAGCCTCTACCGCACGACGTTCCCGGAAAGCGCGGCGGATCAGGCCTCCGGCGGCTGGGTCATCCGCAACGGCGACGACGCGGCGCCGCTCGTGGTCGCGCTCGCGTCGAGCGACCCTGGCGTCTTCACCGTGCCTGCGACGGTGACGATTCCCGCGGGGGCCAGTTCGGCCTTCTTCGCGATCACTGCCGTGCACGATGCGGCGGCCGACGGCGATCGCGTGGCGACCCTGTCGGCGTCTGCCCCTGGATTCACCGGGGCCATCGTGCAGCTGACAGCCAGCGATGACGACGTCGCCCGGCTGGCGGTGTCGGTCTCGACGACGTCGGTGGCGGAGGATGCGGCGAATCCGGCGGCAACGGGCACCGTCACCCGCAATACGTCCACGGCCGTGCCGCTGGTCGTCACGCTGCAGACCGACGCACCGGGGCGGGCCACGGTGCCGACGACCGTCACGATTCCGGCTGGGCAGACCTCGGCCACTTTCGCCATCACGGCCGTCAACAACACACTCATCGATGGCTCGGCCCGCGTGACCGTTCTCGCGACGGCCGCCGGTCTGGCGAGCGCGTCCGATAGCCTCGTCGTGGCCGACGACGACTTCGTGAATCTGGCTCTGTCGTTCACGACGACTTCGATCACCGAGGGGCAGCCGAGCCCAGCCGCCATCGGCACCGTGGCCCGATCGGTCATCACGAACCAGCCGCTCGTGGTCACGCTCACCAGCGCCAATCCGTCGGCGCTCGCCGTGCCGGTCACCGTCACGATTCCGGCCAACCGGGCATCGGCCCAATTCGCGGTCAATGCTCCCGATGACTTGCTGTCGCTGGGCACGCGATCGGTCCTGATCACGGCCCGTCCCACGACGACGTCGGGGCTCGTGCTCGATACCGGCGCGGCGTCGGCCACGTTCATCGTGCTCGACAACGACGGTCCGCGGCTGATCGTGTCGGCGGCAAGCGTCGCGGTCCGCGAGGGCACGGAGATCGTGGGCACCGTCAGCCGCAACACCGACACGGCGGCCGATCTCGTCGTCACGCTCTCGAGCAGCGACACGGGCGAGGCGACCGTGCCGACCACCGTGACGATTCCCGCCGGCGAGGAGTCCGCGGCGTTCGTGATTCGCGGCGTCGTGGACGGCATCGCCGACGGCTCGCAGCCGGCGACGATCTCCGCCGTGGCCAGCGGCTATAACCCCGGCTCGTTTACGGTGATCACCACCGATTCCGATCTGCCCGATCTCCGCGTGACGGCGGTCTCGGCGCCGACCACGGGCATCGCGGGCAAAGCCATCACCGTGTCGTGGACGGTGGTGAATTCGGGCGTGGCTCCCGCGACCGGTTCGTGGATCGACCGCGTGTTTCTCTCCACGGACGGCCAGCTTGGCGACGACACGCTGATCTTCTCGGCGCCGTTCTCGGGGGCGCTCGGCGTGGGTGAATCGTATTCGCGGACCCAGTCCATCACGCTGCCGAGCAACCTCGGCGAGTATCGCATCGTCGTGGTGGCCGACGGGCCTGCATCTTCCGCATCGGGCGGCGCCAGTGCCGGATTCCTCGCCGAGGGCTCCGACGCCAACAACGCCGCCACGTCGGCGGCTGCGATTGCGATCAGCCCCGCCTATCGGGCCACGGTGTCCACGGCGGTGGAGGTGTCGCCGCTGGGTGCGGCCGTGCCGCTGACTGGCCGGGCCTTCGACCCGGCCACCGGCGAGCCCGCCGCGAACGTGCCGGTGACGATCCGCGTGGTCGTTCGCGGCACGCGACGGATCATCGAGGCCACGACCGACACCGACGGCAACTTCACGGCCGAGTTCCAGCCGCTGGCGTTCGAGGCCGGCCAATACACGGTCACGGCCGACCATCCGGGCATCCCGGAAGACGCCGGCCAGGATTCGTTCCGCATCTACGGGTTCCGTGCCAGCTACTCGAGCTACCGGCTCAGCGTCGTTCCGGGCACGCCCACGACCTTCCGCATCGACCTGCGGAACCTGGGCGACCTGCCACTGACCGGCCTCGCGGTGCAGCTGGTCGACAGCACGGAGAACGTTTCGGCCACGACCGTGTCGGCGGCCACGATTCCGGCGAGCGGTGAGATTCCGCTCGAGGTGACGGTGTCGGCGTCGGCGGCCACGCCGGAGTCGGCGACGCCGAAGCTGCGGATCACGACGGCCGAGGGGGCCACGCTCGACTTCCCGCTCGACGTGACGGTTCGGCCGCTCACGCCGCTGCTGCTCGCCGCCCCCGGATTCCTGGAACGGGGCATGCTCCGGGGCGAGCGGACCTTCGTGTCGTTCGACGTCGTCAACAGCGGCGGCGCGCCGGCGGAGAACGTGGATCTGCTGCTGCCCGACGTGCCCTGGATGAAGGTCGTGACGCCTGCGGAGCGACAGACGATCCCCGTCGGCGGAAAGATGACGGTCACGCTCGCCCTGACGCCCGCCGCGGACCTGCCCCTCGGCAAGTACACCGGCACAATCGGGGTGAACGGTTCCAACGGCGGCATGACGATGCCATTCGACTTGCGGGCGATCTCCGACGCCGTCGGCGATCTGGTCGTGAACGTGCAGGATGAATACACGTTCTTCGTGGCCGACAAGCCGCAGGTGGCGGGTGCGCGGGTCGTCGTGAGCGATCCGTTCACCGGCGCGATCATCGCCGAGGCGACGACGGGCGATTCCGGCGCGGTGACGTTCCCCACGCTCCGCGAGGGCACCTACACGCTGGAGGTGCAGGCGATCAAGCATGCCGGTTACAAGGCGTCGTTCACGGTCCTCCCGGGCATCACGAACACGGCAAACATCTTCGTGCAGCGGCAGACGGTGAGCTACACCTGGACTGTCACGCCGACGGAGATCGAGGACAGGTACGACATCCGGCTCGAGACGACGTTCGAAACGAATGTGCCGGCACCCGTAGTGACGTTCGACGAACCGCTCGTGGTTCCCGACCTTGCGCCCGGTGAGACTGCCCAGGCCGTCATCACCCTTACCAACCACGGTCTCATCGCCGCGGAAGACGTTCGGTTTCGCTTCGATGCCGACTTTGGCGTCGCATTCTCGCCGCTCGTCAGTTCGCTGCCCGTTCTGCCCGCGAGGAGCTCGATCGCAATTCCAGTGGTGATGACCGGGCTGTCACCCGCAATTACTGCCGACGGATTCCGGGCGCAAGGCCAGGGCGGTGGCTGCATACAAGGACTCTATGCGGTGTACTACTACGCGTGCGGCGGTGGTCCGGTCTTTAACCAAGCGACCGGTGAATTGAAGCGAACGATGACGCCCCCTTGTGGGCTCGGTGGCGGAGGCGGCGGTGGCGGCGGCGGCGGTGGCGGCGGCGGCGGTGGCGGCGGTGGTGGTGGTGGCGGTGGTGGTGGTGGTGGTGATGTTGGCTTTAGTGGTGGTGGTGGTGGTGGTGATTGTTCCGGGCCGAGTGGGCTCGTCGACGCGACGACGTCCGATGTCGCGGATGCGACCGCCACCAGTGGGTCCCTCAGCCCAGCTTCGGATCAGTCAAAAGTATCCCCCGCCGGTGCCGACAACCGCGTCTGTGCGCGGGTCCGTCTCCGTCTCGACCAGCAGGCCACGCTCACCCGTTCGGCGTTCAATGGCGCCCTCGAAATCAACAACGGCAGCCAGCTGGGCAGCCTGACGGGCGTGCAGGTGACGCTCGACTTCCGCGACGAGGCGGGCAACTCGGTCAACGACAAGTTCTTCGTGCAGCCGCCGCGGCTCTCGGGCCTCACCGGCGTCGACGGCACGGGCACGCTCGCCACGAATTCCGGCGGCTCGGCCCAGTACACGATCATCCCGAAGAAGACCGCCGCGCCCGACGCGCCCACGGTCTACACGGTCGGCGGCACCCTGCGCTACATCGATCCCGACACCCGCAAGGAGGTGGTCGTGCCGCTCCTGGGCGCCACGATCACGGTCTATCCCGACCCCAACCTCACGCTCGATTACTTCTGGCAGCGAGACGTGATCGGCGACGACCCCTTCACGGACGAGGAGGAGCCCTCCGAGCCCTTCGCGCTGGGCATCATCGTCACCAATTCCGGCAAGGGTAACGCCAAGAACTTCCAGATAACCTCATCGCAGCCCAAGATCGTGGAGAACGAAAAGGGCCTGCTCATCGACTTCAAGATCATCGGCACGCAGGTTGACGTGCAGGCCGTCACGCCGTCGCTCACGGTGAACTTCGGCGACATCGGCGCCGGCCAGACGGCCGTCGGCCAGTGGCTCTTCACGTCGACGCTCCAAGGCAAGTTCATCGACTACACGGCGTCGTTCAGCCATTCCGACGACCTCGGCGGCAAGGCCACGAGCCTCATTGACGACGTGCGGATCCACGAACTCATCCGCTCCGTCCGCGTGGCCGATTCGACCGACGACGGCCGGCCCGACTTCCTCGCCAACGATGTGCCCGATTCCGACCACCTGCCCGACACGCTCTATTTCAGCGGCGGCGGAAAGGCCAACGTCAACATCTCGGCGAACGTGTCCGCCGCCGTCGGCGTCGGTCCCGGGGCGCTGGTGGCCACCGTCACGGCCTCGATGACGAGCGGCTGGAACTACTTCAACGTGCTCGACCCGGGCGGCGACTACCGCGTGGCGAGCGTCGTGCGGTCCGACGGCAAGGCCCTGCCGGCGGGCTCCTACTGGCAGACCGACCGGACGTTCCCCGCCGGCAGCTCCGGCGCGATCACGGAGGATCGGCTCCACATCCTCGACAAGGACGGCACCGGCTCCTACACGGTGACGTATGTCGTCGATGATTCGGTGGCCCCGCGGGTGCTCGACGTGCTGGACGTGTCGCCCGACCCGCAAGCCGGCGGGGTCGACACGATCGACGTGATCTTCTCGGAGCCGATCGACCTGACGAGCTTCACGTTTGCGGACTTGTCGCTGACGCGAAACGGCGGCGCAAACCTGCTCACGGGCCCGCTCGACATCGCGCAGGTCGAAGGGGGCAGATACCGGGTGGGCGGCCTGGCGGCGCTGACCGGCGTGTCGGGCGTCTACGAATTCAAGGTCTTGGGCGCCGGCATCAAGGATTTTGGCGGCAATGCCGCGATCGGCGAGGCGGCCGACCGGTGGGCGGTTGGCGATGCGCCGCCGTTTATCGACTCGTTCAGCCCGGTGGCGGCGAACCGCACGACGCCGGTCGAGAGCGTGGACGTCACGTTCTCCAAGCCGATCGCCTCGGGCTCGTTCACGGCCGCCGACGTCACGCTCACGCGAAATGGCGGGGCGAATCTCGTCGATTCGCGGGTGGTGGTGGCTCTGGTATCCGGCTCGACCTGGCTGATCAGCGGTCTCGCCGGTCTCACGGCCAGCGACGGGGCCTATGGGTTCTCCGTGAACGCCGCGGGTGTCACCGACGCGGCGGGGGCGGCCGGCATCGGCGGGGGCTCCGTGTCGTGGACGATGGACTCGGTCCAGCCCACGATCCAGTCGATCGAAGAGATCGCGACCAATCCGCGAAACATCGTGGTGCCCTCCGTGACGGTGGTCTTCTCTGAGGCCATCGACGCGGCCACGTTCACGAAGGCCGACGTCGCGATCACTCGCGATGGAGCCGCCGTCGGGCTCGACGACCGCGTGAAGGTCGAGCAGGTAACGCCCAATACGTTCAGGATCAGCGGCTTCACGTGGGTGGTCGGCCTCGAGGGCGCGTACGTGCTCGCGGTGAACGCGGCGGGGATCGCCGATCTGGCCGGCAATCCGGGCACGGGCAGCGCCTCGACGAGATGGGTCATGGACATCACGCCGCCGGCGGCGCCCACGAACCTCGCGATCGTGCCCGACTCCGGCGGCTCGTCGGCGGATGGGATCACGAACGTGAAGACGGTGACGCTCTCCGGCACGCTGTCGGAGCCGGGGCTCTCCGTCCGGCTCGTGGACATGGTCACGAACAAGGACCTCGGGTATGCCGAGGTCACCGGCATGCAGTTCGTGAAGCAGGTCGCCGCCACCGTGGACGGTCAAAACCGGATCCAGATTCGGGTGGTCGATGCTGCGGGCAACGTCGATCGGGAAGCTCGGTTCATGCAGCCGGGCGGCTACTTCGACATCTTCTACGACGCGGTCGCCCCGGTGATCACGTCCGTCGGTCCCGTCGCTCCGGCGGCCCGCACGACAATCGTGCCGCACGTCGATGTGACCTTCTCCGAAAAGATCGACCTGACGACGTTCACCTGGCAGGATCTCTCGCTCACCCGTGACGTCGGCGGCAACCTCGCGTCTTCAGCGCTCGTGATCACGGCGCTCGATGATGCCTCCAACACCTATCGAATCAGCGGTCTGGACGCCGTGACCGCCGTCGACGGTGGATATCGGCTCACGGTCAACGCCGCGGGCATCTTCGACCTGGCCGGCAACCCGGCTTCCGCCCCGCGGGCGGTGGAGTGGCTGATGAACGCCGGAGGCACGGTGCGGCTCTCGTCGCTCATCGGCCGGGCTTTCCACGATTACGACGGCAATCGGTCGTTCGATGCCGATGATCAGCCACTCGCCGGGTGGACTGCATTCCTTGACATCAACGCCAACGGCGCATTCGATGAAGGTGTCGACCAGACGGTCGTGACCGACGCCGCCGGGCGGTATGCGTTCACCTGTCTGGCTGCGGGCACCTATCAGGTGGGCATGCTGCCGCCGGAAGGGTGGAGCCGCAGCCTGCCGACGGTTGCCGGAGGCATTTACCTGGCATCGGCCACCACCGGAGCCACGACCGCCGGGCTGGACTTCGGCTTCTATCGGCCGGGTCAGATTCGCGGGCTCCTCTACAACGACGCCAACTCCAGTGGCGTGCGCGATGCGGGCGAGCGCGGCCTCGCCGGCTGGACCGTGTATCTCGACGAAGACGGCGACGGCACGCTCGACGCTGGCGAGCGGATCGCGACGACTGCAGACGACGGCTCGTATGCGTTCGCGGGCCTCGCCCCGGCCACGTATGCCGTCGCGACCATGGGTCGCACGGGCTGGCGGCAGACATCGCCCGGTCTGGGCGGGGCCGCAGGCCAGCAGTCCGAACAGGTGGCGATCACGGGTCTGCAGCCGTTGACGTCATTTGTGATTTTCGACCAGCGTTGCCCCTGCGTCGCTGGGACGCCCACATCATTCGCGACCGCCCTGCCGACGAGTCCCGACGGCAGCCGGTTTGCCTGGGCCGACGCCGATCTTGCGACGCCCGACGTCATCGACGTGCGTTACGACTTCCGCGGGCAGGCCGGCTACGCGAACGTGATCACGGCAGAGCAGATCGCGCTGGCGGAGCGGGCCTTCGCCATGTGGGAGTCGGCCTCCGGCGGCGTGCTCCGGTTCGTCCACGACACGACCGCCCCGGCCAGCGGCATCATCAACATCGGCGTCGGCGATCTGGCCGCCCTGGGGGGCACGAGCGGCGCCCGTAATGTGCTCGGATTGGGCGGCGCGGCCTTCTCTCCGCTGAGCGAGGGCGGGCTGCGGTCGGGCATGGCGTGGCTCGATATGGCAGAAAACTGGGAGCTGAACTATGGGAACGGGAACGTTGCCAAGACGTTCGACTTTTTCTCCGTCGTGGCCCACGAAATCGGCCATGCGCTGGGACTCGAGCATCTCGATGCCATGCCGAGTTCGGACCTCATGGACAGCATCTACGGCGGCGAGCGGACGACCTTCTCCGTGACCGATTCGACAAGCGTGCGCGGCCTCTATCAGCCAAGTGTGAATGACAAGCCATCGAGCGGCTTCAGTGGCTGGGTGATCGTCCCCGCCATCCTGCCAGGCACGCACATCGTGAATGTTTTCTCGGGCTCGGTGATCCAGGGGCTGGAGTTCGGCAACTTTAGCGCGCAGGCGCCAACTCCGGTTGCGGTCACGATCGCGTCCGATAAATCGGTTCTCAAGAACGGCGAGACGGCGACGATCACGTTCACGCTCAGCGAGTCGTCCACTGACTTCACGGCGGCCGACGTGACCGCCGTCGGCGGGACTATCTCAGCGTTCGCGGGCAGCGGCACGAGCTACACGGCGACGTTCACGCCCTCGGCCAACTCCACGGTACCGGGCACGGTCTCGGTGGCAGCCAGCGCGTTTACGGATGCCGCCGGCAATGGCAACACCGCCGGGTCACTTGCCACGCCGATTGCGATCGACACGGTGGCGCCGACGATCACGATCGCCTCGAACAAGGCGACGCTGAAGGCTGGCGAGACGGCGACGATC
>Ga0114972_10000537_pt1 | contig 28197 bp, 27 predicted proteins | sample M_140807_EF_Meta_FD_87354 | JGI IMG/M metagenome (GOLD analysis project Ga0114972, IMG submission 87354) | Freshwater microbial communities from Lake Montjoie, Canada to study carbon cycling - M_140807_EF_MetaG | ecosystem: Environmental > Aquatic > Freshwater > Lake | place: Lake Montjoie...
GCCCGCTCTAGCATTTGTTGGATCGCGCGATTCAGCGCCTTCGGCGATTCCGCCTCAACGCATCCCGCTCTAATCCACCTGCGCGGATATCACTCTAGGGCCCTGGTCGTCGCGCAGCGCCAGGACTTTGTCGACGCGCCGGCCATCCATGTCGACGATCTCGAACCGCCAGCCGGCCCAGACGATCCGGTCGCCTTCCCGCGGGACGCGGTGCAGCAGCGCGAGCATCAGCCCGGCGACGGTGTGATAGCTGCCCTGGCGCGGCAGCGGCGGCAGTCCAAGCTGCGCGCGCAGCTCGTCGCTCGGCATCATGCCGTCCAACAGCAGGCTGCCATCGTGCCGGCGCACCACCTCGTTCGCCGCCTCCGGCGTGCCTTGCGGGCCGAGCTCGCCGATGATCGCCTCCAGCAGGTCGGAGGTGGTGACCACGCCCTCGAAGCTGCCATATTCGTCGAGCACGAGGGCGAGACCGATATTGTCGTGGCGCATCCGCTCCAGCGCATCCAGCGCGGGCAGCGCATCGGGTAGCGCCAGCGGGGTGCGGAGCGCTGCGGCGACGGAGAGCGGTGCGCCTTCCAGCGCCTGATCCAGCAGGTCCTTGGCCACCACCACGCCCACCACATTGTCGATGGCGCCATCGGCGACGACGAAGCGGGTGACGGCGGCGGCGCGCAGGGCGCGCGAAATCTCCTCCGGCGCCGCGTTGCGATCGATCCAGGCGATGTCGTTGCGCGGCGTCATGAGGGCGCGTACCGGTTTGTCGGCCAGCCGCAGCACGCGCTCGATCATGTGCCGCTCTTCGTGCTCCAGCGCGCCGGCCTCGGCGCCCTCGGCGACCACTGCCTTGACCTCCTCCTCAGTCACCGCCTGCTCCGAGGTCGGCGGCGGCCCGAACAGCTTCAGGACCAGGCGCGAGGAATGGCCGAGCACCCAGACCATCGGCGCGGTCCAGCGCGCGAGCCAGGTCATCGGCACCGCGACGGCGACGGCAAAGCGTTCCGGATGGCGCAGCGCGAGCTGCTTCGGGACCAGCTCGCCGAGGATCAGGTTGGCATAGGCGATGGCGATGACGACCAGGACGAAGGCGGCCTCGGTCGCGAAGGGCGCGACCCCCGGGATGCTCGCCAGGGCCCCCGCCAGCGGCCCGGCCAGCCGGGCACCGCCGAAGACGCCGGCCAGAATGCCGACCAGGCTGATCCCCACCTGTACCGTCGGCAAAAAGCGCTGCGGATCATCGGCCAGGGCAAGCGCCGCCCCGGCGCCCACGCTGCCCTGCCTCTGCATCGCCTGCAGGCGGCCCCGGCGTGCAGAGACGATGGCCAACTCGCTCATTGCGAAGAGGCTGTTCAGCAGCACGAGCACCAGGATAATCGCAATTTCGAGAACGATGTTCATGCGGTCTCCGCGCCGCTATGTAGGGCCCGCGCCGCCCGACGGCCAGCATCACCGCCGCTTGCGCTTCGCGCGGGCCGGCGCCATGCCGCCCGCATGACGCTGAACCGCCTCTCCCCGCTCGCCCGCTGGCTCGGCTTCGCCGGGCTGTTGCCCTTTTTCGGGGCGCTGGCCCTGGCGCTGTTCGGCCCGCCGGAGCTGGAGGGCTTCGCGGTCGCCGCCCTTGGCACCTATGGGGCGGTGATCCTGAGCTTCCTGGGCGCCGTGCATTGGGGCCTCGCGCTGGGCAGCCCGGAGGCGCCGGCGCGGGGCTGGCGGCTCGTGCTGGGTGTGGTGCCGGCGCTGATCGCCTGGGTGGCGCTGCTGCTGGAGGCGGGGCCCTCGCTCGCCCTGCTGGCGGCCGGGCTGGTCGGCACCGCGCTGGTTGAGACGCTGGCCGACCGGCGCGGCCTGCTGCCGGCCGGCTATCTCGCGCTCCGCTGGATGCTGAGCTTGGCCGCCGGCCTCAGCCTCGGCCTCGCCGCGCTCGCCTTCTGGGAGTTTTGAACGCTGGCGCCTTCCGCGCCGCCGCCGGCATCTGGTACCCCTGGCGCATGCATGCCCTGATCCCCGCGCTGCGCCGCGCCCGCATTATCCCCGTGATCCGTTGCCAGCGCGCCGCACATGCCGCGACCGCCTGCGCCTGGCTGCGGGAGGTGGGGATGACGATCCTGGAGATCACCCTCACCACCCCCGATGCCGTGCCGCTGATCGCCGCCCTGGCGCGCGAGCCGGGGCTGATCATCGGCGCGGGCACCGTGCCGGATGCCGAGGCCGCCGCCGCCTGCCTGGCCGCCGGGGCGCAGTTCCTGGTCACGCCTTGGCTCGATCCGGCAGTGGTCGGCGTGGCGCGGGCGGCGGGCGCCTGCGCCATGCCGGGCGCGCTGACGCCCACCGAAATCCGCGCCTGCCTATCCGCCGGGGCAGATGCGGTGAAGATTTTTCCGGCCAGCGCCGTCGGCGGCCCGGCCTATGTGAAGGCCATGCGGGCGGTCTTCAACGCCGCCATCTTCTGCCCGACCGGCGGTGTCGATGTCGGCAACGCGCCGGACTACTTCGCTGCGGGCGCCGATTGCGTCGGCATCGGCGGGCGGCTGGTGGATGAGGCACGGATCGCCGCCGGCGACAAGCCCGCCATCCAGGCCGCGGCCCGCGCCGCGCTTGGGCTGCTGGAGGCATGAGCGCGCCGGCGCTGCTCTGCCTGGGCGAGCCCATGCTGGAGTTGAACCGCGCGCCAGCCGGTGCCGATGGCCGGCCTGCCTACCTGGAGGGCCATGGCGGGGATACCTCGAACGCCGCGATCTGCGCCGCGCGCCAAGGGGCGCCGGTCGGCTACCTGACGGCAATCGGGGAGGATGGGCCCGGCCAGAGCTTCCTCGACCTCTGGCACGCGGAGGGCATCGATACGGCCCAGGTGATCCGCCGCGCCGGAGCGCCGACGGCGCTCTATCTCGTCACCCATGACGCGGGCGGGCATGCCTTCGCCTTCTATCGCCAGGGCAGCGCGGCCAGCACCTATGGCCCGGCGGATGTCCCGGCGGCGGCCATTCAGGCAGCGCGCATCCTGCACGTCTCCGGCATCAGCCAGGCGATCTCCACCAGCGCCTGTGATGCGGTGTTCCATGCCATCGAGATTGCCCGCGCGGCCGGTGTCGCGGTCTCCTACGACACCAATTTCCGCCCCCGCCTGTGGCCGGCGGCGCGGGCGGCGGCGGTGATGCATGCGGCGATGGCGCGGGCGGAGATCGCGCTGCCCTCGCTGGAGGATGCCCGCGTGCTGACCGGGCTGGAGCGGCCGGAGGCGATTGCCGAATTCTATCTGCGGCTGGGCTCGCCCATCGTCGTGGTGAAGCTGGGGGCGGCGGGCGCGCTGCTGGCGCTGGCCGATGGCACGCGGGCGCTGCTGCCGCCGCACCGGGTGGCGGCGGTGGATGCGACCGGGGCCGGGGATGCTTTCGCCGGTGCCTTCCTGGCGCGGCACCTGGCCGGCGATCCGCCGCTGGCCGCCGCGCGCTATGCGAATGCCGCCGCGGCGCTGTCCACCACCGGCTATGGCGCGGTGGCCCCGCTGCCACGGCCGGAGGCGGTCAGGGCGCTGTTGGCGGCGGGGTAGCAGGTGCTGCGATCAGCAGCCGGTTCAGCGCCTCCATGCTCCGGCGCAGCTGGCCGAGGTCGCGCCAGAATTGCTCCCGCGCCACGCCGTTTGCCGCCAGCGCATCGGCGATGTCGCCAAAACAGCGCTGGCCGTCGATCCGTTGCAGGATGGCGCCGGCGAGTCTTGGCAGCGGCAGGCGGGTCTGCAAGCCGTCGAAGCTGACCGGCAGGGCGCCGCCGGGCGGCAGGCTGGCGGCGACCTGGGGGCCTTCCATGCTCCGCAGCACCGGCACCGCCGCCGGGTCCTCCCAGGGCAGCGGGGCGCCGGGTTCGGCGATGCGCCGGCAATAGACGATATGGATGCCCATATTGCCGGTCAGCGCCTCGGCCAGGGCGGCGCGCTCCAGCGGGCTCATGCCGGCGGTGCGGGCGCGCAGCTTCGGGTCGGGCAGCCAAGTATCGGGGTCGTAGCGCACCGGCTCCACCCAGCAGGCAACCTCCAGCCCCGCCTCGGCCAGCAGGGCGGCCAGTTGGGGCACGGTGAAGGCGACATCGCGCGGGTTCAGCAGCAGATCGTACAACCCGGCATCGCCACCCGAGAGATGGTCGGTCAGCCAGGGATTCTTCCGCAGCCAGGCGGTCTCCGGCACATGCCGCCAGACGCGACGGGCGATATCGACGCGCGCGGCCGGCGTCTCCTCGGGCGGCGCCAGCCGGCGCAGCGCGTCCTGCAGCATGTAGACGCCGGTCCGGCCATGCGGGGCATAGACCATCAGCCCCATCCCCCCGCCAGGCGCCAGCGCCGAGGCCAGCGCCCGCAGCCCCGCCAGCGGGTCCGGCAGGTGATGCAGCACGCCGCAGCAATCAATGTAGTCGAACAGCGCGAGTCCGGCGGCCGGCAGGTCCAGTAGCGAGCCTTCGACGAAGCGGAGATTGCCGAGCTTGCGCACCGCCGCCCGGGCTTCCGCGACCTTGCGCGCGGCGCCGCTGCGGTCGAGCCAGGTGACGCTGCCGGGGCGCCCGGCATCGGTCAGTTGCTGGGCCAGCATGATGCTGCCATCGCCGGTACCGCCGCCGGCGAACAGCGCGTGCAGCGGTCGGCTGGCCGGGCGCGCCGCGCGGAAGATCCAATGGTCGATCTCGCGCAGATGGCTGGGGCTGCCGATAATCAGCCGCTTGGCCTCCTCCCGCGGGTCGCGGGCGGGGTAGGGGTAAGCCTCATACTGGGTGGCGAGCAGCCGGTCGGTGGCATCGGTCATGGCGGCTGCATAGGCGCCCGGCCGGTCGGCGCCAATCCGGTTGCTGGCGGGGCGGCGGGCTCCTATCTAGTGGGCATGCGCCAGGCTATCCGATTCCTCGCCCCGCTCCTCCTGCTGCTGCCTCAGGCGGCGCTGGGCAATGCCGCTCGTCCCAGCAAGATCGGCGATTACGGCGCCTGGACCGCGGCGCAATACACCGAAGACGGACGCAAGGTCTGTTATGCCTTCGTCCGGCCCAGCAAATCGGAACCCGGCGGGCGGCAGGGCGTGCTGCTCTCCGTCACCCATCGGCCCGGCGCGCGGGATACGGTGACCATTGCCTCCGGCTACGGCTATCCGCGCAATGCCGAGGCGATGCTCTCGGTCGGCGCGACCCAGGTACCCTTCTACACGGCCGGCTCCACGGCAGCCGCGCGCGATGGCGCGGCGGTGGTGCGGCTGCTGCGGAACGGCAAGGACGCGGTGCTGAAGGGCCCGGCCGCAAGCGGCCGTGGCACGGTGAGCGACAGCTTCCCGCTGGCCGGCTTTGGCGGCGCGCATGACGCGATGTCCAAGGAATGCCCGGCGGCCGCGCCGGCCCCGGCGCCGTCCCCGCCCGCCCGCAAGCGATGAACGCCGAGCTGACGGCGGACGAGCGGACGCGCATCCTCGCCAAGACCGCGCGCTTCAATCCGCCGCCGGCAACCCTGCCCGATGGCCGGCGAGAGCTGGTCGGCCTGGACCGGGAGGAGCTGGCGGCCGAATTGGTCGCGCTCGGCGAAAAGCCGTTCCGCGCCAAGCAGCTTTGGCATTGGATTTACCACCAGGGCGTCACTGATTTCGCCCGGATGACCTCGATCGCCGCACCGCTGCGTGCCCGGCTGGCCGAAAGCTTCGTGATCGGCCGGCCAGAGGTCGCAACCGAGCAGACCAGCCAGGACGAGACCCGCAAATGGCTGTTCCGCTTCCGCGACGGCCAGCCGGTGGAGACGGTCTATATCCCTGATCCCGAGCTGGATCGCGGCGCGGTCTGCCTGTCCACCCAGGTCGGCTGCACGCTGTCCTGCCGGTTCTGCCATACCGGGACGCAGAACCTGGTGCGCAACCTGGGCGCGGCCGAAATCCTTGGTCAGTTCATGGCGGCCCGCGACAGCTACGGCGAATGGCCCAGCCCGAGCGACGACAAGCCGCGCCTGCTTTCGACCATCGTGGTGATGGGCATGGGCGAGCCGCTGTACAATTACGAGAACACCGCCAAGGCGCTGCGGATCATCATGGACCATGAGGGGATCGGCCTGTCGCGGCGGCGGATCACCCTTTCAACCTCCGGCGTCGTGCCGCTGATGGATCGCTGCGGCACGGAGCTTGGGGTGAACCTGGCGGTGTCCCTGCACGCCGTCACCGACGCGCTGCGCGATGAGATCGTGCCGCTGAACCGCAAATACCCGATCGCCGAGCTGCTGGCCGCCTGCCGGCGCTATCCGGGTGCCAGCAATGCCCGGCGCATCACCTTCGAATACGTCATGCTGCGCGGCGTGAACGACAGCCAGGCGGAGGCGCACGAGCTGGTGCGGCTGCTGGACGGGCTGCCGGCCAAGGTGAACCTGATCCCGTTCAACCCCTGGCCCGGCGCGCCCTATCGGACCAGCACGCATGAGCAGACGGCGAAATTCGCCGCCATCCTGAACGCCGCCGGCTATTCCAGCCCGATCCGCCGGCCGCGCGGGCGCGATATCCTGGCGGCCTGCGGGCAGCTGAAGACCGATGCCGAACGGCCGCGCGCGGCGGATCAGAAGGCGGCGTTGTAGAGCCCGCCATCGACCAGGATATTCTGGCCGGTGATGTAGGCGGCGGGCACGCTGCACAGGAAGGCGCAGGTGGCGCCGAACTCGGTGGGCTGGCCGACACGCCCGGCGGGGATGCCGCCCACCTGCCGCTCGCGGATCGCGTCTTCCGTCGTGCCTTGCAGCTTCGCCGTTGCCGTCACGCCGCCACGGTAGCGATCCGTGTCGATATAGCCGGGCAGCAGGTTGTTGATCGTGACATTGGCATGCGCGACCGACCGCAGCGCCCCGGCAAGGAAGCCGGTTAGCCCCGCCCGCGCACCGGAGGAGAGGTCGAGGCCGGGGATCGGCATTTTCACCGAAACCGAGGTGATGTTGACGATCCGCCCGAAGCGGCGCGCCACCATGCCATCCACCGCGCGCTGGATCAGCTCGATCGGCGTGACCATATTATTTGCCACGCCGGCCAGGATCGCTGCCCGGTCCAGGCTGCGGAAATCCTTGTGCGGCGGGCCGCCGGCATTGGTGATGAGAATGTCGGGCTCCGGCATCGCGGTAAACAGCGCGTCCTGGCCCGCCGGCGTCGTCACATCGCCGGCGACGGGGATGGTATGGCCATTGGTCGCGCGGGCGATCTCGCCGGCGACGCGGGCGACGCGTTCGGCATCGATGCCGTTGATCACGACCGTGACGCCGGCCCGGGCCAGCGCTTCCGCCGCGGCACGGCCGAGCCCGCGGCTGGAGCCGCAGACGATGGCGCGGCGGCCGGCAATTCCAAGATCGAGCATAGACGTCTCCTTCTGCCGCCGAGCTTGGCCGCAATGGCCGGCCGGCGTCCAGGCCGTGCTTAGAGCATGCTGCGTTCACATGCGTTCACGCAGCCCGCTCTAGCATGTGTTGGATCGCGCGATTCAGCACCTTCGGCGATTCCGCCTCAACGCATCGCGCTCTCGAGCATGCTGCGTTCACATGCGTTCACGCAGCCCGCTCTAGCATGTGTGGGATCGCGCGATTCAGCGCCTTCGGCGATTCCGCCTCAACGCATCGCGCTTAGTCCTCCTGCGCGCCGCTTTCCTTCACCACCCGGCCCCAGAGGTCGATCTCGCTGCCGAGATAGCGCGCATAGGCGGCAACATCGCCCGGCGTCGGCCGCGCGCCCATGCCGGCCAGGCGGGCCTTCACCTCCTCATCGGCCAGCGCCGCGCCCACCGCCGCGTTCAGCCGCTGGACGGTGGCCGGCGGCGTCTTCGCCGGGGCCATGATGCCCTGCCAGATGCCGGTATCGGTGCCGGCCGGCAGCAGGCCACTCTCGGCCATGGTCGGCACGTCTGGCAGCAGCGCCGCGCGGGTGATGGAGGTGACGGCGATCGGCCGCACCAGGCCTTCCTTGGCCAGCGGATAGGCGGTGTTGAAGGCATCGCACATGAACTGCACATTGCCCGCCGCGGTATCGGTCAGCGCCGCCGCGGTGCCGCGATAGGGCACATGCGTCGCCTCGGCGCCGATCGTCCGCATCACCAAGAAGGCCTGCAGGTGGGATGCATTGCCGACGCCGCCCGAGCCATAGCTGATCTTGCCGCTATTGGCCCGCGCCCAGGCGGTGAACTGCGCCGGATCGGTGACGCCGAGCTTTGGGTTGATCACCAGCAGCGAAGGGGCGGCGGCGGTCAGTGCGACGGGCGTCAGGTCACGCAGCACATCGTAGCCCAGCCGGCGATAGAGCGAGCGGCTGATGGCGATGGAGGAGGTGTTGTAGAGCAGCACGCTGCCATCGGCGTCCGACTTCGCCACCGCCTCGGCGGCGATATTGCCGTTGGCGCCGCCGCGATTCTCGATCACCACGGTCTGGTTCAGGAAGCGGGCCATGCGTTCCCCAACCAGGCGGCCGATCACATCGGTCGGGCCGCCGGCGGGAAAGGCGATGACCAGTCGGATCGGCCGCGCGTCCTGCGCCAGGGCGGGCGTCGCCAGCGCGGCCAGAACCAGGCTTCGCCGGGCGATCATGCCGCACCCGCCACCAGTCGGACCGCACTGTATTCCATGACGATCTCTCCCCTTTGGTTGGTCACCGTGATGGCGGAAGCTACGACACCGCGCCCGCCCTGCCGGGTCGGTCGCACGGCGGTCACCGCCACCTCGGCTTCGATGGTATCCCCGACCCGCACCGGCGCTTTCGGATGAAAGGCGCTCTCCAGCAGCGCGAGGCCGGTGCCATGCGCCATGCCCGCCAGCACCATGCCCTCGATCAGCGCATAGGTCAGCACCCCCGGCACCGGCCGGGCCCCGAGCGCGCCATCGAGCGTGGCGTCGACAAAGAGCGGCTCCTGCATCCCCGTCAGTCCGACGAAGCCCATCAGATCATGCTCCGTCACGGTCCGCCGATGGGTGCGGAAGCGCTGGCCGGGAGCCAATTGCTGCCAGGTGAAGCCGCGGCCGAGAAGAGGCGGGTTGGACATGGGTGGAACCTCCGGCGACAGGTTCCCCGCGCCGCGTCCGGCGCGCAATGCGTGGCGGTTGCTGCGGTGCAGCAAGGCGCGCCCAAGCCGATCATGCCCCGGCGCTTTGCCGCCCTGGTGGGCTGCACCACCGCCGCGGCGTGACGCTGCCGCAGAGCTCTCATGTCCAGAGGCGGACATCTGGTCAGACGACCTTCTCCGAACGGATACGGGTCTAGAATTCCTTGTTGCGCACCGTCTTGCCGATCGTGGGGACGATCGCGTTTATCAGGATCGAGATCAGCATCGGCTCCTCCGCCGCTGGCGAGCGGGCGCAGGACACTTCGGCGTTCCAGATCACCCGCCCGGTGAGCAGTTCGCGCAACTGCAAGAGGCCTTCAATCCGCGCGGTATCGGCCGGCAGCGGCACGGTTTCGCGATCGAGCTTCGGCATGCCAGGCAGGGCGATGATCTCACCCAACTCTCGTCCGAGGGGATCATCGCGGGTGAGGGCGCGATCCGTCTTGCGCGGCGCCGCCCCGATCACGGGACGGGCGATATTGCCCTGCCACACGAGAAGATGCGTGGGGGGGACGCCCATGATGAACTCGCTGCGGCGCAGCGCGGCGAATAGCGCACGGCGGAAATCGACTTCGATCTCGCGATCCCCGGGCGCCTTCACCGCGAGGAGCATTGTGACCTTTTCTGGCATCTCGCCGCTCATCCGCGCCGAGATACGGCCGGGGCAGACCATGTTCTGCGCCTGCGCCGCCGGGGCTGCGAGAAGCGCGCAGAGGCCGAGGAGCATGGAGAAAAGGCGCATATGGTCAACCTTCATCGGGGATCCGCAGCAGGGTGCCGCACGCTTTGCAGTGGACGGCATCGACTTCGTGTCGCTGCAGGTTGCAACTGGGGCAGGGGAAGCGAACCTTCAATGGCTGCACCAGCGTTTGTGCGAGGCGAAGGAACAGCGTGATGCCAGAAAGCATGATGAAGACCGACAGTATCCGTCCGTCGGGGCCGATGAGAACGACATCGCCGAACCCGGTCGTCGTCAGTGCGGCTACGGTGAAATAGAGCGAATCAACGTAGTTGTTGATGGCCGAGTTCTGCCGGTGCTGGCTCTCGTAGACGACGCCGCTCATCACGAACAGGAAAACGGCGAGTTCGAGTGCCGCGCGCACGGCATCCTCGCGGCCGTTGATGATGCCACGGCGGCCATAGATCGAGGGCAGCAGCCGCAGCACGTCGAGCAGGCGCAGGAAGCGCAGCCCACGGAGAAAGGCGAAGGCGCCTTGCAAGAGTGGCGCGAAGACCAGGGAGAGGATCGCCGCCAGATCGACCAGCGCGCTCGGGGATAGGAGGCTGCGCCAGGGTCGGCGCGCAACGGCCATGCGGATCACGAACTCGCTGAGCAGGACGAGGCCGAGCAACATATCGAGGCGGAATACCCCGGGATCGTCGTCGAAGAACGAGGCGGCGACGATCCAGCCCAGGCTGAGGACTTCAAGCAGCAGGAGCGCGCAGCGAAAAAACTGCGCACCCGGTCCCACGCCCAGGTAAAGGCGCCGCACCCGCACCCGCCAGCCGGAGATGCTCCCCGGCGGCGGTGGCGCGCCCTTAGAGCCCGCCACCCTTGCGGCCCGCCATGGCGCCCAGGCGAAGGCGCAGCGCGTTCAACTTGATGAAGCCCTGCGCGTCGAACTGGTCGTAGGCGCCCTGATCGTCCTCGAAGGTCACGTGCTTCATCGAATAGAGGCTGTGCGGGCTGCGCCGGCCGGTGACGATGACATTGCCCTTATAGAGGGTGAGCCGCACCTCGCCGGTCACGCTCGCCTGGCTGGCGTCAGCCATTGCCTGGATCATCCGTCGCTCCGGGCTGAACCAGAACCCGTTATACACCAGCTCCGCGTAACGGGGCATGAGCTCATCCTTCAGATGTGCTGCCTCGCGGTCGAGCGTGATGCTCTCGATCGCCCGATGCGCTTGGTACAGGATCGTGCCGCCCGGCGTCTCGTAGCAACCGCGCGATTTCATCCCGACGAAGCGGTTCTCGACCAGATCGAGGCGACCGATGCCGTTGGTGCGGCCGAGCGCGTTCAACTCCGTCAGCAGGGTGGCGGGGGAGAGGCGGCGGCCATCGATTGAGACGGCGTCGCCGTGCTCAAAGCCGATGACGATCTCAGTCGGGCGGTCGGGCGCGGCCATGGGGGAGATGGTCCGCTGCCAGACTATTTCGTCTGGCGCGTCCCAGGGCTCCTCCAGGATTTTTCCCTCGCTGCTCGAATGCAGCAGATTGGCATCGACGCTGAAGGGCGCCTCGCCACGCTTGTCCTTGGCGATCGGGATCTGGTTCGTCTCGGCGAATTCCAGCAGCTTGGTGCGGCTGGTCAGGTCCCATTCCCGCCACGGGGCGATCACCTTCACCTCCGGCTTCAGGGCATAGTAGCCGATCTCGAACCGGACCTGGTCGTTGCCCTTGCCGGTCGCCCCATGGGACACGGCATCGGCGCCGACCTGTTCGGCGATCTCGATCTGCCGCTTGGCGATCAGCGGCCGCGCGATCGAGGTGCCGAGCAGGTATTGTCCCTCATACAAGGCGTTCATGCGGAACATCGGGAAGACGAAATCGCGGATGAATTCCTCGCGCAGGTCGTCGACGAAAATGTTTTCCGGCTTAATGCCCAACAGCAGTGCTTTGTCCCGCGCCGGGCCAAGCTCCTCACCCTGGCCGAGATCGGCGGTGAAGGTGACCACTTCGCAGCCATAAGTGGTCTGCAGCCATTTCAGGATGACGCTGGTATCGAGGCCGCCGGAATAGGCGAGCACGACCTTCTTCACATCCTTCACGCGCATGGCGGTATTCCTCTGCTGGCCAACGCCGGGCGGCCTGACCCCGGGCCGCGTCCTGCCGCGTCAGCGCCGCGCCGGCAAGAGGGGGCGGGGCTGGAGGCGGGGGAGGAGAAACCGATCCTTCACTCCCGGACGTCCATAAAGCCGCTATGGACGCTGAAGATACAGTCGCCAAGCTCATGCGTTACAGCGCGGGTCATTATAGACCCGTGACCTTCCTGGAACGCGGCATTACGCTCGGCTTCACCACCCCGGCGCTGCTCGGCGCCCGAATCCGGCCTGCGGAAAGACGCGGGATGGAGCTGGTGCTGCACAACCCGGCTGGGGTTGAGGGCTATTACATCCTGCCCTGGGGCGCGCTGCCCGATATCTGCGCGCCGACCATACATGATCGGGCGCTCTGGGCCCGGGTCGCGGCATTGTCGATGCTGACCCCGGCGAGTGTCCGCCAGGCGATGCGCGAGGTGGCGCTGGAGGGGCATGCCGGCCGGGCGGCGAGCCATGCCGCGCGGCAGGTGCTGGAGCGACAGCGCAATGCCCGGAGCCTGACCCAGTACGGCCTGCTGCTGGAATTGGTTCGGCAGGGCGAAGTGCAGGATGGCAGCCGGCCGCCGCCGGAGCGTGACGACCCCATGTCAGTCCAGCGCCGAGCCCGGGCTGTGTTGCTGGCGCGGCGCCGGGTTGGCGGCATGACGCCCGCCCTCGCCTTCGAGACTCTCTCCGAAATCGCCTCGGCCTTCGAGCCGTCCGGTCTGCGGGGCGACCCGACCGGGGCGCGTCTGCCGAAATTGGTGAACGAGATCGCCGTGCTGACCCAAGCCCTGGCAGACTGGGGCGCCGATGGCGCCTCGATGGAGCGGCTCTGCTCCCGCCTCCTGGCTGAAAGCGCCGCGCTCAGCCTGCGCTGCGCGCGGATCACGCTCGGCGAAACGCATTCCATGCTCGATGATGTCTGGGGCCTGATCCTGCGTTGGCACCAGGACCCGGGGGCGATCCGCCAGATCTGCGTCCGTACCGAATGGCTGGTGGATGGCTGGGACGTGATCTGCGGCCTCTGGGGCAATGCCTCGCCCGAGGAGCGCGACACGGTGGTAAAAGACATGGCGAATATCGTCCCGGTCCTGCCAGCCGAATCCCATACCTGGCTGGGCTTTGAAGCCGATGGCGCGATGGATACCCGACACCAGGGTCTGCGTCGCTGGCGGCGCTCCGTGCAGGCCAACCAGGACTGGACCACCGGCCGGTTGCTTGAGGCGACCGCGCGCAACGAAAACTTGAGAGAGCATTGCGCATGATCCGCCCCGCCAAGGAGGTGCGCCAGCTCGCGCAGGTCGCACATACCGCCGATGATGAGGCGTTGCTCCGCCTGGTCGGACTGCTCGATGAGCTTGATGTGCGGGGCCACCTGGACAGCGTTCTGGCGCCGGCCCGAAATCGGCTGCGTTGGTTGCGCCCGGCGCGCCGGCTCCGCTTCGCCAGGCTGCTTTTCCTGCTGCTCGACGGCGCGGTGGTCGATGCCGCCGAATGGCGCCGCGGGACGCCGACCTTGCCGCGCACGGTCCTGCTGCCGCTGGTTGGCGCGCTGCTCGGTGCGCTGGGCGAGCCGGGCAAGGCGTTCGCCGCGGGCTGTTCGCGCCATAAGAGCGACGACTTCGAAGCAATCGCCAAGCTGGGCGGCATGATTTGGACCCAAGCGGCCGCACTGCTGCCGGCAACCCCGCCGGCCGGCTGGTCCGAGACCGGCCTTGGCGCCGCCGAATATGCCGAGATCATTGCCCTGTGCCGTGCGGTCTGGCAGGCGGGGCCGGCCATCTGGCCGGCGATTGCCGCGGCTGAGGCTGGTCCGCCAGAAGAGCTGGTGCGCGCGGCACTCGCCGCCGTCGTGCCTGGCGGCCCGGCGGCGGTGGCCGCCACCCTGTCGACCTTGCTGCTCCGGGCAAGCGCCCCGGGCGCGGTTGCCGAAATCGCCGCGAGTGTCGCGCCGGCCGGTCGTGCTGTCGCTGTGCAGGCGCTGCAGGAGGTACTGGAGCAGCCGCCGCCACCCTTTGCCGAATTGGAACCGGAGATCGCGGCCGAGGCGGCGATCGACCTTGCCGATCGGCTCGATGAATTGGCGGGGTGCGCCCTGATCGAAGGCGAGCGGCAGGGCCTGCTCACCACCAGCCGGCATGCCGCCGATACGGCCTGCCGCGCCACTTTCGCCGCGGCCACCCGCGACCGCCTACTGTTGAACGCAACCCGGATGAGTGGCGCCACCGCGATCAGCGATGCTGATGTGGCGGCGTTGGAGAGCGATGCGCGGCATCTTCGCATCCTGGAGATGGCGGGGCGCCGGCTCGGCGGCGATGGTGCTTACGACCAGGTCGTGCGCACCGTGACCATTCAACTCACCTCGCTGCTCGCACGGGCCTCGCCCGATGGCACGGGATTGCGGCCGATCGATCTCGCCCGTTGCATCGAGATCTTTGCCGGGCCAGAGGCTGGGGCGCAGGCCCTGGCCGCTGCCCGCGCTGCTTCGTGATCAAGGCATAGGACGACCGAGGGCAAGCCGCGCTGAAGCGCCAGACCGGTGCGGTTCAACCGATCTGCGTATCCTGCAGCGCTTTTTCCAGTTCCTGAAAGGTGGGCATCGAATGGCTGGGCGCGGTCTTGCGACCGGCCTCCACCGCGACTTGTGGCGCATTGCCGTGCAGATGCGCGACGAGGACGGCGCGGATCACCTCGTGAAAATGGGCATCCTCCTCGACGACGCCCTTCAGCCGCGCCGCCATCGGGCCCATCATCCCATAGGCCAGGAGAATGCCCAGGAAGGTGCCGACTAGCGCACCGCCGATCATGCCGCCGAGCACCGTCGGCGGTTGGTCGATCGAGGCCATGGTCTTGATGACGCCAAGCACGGCGGCGACGATCCCTAGGGCAGGCAGGGCATCCGCGATCGCCTGCATGGCGTGCGAGGCGTGCATCTCCTCGGCGTTAATTTTCTTCAATTCACGCATCATGATGTCTTCGATCTGATGCGGATCGTCAGCGTTCATGCCGACCATCCGCAAATAGTCGCAGATGATCGCGATGGTCAGCTTATCCTTGGCGAGTTTCGGGAATTTCTGGAAGGCAGCGCTTTCTTCCGGCTTCTCGATATGCGGCTCAAGCGCCATCGCGCCTTTCGACTGCGCCAGACGAACAAAATAATACAGCACAGTCAGAAGATCGACGTATTCGTGCTTGTGGTACTTGCTGCCCTTGATGATTTTTCCAAAGCCGCCCAGCACGTGCTTGATGTCGTGCATGCTGTTCGACATGACGAAGGCACCGATCGCAGCGCCACCGATGGTGATCATCTCGTGCGGCAGCGAATGCAGGATGATGTCGAATTTGCCGCCAGCCATGATGTAGCCGCCGAAGACACAGACGAGCAGGAAGATGAGGCCACCGATTGTGGTCACCGGCGTCGGCCCTCCGGGGCGCTCTCAGGCAGGCTGCGCAGCAGGGTGATGGCGACGCGGCGATTGCCGGCGGCCAGCGGTTGATCGGGCAGCAGGGGAATTCGGTCCGCCTGGCCGCTGACGCTTTGCAGGCGCGCTTCCGTGACGCCCTGGTCCAGCAGGAAGCGCCGGGCGGCGTTCGCGCGTTCGGACGATAGATCCCAGTTGCTTCGCTCGCCGCCACGAAAAGGGGCGGCATCGGTATGGCCGGCGACCATGATGCCGTTCGGCAGCCGGGCGATCACCTGCGCCACCTTGGCGAGCAGCGCCCGGCCACGCTCATTCGGCGCCGGATTGCCGCTGGCGAACATCGGTTGGCGCTCGGCATCCAATAGTTGGATCCGCAGCCCTTCCGGCACTTGTTCGATCAGCAATTGCTTGGCGATTTCGGCAAGTGCCGGATCGGCGGCCACCGCTTCGCGGATATCGGCCGCCGCCCGTTCGAAGGCCGCGCGTTCGCGGCGGGCGAGTTCGGCTTGCAGCGTCGCATCCGGCAATTGCGCCGCCGCCTCGGCGCCAGCGGTCCCGCCGGGGCCGCGTGGCAGGCCGGCTTCCATCCCTTCGCTTCCAGGCGTGGCACCCCCGGGCTCCGGCCCGCCCTTGGCAGGAATCTTCGCGGTACCCGCGGGGACGTCATCGGCCAGCGGTGGCGCGGTGCTCTCGGGTGGGTTCTGCTTGTCGCCGGGATCTTCATCGACATCGAGGCGTACCGGCGCCTGCCCGGCCTGGACGCGGACGGCGCCGCTGGTGGAGACAGCGCTGCCCTTGTCGGTCGGCGTCTGGCCGCCAAACGGCTGGCCGCTGCCGGAGGCCGCCTTGGCCAGTACATTGTTCGGCGCGAAATAATCAGCGAGGCCGCGGCGCTGTTCTTCCGACGTGGCATTCAGCAGCCACATCAGCAGGAAGAAGGCCATCATCGCGGTCACGAAATCGGCGTAGGCCACCTTCCAGGCACCGCCATGATGGCCGTGCCCGCCGGCCTCCTCACGCCGGATCACGATCGTCGCGCCGGCGTTGCCGTTCTTGCCTCTACCTTTTGCTTTGCCTGCCATGACGCCGTCGGTTCCGTCGGCGAGGACAATGCACGGCGGGGGTTAAACCCAGCCTAACCCGGCAGGCGCCATGTGATCTGCGCCGCGTTGGCTTTGCCGCGCCAGCGGACATCGCGCTGGCATAGATTCGATCTGATGCGCCTTATCGCTGCGCGGACGGATCGTCGCGCCATCCATCCGCGCAGAGGTCAACCTAGAGCATGCTGCGTTCACATACGTTCACGCAGGCCGCTCTAGCATGTGTTGGATCGCGCGATTCAGCGCCTTCGGCGATGCCGCCTCAACGCATCGCGCTCTAAAAGCCGCCGCCGGTCCGGAAACCACCACCGCCGAAGCCGCCGCCGCCACCGCCGAAGCCCCCGCCGCCTCCGAAGCCGCCACCAAAACCACCACCAAAACCACCGCCGAAGCCGCCGCTGAACGGACCGCCGTCACCCCAGGGATCGCCGCGTCCGGCGCCGGGCACACGCGCCTGGTCCATGCGGTCCCAGAAGCCGCCCGATGAGAGACTGCCGCGCAGCATGTCGTTGATCATGATGCCGACAATGGCGCCGTCCCGGAAATCCCAGCCATCGCGCGCATAGCCGCGGCTGCGCATTTCCTGACGCACTTGCTGCACTTCGATCAGCCGCTGCCGGGCCGCCTCCGCCTCGCCACGCGCCTGGACCAGGGTGCGTTCGGTGGCTGCGGCGTCCTGGGACGCGGCCTCAAGCCGGGCGACGATGGCATCGTCCTCACGGGTCGGCGTGCGGGCGGCAGCGGCGCGCAGATCCGAAAGCGGGCGCTGGCCGAGTGCTGCCTCAAGCCGCGCTGCCGCCTTGGCGAAGCGGGCCTCATCCTCGCCGCTGGCTGCGGCGCGGGCGATTTCGGCTTCGTTATAGGCAGATGTCGCGGCCTGCAGCTTCGTCTCCGCGTGTTCGAGCGCGGCACGGGCCTTATCGCCCTCGCTGGCCGGCGGCAGACCGGCGAGATCATGCAGCCGTGCCCGCAGCCGGTCATTCGCGGCCTCGGCGGCGTCCTGCATGCGTTGCGCGTGGCCCTCGAGGCCAGCTGGCAGTTCGGAGAGCAGCGCGAAGCTGCGCCGTGCCGTGTCGTAATCAGCGACATGCGCCACCCACCGATCGAGCAGGCGGATGATGGGCATGGCGCGGTAGGTGCCGGTGCCCCAGCCACGTCGCCACAGATAGGCGAACAGCGGATCGGCCAGATAGGGCTTGCCCTTCTGCTCCAGATCCTGGCGCGCCAGCGTTGCCTTCTGCTGGGCGAGGGTCGCCACGCGATGGGCTTCCAATGAGGCCGCTTGCAGGCGTTGCCATTCGGGATCGGCCTTGGCCGACGTCTCCGCGGCGAGCAGCGCGCGTTCGGTGTGCTGTTCCATGGTCCGCAGCGTCGCGGCCATGGTGTCACGCTCGGCCCGGGCTTGTTCCATCCCGGCGCGCGCCTCGCCCACCCGGGCTTCCGCAGCCAGCACTGCGGGCTGGCGTTCGGCGACTGCCGCGCGGACCTCTTCCTCGACGAAGTCGAGCCGCCCGAGCGTCTCGCCTTTGTCGCGGATCTCCTGCGCCCGCATCCGGGCGAGGGTGCGCACGCAGTCCGCCTGGGCCTTGCGCGCATTGTTGAGGCGCGCCGCCAGTGCCTCGGCCTCATCCTGGGCAACAAGCGCGTCGCGTTCGGCGCGCTTGAGCCGCTGGTCCACCCCGTCGAAAAGCTCCACGCCGCTCAGCATTGTCTCACCACTTCAGGATCACGCCGCCGGAAACCGGCACGGTGAAGGAGGGTTGCAGTTCGCCGGGCGGCTTCTGACCGATGATCGGCTGGCCGACCAGGCCCTCGCGCAGCTTCTCCTGGCGCACCCGCTCGAACTCGGATTGCGGCACCCGCTGGCCCCATTTCGTGACCAGGGCCGTTGTGCCGTCCTCCTCGCTCGTCCGGAGCACCGGGATGAGCTTGCCGTTGCGGTCCACCGATTCAACGACCAGGTAGAAGTTCCGCCCATTGGGGTTCCGCTCCGGCACCCGCCAGACGCCGGAGGCTTCCCCGGGGCGGCTGACGATGCGGATCTGATAATCCTGGCTGACGGCCTGCTGCAACTGATCGAGCGCGGCGAGCCGGGTGCGGCCATCGCCCAGCGAGCCGGCCGCCGCGGCGGCGCGGCCTTCGGCCAATAGTCGTTCGGCCTGGGCGCGGATCGCCGGTGACTGTGTGGCGGCGAAGACGCGATCGCGCGCGGCCTGCAGCGCCTTGGGCAGCCCTTCGGCCAGCTCTGATCGTTCGGCCACGACGCGCCGCTCATGCGGCAGCTTGACGCCGAACCAGTAGCCCGAACCGAGCACAAGAAGACCGGCCAGGCAGAGACCGATCAGCCGGCCCCAGCTGTCGCGCGTGGCGTAGATCCGCGCCAGGCCACGCGACAGGGATGCGGCCGTCGGGCGATAGACGAAGCGGTTCTCCTCCAGCGCCGCGACGCCCTGGTCGATGATCCGGTCGGGCACGTCGATGCCCTGGCCAGCATAAATCTCCCGCAGGCGAAGGCGCAGCGCATCCCGCCGCTCGTCGCCCGATAACTCGCGCTCAACGAGGCGTTCGGAGTGGCGGAGGGTGTCCACCACGTCCATCGCCAGCATGGTCTCATCGAGCGCCGGAGCCGGCGCCGGCGCCAGGCCGGGCGCCGAGGCGGTCGCCGTTTCAGCCACGGGTCAGGACCAGCGCCGCGCCCTGTTCGGCGAGCTTGGCCATCCGCGACTTCGCGTCTTCAGTGGCGCGGCGAATTTCGTCGCTGTTGCGGGTCGCCGCCTCGCGCATTTCAGCGATGATCTCGATGGATTTTTCCTGATAGGTGACGACGCTGTCGATCAGCTTTTGCACCGAGGCGGCGGCGACAGTCGGGCCGTAGCCGACGCGCAGCGCCGCTTCCTGCACCTTGCCGCCGACCTCGGCGAGGTCCTCCAGGCTCTTGTTCACGCCCTGCTTCATCGATTCAAGCGTCTGGGTGCTCTCATGCAGGCCCTGCAAGCCGGTGAAGGAGGCCGAGAGCGCGGTCAGCACCGCTTCGTTGGTGGAGAAGAAGGACACCGACTGCTGATAGACCCGTTCCTTGGCCGAGGTGGTCTGCACCAGCCGGGCCATGATGACCTCGGAGGTGTTGTAGGAGACAGCGAGGTTGTCCGAGAGATCCTTGCAGATCTGGTAGCGCCCTTCCTCGGCCTGGAGGACGCGCACCGCCTCATCACGGGCGAGTTCTGCGGTGGCGCGTACCGCCGGCTCGGAGGTCGCGGCCACTTCCACCGCATGCGCGGCAGCTTCCACCTTGGCCTTCGCCTCGGCCAGCTTGCCCTCAGCCTTTTTCAGGAGGTCGAAGGACATCACCTCGGCCGATTTCATGGCGCCGCGGAAGTCGCGATAGGCCTCAAGGATCGCGCGCTCGCGCTCGATATTCGCCTTGGTATCGCGGGAGACTTCCAGATAGGTATCGCGGATCGTGTTGAAGCGGGACGCGATGCTGCCGCGGCGGACCGACATCCACATGTTCTGCAGTTTTTCGGTGAAGCTGATGCGCCCGTCCTCGACCTGGCGCACCATATCCCGCGCATCGTCGCGGATTGAGTTGAAGCTACCGGTGATGGTCTCATAGCGCTCGCCGATCGCCATCGACTGCACCTGTTCGCGCACCACTTCGTTGAACACGGTCATCTGGTTCAGCACGCGGGCAATCAGCGTCACGCGGTCCGGGTCCAGATCGCCGAGCTGGGCGAGCAGCGCGGTGATGGGACTCGCCTCCGTCGCCGGCGGCGGCAAGGGCAGGCCGAGGTCGCGGAGTGCACCCATGGCCTTGTCGAGATAGCGCATCGGCTGCGCAACCAGCGTATCGGACATCTTACCATTTCCTCTCGAAGCGCGGCGTGTGATCGATCCGATCACCGTGGGAGGTTTTTCACCGATCGTTCAGGACAGCGCAAGTCGAACGCGCAGCCTTGCATTATTTCGTCCCAATATCCCGCAGCCCGCCCGGCACGCTCCAGCTTTCGCGGCCGTTCAGCGCGGCGGGATCGAGCCCTGCAATATGTTTGTAACCGGCGGCAACCGCCGCCAGTTCCTCCGGCGGGATGACCGCGTCCAGAGCCGTGAAGCCGGACGGCGCCCGCGCATGGACCATATCGAGCACCCGATCCGGCCCATCGCCACGATTGGCCTCCACGACCGCCGCCGTCGCCGGACGGCGCGCCGCTTCGTAGGCGGCAAGGCCCGCGTCGAGTGTCGGCTGTTGCACCAGTTGCCTGGCGAGCCAGCGGGCATCGAGGATCGATTGGGAGGCACCGTTCGAGCCGATGGGATGCATCGGGTGCGCGGCATCGCCCAGCAGCGTCACGCGGCCCTGCGTCCAGCGGGGGAGCGGGTCGCGATCCACCATCGGGAATTCGTAGATCGCCGGTGCCCCCTGGATCAGCCCCGGCACGTCGAGCCAGGGGAAGTGCCAATCGCCGAACATCGGCAGAATGTCCGCAGCTTGGCCCCGGCGGTTCCAATCCTCGCGCGCCCATGCCGTGCCCGGGGCGTAGCGCTCCTCGGCGATCCAGTTGGTCAGCACCTGCCCATCCGGCTCACGGGCGATGGGGTAGCAAATGAATTTCCGGTCGCGATTCCCGGCCAGCACCATGCTGGCGCCGCTGAGGTAGGGTGGTGCCAGGGTGGTGCCGCGCCAGAGCAGGCAGCCCTCCCAGCGCGGCGGCCCTTCATCAGGGTAGAAGTGTTGGCGCACCATGGAATGGATGCCGTCGGCTGCGATCAGCACCGCGCCCCGCGCCGTGCCGCCATCGGCGAAGCGGAGGGTGACGCCGTCCGCGTCCTGGCTGAAATCGACCAGGCGTTTGCCGCGATGGATCGCCGCGCCCAGGCGTTCGACCGCTGTCTCCCACAGCAGCACCTGCAGCCGGCCGCGATGGATGCTGTATTGCGGCCAGCGATAGCCCGCCGCGAGACCGCGCGGTTCCGACCAGATCGTCTGGCCGAAGCGGTTGGCGTAGCGGACTTCCTGCGTGGCGATGCCGGTGGCGGCAAGCCTGGGGCCGAGGCCGAGCTCGATCAATTCGCGCACCGCATGCGGCTGGACATTGATCCCGACGCCGAGCGGCTTGACCTCCTCGGCGCTCTCGAAGACCTCACAGTCGATGCCCGCGGCATGCAGGGCGAGGGCCGTGGTCAGCCCGCCGATCCCGCCGCCGACAATAAGAACGCGCATGGCCCCTCCTCTGCGATGACCGTACCGTAAAGCTGGGCTGTGCGGCAGCCCCCGGCTGGCCGCCGCGGCGGCGGCGCGGCACAATGCGGGCGGCAAGTTGAGGAGGAACGCATGGCGAAGATCGGTTTCATCGGGCTCGGCAAGATGGGCCTGCCGATGGCGCGCAATTTGATGAAGGCCGGGCACCAGGTGACCGGCTTCGATGTGGTGCCGGAAGCGGTCGCCGCCTTCGTTGCGGCCGGTGGCACTGCCGCCCCCTCGGCGGCGGCTGCGGCCACGGGCGCCGAGTTCGTGGTCAGCATGCTGCCGGCCGGCCAGCATGTCCGCGCGGCCATGCTCGGGCCGGCGGGCGCGGCGGCGGCCAGCCCGCCCGGGGCGGTACTGATCGACAGCTCGACCATCGACGTCGCGACCGCCCGCGCTCTGGCCGCCGAAGCCGGCCGGCCGGTGGTGGATGCGCCGGTCTCGGGCGGCACCATGGGGGCGGAGAACGGCACCCTGACCTTTATGGTGGGCGGCGATGCCGCGACCTTCGAGAAGGTGAAGCCGATCCTGGCCGGCATGGGCCGCACCATCGTCCATTGCGGCGCCGCCGGCGCCGGGCAGGTGGCCAAGGCCTGCAACAACATGATGCTGGCGATCAACATGATCGGCGTCTCAGAGGCCATGAACATGGCCGACCAGCTCGGCCTGCCGCGCCAGAAGCTGTATGACATTGTCAGCACCGCGACGGGCCGCAGCTTCGCGCTGACCGATTACCCGCCGGTGCCGGACCTGGTCGCCACCTGCCCGGCCAATAACGACTACAAGCCGGGGTTCGCGGCCGCGCTGATGGCCAAGGATCTTGGCCTGGCGCAGGAGGCGGCGGCATCGGTCGGCGTTGCGACGCCGATGGGCAAGGCTGCCGCGGGCTTCTTCAAGCAGTTCGTCGACCAGGGCGAGGGGGCCAAGGATTTCTCCGCCATCATCCAGTTCATGCGCGCCATGGCGCGCTGAACCGGACCCACGACGCCGGGCTTATACCAGCGGTCAAATTCTTTGACCGCTGGGTATCAGCCCTTGGGCAGGCGGCCGGCGTCGCGCCGCTGTTCGAAGGCCTTGGCGTGAATATAGGCGGCGTTGTGCCAGTCATCTTGCACGCCTGCCGCCCGGGCGCGGTCCAGCAGGAAGCCGAGGATGTGGTCCGCCTCGATCCGCCCGCCCGCTTCCAGGTCGCGCAGCATCGAGGTGGCGTAGCCGCCCTTGGTATCGGCGAATAGCGCGCGGAATTCCGTCATGAAGCTCGCCGGCATCGGGTGGCCATTGGCCGCGGCGATCGCCGCGTTACGGGCCAGCACCTCGTGCATGAGGGCGATGCCACCAGGGGCGCGGGCGATCTCCCCGGTATTGGCGCGCATCAGCACGGTGCCGACGGCGCTGGTGCCGAGATGCGTCAGCTTCTCCCACATCCGCTGCATGATGTCGGGCACCGCTTCCGCGGCGACACCCTCAGCCCGCGCGGCGAGGCTGGCCAGCGCTTCGACGCGCGGCGAGAGCCCGCCCGTCACCTCGCCGAAGATCAGCCAGCGCCAATCGTTCAACTGCTTGACCGTACCATCCGGCGTCATCGTCGCCTGGATCTTGGCCAGCCCGCCCAGCACCCGCTCCGCGCCGAATGCCTTTTGCAGGGTGGCGATGTGGCCGAGGCCGTTCAGCACCGGCAGGATGGCGGTGCACTGATCGATGGCCGGACGGATGGCCGCGATCGCCGCCTCCAGGTCATAGGCCTTGCAGGTCAGCAGCACGACATCCCAGCCAGGCCGGATCTCCTCAGCGGTGAGGGTCGTCGCCGGCAGCCGGGCATTGCCGAAGGGGCTTTCGATGACGAGGCCGTCGCGGCGCAGCTGCGCCTGCCGGCCGGGGCGCACCAGGAAGGCGACCTCGGCCCCCGCCTGTTGCAACCGCCCGCCGAAATAGCCGCCGAGCGCGCCGGCGCCGAGGCTGAGGATGCGCATGCCGAAACCTTTCTGAGTTGGGTGGTGATTTAGGGCCGCCACCGCCGATGCATCCAGAGCCACTGGCCAGGATATTCGCGGACCCAGCCTTCGATGACATCGTTCATCGCCTGGGTCGCCAAGGCGACGTCGATCCGCCCGGTCGCATCGCGCGGCAGTGCCAGCGGCGGCGTGGATTCCAGCCGGAAGGCGCCGCCCGGCAGGCGAATGGCGCGGGCGCCCAGCACCGGGCAGTCGAACTGCCGCGCGAGGCGGGCCAGCAGCGGGTTGGCATGCGTCTGCCGGCCGAAGGTGGTGATCAGTGGTCCGCGGGCGAAGAACTGATCGACCAGCATGCCCACATGCAGCCCCTCGGTCAGCGCCTCCATCATCCGGACCGGCGCGGCGACATTGGCGTTGATCAGGCGGCCCATGACCGGGGTGCGCAGCGCGACCACGTCGCGGGCGATATGCGGGTTGTTCGGCGTGCGATAGAGCACCGCCGACGGCAGGCCATGCTTGGCCGCGGAGATCGCCGGCAGCTCCCAATTCGCCAGATGCGCGCCGAAGATCAGCGCCGGCCGGCCATCCTCGCGCAGCTCGATGAAGCGGGCGACGCTGTCGGCTGCGATGCGGATGCGCCCCGCCTCAGGCCGCGCCAGGTCGAAGTCCCAGATCCGCTCCATGTGCACGTATTCGGCCGCGGTCCTGCCGAGATTGTCCCAGGCCTCCTCGACGATCTCGCGGTGCTGGGCTGCCACCCAATCCGGGAAGGCGGCCGCCACATTGGCCATGGCGACGCGGTGCGGGCGCAGGCGAGGCCCGATGGTGCGGCAAAGCGCCGAGGCGGCATCCCCCGCACGGTCCGGGCCCAAGCCGCGCACCAGCTGGAATACCGCCCGGGTCAGCCCAGCGAGCGCGGCATCGCCCGCGCCCTGCATCCAGGGCGGCGTTGCCATGCTAAAGGGTGATGACGATCTTGCCGAAGACTTGGCGGCTTTCCAGCCGGGCCAAGGCCTCGGCGAAGCCGTCGAGCGGGGCGATGGTGTCGATCACCGGCGTCAGCCCGGCCTGCATCTTCGCCAGCCCGTCGGCGATATTGCGCATCGCCGCCCCGAAGCTGCCGAAGATCCGCAACTGGCGCTGGAAGATCATCATCAGGTTGGTCTCGGCCGAGACGCCGGAGGTGCTGCCGCAGGTGACCAGCCGCCCGCCCATCCGCAGGCATAGCAGGCTGCCCTGCCAGGTCGTGGCACCCACATGTTCGAATACCACGTCGACGCCGCGCTTGGCCGTGACCTTGCGGGTCAGGCTTTCGAAGCGGTCGGTGGTGTAGTTCACCACGTGATCGGCCCCCAGCGCCTTGGCCTGGGCGCATTTTTCGTCCGATCCGGCGGTCGCGATCACCGTGCAGCCGACCGCCTTGGCCATCTTCACCGCGACCGTGCCGATCCCCGATCCGGCAGCCTGGATCAGGATGGTCTCGCCCGGTTGCAGCTTGGCGTTGTCGAACAGCATGTGCTCGACCGTGCTGAAGGTGATGGCGGCGCAGGCGGCGTCGGTGACGCTGACGCCGGGCGGCACCGGCACGCACAGCCGGGCCTGCTGGTTCATCCTTTCCTGGGCGAAGCCATCGACATGGAAGCCCTTCACCCCGGCGACATTCTCGCAGAAATTGTCCCGCCCTTCGCGGCAGGCCAGGCAGGTGCCACAGGTTAGCGCGCCATAGGGGATGACCAACTGGCCGAGCGCCAGCGTGCTGACCCCGGCGCCGAGAGCGGCAACCTCGCCGACCGCCTCGGCACCCACGGTCAATGGCAGTTTGCGCTTGGCGAAGGCCATGCCGCGCCAGCCCCAGACATCGATATGGTTCAGCGCCACGGCGCGCATGCGCAGCTGGACCTCGCCCGGCCCCGGGGGCGGCGGGTCGGCGGTCTCCACCAGCCGCGTGTCGCGGTCGCCGAAAAGTTGCAGCGCCCTCATTCGGCGGCTCCCAGCACCAGGCAGACATTCTGCCCGCCAAACCCAAAGCTGTTGGACAGCACGCGGCGCACCTTCGCATCGCGTGCCACGTTCGGCACCACATCCAGCGGAATCGCCGGGTCGGGCGTTTCATGGTTGATGGTCGGCGGCAGGCGCTGGTCGCGGATGGTCAGCAGGCTGAAGGCGGCCTCCACCGCGCCGGCGGCGGACAGCGTATGGCCGATCATCGACTTGTTCGAGGAAATGGGCGGGCAGGCCTCGCCGAAGACGGCGCGCATGCCAAGCGTTTCCATCTTGTCGTTCTCCGGCGTGCCGGTGCCGTGGGCGTTGACGTAGTCGATCTGCTCCGGGGTCAGCCCGGCATCGGCGATCGCCGCGCGCATGGCGCCGATGATGGCCGCGCCATCGGGGTTGGACCGGGTGCGGTGGAAACTATCCGCGCGCTCCCCCGCTCCGAGCACGAGGCCGAGGATCTTGGCCCCGCGCGCCCGGGCGCTGGCCAGGCTCTCCAGCACCAGCGCCGCCGCGCCCTCGCTCATCACGAAGCCCTCGCGGGTCTTCTCGAAGGGGCGGGAGGCGCGGGCCGGGTCCTCATTGCGGGTCGAAAGGGCCGAGAGCAGGGAGAAGCGGATCACCGCCTCGGCCATGACGCTGCCCTCGGCGCCCAGGCTGAGCGCTGCCTCGGTCTCGCCGCGCTGGATCGCCTCGATGCCGAGCTGGATCGCCGAGGCGCCGGTGGCGCAGGCGGTGGTGATGGAGATCGGTGCGCCCCGGGTGCCGAAGCGGTTGGCCAAGCGTTCGCCGATGCCGCCAAACAGCACGCCTTCATAAACCGCGGTATCGTCGCGCGCGGCCTCGGCCAACCCGCGATGGCCGGGTTCCTGGGCCCGCCGGGCGAGGTTGAGCCGCATCGGCCATTCGGTCTCAACCGGCGGCATGCCGAGGAAAAGCGGCCCCGGGAAGTTGCCCTTGCTGCCCAGCGCGGCCTGGGCCAGCGCTTCTTCCAGCGCGATTGCCGCCATCCCCTCAACCCGCGCGGGTGAGCTGAGCGGATGGTCGGCCGGCTCCCCCGGCAGGCTGACGGTGCCGGCGATGGTCGTCTTCAGATGGTCGGTCGGAAAGCGGGCAATGCGGGTAATGCCCGAACGGCCCGCCAGCAGCGCCGCCCAGTTATCGGCCACGCCGAAGCCGAGCGGGGTGACGAGGCCGATGCCGGTGACGGCGACGATCGGGCGGCCGAGATGATCGCGCATCATGCGGGCTCCGCGATGGGCTCAAGCACCGCCAGCGCTTCGCCGCGCCAGATGCCGAAGCCGGTGACGAGGGCCTGCGGCGCCGCGCCTTCGGCGATGGCCAGGGCGGCCAGGGCCAGGTGCAGCGGGAAGCTGGCTTCCATGCTATGTCCCAGCAGCTCCGCCGGGTAGCGCGGTGTGGCGGTGCCAAGGCCGGCGAGGAAGCGCTGTTCCTCGGCCAAGGGGGCCGGCGCGCCGCTGGCGCCCGAGACGACCAGCGCATCCGCGCGCAGGCCCAGCCCCCCGGCCAGCCGCGCCGCGCTGGCGGCGGCGCTGTCGGTGCCGTGCCGGCGCGCGGCGCCGGTGCGGAGGGCGGCAACCTTGGCCAGGCCCTTGGCCCCGCGGGCCCGGGCATGGGCCGCGGTCTCCAGCACCAGGAAGGCGGCACCGGTGCCGGTGATGTAGCCGCCGCCCCCGGCGGCGCGCGCCGCGAAGGGGGCCCAGTCGCCCCGCCATGCGGCGCCGGAGGCGCTGTGCATGACCAGCATGTCCCAGCGCCCGGCGATATAGGCGCCGCCCACCAGGGCGATATTGCCGCGCCCGGCGCCGAGCCGGGCGGCGGCGATCCGCACCGCATCGGCCGCGGCCGCCTCCTCACCCATGAAGGTGCGGGAGGAGCCGATGACGCCGTGGACGATCGAGATATTGCCAGCCAGCAGGTTCGAAAGTTGGGCGAGAAAGAGCGTCGGCCGCAGCCCATTGGCGAGCCGCTCATTCAGGATCACCGCCGCTTCGGCGGGCGGCAGCTTGGCGATCTCGGCGCAGATCTGGTCATCGAGGGCGATGTCGCGCTCGCCGCCCGCGGCGGCGACGATCAGGTGCATCTCCCCAACCAGCGCCCGCGCCTCGGCATGGTCGAGCGCGAGGCCGGCGGTATAGGTCCCAAGGCGCTGCCAGGGCTCCATCTGCCGCTGGTCGCCTTTCTTCGGGATCTGCCGGTCCAGCTCCAGCGTCGGGAGCGGGTGGACGGGAAAGGGGGCGAAGCCGGTGGCATCGACCACCGGCTGGGCGGTGCCGTTCAGCACCCCGGCATGCGCCGCTGGCCCCTCGCCGAGCGAGGAGACCAGGCCGACGCCGGTGATCCAGATATCCTCGGTCATGCAGCGGGGTCCCCGATGAGGCCGATGCGCACCGCCTGGGCCCGCATCTCGGCCTCCAATTCCTTGGCGGGGAAGGGCAGGGTGCGGAAGGTCAGCTCGGCATCGCAGATGCGCTTTCCGGCGGCGCTGATCCGGGCCTTGGTCACGGCGTACCCCGAGCCGTCATGGACCAGTTCGGCGACCACCTCTAGGCGCGTCTCCGGAGTGACGTAGGTACGGCACTTCGTCTCCTTGGCGCCGGCGA
>Ga0114972_10000538_pt1 | contig 28178 bp, 28 predicted proteins | sample M_140807_EF_Meta_FD_87354 | JGI IMG/M metagenome (GOLD analysis project Ga0114972, IMG submission 87354) | Freshwater microbial communities from Lake Montjoie, Canada to study carbon cycling - M_140807_EF_MetaG | ecosystem: Environmental > Aquatic > Freshwater > Lake | place: Lake Montjoie...
CCCTTTCTCTTCTATTCTCCAATTCCACACACATTAACCAATAATTTGCTTTGGTGTTTGGTAATTCTGTCCTGAAATGAATACCCGTAAAATCAAAAAATGATTTATATTCAAAAGCTAACTTCCGTTTATTTTCTAAAAATGAATCCAATTGCTCCATTTGCGCACAAGCTAATGCGGCATTTAAATTAGGCATTCTAAAATTATATCCAATTTCATCATGAATATATTCATAAGGATGTGAAACTTTTGCAGTTGATGTTACGTGCTTTGCTTTAATTCCAAGTTGTGTGTCATTAGTTACAATCGCACCACCGCCCCCACAAGTAATTATTTTATTCCCATTAAAAGAAAACACACCAAACTTACCAAAGCTCCCTGTCGATTTTCCATTATATTCACTACCCAAGGATTCTGCTGCATCCTCTACAATAGGTATATTATATTTAGCACAGATCTTTAAAAGTCTTTCTAAATGAACTGGAAAACCAAATGTATGCATAGGTAAACAGGCAGCAATTTTTTTATTTGTCTTCTTATTAAAACAAACACCATCTCTAAGTTCCCCGTGATTTTCTAAAAATTCTGACACTGCAATTGGTGACAACCCCATTGTATCTAAATCGACATCCAAAAACACAGGGGATGCTCCTAAATAAGATATAGCATTAGCTGTTGCAATAAAGGTCAATGCTTGTGTTATAACCTCGTCTCCACTACTAACTCCAGATAATTTTAAAGCAATTTGAATACCTGCTGTACCATTTACAACCGCAATGGCCTTACTGGTTTGTAATTTGGTAGACATCATTAACTCCAATCTGTCAACATAAGCACCAACTGAAGATACAAAGGTCGAATTAATACAATCTAAAATATACTCCTTTTCATTTCCATTGAATTTTGGTTCATGAAGTGGAATTACTTCACGATTTTCAAAGTTATTTCTAATAAAATTTATACTTTCAGAAAAGCTAGACATTGTATTGATCCGACTTATATTTCACTAAATTTTTACTCTCTGAAAACCAATTAATTGTTTCCTCAAGACCTTCCTCCAAGGAATACTTAGGCTCCCAAGCTGTATAAGATTTTAACTTTTCATTTGATCCAAGTAATCGAAATACCTCAGACCTTTCAGGACGAATCCTCAATGTATCCGTTAAAATTCTAGCATCAGGATTAATTTTATCTATAATTAATTGTGCCAGTGAACCAACAGAAATCTCACTTTGAGTTGCAATATTAACTTCATGTCCTATTAAATCTTCACATTGAGCAATTTTTATAAAGCCATTCACCGTGTCTTTCACAAATAATAAATCCCTTGTTGGAGAAATATCACCAAGTTTTATTTCTTTTGCTCCATTTAATAATTGAGAAATAATGGTTGGAATGACCGCCCTAGCTGATTGTCTGGGACCATAAGTATTAAATGGTCTTACAATAATAACTGGAAGCTCAAATGTTCTGAAAAATGAATCAGCTATTGCATCGGCACCAATTTTTGAAGCTGAATATGGTGACTGAGGTTGTTTTGGATGTAATTCCGTGATAGGAACAAATTGAGAGGTACCATATACTTCTGAGGTAGATGTAATCAATACTCTTTTTACATTATTCTTCCTTGCAGCTTGTAAAATATTCAATGTTCCCTTTACATTTGTATCAATATAAGAGTCTGGTGAGTTATAACTAAATGGAATAGCGATAAGTGCGGCTAAGTGAAACACAATATCCATATTTTTCATTGCTTCGTTTACCCCATTTGGATCTCTAATATCTCCAGAGATAAATGTTATTTTATTTTTAATTTCATTTGAAATAGTGTCTAACCAACCAAGTGAGTTAAATGAATTATAACACACAAATGCACTTACATCATATCCTATTTCAACTAATGCCTCTGTTAAGTGTGAACCAATGAAGCCATCCGCGCCTGTAACTAAAATTCTTTTATTCCTAAATACCATAATTTGAAACAAATTACATTTAATAGAGTAATTCTAATGAGATAAATTTTAGAAACACACAAATTAATTTAAATTATTAAACTCTGGTGAAACATTTGATATTTTTATGCTATATTTTTGAGCTAGATTCCATGTTTTCCCAATATTAAAATCATAGTCAATGGCAACAAAATATAGAGTTTTTAAATATTTAACATTAAACTGTGAACAACGAAACTCATACCAGTGAAAGACGTCTTTGACTAATTTATTATTATACCTATTTTTAGAAAAATACATTCTGAAGTTCGAATTGAATTCTTTTACTCCAATTCCAAATCTCCTTTCGTTTTTAAATGCCTGATAAAAAAAAGCCATTCCATTCATAATTATTATATCTTCTATCAATAGCACTACTCTCAAGAGTATTATCTTTAAATACAATTAGATTGCCCTTTTCAATTTCTGGATTTTCTTTATTCACTTTTATCTAATTTTCATTAAACACAATTACCTTGACCTTTTCCAATTTTAGAAATAACTTTTGCATAGACGTTTTATATTTCGAAAGAAACAACAAAAACCCATTTAAATAATCCCCTTGTTTATTTTTACTTAAAGAATGTAAATGATTATAAATAAAATATCCATGAAAATGAATAGTTTTAAAAAAATTTACATGAATTATCCAAATAAATTTTTTAAGTATATTTGCAGTAAATAAAAATAAGTTTTGACTTCAAAAAGTTGAACTTTTACATTGAATTCAGTGCTTAAATCAAAAACCTTAATTAATAATTAATCATTTGAAAAATTCACTTGGTCTGCTTGCCAACCACTGATCTCCAAATCGTGATTTTGGGTGTAAATAACCATGTAATTTGTTAAATTCCGGATGAGCTTTAAATAATTCCCATACTCTTTGCTGGCGTATTGAGTTTCCTTCACTAGGCACCCACTCACCAAAGACACTTAACCAAGCTTCCTTAATTGCTAACAAAATTTCCTCTTTTGTTAAATCTTTAACAACTATTCCATTTTCTTTATAAGCCTCTGCATCAAAATAAGCATTATTGAGGTATTCCCTCATTGTTAGTAATTTACCAGTAGAAGACCAATACAAATGTTTAGAAATATGAATAGCATTACTCCATGATACAGTATGTATAATTGGCATGAAATTAAGTAAAAGTAATGGTTTTCTGTAAATATCACTTAACATGTCAGGTCCAGTTCCTGTTGAAATACAGAGACAACAATTAGCAAATAACCAAATATCTAATAAGTCACTTTTATTATTGCAAAAAGCATAATCAATAATTTTAGGATGATTTAATGGAAAAGGCTTTTTCATAATTTTTCCCATTCGAATTACCCAAACACCTTGATTAGCTAGCCATTCTGCTGCATCACAATAAGTAGAAATATCGGAATCTCGGTAATTATGGTAGGACCAATCATTATTTTTTAAATATGAATTATTGCTTAAGTATGAATTATCACGAACTAATAGACATACGAATGGGTTTCCTAGCTCCCAACCATAGCTATTTAACCATTTTTCTCCAATTAAATTTTCTTTAGGATAAAAAGGGAACATATGTTGAGATTTTTCTAACAGTCCCTCAATATCCCTACTTCCCGTTAATGAACTGTGAATAATATGTTTTTCAGAGCCTGGAACATATTTATTTATTTTATAAAAATAACGTACAAACTTTGAAACATAAAAATTTCGTTTTACCATTTCACCTAAAAACTGGTTGGATAATCCAACCTTGGGAAGAAAATAAAAATCAACTCCTATTGAATTACTAATAGCCCTTCTTGAGAAAAGAATGCCTGCGTCAGCTGCAAGATGTCCAATTCTCCAATATCTAAAAGTACCAAATCGAATCAAATAAAACGGCCTAACTAATCTTACCAAAAATATTATTGGCAATATAAACGGAGCAGCTAATAAATAATTAAGCCCATTTTTAATTTTTTTAAAAAATAAAAATGAGCCTCCTACTCGAACTTCTTTCAGATGTTTTACGATTGATTTCATATTAAATTATTAGCTTTTTGGCAGGCATCAGGAGTTCCAATATCCATAAATATTTCCTTTCTCTAGTAACTAAATATTCTACCTACGAAATTATCAATAATCTCCCGACTAAAATCATTAGCGTTTTTAAAATCCAATCTTAGCATTTGAAACTCCTGCTGAGATAATATATAAATTGCTCTGCTGGCTAGGTTACCTAGCGGATTATTTACCTTTTCAAGAAAAGCAATTACAATATTTTCTTTAACAAATTCAACAGTTCCACAAGAAATTGGATCTTCTGTTCTAAAGGTCATCATAATTATTAAACAATTAGATGGTATATTTTTATGTGCATTTTGAAATCCCTTAAAATCTGCCTAACAATAATTATCTGCATGAATGAGTAAACAATCATCTTGACCAATAAATTCAAGATTAGCTAAAAGTGTTCCAGCCGTTCCTAATAATTCAACTTCATTTTTAAAGGTGCAGTAATCTTTAAAGGACCATTATTAATAAAAATTTTAACCTGGACAGCAATCTAATGCATATTTATGATAAAATCATTTAATCCCGCATCCACTAATCTCTCCAACCATACTTCTAATAAAGGTTTACCTTTAATAGGTACAAGACATTTGGGAATAGTCTCCGTTAATGGCCTTAATCTGGTTCCAAAACCAGCTGCTAATAAAATAGTCTTCATTTTATATTTTCAGTTGTTCTCTTAGTTCCTTCACTTTTATGGGAATATTACCCACCCTGCCAACCTGTATCGCAGCAGCTAAAGAACCAAGAAAAGCAGACTCCCAAATGTTTGCTCCTGAGACGGTAGCCATTGCGCTTGTAATTAATAGAGAATCCCCTGCCCCAGAAACATCCTTAGGAAAAGGATTAAGAGCCTCAATTTTATCTGTTTGCCATTCCGTTTGATTACTTATTGAAGAATGAACTAACAAACCGTTTTCTCCTAATTTTAAAAAAATACTTTTGGGGTCAGAAATAATTTTTAATTTTTCAACCATAATTATTAAACCATCTTCTTTGTTTTTTGTGCTAATTCTGGCTTCCGTTTCAGTAGGTGTTAACAGGTTCATATTTTTGAAACGTGCAATATCTCCAATTTGCGAAGATGATTGACTATCTGCCGCTAAAAACACATTATGAGAGCGTGCTAATAAAATTATTTTATCAACTAATGATTGTGGTAAACACCCATAATTAAAATCTGAAAAAATTAGAACGTTTATATTGTTTATAATTTTTGATAAATAGGCAAAAATACTATCTTGTAATTCAAGACTAATTGCATTTTGATGTAAATGACTTACTCTCAACATTGTTTTATTTGAACAACGATATCTTTGTTTTAATGTAGTTGGTCTATTACTATCTATTTCAAAATGAAAATTAACCCCGTACTCCATTAACTTCTCTTTAGCATACTCAGAGGTACTATCATTGCCAACTACTGAAATAAAATTAACATTTGCTCCTAAACCTGCTGCATGTGCTGCGACAATACCAGCACCACCAACAAATTTTCTTGAATCAATCGGAGAGACAACTATGGTTGGATCTTCTTGAGACATACCTAAGGCTTGACAGGATATATAATCATCTACAATTAAATCTCCAATAACACAAATAGATAAGTTTGTAAATTTATTTAATATCTCATGAAGCTTTAATATTTGAATATGATGTCTTTCAAGAAAATCATTAGGCAATTTTATACCAATAATATTTTGAGTTAATTCAAACTCCTTTTTAATAAGCTCCAATGAAGAAAAAATAGTTTCTCCTGAACTGAAAACTAATTTTCCACCATACACATCTAAAATAGCCTTTTCGGGATTGAAACGCAGTTCATGCTCCTTCCCTTTTACAATTATATCAGGTTTCAATTTCTTAACAAAATTAATAATTGGTTCATCAACTAAAATGACTTCATCAACCAGATTATTAAGTTTTACAGCTTCTAATCTATATTTTTCATTGATATGCGCAGCATCACCTGCAATTTGATCACTCTCAACACCAACAATCAGGAAATCACCAAGCTCTTTTGCAAACTGAAGAAGTCTAATATGACCAGTGTGTAATATATTAAAATGACCTGAAACAAAAACATATATTTTTTTCATACTTTACTTAATAAGTAATAATCCAAAGCTAATTCAGGTAATGGAAGATTTTTAAACTCGAATAAATTAGATTCTAATAAAGAAAACTTAGGGCAATACTTTATATTTGTTTCACATAAATCTTTAGGTATAATTAAATTTTTATTTAGCTTTAGTTTATCTGCAATATAAAATGCCGCATCAAGATATAGCAAATCATTCTTAGGTGAGACATGATTTAATCCAGAAATTTTTGATTTAATAATTTCTTCAATGCAATTTAATAAATATTCTATAGAAATTGGAGCAAAATATATATCTTTAAATGGATAAATTGCATTTCCAGATAACAATAAATCAACCCAATTATCAAACAGCTCAAAGTTTTTAAATATTATTTTAGTTGAACGTATTATAGAAACACTTTTTCCATAATGTAAAAGTTTTTTTTCTAACAAATCTTTTGTTTTTCCATAAACTGTAATTGGATGAGTAGTACTTTCGACATATTCAATTTTATTTAATCCACTAAATACAAGACTTGAGGAAAAAAATATTGTAAAACACCCATTATCAATAAATTTCTCTGCGAGTAAAAAAGTATTATAATAATTAATGCTATAAGCACGAGTTGGAAATTCATCACATTTACTAACAGATGTCAAGGCAGCACAGAAAATTACAAAATCATAATTAGTTTGAATCTCTTTAAAACTTTCAATTATCTCTAAATCTAAATATTTAAAAGAAGAATCTAACGCCAAATAATTTCTAGTAGTTCTAGTTACATCATAATCTAATAAACTTAAAAAAAAGAACAATTCACGTCCAATATTGCTATCTCCACCTACTATTAGTATTTTTTTGCGATTGCTAAGACTTAATGAAACTGACATATTGTTGACCCCTTCCGAAAGCACTTTTAAATAAATTCATACTGTTAATTTCTAATATAGTAGGAATTTTATCATCTTTAAATAAATTCATAAATTCTAATAATGCTAATGCTGAAACATATAAATTATTTTTATTTAATAATCTATAAATATCATTAAGAATAATTAAATCCTCTTTAATTGATTTATTATTAAAATAGTCTTTATTAGCTAAATTATTATATTTATTTTCAACTATTTCAGAAAATTTTTTTGTTAATTTAATTAACATTTTATTATCTTCCATTGAAGAAGTTCCCAATTCATTTTTATTAATTAAATTATGAACTTTTGAAATATAATCTTCCAAAATTGAGAGATTATAACATTTAGCATCCTGAACATCCTTATACCAATTATAATTTGAAATAAAATTGGGAGAACTTCCATAAAAAACAAAATCATCAACCATATTTTCAACTGCCATAGGAAATGAAAATTCGTTTACATTTCCTGCGGCAAATGCTGCAGGATTAATTAAATTATCAATTACCCATTCATTTATGGGTCTAGACATCCCATTTAAAGTAGAAAGATGACTACTAAATGCCTTTGATAACGCATCCACTTTTTGTTCAATTGATTCAAAATTATTAAATTTAATCAAAAGGACAGATAGATACTTTCTAAGAGTTTCAAAAAAAATAGAAACGCTATCAACAGTTGTAAGTACTAAAATACCGCCTATTTTGACCTTTAATTTCAAATGCTGCAAAAAAAGTAAATTGTCATTTAAGCCAGGTAATAACCCCTCGCACAAAACTATGTCATATATTTTGATTTTTTTAAACTCCTCAAGAGTTAAGTTATAAAATCCAATATTTTCAATGATAACACCCCTTTTTTTAAATAAATGAAGCATCTCAGAATAGCCTTTAGAATTAGGCTCAACTAAATCAAAACTCTTTAACTCAAAACTTGCAGTAACGATAGAATTATACCCAGAACCAGGTGCCACTTCTAACACATCTTTAGAATTAAACAACAATCTTGGCAAGCCAATTTCTTTATATAAGTCAGTTCTTCTTTTAAAATGCAATTCAATATCAGTGATATTTTGACTTACAGGACTTATTTTATTTAATTCGTAGAATTCTAAAAAATTACTCATTTTATTAAAGTTTATTTGTAAGACACTTTGTGTATTTGTCCAAGTTAATGTTTTAACTTTGAATTCCGGTTTATCCTTAATCCACTCGTTAACTGCTTGAGTTTCTCCTGACCATTCAGGAATTCCATTATTATTAAACAAAAAAATATTATAAAAAGTTTTTACTAAAATATTTGAAAATGATTAATATTCACTTATTTCAAAGATATATTCAATAGATTTACACTGTTGCACTTTTGACTGACTTTTAAATTTTATTTTAATTCACTCAAAATCAAAAGGTTATTTTAAAAAATGCAGTTTTTTTATGATTTTATTTATCTGGTAATCAATTTTTATCAACTCAGAAATTTTAGTTATTAATTGTATTATCTTTCTTACAATAATTTTAAAAAAGGTAAAACCACTTTTAAACCTAACCATAATAAATCTTATTAGTATCTCAAAATTTAATAGCTTTATAACTCAAAAGAAATAAAAAATTAATAGTATTAAATAACATTTACTTCCCAGCCATTATCTAAAAAGTACTCACATAATTTTGATTCAATAAGTACCATTAAACCCGTTGCAATTAATTTTTTTCATAAAAAACAAATAATAAAACTGATTTATAAAAACGTCCTAAATCAATTTAAAACAATTTCAAGAAACTTAAAAAAGGTTCATTAAGCATTTACATGTATAGCATTTCTCCCTATGACTATATTAGTCGAAGTTTAAGACAAAAACTTTATAATTTTACGCCACTACAAATAACAAGTAAATACTGAGCCATAGGTGAAAAGCCAGTATGAACAACCTCATCGTTCATTGAAAATAAGAATACATTATGAAAATAAATTTCCATTAATTTTTTAAAATCTAAACCAGATTTACAATTGACATGACCTGCTTTACTTTGAGGAGAAGCATATTTTTGACTCTCAAGAGAAGGCATTCCAGCTATAAAAACACCATTAGGATTCAACGATTGACAAATGTTTTTTATAAATATATCCTCATCTGAAGGATTTATATGCTCCAAAACATCTAAACAGTAAGCTGCATCAAAGTTTCTTTGAATTGGAGATTGTAGCATATCATGTATGAAAAATTCAAACGGCCAATTTTTATTATATCGATTTTCGATATCCTCAATAAATACAGGATCAAAATCAACAGCTGTTACCAATTCAACATGTTGCTGAACAATTCTTGTTCCAAAAGCATCCGCACAGCCTATCTCAAGTACGTTCTTCATTCCTGAAAACATTTTTGCAACAAATTTATATCTTGCCAATGTGAATAAAGTTCTCTTAGGATCTTGATTCCAGGACTCATTCGCCATTAGTCCAAAAGATGTTATGCCATGCTTTTCAATAACTTCATTTATAATCTCGTATTGAGGTTCTTTTGTTTCTAGTTTGTTAGTCATTGTTTTTAGTTTGTGGTTGACGAATAATATTTAAGTTAATTATACTTTAAAATTATCTATTATTTTTTTTAATATCATGCAGAAGTGGAATTAAAACCTTCTAATCTTAAAGATAGTTTTAAATAGAATATAATGGCTTGAATATGTAAATATTTACAGTTCTATGTATAACTTCATTCACAAAAATCAACTTTTTAAAATATTATATAAAAATAAAATTGAACAAAACTTGTTCCAAAATCTGGAAATACATCAATCTACAAAATATTATTACATTTTTACGACTTAAACTAGTAATTAAATGCATTTTGACAATTTTTTAAAAGCTAATAAATAATGCAGAATATAATTAAGAAAAAATTAATTGCTCCAAATCTCTCTATAGCTTTAAATATCATGTCTAAAAAGACTTCAAATATCTAAATCTGTAAATCTCTTGTTTAGTTTTTCTGAACATATTGTCCATCTCTAACAAATCTTAAAGCCTTCCACCTTTTGTTTTGACCATCAAGCAAAATAAACTTCATCAAGGTTGAAAATGTATTTAATAACATTATATATTTTCTTCTTATGAAAAAATGAGATTGTTTAAAAAATCATGGAAGTCACTTATGGTTTAATTAGAAAAGCCGCTGGGGCATTTGTCCAAGTTAAAGTTTTAAGCCTCAATTCCGGCTTATCTTTTATCCACTCATCTACAGCTTGAGTTTCACCAGGCCATTCTGGAATGCCGTATTCATCAAACAATAAAACACCACCTCTCTGAACTCTTGACCAAAGAACATCAAGAGCTGCTTTAGTTGGTGCATATAAGTCACAATCAAAATGAATAAGAGAAAAACGTAAACCTGGATTTTCTTCACAGAAAGTACCAATAGTGTCTTCTATATTACCAATCTGTAACTTGATTCGGGGTTTCCATGCAACAAACCTATCATTGTCGAAAATAGAAATAGCATCAATAAGTTCTTCATAGTACTTTTCTGGAGAAAATCCACCTACTAATTTATCTACATCCATTTCGTTTTTTCCATCTTCTTTGGTTAATTCGGTAAAGCCCTTCCAATTATCAAAACCATAAACAGTTTTCGTGCGATCTCCAATGCAATAAGCTTCTAAAAGATTAGCCCAAGTCAATAATCCTAAACCACGGAATACACCAAGTTCTATTATATCACCTGGTATCTCTAATGTCATTTTAAAAAGTTCTACATGAGCTAGAAATCTTTTTAAACTCTGTCTTCTTGCTAATACAGGAAAGAGCTTGACCGAATCTAAAGGATCTATCTTATGCTTTTCAATATGCAAGCTTAATGCTTTTTCAATTTCTGAATCGATTCCAGTCTTTTTAAAACCATCAAAATTTTTCATATACTTTAATTTTTGTTAATGTTGCCGAACAATTTCACCCGTAGAATAATCCAAATAAGATTTAGTAGAAGTATCTAAATCCCCAAAAAATCGAAAATCACAACTTATTCTTATATTTTCGCTAGTATTGGGAAAAGAACTATGCAATACGTAGGGATTTAGTAAAAGAATGTCACCCTGATTAATTTTTTTATGCTCTCCAGTGTAAAAAGTTGTGTCAATCCCGTTTAACCAAAATTCACCTTTTTCAACTTCCAATTCACCTAAATTTCCTGTGTTATTATATACATAAACACCTCCACACTTGTCGGTGATATCAACAAAAGGAACCCAACATACTATAAAATTAGACATATGCTTATTATATGATATATCTTGATGTGGGGGAACAGCAGCTTTTTCATTACTAGGCATAATCCATCTCGCGGCGGGGGGCATATGAAGATAAAGTTTATTAGAATCTAACAATTTTTGTAAAATTAAAAGTAGCTTCTCCGAATGGTTAAAAATCTTGTATAATTTTTCATCTAGTCTAGTTTGCAAATCAAAATGCCCACTTAACAAGTGTTTAGTTGTTTCGTCCATCTCATTAAAATCTCTTTTTATTATTGATGAGATAGTTAAAAAGTCTGGTTTCTCTGCTTTGTTAAGAACTTTCAAATAATCTTTAATTTTCAAATTAAGGAAAACATTAGTTTCCTTAATAACTTCTATAGGTATAGCATCTTTGAGAATCAAATACCCATTCTTTTTAAAACTTTCTGTTAATTTAGAATAATTCATATATATAACGTTAAGATGTATAAATAAACTTAAAAAAAGCCAACCTCGAGGCTATATCTAAAAATAAATTTTAAAAAAGCTTGAATATCTAATTTTATCTTAAAAACATAAGAAATTTATTTGTGGGTCCAATTAAAAAATTTAATTTATAAATAAATTATTCCTTTTACAGGTAAATTTGAAAGATTATTTCTAGAACTAAAGGTTAAATTGTTTTCTAAAATTTCAACAACGCTCCAAAAAAATAATTAATTCACAACATTCTTAAGATATTGTGAAAAATGTTCTATTAGTATCTTGCTTCCATGAATCATATTCAAATAATATTGTGCAATAATCTCCAATTAATTCAATTATATTTTGATATTTAGTTTTTTTTGTTCTAAATTGTTAGTAATTAATTAAATTTCTTAACGGAAGAATTAGGTTTACATAACTTTTATTTTTAAGCCTATCTAATATTTTTACTGCAATATCATAACGAAGTGGCATTAATACATTTGTATCTGAAGGACAATTTTCAATGCCATATACTGGTTTTCCCATGTAATTTCCTCCGATTCGATTTATATCTTCATCAACGAAAAAATCAACTCTTTCCAAAAATTCACTTGCAAGCCAGGTGGCTGAAATACTTGTACCAAATACTCCAAAATTGCCCGATATTAATTTCGCCTGTTTAAATATTTCATCTAGATTTAGAAAGTATCCATTAACCAAATCCATTCCTAAACTTAAATCAATATCTTTTAAGATTATTTCTTCTTTCACACTTGCAATTAATGTAATTTCTTTTGGTATAAAATCTTCACTTATCTTATTTATAACAAAACCAGCTTTATTTAATAAAATTTCTAATGTTTCTACAGTAAAATGACTGCAGTGGTCAGCTATTAATATGTCAAAAGGAGCCATTTTTAAATTTGGTATTTCAATAAAAATAGACCCTGTTTTCTTTAGTATGCTTTTTATTTTTTTCAAAAAGGTAAGTGGATCAATTATATGTTCTAATGCATGTATTAGAACCACCAAGTCGTATTCTTCCTTAATTTCGCTTATTTCACAAACTTTTAATTCAGTATTTGGTATTGAATTAATTATCTTTTCATTTCTATTATCTAATTCTAATCCATTTAATAACCATTCACTATTTTTATTATTAAATTGTTTTAAAAAAGATCCATTTCCACAACCTATGTCAATTAATTTTCCACTTTGGGGTAAATTAATTTCATTATTTAGCCACATTACTATTTTTTCAGACCTTGGTATTGAATAACCAATAGTTGAATCAAAAATCAACTGTTCATTTCCGGAACCTTGAGCATATACTTGATATTCATCATATATTTTTTTAGTATCCTCAACCCAATCCGAATTTATTAACTTTTGAACTACCCCACAATTTGAACAGATTACCATTTTAAGTTTACTGTTCCAAGGTCTGCAGTCAGAAGTAACTTGACTGAAATTTTGAGGAGCCTTGATTTGCTTAATATCATCAGAATTACAAACGTGGCAAGATATATTTGTTGACATCAATTAAAATTTTATACTAACCCTTCCACTTACAAAGCCATTCCTAATATCTGAAATTGCAGTGTTAATCTCATTAAGATTATATGTTTTAGAAATTAATTTTTTAAAATTAATTCTATTCTCTAAGTATAAGATATTAATCCTAGGTATATCAACTTCTGGTATTGCTTCTCCTCCATGTGATCCAATAATACTTTTACCAAAATGCATGGGCAAGGAGAATATGTTTATATTATTTCCTTTTTTAGGAACCCCAACCAAAACAACTTTACCTTGAGGTTTAACAATATTATACCCAAATTCTATAACTTTCGGATTACCTGTATTATCAATAAATGCATCTATTTTTGAAATAGCGTTTATTTTTGTCAGTATTTCATCGAATGATAATTCCAATGAATTTATGGTATGCGTAGCCCCCATTTCTTTGGCAAGAGCTAATCTATTGTCAAAAACATCAATAGCAATGATTGGGAAAGCTGATACTAATGATGCAGCCTGAACCACATTTAACCCTATTCCTCCTGCACCAAAAACAACTATGGATTCTCCGATTTTTAATTTTGCATTATTCTCAATAACCCCAAAACCAGTAGTAACAGCACAACCATATAGCGCAGCGATATCCAATTCACTATCATCAGGAATGGTAGTTATTCGATTTTCTGAAACAACAGCATATTCATTAAAGGTGGTTACCCAACCAGCATTAACTTTTATTCCATTCCAGTTGTATATAGGTGGGTCACTTTGAATTCCTTCACCCTTTCTCCAATGCAAAACAACCTTATCCCCAATTGAAACAGTTTTTACTCCCGGACCAATTGAAACTACCGTCCCAGATCCCTCGTGACCAAGTAAATGAGGCAAAAATTTATCCTCTCCTTTAGCTCCATCAATCTCGCCAAGCTGAGACCCACAAATTCCACTAAAATGTACTTTTACTAATACCTGACCAATTTTCAATTCTTGGGGTATCTCTATTTCAGCAATTACAAGAGGCATTCTCAACTCAGTTAGAATGGCTGCTTTTGCTGTCTTGGGGTATTCTATTTTTTCCATTTTATTCAAAATAAATAAATGAGTGATCCCCGGAATAACCCGTTTTAGTAAACCACCATTCCCATTCCTTAGGCGTATTAAATGCCTCGCAAGTTACCTGCCAATATAGAAGATTCGCTTTCTCCATTTCGTTTCTATATGATTCCACACATATATATTTATGTTGTTTTCCAACCCGTTCCATTTCTTTCAAAGCATCAAATAAATCATAGCATTCCAAATTATGAAATGTATTCAACGAAAATACAAAATCAAAGTAATTATCCTCAAACGGCAGAGCATTAGCATTACCAACAATCAATTTATCCTTTATTTCTTCTTTACTATTTTCGATTGCGTAAGTAGAAACGTCTATACCATAAATTTCAATACCTGGCAAAATTTTTGTGAAATCATAAAGTAAAAAACCCTTCCCACAACCAATATCTAAAATTTTATCGCCAGCTTTCAATCCATAATGATCAACCATCACTCTTGCCACTTTTTCCCATCTACCCTCCATGTATTTATAACCGCCATAATTGATTCTTCTATCTCCATCCCAATAATCAAAATCCCACTTTTTTGCTAATTCGGCAGCCTTACTTTTAGGGAAATCAGCATCATTAACTCTTGCTAAATAATCTCGCTTAGTACTGTTATGTACAACTGATAAAAAATCAATGTATGACATTATATGAATTTTCAATATTATTTAATATTGTTTTGGCCTTTTGAATTTGATCTGCTTTTAATACTTCCACATCAATATTTGGATTTGAAAACAATCTCCTTTCCAAATTAACTGGTATAAATACATTCATTGCAATACATGTCCATTTAATTTTATAAAGAGGAAGTAACAACTTAGCTCTGGTAATTACCTCTGCTTTATTATTAAGATTTTCAAAGGCTTTTTCTACAAAAAGACTAAAATAATTTTCAGGAACTGGAACTTGAAGTTGACTAAAGAAATCACCTGTAACTTTAGCTGGATCATCCCAACCAGCATATTCAAAATCAATAAAAATCGAATCGTTGTTTCCCTTCATGATACAGTTATGAAAACCAAAATCAGAAGGAGAAATAACCTGAATTTCTCTCTCAATTTCAAGGTTAATATCTAATCCATTCAAATTAGCATGGAAAAAAATCTGTTTTTTTATTTCTTCAAATTGCTTCCTAATTAAAACTACTATTGCATGGAAGGCACTTGCCGTATTTAAATTATCATCAACTTTTTCTAAATTAATAATCCTTTGATTTACTAGATTTATATGATCCCTAACTGAAAAACAAGCCTCGGAAGCATCCAAAAGTTTTTTTCCACTTGTCAATTTCAACTCCGGTCTATTTAAAGCTGAAAAGAAAGAGGCCGCGTCTAAAATTAAATCATCATTTATATTTTCGACCGTTAATTTATCGCCAACTACGTTTTCAAATATAATAAATTTATTTTCCATATCTATTGCGTACATCTCAGGGACTTTACCTGGAGCACACAAATGAGCATATTCAATAAATGAAATTTCAGCTTGGAAACGATTTCTTTTATCCTCGTAGCTCTCGAAAAATTGTTTTACAAAAAAAACGGAACTTCCTGAGTTTACTATGAAGACTTTATTATTTCCAGTTCTATCCACTGGAGTTACAATCACATGCGTAAAACCTGGATTAACCGTTTTTAATAAAGCAAGAATTTTTTCTTCCAATGATTCTAATTAAGATCAAAATCATTCATCATCTGAAGCCAGGATTGGCGAATTGACACATCCTTAAAAGATTCTTGCGAATAATTATTCTCGGGATCAAATAAAATTTTTTGGCAGCGTACCGGAAAATAATTATTTTCCAGAATTTCAGGTAAATCATCAATGAATATATCGCAATTCATTTCATCTATTTTTTTTACTTTCTGATTTTTAGTGGATTCAAAAAAGCAGTTGTCCAACGTAAAATGATTTAATGTCTGTTTAATCAAATTATTTAAAATCCAGGTTTTAGCTGCTTCGTGTAAGTCATATTTTTCGCCAATGAATGGATATTTAGTTTTATGGCTAATAATTAATATTTGATGTCCATTACCAATTACTTTATCAAAAAAGTCCTTAATATGTGGGAATGATTCGGCTTCCTGCATTCTATACCCATAAACATAACCTTGCATTTCAGTCCAAACTTCTTCCTTATTTATAGACTTTAAATAATCCCTGATTTTTATCTTATTTACACTGAAGTCTTGATTAATCAAATTTAGCTCTACGGCCACCTTATGAAATAATGAATCATAACTTACAATGGTATTATCAAAATCCAACCCAAAAATCATATAGAGGAATATTTATCTAAAATAGTTTTAGCCATTTTTTTTGCCACCAATCCATATTTATCCCTTGCATATTCCTGTGATCCAACTTCATGCATAAATTCATCCGGAGTTCCCAAAATAAGATGATTGACAACAATATTATTATTTGAGCGCCACTCTGCTACAGCACCACCAAGGCCTCCAATTTTTCCGTGTTCTTCCAGGGTAACTAACATTTTAAAATCTGAAGATGCTCTTAATAAATAATCCTCATCTAATGGTTTTATGGTATGCATACTTACCACCTCCACAGACAAACCTTTTTCATTTAAAATAGCTGCCGCTTCTAATGCTTCTGAAATAATGGTTCCTGAACAAATCAATGAAATATTCTTGCCTTCCTTTATAATTATACTTTTGCCAATTTCCAGATTGGTCAGATTATTATGAATATACGGTTCTCCTTTTTTTCCAATACGAATGTAAACGGGTTTATTTAAATTTAATGCGGCTCTTAGTGCTAGTCTCAACTCATTTGAATCACATGGAGCCATTACATTCATTTCAGGTAATGTTCTTAAAATCGCCAAATCTTCTAATGAATGATGCGTTGGTCCAAGATCAGCATAAGACAATCCCGCGCCTGTTCCGACAATTATAACGGGAGAATTATGGTAACAAACATCCACTCTTATCTGTTCGAAGCATCTGGTTGTAGTGAATGGAGTTATTGTATAGACAACAGCTCTTAAGCCAGATAAAGAAAGTCCAGCTGCTACACTCATCATATTCCCTTCTGCAATACCACAATTATAAAACCTTTTGGGTGCTGCTTCCTTATACTTATCAAAAAGTTTATTCCCTATATCTCCTGATAACAATACCAATCTTTCATCTTCGATGGCTATTTTTGTAATCTCATCGGCAAAAGCATTTCTCATATTTTTAAATTATTCCAAGTTCTATTTTAGATTTTGATACCTCCTCTTTATTTGGTATTCTGTAATGCCAATTATTATCATCTTCCATAAAAGATACACCCTTACCCTTGGTAGTATTCGCAATAATTGCTGTTGGTTTTCCATTTTTTGATGGAAATTGTGAGAAAGCATTCAATAACTCCTCCATATTATGTCCATCAACTTCCATGGTATTCCACCCAAAAGCATTCCATTTATCTACAATCGGATCAAAGGCCATTATATCCCTTGTTCTGTCTGTTGCTTGCCATTTATTATAATCAACGATGACACATAAATTATCTACTCTATTTCCTCCTGCTAACATAGCAGCTTCCCAAATTGAACCTTCATTGCACTCACCGTCACCTAATAAAGCATATACATTATAATTTACACCTAATATTTTCGATGCCATGGCCATACCGAGACCCATTGGCATTCCATGGCCCAATGACCCCGTCGCTGCTTCAATGCCAGGTAGATATTCTGGTGTTGGAGGATGTTCAGCGAACACACCCCCATCTTCTCCGAATGATTCAAGGTCGGATAATGGATAAAATCCCTTCATTGCAAGCACTTGAAACAAAGCAGGAGCAGCATGACCTTTACTTAATATAAAACGATCACGATCAATCATTGCAGCATTTTCTGGATTGACTTTCAATACAGAAAAATATAGTGCAGCAAGAATATCCACACAAGATAAGCAAGATCCAAGATGTGGGATATTAGCTTTATTTGAAGTTTCAATAATTCTAGCCCGAATTATTGCAGCCCGTTTCTCTAAATCTGCTATCGATTCCATTTCAATCAATTTAATTAACCTACCAGATTTAAATGTTTCATCCATTTAACTGTGTAACATTCATCTGATTCAATAAGATTACCTTTTTTATATTCCTCAATTATTTCATTAATAGCATTTTCTACCCCATACATTTGTTCAAAACCCGTATTCAAGAGTTTTTCAGAATTTTGACGATATGATCTTGGATCATTCGATTCAGAAATAATAATTTCTGCCCCCAATTTATTTTTCACCATTTCTGCTATGTCCAGGATAGAGATATTCTCAAAACCTGCATTATAGCAACCAGATTCAATGACGCTATTATTTACAAAGTGTTGATAAACCCTGACCATATCTTTAATATGTATGTTTGGTCTTGTTTGATTTCCCCCAAAAACAGTAATTATATTGTTTTTTAAAGCTTGAAAAGTCAACATATTTACACTGACGTCGAGTCTCATTCGAGGAGATATACCACAAACTGTCGCTGGCCTAATACAATGTACCTGCATTTTGTCTCTATAACTGAGAAGTACCCGTTCAGCTACCATTTTAGTTTTATTATAAACCGAAATTGGCACTAAAGTTAAGTCTTCCGTGACATGAGGTTCGTCTTTTACACCATAAACACTTCCTGAACTGGCATAAACAAAATGTTTGACGCCATTTCTGACTGCTTTGTCAGCCAATTGTTGTGCAGCCAACACATTAACTTCCCACGATAAAGTTGGATTTAATTCCACCGCTGGATCATTTGCAATATTTGCCAAATGAAGTACAGTATCTATCTGGTTTAAATCTATATCATCAATATTTCTGATGTCTTCCTTTAAAACGGTTAAATTAGGATGCGCTTTTAAATGATTACCGAACCATTGTGTATCTATAACTTTTAGCTTATGACCATCTGCCAAAAGTTTTTCTGTTAACACCGTTCCGATATAACCACAACCTCCTGTCATTAAAATATTCATATAAATCCTATTTATTGTTTATGTACGTAGTCGGCAGGCAACTTTTTCAGTAAGTCCAAATTATTATCCACCCAACTTAAAGTATCCATCAAACCTTCTTCTAAATTTATTTCATTTTGCCATGTAAAATCATTTCTTAATTTATTACTGTCAAGAAGATATGCCTGATCTTTGCCTAACCGATCGTCAGAAACATTCACTAAATCAGAAAAAGAAGTCTTGGTTAAATCACAAATTTTTTCAACTAAGCCTCTTATCGAAACCGTATCATTTGTAGATATATGGTAACTTTCTCCAGGATTACCCTCTGTGGCAATTTTTAAAGTTGCCATAGAAACATCATCCATGTGAATAAATGATCTTATAGAAGAGCCTCCACCGTGAAGATTCATCTTTTTTCCCAGTCTTGCATATAACATGGTTCTTGGTATAATCCTGTACAGCTGTTGACCTGGTCCATAAACATTAGCCGCTCGAGTAAATACAACTGGAAATTGATATGCCTTAAAAAAACTCATCAGATGTAAATCACACGCAGCCCTTGAAACAGCATAAGGTGTACTTGGGGCAAAAACAAAATTTTCCTTTATCCATCCGTCAGTACTTCCATAAACCTCAGGGGTTGTTACGTGCACATATTTTTTAATGAATTTTAATTTCCTTAACTGATCATGCAATTTCACTTGTGCCACTACATTTGTCTGATACCAATCTTGTGGGGTTTCCCAACTTTGCGCGACCATTCCCTGAGCAGCAAAATTCACTATGTATTCTGGTTGAAAATGCATCAAAATATCGGTAAGTTCCTCTAACTGATGGTTGATATCAATCTGATGGAACCTAAAATTTCCTGCTAAGTTCTCCCATTTATAGGGCAAATAAACATCGTTAATTTCTTCAGATCTACTAATACCAATTACTTTATAATCATTTTGAAGTAAATACTTAACAAATTGAGAACCAGAGAATGAATTACTTCCTATAATTAAAAAATGATTTTTCATATCTTAATATGGTTAAGATTAAACAGGATGTGTTTTATTGATTAATTGTTTAATATCTAAAAGGATGGGATTTTCCAAAAAATCTTTACCCCAAGAATCATCCATTGGCATAGTAAAAGGGGGAATTGAATCAAATTGAGCTTTTACTAAAACTTCAGGAGTCCCAATATCACGATGAATCATATTATTATGCCAGGTAGCGATTCTCCCCATGAAAAAAGGAATAACTTCTGTACTAAAATCACTAATCCATGGTCTATCGCAAATCCAATCAACTACTTCAGGTTCTATTAAATACACAGCTGCATTTGCAAGGTTTCCTGGTGGTTCCAACACCTTTTCGTGCATCCTTATGACAACGCCCTGATCATCCAATTCAAGAATTCCGCAAGTGGAAGGATTTTCACAATGAAAGGTCATCATTGTAATGGGACAATTTTCAGGTCTTTTAAAATTATGAAAGGTTACAAAGTCTTTCCAGTCACATACAGACCAGTTATCGGCGTGGACAAGTAATAAAGTATTTTGTCCTATAAAATCCATATTAGCTCTAATAGTACCTGCAGTCCCTAATAATTGTGCTTCAAAAACTGAATGTACTTGATTCTGATATATTGGACGACTTAAGAAGTTCTCGACAATTTGGTGATGATAATGCAGATTAACTAAAGTTTTCTCAATGCCCATCATTTTTACATATTCCAACCAGTAGGCCAAAAGTGGACGCTTCCCAATGGGCATAAGGCACTTCGGCCAATTATCGGTATATGGACGCAAACGCGTACCCAGTCCTGCAGCCAATAAAATAGCTCTTATATTTGTCACTTTCTTCCAGCCTGACCTGAGGCTATCAAATAGTCTAAAACAGCCAACAGCCAAATATGGTGTGTCATTTCAACAATATTATAGGATTTGCTGTCAACCCAAAGATTTATATCGCCTAATTGTCGAAGTGGATTTTCTTGTTCAAACCCAGAAAGAGTAACTAAGGTAAGCCCCATATTTTTAGATTGAATGGCTGCATTCAATATATTAGGTGATTTACCGCTGCTGCTTATCAATATAACTAAATCATTTGAATCTGCATAAAATTCAATTGCTTTGGACATCCAATTTTCATGGCCATAATCATTGGCCAGGCAGGTTATTAAATCAGCTTCATTGAAGTTTATGGCTCTTATGCCACCTGCTTTTATAAAATCTACAGCAACATGACTTGCCATTGCAGCACTACCTCCATTCCCTATAACAATTAATTTCTTTTTATCCCTTGAAACCTCCAATATAGCGTTGGCGATTTCTTCTAACTTTTCAGCATTTAAATCTTGAAGTCTTTGAGATATTTCCGAAAAATAAGTTTTAAAAAACAAATCTGATTTCATTGAAAAATTATTAAAAAAGTCCTAATTGAGAAATTAACATCACATTTCACCCCACCATCTCCTCATACACCCCCTCCTCAATCACTTCCCCCTTATCCATTCTAAATATCTTGTCACAACGCTTTAACGTCGTTACCCTATGTGCCACAATTAATATAGTCAAATCATCGGCAAGGTTTTCAATACCTTCCATAACGGCTAATTCAGTTTCGTTATCTAAGGCGCTGGTGGCTTCGTCAAATACGATTACTTGTGCTTTTTTGTACAGAGCGCGTGCAATACCTATTCGCTGACGCTGACCACCTGATAATCGGATTCCTCTTTCTCCAACAAAAGTTTTATACTTTTGAGGCAAGGCTTCAATGGTTTCAGCAATCTGTGCCTTTTCTGCTGCTTCTTTCACTCGCTTCATATCTATGTTATCCCCTTCTACACCGAAAGCTATATTCTCAGCTAAAGATGTATCAGAAAGATAAATTGCCTGTGGTACGTGTGCAATAATCATTTGCCAAGATCTATGATTCTCCTCATCAATTATCTGATTATCTATCTTTAGAAAACCCTTTGTTGGTTTTAGTAATCCCATGATAATATCCAATAGGGTGCTTTTGCCGCACCCAGTCGTTCCAACAAAGCCATAACGTTTTCCCTTTTCTAAGGTTAAACCTAGTTCTTTTAATGCAATTAAACCTTCCTTAGCATATTGAAATGTTACGTTATCTAATTGAATGGATTCTTTAAAAAGAATAGGAGCAGGATTAGGCTTATTGGCATGTTCTGGATACGGTTGTTCTAACAAATCCAAACCATTAGATACTGATGATTGCGATGCTTTTATTTGAACCCAATTTGAATATAAGTTCTGCAAAGCAGGTAATAACCTTTGGGAACCAAATGTAAAAGCTGCTAATGAAGGAAGCATGGAATCAAATCCATTCATATTCAATGACAAATTGTAGGCTAAAATAGTAATAAATGAAATGCCTAAAAATTCAACAAGTATTCTTGGACTATTTGCAACAATTTGACTGTATGCGACTGATTCATTAAGGAAATACAAAGATCTTTTGAATACTTTTCCGTATAAATGCTGCGTTCCCTCTAAAAGTATATCTTTTATACCTCCTAACCCTTCTTGTAAAACCTTAATTAAAGTAACCGATTCTTTGTTCAATATTTCAGAATTACTAGAAAGGCGATTTTTGACAAACCTGGTGACTACTAAATAAAGCATGCCAAACCCCAAAAAAATAATTATTGCAATTGTTGAATCAATTATAAAAAGTGTTATTATGATAGTTATCACATTTATACTGTAAGCACAAATGTTCATTAAAGGCGTTATTAAACCAGCCAAAATATCATTCGCTTTTCTAGTTACTCCAGAAATAATTTCACTACTATTTCTGGAAATGTGAAGTGAATATGGCTGATATAATGTCCTTATATATATATTAAAACTAAAATCTGAAGCAATGTCATAACTAAATTTTGTTTGTGTCCATAAAAGTGACATTCTCAAAAAGGCACCTATGAACATAATGATTATAAAAATAATAGTGACAGGCAGCACTAATTCATTAGCTGAATCAATATTAAATAAGTCAATAAAATATTGAGCCTTTTCATGTTCAAACACTTTTGAAGGACTAGCTAATACCCCAATAAATGGCAATACGGCAGAAATACCCACTGCATCCATAAATGAAGCAAGAATCATGAGTATTAATACAACAAAAAAATTTATTTTACGCTGTCTTGTTAAATTCTTCCAAACCCTTAGAAAATTACTTATGATAGAATACTTCATTTCGAATAATAGCTTTTAAACCAACTATAAAATAAATTCACACCTTCTTTAACAGTTGTTTTTGGCTTATAACGAATATAATTCTCTAAACTTCTAGTATCTGCATGTGTAGCTGGAACATCACCAGGTTGCATTTCCATATAGTTTCTTATAGCAACTTTTCCAATGGCTTGTTCCAGAGCATAAATATAAAGGTCTAATTTTATAGGATTATTATTACCTATATTAAAAATTTTATATGGCGCCGAACTACTATCTGGTACAGGAGTTTGACTATCCCATTCTTTTTCCTCGACTGCTGGTTTTATGGATATTTTTCTTATTGCCTTTGCTATATCTTCAACAAAAGTAAAATCCCTGACCATTTCTCCGTGATTAAAGACATTTATGGGTCTATCACTGAGTATTGCATCGGCAAATAAAAATAAAGCCATATCTGGACGTCCCCATGGGCCATAAACAGTAAAAAACCTTAAGCCTGTAGTCGGAAGTCGAAATAAATGTGAATAGGTGTGAGCCATTAATTCATTTGACTTTTTGGTAGCTGCATATAAAGACATTGGATGTTGGGTAGATTGCTTTTCTGAAAGGGGTAATTTAGTATTCAAACCATATACACTTGAAGTGCTGGCATAAATTAAATGTTTAATTTGAGAGAATCTTGAACCCTCTAAAATACTTAAAAAACCATCTATGTTGGATTTAATATATGCCCTTGGATTATCTATACTAAATCTAACCCCAGCCTGTGCTGCCAAATGAACTACATAATCAAATTTTTCCTTCAACATAAAATCAACTACAAAATCATAGTCAACTAAATCTACTTTCAAAAATGAATAATTAGAAAATATACGACTTTTAAACGATTCTCTATCTTGCATATCTCTGGCGTAAATTCCATGTTGTTCCAGTCTTTTATATTTTAGCTCTACATCATAATAATCATTAATTATATCTAATCCAAAAATCTGGAATGATTCATCTAACAAAAATTCATTTACAACATGAAACCCTATAAAACCAGCTGTACCGGTAATAAGTATCTTAGGCATTTAATATAATTTGAGTTTAGAATAAAAAATGTATTAATTTTTAACTAAAGCCTTCCATCTACAAAATGTGAAGGAATAAATCCCTTTACATCATAAACTACAGCATTATTTTTAATTAAATTTAGGTCTAAGTCAAGAAAGACTTTGTGTGATACCGCTAAGATAATTGCCGAGTATGTCAATTCCGGTATAATATTTAATATTTCAATCTCATATTCTTGTCTTACTTCCATTTTATTTGCCCAAGGATCATAAGCATCGACATCAATTTCTAATTTTTTCAATTCATTATAAATGTCAATAACTTTTGTATTTCTTATATCAGGGCAATTTTCTTTAAATGTAAAACCTAATAACAACACCCTAGAATTAAGAATCTTGAAATTTTTTCGCATCATTAACTTAATTACTTCGGTTGCCACATATTTACCCATTGTATCATTAATACGTCTTCCCGCCAATATAATTTCAGGATGATAACCAACTTCTTGGGCTTTTTGAGCCAAATAATAAGGATCAACGCCAATACAGTGTCCCCCTACCAAACCCGGTTTAAAATTTAAAAAATTCCATTTATTTCCAGCAGCTTCAAGAACTTCATTTGTATCAATTCCTAATAAATTAAATATTTTACTTATTTCATTAACGAAAGCTATATTAATATCACGTTGACTATTTTCAATAACTTTCGCTGCTTCTGCAATTTTGATACTTGAAACCTTAAAAGTAGCTGCTGATATTACAGATTTATATAGTTGGTCTATAAATTCAGCAACCTCCGGTGTTGATCCACTCGTAATTTTAAGAATTTTAGTTACTGTATGTTCCTTATCTCCAGGATTAATGCGTTCTGGTGAATATCCACAATAAAAATCAATGTTATATTTTAAACCACTTACACGCTCAAGTATCGGCACCATTTCGTCCTGAGTTACTCCCGGATAAACAGTAGATTCATAAATTACTACATCCCCAGTTTTTAAAATTAAGCAATCGATTCACTAGCTTTAACCATTGGCGTTAAATCAGGCCTATTATACTTGTCCGTAGGAATAGGTACAGTAATAATGTAAATATTACAAGTCGAAAGGTCCGTTGAAATAAATGTAGGGAAAAGTCCTTTTGAAATTCGTGAACTCGATCCTAAAACAGATTGTAATTGAAAATTCTCAATCTCAAGGGTGCTATCTACGCCACGCAATAATTCGTCTATTCTGTTTTGATTAATATCAAAACCAATGACAGGGTATTTTTCAGCAAAAGCAACTGCTAAAGGTAATCCTACATATCCTAGTCCAATAATACCGATTTTTGGATTTTCTCTTTTCACACTTTAAATATTTTCTCTCTATTAATTTTGTCCAAACTTTCCCGAATTTATTGGTTTTATTAAACGTATTTAATTTTAGTCGTTCAATATTAATCTTCTTTTAAAAAATTACTTTCACTATATTTCATAATTTAAGCTTAATTGAAGCCAATAACTAAAAATATCGGTTTTATTTGTCTTTTTATCATCATTATTTTTATGAATTAAAAATAATATCTACTCTTTTAATTATTTTAACTTTTATTATTTAAAATCCAAACAAAATTGCTTAATTTCTTGTGATATTTAAGTATAAATATTAAAACAATAATTTTTATTCTCCTCTAATAAATTTCCTCAAAAACAACCAACTTAAAGTAATAGATACTAAAACAAAACCCCCAATTATTCCAAATTTTACTCTTTCTATCTCAGTTTTAGTCAAAGGCCTTACAGAAGGATCGATTATTTCAATTATTGGTTCTTGTTGAGTAATCGAATACTTAGTCATTTCAAGATTCTTAGTTAATTCTCCATATAATATGCTTAACATTTGAGCGTTCATTTGCATTTTAGCGCTATTTACCTTAGGGGCCTGAGAAACTAATCCTAAAGTTCTATCCAATTCAACAGCCGCGGAAAGCATAGAACCGTTTAACATACGCTGAACTGAATCAACTCTTTGTTGAAGAAGTTCTACAGAACGATTCATTTTCCCAACTTTTAAGTCTAAATACAATTTACTGGCTTCTTCAATTAGGAAATTAGTCATTTTCCAACAAAAATATTCATCTGTAGAAATTACTGAAAGTTGAGAAATAGTTAAATTTTTATTTTCATTAGAAACTTTTATATTGCTTTTTATTCCTTCGGTTACAACTGCTATTAAACTATCTTGACTTCTGGTGTAAGATTTTCTTTCTAATTCCAATGGTAAATAAGATAAACTTCCATTTTTTAATGATTCTTTTTGAGTCATATTTAAATAGTAATTCAACAAATTACCTTGCGGAATTTCATCAATTGGTCTTAATAAGCATCCTTGTATTATTTTATTTGATTTCAATAAGGCATATAAATTTTCACCAACAAACAAGCCTGAGCTGCCAGATCCACCAACATTTAAACCAAATTGGCTCGCAAGCCCTAACATGGCGCCACTTCCACCAGAATTTGCACCCTCGACCGTAAAAGTAAGCTTGGATTCATACAACACCTCTTTAGTGAAATGAGCATAACCAAATCCTAAACCTCCTCCTAGTAATCCTGCTGCAACAATCACCCATTTATACCCCATAAAATAGATAAAAAGGGCTTTCCCTTTCTCAATCAGCTCTTTTAAACTGATTTCGTCGTCTTGGTAGGTTTGGATTCCTGGTTCTATGTTTTCCCTATTATGCTCCATAAAGTTTTAATACAGTGCCTACGCCTTCTAAATGTTCAGGTTTAAATTCAACCGGTCTGAAAAGGGCAAGACGGATTTTCTTTTCTATGAGGGTTTCTACTTTCTCAATTAGTTGGTAAAGATAGGTTCGATCTACCTCACCGACCAAGATTAAATCAACGAAGTGGCTATTGCGACCTTCTGCTAGTTCTCCCGTTAAATATACTTCTTCTACATCGCCCAGTTTAGCCAGTATGTGTTCCAATAGCTGGTCTATACCTATATATTGCAAGACAATCTGCCGTAAGGAAGAAAACATTGGGTGTTCCATATTGACCCCATAGGCTTTTATCTTACTGTTGTCTTCGGTATTGTATTCCTTGATGAGGTGCATCTCAGTGAGCTTAGCTAACTCTAAACGAACGGTGTTGCTGCTTACAGCGAATTCTCGTTCAAGGCCTCTAAGGAATACGCGAGTGTTTGGATTCAGGAAAAGTCGGGTAATGAGTTTTAATCGTATTTTTCCTGTGAATAGTTGTTCAAGTATCAAGAGTAATAAGTTTTCTAATGCTTGCGCCTTGAAGAGTCGCAAGATGGACTCTACAAGGTGGCGCAATATTGAGTAGTGAAGATAATACCTTCTTGTTTAAGAAAAAAACTTTTCTTGGTTTTTTTTATAAAAAATGTAAACAACAAAGTCAGCTGTGTGCTTTATCCAATTTTTTCAGTAACATTTTAAAGGCTATTAAATGTGCCGGGATGTTTTTATATACCGATTCAAACATTTCTTCTTTATATACATGGCTTAAAAGATTTCTATCCTCTATGGTTTTAAACAACGAGAGATATTCATTTTCGGTAATTATTGCTGACTGAAACAAGCTTTTGTAAAC
>Ga0114972_10000540_pt1 | contig 28163 bp, 20 predicted proteins | sample M_140807_EF_Meta_FD_87354 | JGI IMG/M metagenome (GOLD analysis project Ga0114972, IMG submission 87354) | Freshwater microbial communities from Lake Montjoie, Canada to study carbon cycling - M_140807_EF_MetaG | ecosystem: Environmental > Aquatic > Freshwater > Lake | place: Lake Montjoie...
GAGTTCGTGCCCACCGGCGTGGTGGTGCTCGGCGAAGTTCCCTGGTACCATTGATAGGTGAAAGGTCCGGTGCCGGTGGCGGTCACACTCAGAATGGTGGTTTGGCCGCTGTTGATGCCGACCGAAGCCGGATGACTGCTGATCGCGGCGGGCTGGTTGATCGAGACCACGGCGGTGTTGGAATTCGCGCTCCCCTCGGTGTTGGTCACTTTCACCCAATAGCTGGTCGCGATGCTCAGTGCGGGTGTCGTGAAGCTGCTCGAATTCGTGCCCACCGGCGTGGTGGTGCTGGGTGAAGTTCCCTGATACCATTGATAGGACGGTGCCGGGGTGCCGGTGGCCACGACCGATAGCGTAGTGGTGGTGCCGGTGTTGATCGATGTCGATGCCGGATGCGTCGTGATGACCGGAGTAATGGAGTTGAGAAACACCGGGTTCCGCACGTTGAGTTCAACGTTGGTGGTGTCCAGCACCACGTTGCCCGCGCTGTGATAGGTGCCGTTGGCTTTCACGAAACGGATTTCGTAGGTGCCTGGAGCGAGGCGCAGCGAGTATCCACCGGTGTCGAAGGCGGCGACGGAACTGATGACGCTGCCCGCCTGGAGCGCCTGCACCGTTAGTCCGGCGATCGTCTCTGCATTGAAGGGTGTGAAGAATTGGTTGTTGTCGACATCGTTGTAGGCCATGCCGGTGAGAAACGGATTGTTGCTGGTCGAGGAACGGCCGAAGTCCTGGACCAGATAAAAGGAATCCATCACCACGCCCGGAGACTGCAGGTCCGTTGCCAGATTGGAGCCGAAGCCGACTTCATTGTACCATTCATACATCATGATGCAGCGGTGTCCCCGCCCAGGGACGCTGAAGCCTGTGCCGAAGTCTTGGAAAAGGCCCTGGTGCGCAGTGTTGTAACCTGTCAGGATCTCGGCATTGGTCCAGCCGTTGCTGGGCGAAGACTCATAAACGCCGACGTTCTCTGGCCCGGGAACAGAGCCGCCCGTACTGCGTCTGCAACCTATATAGGTATTCGAGAAGCCTGCGGCGGCGATCCGCGCGGCTGCATTTGTCGCCCCTCCCGGAAACGAGGGGTTGGTAATGGTGTGCGGGCTGGCACCATAGGTCGACTGATTGTAATACCAGTCGGCCGATTGCAGATTGTTGCAGTGCGATTGTGCGGCACTGGCCAGTGCCGTATTCCATGCCACCGGCGGTATGGGAATTTGGATTGTCCAGGAATCGCCCCCGACTGTGGGAGGGCCTTCATTGACATTGGCCGCGCTGCCCGTATTGCCCAGTCGCACCATCTCCGTAGTGCCGTTCGCACGGGCCCGGTTGAGGACCTGCAACAGGTATTGCTCCGCTTCAGTCGGTTGCGATGTGCCTGTTGCAGCAGAGGCGGGCGTCAAGGCATTCATCCCCAACAGCGTTAAAAGCATGCAATTCCTTTTCGCAATCTTCATGCCACTAAACAGTACATAAATTTTTATCGAGCACAAGATCCATCTGCGTAATAAAAAAAATTTTCACAATTTTGTTTTCCCGCATTTTTTTCTAACAAATGCAATGCTTCAGGTCGATCATGAGTGAAGAGTATGCAAAACCTGACCCGTTGTTCCATCGACCCGCAGATCATGACACGTGGGAATTTTTCGGAGTTGATCCGCTGAAAAAACCAGAAGCCCGCCAAAACGGAGGAGCATGTGGTCGTCGATGCCGTCTTCGACAAATGGTTGACGCTGAAGCCGCGCTCCATGAAGGAAGTCCGCAACACCACCTGGTCGCAGGTCGCGGACTTCGCCCGTCCCGGCCTGAAAAATGATGCAACGGAATCGCGCGCCTAGTTTCTGGAAATGCTGAAGTTGCCTGAACATCGGCAGCAGGCGTGAGCGGACTTCGCTTTTCGACGAAAAAAACAAACCTGCGGGCAGGTGTTTTTTGCTGCCCGGGGTCGCGATAATTTTTCACCGCAGGCGTTGCAATGCCCTGTGATCTTTGCTAGATTCCGGCATGGCAGAAGAGATGGATCAGCGCGATTGGACCGATAACACGGCGATGGTGGCTCCCGCATTGATGGGAACCGCCGCCGGATTGTTGCTGGGGGAGATGATGCATCGCGGTGCCCGCCGCGGACTGGCATTCGGTCTGCTGGTATTGGGAGTGGCGGCACTGGCGCCCTTCACGGTGGGGGAAATAAAGCAGCGCATCAATGCGCCGGGAACCAAGCGCGGTGCGATGCGCCGGCTGCGTTCGATCCGTGAAGCCGGTGCCGTCGGCATGCACGATGTGGATGCGGAATTGCGCGAGCAGGGTCTGCTGTGAAAATCGCGATCACCGGCACCGGAGGTCGTGTGGGAGCCGCTCTGGCGGCCTATTTCAGCCGTCGCGGCGATGAAGTGATTGAATTGAACCGACAGGCCATGGACCTGCGCGATTTGTCATCGCTGCCGCCGATCCTCGGGGCTTGTGATTTCGATGTCCTCATCAATCCCGCGGCGCTGTCCTCGCCGGACGACTGCGAGAAAGACCCCGGGCTTGCCCATTTGGTCAACGCCGAGGCGCCAGCGGCGATGGCAGGTTTTTGCGCGCAGCGAGGCAAACGGTTCATCCATTTCAGCACCGACTACGTCTTTGGCGGTGCAGAACCGATGCGACCTAACGAGTCCGATGAAACCGTGCCTGTGAATGTGTATGGTCGCAGCAAACGCGATGGCGAGATCGCCGTGCTGGCTTCCTTTCCCGAGGCATTGATGATGCGGGTCTCCTGGGTTTTCGGTGCGGAAAAACCGGCGTTTGTGGAACAGATTGCGCAGAAAATCATCGCGGGCCATGAACTGGAAGCGGTGGCGGACAAATGGTCGATCCCCACCTGGATGCCCGACCTTTGTGAATGGACCGGTTTTTTGTGCGATGAAAAAATTTCAGGCATTGTCCACGCGTGTCACGGCGGCGAGCCCGTTTCCTGGCATGGTCTGGCGGCGGCGGTGCAGGAATTGTTAGAAAAGCGTGGTGCGATCACACAGCGGCGGGCGATTGCAGCGAAGCAACTGCGGGACATTGATGCGTTCATTGCCCGTCGGCCCGTGCACACGGCGATGGACAATGGGCTGCTGTGTTCGCTGCTGCCTGCCCCGGCGGCAAGCTGGCGCGAGGCGCTGGAGCAATGGTTTGCAGGCAGACATTCCACCCTGCGGGATTGACAAGGGTCGATGGCGTGTCACTGTGCGCGCGGAATGGAAGAACAATTGCTGCACTCACCGCTGGAATCCGCGCACCTCGAACTCGGCGCGAAAATGGTGCCGTTCGGCGGCTGGTATCTGCCGGTGCAATATACTTCGATTCTCGATGAGCACGCGGCGGTTCGGCAGCACTGCGGGGTGTTCGACATCTCCCACATGGGGCAGTTGGTGATCGCCGGCGCCGATGCGGAAAGCTGGTTGAACAAGATGCTGGCGAACAACGTCGCCGTGCTGGTTCCCGGCGGCGGGCAGTATTCCTTTTTGCTGAATGACAATGGCGGGGTGATCGACGACCTGATCATCTATCGGGAATCGGCGGAACAGTTTTTCGCGGTGGTCAACGCCGCGCGGATCGACCAGGATGTTTCCTGGTTGCACTCGCACCTCGCCGGGGACGTCGCGCTGGCCAATGAAAGCCCGCGCTGGGCCGGTATGGCGGTGCAGGGTCCTGATGCGCCCGCCATTTTTGCGAAAATTTTTCCGCCGATCAATCTGCCCGCGCGCAACGGCATTCTGCGTTTTTCCTGGCAGGGCGTGGAGCTGGTCGTCTGTCGCACCGGCTACACCGGCGAGGACGGCTTTGAATTTTTCAGTCCCGCAGCCGATGGCGGCATGTGGTTCAAGGTCTTCATCGAGGGCGGTGCGAAGCCGTGCGGGCTCGGTGCGCGCGACAGCCTGCGTTTGGAAATGGGCTACCCGCTGAACGGCAACGACCTCAGCGAGGAGCGGACGCCGATCGAAGCCGGACTCGGGTTTTTCGTCGACCTGCAAAAGGGCGATTTCATCGGGAGGGATGCGCTGCTGCGTCAGAAAGAGCAGGGTTTGTCGCACAAGCTGGTGGCCTTGCAATCCACCGAAAAAGGCGCGCCGCCGCGGGTGCATTATGCCGTGGAAACGCCCGCCGGAGAAGTGATCGGCGAATTGTCCAGCGGCGTGCTTTCGCCGAGTCTGATGCTCGGCATCGGCATGGCCTATCTTCCCGTGGCCCATGCGAAGCCAGGCACGGAATTGCACATCGACGTCCGCGGTCGCAAGTTTCCCGTGACCGTCGTGAAAAAACCATTTTACAAACATCCCGCCAAACAGTCATAACATTTGCACACCGATGAATATTCCCGCCGATTTGCACTACAACAATTCCCATGAATGGCTGCGCCTCGAGGGCGACATCGCGACCGTGGGCATCACCGACCATGCGCAGGCCGAACTCACCGACGTGGTTTTTGTCGAGCTGCCCATTGTCGGCAAAACCGTCGATGCCGGTGATCCGACGGCGGTGGTGGAGTCGGTCAAGGCGGCCAGCGACATCTACGCGCCGCTCTCCGGTGAAATTGTCGCGGGCAATCCCGAAGTCGAAGCCGACCCTGCATTGGTGAACACCGACCCGTATGGCAGGGGCTGGATTTTCAAAATCCGTCTCTCCGATCCTGCGGCGGTTTCCCGCTTGATGGACGCCGCCGCCTATCAGGCGATGATTGCCTGATCGAAAGCCTGCGGAACGGCGCAAGCGGGGATTTTGATTTCCCTGGTTGCCAGCACCGGCAAAATATACGATATATCGTGCATGAAGGTCGGAATCATGGTCAACGAGCGCAAACCCGACGCCCGTGCCGCTGTCGGAGAGCTTGTCGATGTCTTGCGCACGCGCGAGCTCGAGGTTCTGTTGCACCGCGACGCGGCGGTGTTGATGCAACTCGACGGCTTTTTCGAAGCCGAAGAACTGGGCAGGCAGGCTGATGTCATAGCGGTGCTGGGCGGCGACGGCACCATGCTCGCGGCGATGGAAAAACTCGGCAGCTGTGACAAGCCGGTGGCGGGAATCAACATCGGCACGCTGGGATTTCTAACAAGTTGTACCGACGGCGAGCTGGAATTGTTTGCCGATTCGCTGGTCAGGGGCGACTTCGGCACCAGCGAGCGGGTGTTGTTGCATGCGGAAATCACTCATGCGGACGGCAGCACGGCGGAGTATTCCGCGCTCAACGAAATCGTGCTCGCCCGCGGCCAGACCGGCAAACTGGTCAACTTGATGGCACGCATCAACGGCGAACTGCTCAATCACTACCGCGCCGACGGCTTGATCGTGGCCACTCCCACCGGTTCGACCGCCTATTCGCTTTCCGCCGGTGGACCGCTGATCAGCCCCAACTGCGCGGTATTCGTGGTCACGCCGATCTGCCCGCATTCGCTGAGCTATCGTTCGCTGGTCGTCGATGACTCCTCGGTTGTCGAAATCGTGCCTGAAGGGAACAGCGATGAAGCGATGTTTTTCACTGTTGATGGCCGCGATATCGTGCCGATTTACGCCGGTAGCCGGGTGATGGTGAAGAAATCGCATCGTACTTTTCATTTGTTGATCCTGAAAAATCGCTCATTCTACAAGGCTTTGCGACAGAAGCTTGGTTGGCGCGGATAATTTATCCCGGTGCTGACCATATTTTTTGTTGGAGTTTGAGACATGCTTTGATTTAGTTTTTCGCATGCGTTACGATGCCATCGATCCACAATTGTTTGTCCGCAACCGTCAAAAACTCGTCGACCTTCTGCCTCCGGACAGCATTGTGATTGTAGTTGCCAACGACATCATGCCCACCAATGCGGATGGCACGATGCCCTTCAAGCAGAATTCCGACCTGTTTTATCTTTGCGGTGTTGACCAGGAGGAAACGGCGCTGGTGCTGATGCCGGGCGCCAAGGATCCGAAGCAGAGGGAAATCCTGTTCACCAAGGAAACCAGCGAGATGATTGCGATCTGGGACGGCGAGAAACTCACCAAGGAGCAGGCCCGCGCGGCAACGGGAATCGAGCGGATCGAATGGTTTTCGGGATTTGAAGCGATGCTACATCAGCTGATTCCCCAGGCGAACAACATTTTTCTCACCACCAACGAGCACATGCGCGCGGTGGTCGCTGTCGAGACCGCCAACGACCGCTTCATCCGCAAGTGCCAGCACCGCTATCCGCTGCACCGCTACGAACGGCTTGCTCCGCTGGTCCACCGGCTGCGGATGATCAAGGAACCCCAGGAGATTGCGATCATGCAGCGCGCCTGCGACATCACCGAGGCGGGTTTCCGCCGCCTGCTGGGCTTCGTCAAACCCGGTGTCGGCGAATGGGAGATCGAGGCGGAATTGATCCACGAGTTCGTGCGTCGCGGCTCGCGCGGTTTCGCCTATCAACCGATCATCGGCTCCGGCAAAAACGCCTGTGTGTTGCACTACAACACCAACACCTGCATTTGCCAGGACGGCGACATGCTGCTGCTCGATGTCGCCGCCGAATACGTCGGCTGGGCTTCGGACCTGACGCGTACGATCCCGGTGAACGGCCGATTCACTCCTCGCCAGCGCGATGTCTACAATGCGGTGTTGCGGGTGGTCCGCGGTGCCAATGAAATCCTCCGTCCGGGCAATACGCTGATGAATTACCAAAAACAGGTGGTCGAGATCATGGAGGAGGAATTGATCGGCCTGAACTTGATCGATGCCAAGGAAGCCAAGAAACAAGGCCCGGAAAAACTTCTGGTGAAGAAGTATTTCATGCACGGAACATCGCACCACCTGGGCATCGATGTTCACGATGTCGCACCGCCGCACGAGCCATTTGTCGAGGGCATGGTCTTCACGATCGAACCGGGCATTTACATCCGCGAGGAAAATCTCGGCGTGCGATTGGAAAACGATTTCATCATCGGCAAAGACGGCAACTTCGACATGATGGGCAACATCCCGATCGAGGCCGATGAAATCGAGGACTTGATGGCCCGTTAGAGCCTGATTGGTTTCTATTCACGTTATTGCGCGACGGTTCGGTTGCCGGTGATCCGTTTTTCAAGATCACACGCATTTCGTCGCAAGGCGACGACGGCCAATAGCCCAGGGTGATTTTGTGAAACAATATCACCCTGGGCAACACCCCGCAAAAACAACATTCCGACCTGTAGGGGCGGTGGTTGGCGCGTGTCTAGTCCCAGACATGCTTTTCATCGTATGCCACGCCGTTTTTTTCTAACAATTTTCTGTATTCCTCTTGGAATGTAGTGACACGATGATGCTCTCTTTGATTGTTGATATAAGCGCGCAAAGCATCTTGATGTGACGGGCTAATGGAAAAAATTCCATAACCAGATTGCCAATAAAATTGAGTCCATTGCGGCCCTTTGCTTTTTAACCAACTTGAGGAGGCTGATTTTATTTGTTTCACCAGTTCGGCGGGTGCGCAAGTGCGCGGATGTGAGACAAACAAATGTATGTGGTCTTCCACAGAGCCTGCCGCAAGCAACACGCCATTCAGGCGATGGATGATTCCGCCGATATAAGAATGAAGTTCGTTTCTCATGTCATCATGCAGGCATTTTTCCCGGTTTTTTGTGGAGAAAACGACATGTACATAAAGTTGAGAAAGAGATTGTGGCATGGCTATGATACATACCCGTTTCAAATTTTATGGCAATCCCCAACGCCGCCCCTTCAGGGCGGAAAGATTTTTTGGATCATTTTTCCCAGGGTGATTTTCATGAAAAAAATCACCCTGGGCTATCGGCCATTGCCACGTTGTGCCAGGGAGAATGATTCTTTTCATTCGCGTTATCGCAAAGCCACCAGCGCGTTGTGTCCGCCGAGCGAAGCCGCGATCTTGAAGATCGGTCCCGCTGCCGCCGGAGCCTGATCCGGCAATGCAAAGCCCTCAGGACAGTAGAGTCCTGCGAGATTGGCGGGCACTTGTCGCTGACGCAGGAATTCGACAAGAACCACGGTTTCCAGCAGTGATCCCGCGCCGATGCCGTGGCCGAGAAAGGGTTTGAGCAGATGCAGGCTGGGTTTCACACCGGGAAAGGCGCGCGCGAGGCAGGCTGCCTCGGCGACGGCGTGTGAGGCGGTTCCGGTCGCGTGCGGACAGAGCGCCTGCGGCGCCCCGAACATGTCGACCGCGCGGGTCAGCAGATTCACGAGCTGCCCGCATTCGGCGGACAGCGCAAGCGGGTCGCGGGCATCCGAATTGGCCAGATAGCCGAGCATGCGTGGAGTGTCTTTCGCCTCGCCGACTTCCAAAGTCAGCGCCGCAGCGGCTTCTGCGGGGAAAATGCCCGATGTTTGCGGGTGATAGGGATCGTTTCTGCCTTCCTTGCTGAGAATTCCGGTCGAGGCATAACTGTCCATCAAGACTTTCACCAATGGCAGATCCACGGCCACGACCAGCGCCCGCCCGGCCATGCCGCATTGCAGGTGCATCGCCGCCATGCCCATCGCATCGATTCCCGCCGAACATCCGGTGGAGATCACCTGATAGGCGCCGCGGATGCCGAGTTCGATTGAGATCGCCGCCGCCGCTTCGCCGTGCATGGCATTGCTCGCCGCCATCAGCGGCAGGGCCCGGCGCTCCGACCAGGGATGCAGCCAGTCGGCCACGCCACCGCGCGAGGTGCCCATCACGAGCACGGCCTCGCCGAGTTCCGCAGCCGACCATCCGGCCTGTGCGACGGCCTGTCGGGCGACGTGCAAACCCGCCATCGCAGCTGGGGACCATTTCCGGTGCTTCAACAATCGGCGATCGGCAATCCATGCGGCGGGAAGTTCAGGATAGTCGCAGTCCATGAAATCTCCGAGGGGTCGGAAAGGCAACGACTGCCGGGAAATTGCCTGGTAGTGGGAAGATGCGTCTTCTCCCATTGCCGAGAGCGCGCCTAGGCCGCGGATAGAATATGTCATGTGTGAAGGGGCCGAAGCCGGAGCCCGGACAGTCTATCACAAGGCCGGGACATGGGAAATGAAAAGTCCAGCGCGACCGCGCGAAGCGTGCTCAGGGTCGGTTGTCAAATTTCAGGTTACAATTGTGTCACAATCGGAGCGTTCTGCTTCCACGGCTCATCACCTATTAACTGTTACGGCTTTCCTTTTCCGGCTCTGAAAAAAGTGCGGGTGCTGGCCGTATGAACCAATGAAATCATTTTTCTCCGGCCTTGAAATATCCGCACTGAGCCTTGTTCTGACGGGGTTTTTCACGCTTGTGCCGCCATCCGCGCACGCTTCGGTCTACGGCGAAATGCTGGCTGAAGACTGGGGCTGGATTCCCGAGCGAGCGGGTCTTGTTGCGGCGGAATCCCAAGGCATGGTTCCCAAAGTGGCAGGAAAAAACGCGGCGGAATTTTACCAGCAGCAACGATCCAGCAAGTATTTTTCGGCCCAGGCCCCTGTTCAAAAAGAGCTGTCCGATGTCGGTGAAATTCCACTCACGCCGCCCGGGGAAGCCCCGCCCAACGATGCCGTGCCGATGCCACAGGGCTTTTGTCAGGTAGCCGGCGAGGTTTCCGACGACCGACTCGAACCTCTGGCCGGAGTGGTCATTGAGGTCAAGGGCACCTCGAAAACCACCGAGACCGACAAGTCGGGCAAGTTCAACTTCGGCACCCTGCCCTCGGGCAATGTCATTATCGAAGCCTCCAAACTCGGCTACGTGACCAACACCCAGTCGGCCACCGCGCTTCCCGGTCAGAAACTCAACATCCGCATTGCCCTCAAGCTCAAACCCAGCGACGGCGCCGCCGATGAAACGACGCTCGAAGAGGAAACGGTTGTGGGCGAGTTCCAGGAGAAATCCAATGCCGGTGATTTCACCCTGGCCATCAGCCTGGATGCCCCAAAACTAAGTGCCACCATGGGACGCGAGGAGTTTGCGAAAACAGGCGTGAGCGATGCGGGAGAAGCGATTGCAAAAATTTCCGGCGCGAACATTGTCGATGGCAAATACGCTGTCGTCCGTGGTCTCGCTGATCGCTACGTCACCAGCACATTCAACGGTGGTCAGATTGCTTCTGCGGACCCCTCTCGTAAAGCTGTCCAGTTGGACCTCTTCCCCACCAGCTCAATCGAGTCCATTAAGGTGGAAAAAACCTACACTCCTAACATGGCAGGTGATTTTGGAGGCGGTGCTATTGACATCATTACCCGCTCGATGCCACCGGAGCGAATCCTGAGCTTCTCCACCAAGGTCACCTACAATGACTCGCTGGATGATACCATTTATACGCGGCAACAACTTTCCCTTGGGACTTTGGGAAATATCGGTGATCCCATGCCATCGATCCTGGAGACTACCAACCCAGATGGAACGGTGAAATTTCTTGATCGCACGAATACTGGATCGGAAGAGCTGACAGAGCGCTGGAAAATTCTACATGACTCACAAAACATGCGCCCGAAAGAAGTGGATTCCCAATTAGGATACTCACAAGCCTTCACCTATGGCGAAACATTCGAGCTTCCGAACAAAATGAAACTCGGCCTGATGACGGCCTTCAGCCGATCATCCGGCGATTCATCCAATAGCACTACGATTGCAAACCAAACCAGGGAATTCATCAGGGATGAGTTCAGCCGCAGCCTGGAGTGGGCCGCCTATCTCTCCAGTGCCCTGGAAATCAACGAATGGAACAGGATTCAAGCTACTTACTTCAAAAAACACATTGCTTCTGAGGATATCAGTAACTCGACCAACATCATCGACGACGAAGAAAATCTTAACTACGGCTTTCATTTACAAAACACAGCTCTCAACCCGGCAAATGACTATGGTCCCGATGCCATTTATTACGGTGCGGCGTGGGACATCACTCCACTCACGAGAGATCTGGAAATTTATCAGTTCAATGGGCACCACCAATTTGGCGAGCGCGGTGTGAAAGTCGATTGGGGCATAACCCGCAGCTTTGCGAGGGAAGAACGTCCTCACAGCAGCCACTTTGAGTACGGAGTGTTGGATTTTTCGTCTGAGGCGCTAGCAGGTGCTATCGCAGCGGCGGAGGCAAACCTGAATAGCCTGGCGGTCACTTTCGCCGGTTCAGTACTGGGCCTTCCTAACCCGGAAACATACACTTGGGAAACCATCAAAGAACCAATGTATGCTAATCCCGATACCAAGTTTCTCTATGACTATTACACCGCCCAGAATGCCGTTTTACCGGATGATAGCCGTGATCCGGTGGAAACATCTGCCCACGGTGGTTATGCGGGATCCGTGCCCGGAAAGCAGCGCCTCACCAGGCGCACAGAAAAAACTACGGAAGATGCAATCCACCAACAGGCATCTGGTGCCATTCCCTATTACTTCAGCGAAACGGACGATGATCGTTATTTTGAATTCGGCTTCGGCGCATCGCATTTGTCCAAGCAGCGGACGACTGTTGCCCGACAGTACGATTTGGTGCTGAATCTAACATCGGAAGACAATCCCGGCTTTCCGCCCGGGGCACTCGATGGTCCAGGCGGATTGGGCGAAATGATCGCGGCCGACCCCTCCATCATTAGTGATTATTTTACGGGTAATACCAATGACGGTCCATATTACGTCAATAGTCTCACGAAAAATGGACTCGAAAACATCACAACGACGCTGAACCAGTCTGCGTACTATTATAGTGGTCTGTTGCGCCTTGGCTCCACATTCCTGACCGGAGGGATGCGCTTTGAGCAAGAAACTTATGATATCGACATCAAAGGAGTACCACTGGCAGCTTTTACGGATGAGCAAATTGAAGCTAACGGCTGGAACAAGAGGGATCCGTTGTCTTCAGTTCTACCTGCGGTTTCTACCGGAACGGCGATTTTTGAGGATAAACTCTCTTTTCAGGTTGCTTGGTCACAAACCGTAGCGCGTCCCACCTTTTGGGAATTCATTCCCTCTCAATCCTTTGACCAAGCTTCCGGGTTGGGGCGACAGGGGAACAATACGCTGGGGCAAACCGAAATTGACAACTTCGATTTCGCGATCACCTGGCAAGCCAATGCAAATACGTCCATTCGAGCCAGTCTGTTCCATAAAAACCTGCTGCGTCCGTTGGTAACATTTTATGAATCCGGCGTATTGCTGTTCGCGGATTCATTTAAAGATCCGGATACGGGGTTTCAGCAGGATTTTGAAGCGACTATCAATGGCATAGAGCTGGAGGCTGACATAACCAACGTCGGGCCCTTTTCCCTTCGCAGCAATTTCACGTATATCGATGCCCAGTTGAATTACTTTTATGCAAGTGGCGGCGTCGCCACTGGAGTAACCAGCAAGCTGCCCTACCAGCCTACTTATCTTGCCAATGTCAACCTCGGCTATGAGTATGAACCATGGGCGCTGAATGCAAACTTGATTTACAATTACAACGGCGACTACCCCACTATTCTCAGGCTTACTCCGGATGATTCGGAGGTTGTTAGGAATTCTATCGACACGGTGGACTTGGTGCTATCCAAAAAAATCCAGACTGAGGGAGTGGAATACAACGTCAAAGCAGGTTTGAAGAACATTTTCAATGCGGTCGACACCTATATTTTTAACAACAAAATTTACAACAGCGACACCGCAGGCAGGAGCTACTGGTTGGAAGTGCAATTATCCTTCTAGGGTGACAATTTTGTAACACAATATGGGGCGACATAGCCTGTGAAATTAAGAAGAATTCTCGCGGTTGTGGCGCACAACGCGACCATACACCCCAAACACAACACCAATATCGAAAAACATATGAAATTGAAACCAAACATTATCGCATTGCTGCTCGGAGTCACTTCCGTGGCATCTCATGCTGCGGATATCTACGTGATCGGAAATTCTGCATACAGCCAAGCTAGCTTTGCCTCTACCAACAGCGGTGTAGACGGCGGTCTGGGTGCTGCCGTTACGGTCATCACCGGCACCAACGTGACCTGGACTAGCGACAACACCTACTTTGTTTCCCAAAGATTGTTTATCCCACGTGGATCGACTCTGACCATTCAACCGGGAACAAAAGTATATTTCGGCACGAGCAATACTTCGCCGACTGACCGTTTGGAACATAACGTAGGCTGCCTTATCGCCTGTCGTGGCGGCAAGTTGATTGCTGACGGCACCGCTGCAAATCCGATCGTTTTCACCTCGGTTCGTGAATGGGAAGCTGCAAACGGAGTGGACAACGTAATCGATGGTGATTCAGCCGTCGGACCAGCCCCCACATCTGCGGATTCGGGTCAATGGGGCGGCATCGTGCTTCTAGGGCAGGCTTTCATGTCAACTGTTAACGCCTCCGGCGTAAATGCGGGCACGCTTGCAATCGAAGGTTTCACCGCTACAGGTACCGGTTCCTACGATGGCGACTCGATCTCCGATGCTGCCCAATACGGCCCCAGCACGGGCTTTGCGCGCAATGATGCTGACAACAGCGGCATTCTTCGCTACTGTTCGATCAGACACGGAGGTTATGAAATCACCTCTGGTAAAGAAATTAACGGCCTCACCCTTGGCGCCGTTGGTTCGGGAACCACGATCGACTATGTGGAGGTTTATGCGAATCTGGATGATGGCATTGAATTCTTCGGTGGACGTGTTAGCTGCAACCACATGGTGATGGCTTTCAACCAAGACGATAGCTTTGATATCGACGAGGGCTATCGCGGCACCAACCAGTTCTGGTTCTCGATCCAAAACCCTGGAGATGCAGATGCAGGTGGTGAATGGGATGGTGTCGGTGGCTTGAGCGGTGGATTTACCACACTGAGCACAGCGGGAACAGAGCATCACGCCAAGCCGGTCATTTACAATGCGACGATCATTGGTGCAGGCTCGACGAATACTTTGAGCGTTATTCCTAGCCGTACTGGTCAAGTACACACGGAAAAAGGCAACTACGCACTGCACATCGAGGACTACTTCAACGGCGAAGTTTACAACTCTGTGTTCCATGATTTCGCGCAAGGCTTGATGAAATTCAACGACGCCGTGAGTATGGGAATGAGTCCAAAATTCGAGCACAATACGCTGGGCTCCATGGGTGGTGGCACTCCCGGAGCAAATGGTACCTACATGACTGGAAACGCCACTGGCGTCACCCAAGCGCAGAACTTAGGCTTTGTTTTCAACGCAGTCGGAACCGCACTTAACGGTAACAGCAACGTCAACACTGCGCCTAACTTCACCACCTACACCCGCGATGGCAGCAACTTCCTCACCGCGATCAACCCGATCCCGGCACCTGGCTCGCCTTTGCTGACCAGCACGGTTGACGGTGGCGGTCCAGTGAAAACAACCTACCGTGGTGCTTTCGGAACCAGCAACTGGGCTGCCGGTTGGACTAAGTTGAGCGCATCGGGAATTCTCAGCGGTGCCGCCCCAACTCCTGCTGTGGTTGACGCCGACGGCGACGGCATTAGCGACACGCTCGAAGCCACCAGCGCTCTCACCAGCCTGGGCTTCAGTGCTGGCGTGAACAACGTCACCCCGACCAACCTGTTCAGCAGCCTCTACACGGCCTCCACCATCCAGGACCTTCGCGGCACTGGCATGATGATCGGCCCGGTCACCGGCGACTCTGCCACGGTTACCCTGCCACTCTTCAAGTCCACCGGCTTGAACACATGGACGGCTGCCGGCAACGTGACGGGAACGGTTAACACCACCCCAGGCAAGCAGTTCTTCCGCGTCGATCTTTCGACCAACGCTCCGAATCCATAATCCTTCCCCAAGAGAAACCAAACAAGCAAAGGGTCGCCTGCCCACGCGGGCGGCCCTTCAACTTCTTCAAAGCAAATGACACAAATGACACGTGCAAAAAAAGGTAATGTTACAATTCTGCTACTATCCCTTCTGGTCCTGCCCGCAAGTTCGCAGCAAGCCTCGCCGCTGGAACAAACACGTGAACAATTGAGGTTATGGCTTGAAACCAAGCAAAAGGAGCAGTCGGAGATCAATGAGTGGAAGAACGATCAGGAAGTTCTCACCAATTACAAGGAGGGTTTGATCAAGGAGATCGCCACATACGAACAAGAAATTGCCGACGCAAAAGTCAAAGCCGGAGCCGCGGACCAGGAGTCGGCCAACAAGATTGCCGCGCGCGATCAATTCATCGCCGCAGAGAAACTTCTCTCTACTGATCTGCGCAAGATGGAAGAGGAATTCGCCACCTTGATTCCCCTGCTGCCTCCGCCTCTGGCGCGCTTGCCAAAAATTTCGACCGGCATTGAAACACTGAAGAAAAATCTGTCCCTGCCCGCGGATGGCCAGACCGAGGACGTGGCCAAGCGCCTCGCCAACATCACCGAGTTGATGGCGGAAGCGGAAAAATTCCAGCAAGGAGTGAACGTATATCCCGAACTTCACAAAAAATCGGACGGCAGCGAGTTCAACATGCAGGTCGTCTATTTCGGACTTGCGATCGCCTATGCTGTCAATGAGGACAGCACATTCGCATTGATCGGAGTGCCAGGCGATGCCGGCTGGAAGTTTTCCGAGGCCAACGAGCTGGCAAAGGACATCCAAAAGCTCATCGTCACCGCCACCACGGAAAAAGACGTTTCCTTCACCAATCTTCCCATTTCAAAATAAATGTACCGCATGAAACAATTCGTACTAGTTCTTCTCGCCCTTGCCTCGACAGGCGGCCTTTCCTATTCCCAGAACGATCCCGTTGCCGAGGCAAAAACGAAAGTTGATGAGGCGGCAAAATCATTGACCAAGTATCAAAGCGAACACGCCGATCTGAGAAGGCAGCTTTATAAAGAAATCAACGAGCTCGACGACAAAGTCATCACATTGTCCAAGGAACTGCGACAACTGGAAAGAGATGAGGCATTGCGCACCACCAATGTGAAAAAATTGGAAAAGGAAGTTGAGACCCGGAAAAATCAATTCAACTATACCTCGGGACTGCTCAATCAGTATTCAAAGGCATACGTCACCCGCATTCACCCTGCGGAGTATCAGCTTTACCGCGAACCGGTCGGGGTCATTGACCAGACCGCACTCAACGCGGCAAACGAACCTGTGAAGGAAATCGGAGAGCGTGCGAAAGTCCTCGCAATGGGAATCAAGCGACTCAAGGAGATCTCGGGCGGATCGACGTATGAGGGCAAAGCACTGGGTTTCGCCGGAAAATCGATCGCCGGGAAATTCATGATCATGGGACCCTCGGTGTTTTTTGCCAACAGCGACGGAATTTCAGAAGGGATCTGCCCCGCGCGGGACACAGGATCAAACTTCCCCGCTTTTGTTTCGATCAACAAATCGAACGGCGCCATCTTGAAAACCATTCAATCCGGCGTCGGCGTGCTGCCTTTTGACGGCACTCTCGGCAAGGCCATTGTTGCGGAAATGAAACACCCCGGTGGACAAAACAAGGCCTTGGAACACATGATGCTTTTCAAGGACATCGCCAACAACATGATGTTCGACGGCTGGATCGCGGTCGGAATTTGCCTTATCATGATTCTCATCGGCTGGACGGTGGCCGCCCGCAAGATCATGTTCCTGAACAGCATCGAGAAAGGAAACCGCGAGTTCCTGGAGCAGTGGAGCAAGGTTTCGAACGATCTTACCACCCTGGAGCGGAACAGCAACGCGGCGGAATCCGCCAAACTGAATGAAACGCCGGCGATGAAACGTTCGCCTTTTTACGAAATCTATCACATCGGCTCGGACGAGATCACCAACCGGATTGCAGCCACGAATTCCGGCCACAAGGGTCTGTCCGGCCGCTCGATCCAGGCGGTGCGCGCCGCACTGGATTCAGGGCTCGTTCAGTTGCAGCACAAACTGACCGACGGCCTCGTCTATCTGACCATCAGCATTGCCGGCGGCCCCTACGTGGGTCTTCTGGGCACTGTGGTGGGGGTGATGATCACCTTCGCGATCATTTCGAAGGAAGGGGAAGTGAATGTGAATGCCATCGCGCCGGGTATCGCCTCCGCGCTGCTCGCCACGGTGGCAGGATTGATTGTTGCCATCCCGGCGCTGTTCGTCTATTCCTACCTCAACAACCGCATCAAGAACATAACCTCGGAAGTGAAAGTGTTTATCGATGAGTTTGTCGCAAAAATGGCCGAATTCTACCCACAGGTCAATGAAGCCACCGCACCAAGTTTCAGCGATAAAGAAGACCGTTGAAGGACATCCAACTCTAAAAATCCATGGCCTCTGCAGATGATAAAAGCTACGACGACATCAACGTCACCCCGATGGTGGACCTATACCTGGTTCTTCTCCTGATTTTCATCGTGATGACCGCCGCCGGTGTCAAGGGCGTGAAAGTGGAATTGCCCAAGGCGGGAGGCAAGGCGGCCGCCGACATCAGCGCGCCGAAAATCCAGGCCATCACCATCGATCCCGAAGGAAAAATCACGCTGAATCTCACGCCGGTATCGCTGGAGGAGCTGGAGTCGAAAATCGAGGGGATGGTGGCCACCACACCGGATTTGCCCGTGGTGGTGAGGGGTGACAGCTCCACGCAGTACCAGAAAGTCATGGCCGTTGTCACCCTGCTCGGGAAGAACGGCATTACCAAAATCGGTCTGGCAACCCAGCCTAACAAATAATAGCCGTTAGATGCGACGTTTCAATCAGCCCGTCAGCGAGAAATCCCGCAAAACCAAGTTCATCGCGGTTTTGCTGGGGATCGTTGTGATTGGCGGCGTCGTGTCCTATCTGATGAGTTCCAAAAGCGGTGGCGAAAAGGAAAAAAAGGAGGAGTTTCAATTTGTGGAGTTCACTCCGCCGCCGCCTCCGCCGCCGCCGCCCGTGCCTGATGAACCGGATACTCCTCCGGAAATTGATGAAATCGTCGAGCCAATGGAGGTTCTCGATGAAGTCGTGCCAAATGACGCCCCGACCAACGATCTCGGTATCGACATCGGAAACATGGCCGCCGGCGAAGGTCCCGGGGGATTCATCATGGACATCCCCAAATTCGGCAGAAGAGGAAAATCCTCCGGCGATGATGAGGATTCGATGGAGGGTGCCGAGGGCTCGGAAGCACCCGCTCCCACGCTGAAAACGCAACCGGTCTATCCCAGCACGCTGCTCAAGAAGGGCATCGGCGGAAAAGTTCTCATCACGGCTGTCATCAGCACGTCTGGTCAGGTCGTCAAAGCAAACATCAAAGGCAGCTCGGGGTACAGCGAGCTGGACAATTCCGCCCTGCAGGCCGTGCTCAAATGGAAATTCAAGCCCGGCAAACGAAACGGCAAGGATGTCCAGGCCACCTGCATCATTCCTTACACATTTGAAGTGAAAAAAAATTAACATGTATCGCCCTACCATGCACCACCGCACACTCCTGATCGCGCTTGCCGTATTGACTTCGGCAGTGGCGCAAGACTTTACCAGTGTCATCAAATCACAACTGCAAACGCCGCAGTTTGCCAAAGAATTTGTCGGCAGCTACGGCATCCTTTCGGATATCGAACCCCAGGTTTCCGATCCCGAGCAAAAACTGCTCACCCGCCTGCAGGTTCTTTTCAGTGAATCAAAGTTCAAGGATGCCGAAAACCTGCTCATCGCCTTCATCAAGGAAACAGAGAGTCCGACCGACCCCGCAAAGACCCCCGGCGTGATCAGTCCGGCCATGGTATTCGTTCTCGGCAACCTCTATTTCCAGGCGGAGCGCTACGATGAGGCCAAGCGGGCCTTCGACGAGGCGATCAAACGCTTTCCCCGGTTCCGCCGGGCCTACACCAATCTGGGATACCTCTACATCGCCCAAAGCAAGGTCGATGACGCGCTCAAGGCATTTCAGCAACCGGTCACTCTCGGGGAAAATTCCCCCCGCGTCATGGGCATGCTTGGTTATCGTTATCTTTCCAAACAAAACCCCCTCGCTGCGGAGAACGCCTATCGCCAGGCCTATCTGGTCGATCCGGAATCGCGCGATTGGAAGCTAGGCATGGCGCAGGCGCTCCTCCAACAAGACAAGAACGCGGAGGCTGCAAGCATCTTTGGCGTTCTCATCAAGGAAAACCAACAGGACAAGCAGCTGTGGATGCGCCAGACCGCCGCCTACCTCGCCATGGATCGCAAGGACGAGGCGATTCTGAATCTGGAAACGCTGCGTTTGATGAAACTGGCCGATGAAGGCAATCTGAACCTCTTGGGAAATCTTTACATGGATCAAGGTCAGGGGAAATCGGCTCTCGCCGCCTACAGCGAGGCGATCGCACTTTCCCCGACACTCAATCTGGCACAGGCGCTCAAATCGGCGAAAATTCTCAATGATTATGGATTCCCCGAAGATTCAGCGGCTCTCATCACCAAGATTCGCAGCAACGGTGGCAAACTTTCGCAAGAGGAACTCATCCAGCTTCAACTGGCTGATTTGAAGGTGGCGAGATCGCTCAATCAATCCGCACGCGTGGGTGACATCCTCGCGAGTCTCATCAAGGACTCGCCGACGAACGCGGATGTTTTGTTGGAAATGGCAAAGCACTATGATCTAACATCCCGTGATGAGCCGGATGAGGAAAAACGCAAAAAGCTCAGCGGCGAGGCGAAAACGCACTACAACCTTGCGATGAAATCGGAGTCCACCGCCTACCAAGCCAATCTTTCTCTCGGTCAGTTGCTGGTGCGCGAAAGCAGAACGATGGATGCTTTGCCCTATTTGGAAAAAGCGCTGGCTCTGAAAAAGTCGGAGTCTCTGGAGCAGTATGTGAGCCGGGTGCAACGCGCTGCGGCACGGGAAAAATTGCGCAAGGATCGCGAAGAAACGGATCGCGCTGAAGCGGAAAAAGAAGCGAAGAAGAAATAACACGAAATCGATCAATCATGAAAAACTACCACGTTCTGTCACTCGTCGGATTGCTCGCAAGTGCCCAGGCCAATGAAGCATTGGATGTTTTGGAGGGCAAAAAAAACGCGCCTGCGGGGCCATCTGTGACCTTGCCCGCGGAAGATGCGGCATTGATCCAGGGTGCGACAACACCCGCCGCAGCAGACGGCAAAGCGATCAAACCCTATGTGGCCCCGGTGCCCTCGGAGTACTCGCGCCAGTCGAAGCAGTTGCTCGACCCGATCTGGGCCCGTGGCACGATCATCAAAAACGAGCAGAACAAGTACGTGCAGGAACTCAGCCTGATCGGGCTGTTCGAAGCCGGCGCAGCCTGGGGCGATGTCGAAACCACGCTCAACGGCAACACCAGCACCTATCGTCCCAACGATGTCGAATTGCGCCGTGCGCAACTTGGTGCCCGGATGAAAGCGTTTTATCGAACCGAAATCACCGGCGTGGCTGAAATGGCCGGTCCTTCGCGCATGAGCGGCATCAAGACCCTGAAAGCCAGCACCGTTCTCTCCGACAACTTCGGCTTGACGCTCGGCAAATTCCGCCCGCTTTCCACTTTGGAAAACGGCATCGAGGACTCGCAATTGCTGACCACCGAGCGCGCGTTGTTGTCCAACCTGATCGCCCCCGCCGACAGCCTGGGAATCATGCTCGATGCGAAAAAGGGCGACTGGCGTTACAATTTCGGTTGGTTCTCGAACGACTTCAATGAGAACATTCCCGGAATCAACAACGAAGGATTCCTCAATTTGGGCATCGCCTATGAAAAAACCACCAAGACGGATGCGGGCGTGCCGATGCATACACGCTGGTACTTGAACTACATCCACAACATGGATCGCAATATCAGCGAGGTCATTCCCCGTCATGAACTCACCTTGCACAATACCTATGGCGAGATTTTCAGCACGGGTTTCACGATTCAGCAGGACCGACTGGGCTTCCAGGGTGAGTTCACCATCGCCCAGGGCGACAAGTCGGTTTGGGGCATGACCCTGACACCGAGTTATTGGATCATGCCCAACACCATCCAACTGGTGGGGCGCTATCATTTTGCCGACAGCGATGAAAAGGATGCCCTGCTCACCGGCTACGGTCCCGGTTCTGATCCTTTCTTCGAGAGCGGTCCGATTTATAGCGGAGATGAGTTCCATTCGTTCTACCTCGGTGCCAATGTGCATTTGTATGAGAATCGCATCGTCATCTACAACGGTCTGGAATACACCCTGTTCAAGGATGAACTCGACAGCGGTGCCGAAACGAAAAGCCTGCTCTGGCAGAGCGGCGCGAGACTTTCGTTCTGATTTTCAAAGCGGGTCATCAAAAGCAGGGAACGGTCTCCGAGCGTTCCGGTGGGGGGCGGATGGTTCACGCCTTAACGCAGCCTGCCTTCACTCCACGTCAACGTAGCAAACAAAGCGGGTGAGTCAGGAAGAGCCATCGAGAGTTATGAATCCTGCCCAAAAGGCAATGATCGCGGCGCTATGGCATGATCCTCGGCGAAAACCCGCGCCCGGCAGGATGCCGACCGCAGCCTGCGGGACGCAGGCGCTCCCCGATTCTGCCAAACTTGATCGACCCTTGCTTCCACGATTTGATTCTTGTCAGCGGGCGCTGTCGGGATTAGTAGTTCTGTTGTCATGAAATACTTCCCTGCGCGCGCGTCGATCCTCGTTTTTGCCATCAGTTCGTGTTTCCTGCCCGCGCGGGCGGAGCAACCGGTCCATCACATCACCGCCCGGGTTGTCGTGGAAAGCTCGAATGACTATCAAAAAATCAATGGTTCGAGCGACCGCAGCAAAAAGCAGGAGCGGCAGTTGGTGATCACGCTCGACAGTCGCGACAAGGACCCCACCGATGTCACGGTGAAGTGGACCGTCTTCGGCCACTCAATGAAGGACAACAAGCAGATGTCGCTCGGTGACGGCAATGCAAAGGTGACTCTGGAGGGCATGAAAACCGCCACGGTGAAGAGCGACGTCATTCGCATCAGCGGAACGCCCAAACACTCGGTGACCACGGTGGTCAGAGGCAATGGCAAAAATCCAGACAAGACCCACACCGAGAAGAAACCGGCCTCCGGGGAGGAATACTATGGCTACAACGTCCGGGTTTTTGCGGGGGCGGAGTTGTTGGAGGAAATCGCCAGCCAGCCGAGCCTGAAATCGAAAACGGTGAAATGATTGCGGCAGTCGTGGGGGCGTGACAATATTGTGACCTTGCATTCGTTGACAGGTGGCGGATTTGTCGGAACAGTCTCCCCCCACGTAGAAATATGCATCTTTTTCTGATTGATGCCATTGGGCCGTTTTTCCGGGGTTATGAAAAAAAGCGGATCAACTGGTCGAAAATCCCCTTCTCCCACTTGGGCGACAGCGAGGAGCAATGGCGGCAAATCCACGACGACATGACGGTGTTTTGTCGGGAAGTCTCCGCCCTCGGATACAATGCCGTGACTCTCGACGACCTCGCCCATCTCGCCCCGCATCCCTTGCACGAGGAAGCCCTGGCTGGAAAGATCGCCGCCTGGCGTACGCGATTCGCCTCTTTGATCGCATTGATCCGCAGCCACGACCTTGCGGTTTATCTGACGCTGGACGCCGTGCCGATGACCGAGGCGCTGGCGCTTCATTTTTGCGATGATGCCGATGCCATTGGCGCGTATTTTCGACGGATGATTGCCGGGGTGCTGCGCGATTTCCCTGCAGTGGCGGGGGTGGTGCTGCGCGTTGGTGAAAGCGATGCCCGCGACGTGAAAGATCCGATCCGCTCGCAGTTGTTCCTGCGCAATGCGGCCCAGGCCAACGAATTTCTGCACTCGCTGATTCCGATTTTCGCCGCCGCCGACAGGATGCTGATTTTCAGGACCTGGACGGTTGGCGCCCATGGGGTTGGCGATCTCATCTGGCACCGCGAGACGCTGGATCGTACCTTGCAGGACATCGATAGCCCGCATTTCATCGTCAGCATGAAACACGGGGAGAGTGATTTTTTCCGCTATCTGCCGCTGAACAAGGCGTTTTTCCGGGTCAAGCAGAACAAGATGTTGGAATTGCAGGTGCGGCGGGAATACGAGGGAGCGGGGGAGTATCCTTCGTTGATCGCCGCCGATTGCGAACGCTTCAGGGATTTGTTAGAGGGTGTGGAAAACATGGTCGGTCTATCCGTCTGGTGCCAAACCGGCGGCTGGCATCGATTCCGACGCCTGGCGTTTCTTGAAAAAAACGGCAGCGACGTGTGGATTCGCTGGAACGCGCTGTTTGCGATCCGGATGTTCCGCGATCGCGCGACAGTGGATGAATGCCTGGTTGAACTCTGCGGCCCGGAGCGACTGGCCGCTGCGCGTGAGTTTTTGTTGCGCAGTGACGAGGTGATTCTGCACGTTTTGTACATCGAGGATTTCGCGCGGAAAAAACGGTTTTTCCGGCGGGTGAGGATCCCGCCTTTGATCCACGCCTACTGGGATTCGCTGTATGTGCATTCCCTGATGCGCAATCTGTTGCGGCAATGGGTTGAAGACCCCGGTCTTTCTCTCGGGCAGGCCTCGCGGGCGATGGAACATTTCCCGCGCATGATCGAACTCGCCACGCGGCTCGATCTGCCGGTGGACGACATCCGCCACATGCGCGACCTCTTTGCGCTGATGCGGATGGCACAGGAATACTACTTCGCGGAGGACCCGCTGCCCTGGCAGCAGAAAATCGAGGATGCCAAACAGCAATACAAGTTGGCCTGGCCGGTTGAATCGCGCTCCCGATACCGGATCAAGACGAAATTCGATGTCATGAAACCCGCGCCACGTCGTTTCGCCCTGCTCAGCGGATTCCTGTTGCGTCAACAACGCGGCTACCGTGTGCTGGATCATGTCTTCACCCTGCACGCGCTGTCGGCCCTTTACCGTGCTCTACGCCAGCACAATCCACGCTTGATTCCCAAGACCTTGAGGAAGCTGGCGATGGGTATCGACACGATCTTTCATTGATCCAAGTTCCAGCGGAAGAGAAACTCCGGTGGCTGGCATCAGCCGAGCTTTCATGAAAAAATCACCGCTTTGCAACGTAGCAGTTGTTGGCCATGAAGGCATGTTTTCCCATACTAGTTTCGTTTTGCCTCGCAGGATTCTTGTCTGCGGAGCCGGGCGCATCGACCGGTGAGGCGATCTACCAGCGACACTGTGCCTCGTGTCACGGCAAAAAAGGCGAGGGAGTGCAGGATGAATATGAAGAGCCACTGCGCGGCAATCGCTCGCTGGCATCATTGGCCCGCTACATTGATCGCAACATGCCCGACGATGATCCCGACCTGGTGAACGGCGAGGAAGCGCGTCAGGTGGCGGAATACATCATCGGCGCTTTTTATTCCGCCGCCGCGCAAGCGTCCGGACCACTGCCGAAAAAGTCCTTCGCCCGCCTGACCAACCGTCAGTTCCGCGAGTCGGTCGCCGATCTGTTCGGCTCTTTTCAGAACCCGTTGCCTGCGGCTGCCGCCAGTGGACTGCGGGCGCAGTTTTATCAATCCAAGGGCATGAACAAAAAGGAGCAACTTGTGCTGGATCGACAGGACGCGGCATTGTCCTTTGATTTCACCGACCGCCCCCCGGTCGACGGCATCAATCCGGATCAATTCTGCATCGCCTGGAGCGGTTCGTTGCTCGCCCCCGCCACCGGATGGTATGAGTTCAAAATCAGCACGCCCAACGGCGCGCGGCTCTATCTGAATGGGGAAGCGCAGCAGGACGAGGGCAACAAGCGCGACGACAACGACAGCAAACGCCAAGCGGCGCTGATCGACGCATGGGTCAGCACCGGCGAGACGGTCAGGGAGTCCACGGCGCGGGTTTTTTTGTTAGGTGGTCGCGCCTATCCGATGCGATTTGATTATTTCAAATACCAGGAAAAAAACGGCATGGTGCGGCTGGAGTGGAAAGCACCGCAAGGGTCGTGGGAGGTTTTGGCCGCGCCTTATCTGTCGCCCGTGACGGCGAGTCATGTGACATGTGTCAGCACGGATTTTCCCGCCGATGATGCCAGCGAGGGCTTCGAGCGCGGCACCGGGGTTTCCAAGGACTGGCACGAGGCTGTCAGTGCCGCCGCCGTCGATGTCGCCAACCAGGTGCTGGTTCGTTTGCCGCTGTTGAGCGGTGCGAACGTCAATGATCCGGATCGGGTGCCACGACTGAAGGCGTTTCTGCACACACTGGCCGAACGGGCGTTCCGTCGTCCCTTGGATGATTCGATGAAACAAATGTACATCGAGCGACATTTCGCCGGCGACGCAACCCTCGAGCAGGCGGTGAAACGGGCGGTGACCCTGCTGTTGGAGTCACCTCGATTTCTTTATCCCGAGATGGGAAAAACAAAAGATGACTTCACCGTGGCCACGCGCTTGGCGCTGGGAATGTGGGACTCGCTGCCCGATACGGCATTGCTGGATGCGGCCAAAGCCGGGAAACTGCGCGACAGCGGGCAGATTCTCGAGCAGGCGCAGCGCATGGCGGCGGACCCGCGCGCAAAAGCAAAGCTGAACAGTTTCTTCCAGCACTGGTTGAAGCTCGACGGCGAGGCCGACCTGCAAAAGGACCCCGCGGAGTTTCCCGGATTTGATGCGCTTGTGGTGGCCGACTTGCGGCGCTCGCTAGAACTTTTTGTCGAACAGGTGGTCTGGAGTGAGAAGTCCGACTACCGTGAACTGATTCAGGCGGATTACCTGTTGTTCAACGAGCGCCTGGCCAACTACTACAAAATCCCATGGCCCGGCGGCGATGGATTTCAAGAGGTGAAATGTGATTCGGCAGTGCGCTCGGGCGTGCTCACCCATCCCTACCTGCTCGCCCGCCTGGCCCATGCGGACAATACATCGCCGATTCACCGCGGCGTTTTCATTACGCGGAACTTGTTGGGCGGAATTCTCAAAGCCCCGCCCGAGGCGATCGTCTTTGACAAACATCGCTTTGATCCCAAAATGACCATGCGCGAAAAAATCGTCGAGCTGACCCGCAACAACAATTGCATGTCCTGTCACGAGACCATCAACCCGCTCGGATTTTCGTTAGAGAACTTTGATGCCGTCGGTCGCTATCGGACCACGGAAGCGGACAAGCCGATCAACGCCGAGTCGGAATATTTCACAATCGAGGGAGATCTGCTTCAACTGCGCGGCCCACGCGACGTGGCCCGTCATGCGGTGGAATCGGTCAGTGCCCGCAAGGGATTCATTCGTCAGATGTTCCAGTCGCTGGTCAAGCAGGGCCCCGCCGTGTATGGTCTCGACACGCTCGACAAACTGGATCAGTCTTTCACGTCTTCGGGATTCAACGTCCATCGGTTATTCATCGAAATCAACACCCTTGCGGCCGCGCAGGGGATGCAAACCAGCTCGCCATGAACATCCACACACGCCGCCACTTTCTCCGCCAACTCGGCTTGTCCGCCGCCGCGCTGCCGTTTTTGCCAGCCTTGCCCTCCCTTGCCTGTCAATCGCCGGGAGCAAAAATGCAGCGCATCATTTTTCTGTTCACTCCCAATGGCACGGTCGGCCCGGAGTTCTGGCCCGAGCAAGTGGGATTCGATTTTCAATGCAAACGCATCCTCGCACCGCTGGCGGATTTCAAAAACCGGATGATGACCTTGCAAGGGGTGCACAACAAAATCAATGGCGATGGCGACAGGCACATGCGCGGCATGAGTTGTCTGCTCACCGCAAACGAACTGCTGCCGGGGAACATCCAGGGAGGTAGCGAAACTCCGGCGGGCTGGGCGCGCAGCATTTCCATCGATCAGGAATTGCGACAATTTCTCCAGGCGCGTCCCGAAACCGCCACCCGCTTCGGTTCGCTCGAACTCGGAATCGCGGTGCCGAATCGCGCCGATCCCTGGACGCGCACTTCCTACGCCGGAGCGAACCAGCCGCTGACTCCGAATGCCGATCCCTACGCGTTGTTTGCGAAACTCTACGGTCAGGGCAAGGACCGGGAAATGTTGGGCAGCGTGCTCGATGATGTCTGCGATGACCTGCGTAGGATCGGTGACAACGTCGACCCCGAGGAGAAGTTGTTGCTGGATCAACATGCCACCTTCGTGCGGGAAATGGAAAAGGACCTGCAGAACTCCGGCACCGTGCAGTTGTTGTTTCCTCCTCCCTCTTTGGAACAGGGAGTGGCGCTCGACAACGACGGCATCCCCAAGATCAGCCGCATGCAATCGGACCTGCTGGTCAGCGCGCTGGCCAATGGCATGACCCGCGTGGCCACCATGCAATACACCAACAGCGTCGGCCAGGCCCGCATGCGCTGGCTGGATATCCATGACGACCATCATCACCTTTCCCACGAGCCGGATGAAAATCTCGACGCCCAGGAGAAACTGGTGAAAATCAACATCTGGCTGGCGGAACAGGTCGCCTACCTGGCGCGCAAACTCGACAGCACCCCCGAACCGGGTGGTCAGGGCAGCATGCTCGACCATACGACCATCGTGTGGACGAACGAACTCGGCAAGGGCAACAGCCACACGCTCGACAACATTCCCTTCGTGCTCATCGGCGGTGGACTCGGTTTCAAATCCGGTCAGGCGATGCGTTTCGACGGCGTCACCCACAACCGGTTGTGGCTTTCCATCGCCCATGCTTTCGGCCATCACATCCCGCTTTTCGGAAAGAAGGAACTGTGCGAAGGCGGCGCGCTGGTCCTCGGCTGATCCCGTTTATTGCAGAGGAAAGCGTTTCGCCAGATCCTCCAGCGCCTGGCAGTCGCTTTGATCAAACGCTGCGGGCAGGGTCGAATCGACATCGAGAACGGCGACGATCTTTCCGCGAGCATCAAACCACGGCACCACGATCTCGCTCGCGGATCGGGAATCGCAGGCGATGTGTCCGGGAAACGCATGCACGTCGGCCACAACGATGGAACGTTGTTCGCTCCACGCGCTGCCGCAGACCCCGCGGCCCTTGCCGATCCGCAGACAGGCGGGCGTTCCTTGATAGGGACCGACGAGCAGTTCTTCTCCGCAAACCCGATAAAATCCTGTCCAAAAATAATGCGGCATGCTCTGGTGAAGCACGGCGACCATCGTGCTCATCACCAGCGTGGCATCACTTTCCCCTGCGAGCATCGAGTCCAGGTTCGACGCAACTTTTTCATACAGCAACTGCTTTTCCCGCGCCGGAGGAATCCGGTTTTTCGCGACCTCATCTATTTCCCCGTGCGACACCGCAGCATGATAAATGAATCGCGGGCCGGGTCAAAACATTATGGTTGTCCCGCGGCGCGGAAGATGCTTCCGGCGCGGCAACTGGATCGCCTGATTCCATGAAAGGCTGCGGAGACAAAAAAAAGAGCGGCGCGCGGCGTTTTTTTATTTGAC
>Ga0114972_10000542_pt1 | contig 28104 bp, 19 predicted proteins | sample M_140807_EF_Meta_FD_87354 | JGI IMG/M metagenome (GOLD analysis project Ga0114972, IMG submission 87354) | Freshwater microbial communities from Lake Montjoie, Canada to study carbon cycling - M_140807_EF_MetaG | ecosystem: Environmental > Aquatic > Freshwater > Lake | place: Lake Montjoie...
CCTCGATGACTTTGGCTCCGGCATGGCCTCCTTCGGCACCCTCAAGAACCTCACCGTGACCCACCTGAAGATCGATGGCCAGTTCGTGACCGGCGTGATCGACGACCCCCTCGACGATGTGGCGGTGCGCTGCTTCGTGGAGGTGGCCCATGTGATCGGTCTGCGCACCGTGGCCGAATTCGTGGAGTCGGAGGCGGTGCTGCAGCGCCTGCGCCAGATCGGTGTGCACTACGCCCAGGGCTATCACCTGCACCGCCCCGAGCCCTTCGAGCAGGTGATGGCCGAGGCGATGGCGAAGCGGCCAGCCTGAGCCAAACCGGCCAGGTTGATCCAGGCGCCCGTTCGGATCCGGACTGTTCGCCGTTACCAAAACGCGTCCCGGATCCCACGCCCTCCCAGATCCTCACCTCCACCAGGATCCTCACCTCCAGCAGGTTCCACGCCTCCGGCTGGATCCGAACGACTCAGGCTGGGGAGACGTTCAGACCTGTGGCCGCCATGCACGAACTGGCCCTGATGGAGAGCGTGGCCGAGCTGGCCCTGACGGCGGCGCGGCAGCGTGGTGCCGAGGCGATCACCGCCATCCACCTGCGGATCGGCAGCCTGGCGGGGGTGGAGCCCGAGGCCCTGCGCTTCGCTGCCCGGGTGGTTCTGCGCGGTGGGCTGGCGGAGGGGGCCCGCTTCACGATCGCGGTGGTGCCGGCCCGGGCTTGGTGCGCACCCTGCGGCGCGTTGTTCGCCCTGGAGTCCGGCCTCGGCCTGTGCCCCCGCTGCGGCGCGGCCAGCCGTGAGCTACGCCAGGGCCGCGAGCTGGAGCTGAGCAGCCTGGAACTGCGCCTGCCGGATGCGGCAACCGCCCTGGCCGCCGCCTCTGCCGATGACCCGGCCTACGCCCCGGCCGAACCTCCATAGCCTGGATCAGCCGGCTTCAATGCCATGTGCCGCGATTGCGCCTGTGGCCAGCAGGGGCGGGTGGACCGGTTTTACCCGCCTGCCCCGCCGCCCCCGCCGACAGTCCCGGCTGATCCGGCCGTTCGGTTGGACCGATCCTTGGGGCCAGATCGCGGCGGATCCCCTGATCGTGTCGCGTCGGCGGATCGGTCTTGCCATCCAGCCGGCTCTTCCAGGGCGCTGCTGGAACGCCCCGCTGCGCCGGCAACGCTGCAGGTTCCCCTTGGCCTCCGGTTGCTAGAGCAGAACGAGCGCCAGGCCCACCGCAACCGCCAACGCTTCGACGCCGCCGGCGTGACGGTGGTGAACATCCTCTCCTCGCCGGGCTCCGGCAAGACTGCCCTGCTGGAGGCCCTGGCCCGCCACGGCGCCGCCAGCTCCCTCGCCCTGGCGGCCCTGGTGGGGGATCTGGCCACCGACCACGATGCCGCCCGCCTGAGGGCCGCCGGGCTGGAGGCGGTGGCGATCACCACGGGTCAGGCCTGCCACCTTGATGCGGTGATGGTGGCTCGTGGCGTCGAGGTGCTTGAGGCTGCGGGCCGCCCCCTAGCGGGCCTCGACCTGCTGCTGATCGAGAACGTGGGCAACCTGGTTTGCCCGGCCGCCTACGACCTGGGGGAGCACCGGCGCCTGGTGCTGCTGGCGGTGGGCGAAGGGGAGGACAAGCCGCTCAAGTATCCCGCCACCTTCCATAGTGCCGACGCGGTGGTGATCAGCAAGACCGACCTGGCGGCGGCTGTCGGTTTCGAGCGGGAGCGGGCCCTGGCCCACCTCCATGCCGTGGCGCCCGGGGCCGCGGTGGTGGAGGTGTCGTCCCGCAGCGGCGCCGGCCTCGACGACCTGTTGGGCTTGCTCCGCTGATGGGGCTGGATCTGCCGGATGGGCTGGAGAGGTCGGGGGGGGCGGACACGGCTGAGAGCGCCACCACCTGGCGGGCAGCAGCGGTGGTGGCCAGGGGGGGGGATGGGGCCGGAAGCCATCCGGTGGCGGCGGTCGGGGGGGCTGCGGGATTTCGCTCGCCCGAGGCGGCCAAGAGGGGCGGGAGTTGTGCTTTGGCAGTGGACGCGGATCCGTTGGCTGCTGCGGGGCACGCCTCCGTTGCAGCTGAGGGGCAGAGGGCCCGCCTGCGCCTGGACTGCCGCGGCGTGGTGCAGGGTGTGGGCTTCCGGCCCGCCGTGCATCGCCTGGCTAGTCGCCTGGGGCTGGGGGGAAGCCTCCACAACGGTCCGGAGGGGGTGCAGCTCGACCTTGTCGGCCGCCGGGCGGATCTGGAGTGTTTCCTGGCCTCGCTCGCTGATGCCCTGCCGCCGGCCGCCCACCTGGAGTCTTTGGACCCATGCTGGCTCGTCAGCGAAGCCGAGGTTGCAGCTGGGTTCAGCCCGCCAGCGAAGCCCTTTGTCTCGCCCGCCCCCCCTGCCCTGGCCCCCGATCTGGCCGCCGCTCCCCGCCTCACGATCAGCGCCGAGTCCGCTGCTCCCTTGAACGCGCCCTCGGGCGCTGCCGCGGACCCCGTCGCGGCAGCCGGCACCCCTCGACTCACGATCAGCGCCGAGCCCGCCGCCACAGCGGTGCCGCTCGGCATCGGCCTGGTCGCCCGCAGTCTGGTGGCTGATCGGGCCCCCTGCCCCAACTGCCGCCGCGAACTCGACGATCCCCGCAGCCGCCGCGGCGGCGACCCCTTTCTCTCCTGCTGCGACTGCGGTCCCCGCTACGCGATCGCCACCGCCGAACCCTGGCGACGCGCCCACAGCACCCTGGCGGCCTTCGTGCCCTGCCCTGCCTGCGCGGCGGAGTTCGCCGATCCCGCCGATCGCCGCTTCCACTCCGAAACGATCAGCTGCCCGGCCTGCGGGCCGCGGCTTTCCCTGGTGGTTGCTGCGGATTCGGCGGGGCCAGGGCTAGGGGCAGCCTGGCCGGAGCCTGAGCCTGAGCCCGAGCCCGAGCCGATGGCGTTGTCGTTGTCATCATCTACGGCAGCGGCAGCGGCAGCGGCAGCGGCAGCGGCAGCGGCAGCGGTAGCGGTGGCCGGAGCCGGAGCCGGAGCCGGTGGCCCGGCGGAATCCGCGGCGACCCGCAGCACCCGTTTGATTGTGGCGGCGGCGGAGCTGCTGGCGGCGGGACGGATCCTGGCGCTGCAGGGGGTGGGTGGCTTCCAGCTGCTGGTGGATGCCACAAACCGGGCGGCGGTGGCCCGGCTGCGGCAGCGCAAGCGCCGGCCGGCCCGGCCCTTCGCCCTACTGGTAGCCGAGCCGGCCTGGTTAGAGCCTCATGTGCAACTGGAAGCGGCGGCACTGGATCTGCTCCACTCGCCCGCCGCACCGATCGTGCTGCTGCCGCGCCGGCTCTCGGCTGTGGCTGCCCCTGCAGGTTCGGCGAGCCTGCAGGGCTCCGTGACGGCGCGGACAGGCGAAGGACGCCAAGCCGGCCAAGCGGATGACCATCCGCCTGGTTCCCATCGGGCCGTGACCCACCCGTCCGATAGCGATCACGCCGATCACCCTTGGCCTGAATCAGAACAGGCCAACGTCGTCCATCCCCCGGACACCGGCCCGCTGCATGCCCAGCTCGCCGATCCCCACTGCGCAGATCCCCAGCTCCGTGATTCCCACAGCACCGATCCCAACGTCTCCGATCCCCACTTCGCGGGTCTCCCGCACACCGATCGCTGGCCCGATCCCTTCCCCGGCGTCGCCCCGGGCAGTGCCCAACTCGGGGTGATGCTGCCGGCTTCGCCGCTGCATCTGCTTTTGGTCCGCCGCTTCGGGCGACCGCTGGTGTGCACGAGCGGTAACCGCAGCGGTGAGCCGCTCTGCACCGATCCCGCCGAGGCGCTCGAACGGCTCGCCGGCATCGCCGATGCCTTTTTGATCCACGACCGCCCGATCGCCCGCCCCCTCGATGATTCAGTGGTCCAGCTGATCGATGGCCAGCCGGCTCTGCTGCGGCGGGCCCGCGGCTATGCCCCGGAACCGCTGGTGTTGACCCGTTCTCACCTGGATGCGGCTCCGGCTGCTGTGCTCGCCCTCGGCGGTGACCTCAAGGCTGCTCCCGCCCTGGCCCTGGGCAGCAGGGTCTGGCTATCCCCCCACCTGGGCGATCTAACCGAGTGGCGCAGTTTTGAACGTTTCCGCACCGGCATCGCCGAACTGCGGGATCGCTATGGCGACCAGCTGGAGTGGATCGCGGTCGATCGACACCCGCTTTATCTCTCCCACCAGGTTGGTGTGGCGATGGTGGTGCCCCCGCTGGTGCTGCAGAAGGTGCAGCACCATGCCGCCCATGCCTTGGCCGTGGTAGCGGAGCAGGGCCTGGAGCCACCGTTGCTGGCCTTCTGCGCCGATGGGCTGGGCTACGGCGAGGATTTTGTCGCCGTTGGCAGGTCTTCGGATGGTGTTCACACGGGCAGCTTTCACGCGCCTGACCAGCTCTCGGCTGGCTTTCCCGCGCGTGGCCTGCCCTTGGGTGGCCGGTCCTCCCAGCCGAACGGGCCAGCGGCCCTACCTGGGTCAGCCGGAACTGCGGATGGCGCCTCACCCCCCGCGTCGTCGCTGTCGCCGCCGCTCTGGGGAGGAGAACTGCTGGCGATCGGCCCGGATCGGATCGAGCGGCTCGCCTGTCTGCGGCCTTTGCCTCTGCCGGGGGGAGACCGTGCGGCGCGGGAACCCCGCCGGGTTGCCCTGGGGCTGCTGGCGGCCGTCGACCCCGGGCTCCTGGAGCACCCAGGCGCGATCCGCTGCCGCCGGGCCTTCCGCGCCGCCGAACGGGATCTGCTGCTGGCGATGGTGGAGCGGGGCGTGAACTGCCCCGGGAGCTCCAGCCTGGGCCGACTGTTCGATGGGGTGGCCTCCCTGCTGGGCCTCTGCCAGCGCACGAGCTTCGAGGGGGAGGCCGGCCTGCGGCTGCAGGGGCTGGCGACCCTGGCGGCGGCAGGGCCTCTGATTGATTCGGGCCTGAGTGGGCGACAGGGATTCCGCCAGCCCCAGGCCGGGTCGGCACCCTGCTGGGATGGCGAGCGGCGGGCGGGGAGCTGCTCCGATCCCTGCGCTCCCGACCCGGGGAACAGGCCTGACGCGGCGCTTCCGCCGCAACGCTCTTATCCCTTTCCCCAGGTTCCTGCCGCGGCGGGTGATGGAAGCACCCTCCCCCTGGGCTGGCTGGACTGGCAGCCGCTCCTTGAGGCCCTGCTGGCCGATCGAGCCGCCGGGGAAGCTCCGTCCCGTTGTGCGCTTCGCTTCCACCAGGCGGTGGCGGTGGGCGTGGCGGATCTGCTGGCGAGCGCCGCCCGCAGGCGCGGCTGCCGCACGGTGGTTCTGGCGGGGGGCTGCTTCCAGAACGCCCTGCTGCTGGAGGATCTCACCGCCCAGCTGCGCCGTCGCGGCCTGGAACCCCATAGCGCCCGCGCCGTGCCCGGCAACGACGGCGGCCTGGCCCTAGGCCAGCTTTGGGCCTGCCGCCGGCCTCCCCTGTCGCCCCCAACGCGCGACCCGACACCACCGCCAGAGGCACCGCCCGACACCGGGGGCTGATGGCAACTCCGGATCGAGGGCCCGTCGCGCGTATTTTCCCACCAGACGAGGCAGGGCCGTCGTGCGGGACGCGATCTCCCGTGTCGGCCGTGATCTTCTGCCGATGTCCGGGCGTCCGAATCGGGCCTGCAGGGTCTGCGGCGCAGTCCCGGGCGTGATCTGCCCCCTCCCAGCTCCCTGTCGGATCCGCGGCGCCCCCGAAGCGGGCCGGTGTTTCCAATCGGCGGGCGCCCTGTCAGGCTCTGGGACCCAGTCCTGGTTCCGATGCCCAGCCTCAGCCCCGCCACCCTGCTGGAGAGCCTCCACTGGCGCTATGCGGTGAAGGCCTTCGACCCGGAGCGCACCATCCCCGCTGAGCTCTGGTCCACCCTGGAGGAGAGCCTGGCGCTCACCCCCTCCTCCTATGGCCTGCAGCCTTGGAAGTTCCTGGTGGTGCAGGATCCGGCCCTGCGAGCCGCCCTGCGGCCGATGTCGTGGAACCAGTCCCAGATCACCGACTGCTCCCATCTGGTGGTGCTGTTGCGTCGCCGCACCGTGACTCCTGAGGATGCCGATCGCCTGATCGCCGTCACCGCCGGCCGCCGCGGCCTGGAGCCCACCGCGCTGGAGGGCTACCGCGAGATGATCCAGCGGGATCTGATCGATGGGCCCCGCAGCCAAACGATCGGCACCTGGGCCGCCAATCAGGTGTACATCGCCCTGGGCAACCTGATGACCTGCGCCGCCTTGCTGGGGGTCGACACTTGTCCGATCGAGGGCTTCAGCCCGCCGGACTACGACCGCATCCTCCAGCTGGAGGAGAGCCCCTTCCAGACCGCTGTGGTCTGCCCCTGTGGCTACCGCGCTGCGGACGACAAGTACGCCACCCTCGCCAAGGTGCGCTTCGACGCGGCCGAGGTGATCGAGCACCGCTGAGCCCCAGCCGCGCGAAGGCTTCCCCACCGGAGCGGATGCGCCGCGCGATCCCCGCGCTTGCTGCAGCGTGGCCAACGGCCCGTTGAATGCGGCGTAGAACCGCCATAGACCCTCAGCGGCGGGCGGACTCCATGTGCCTGGCGGTTCCCGGCCGGATTGTGGCGCTCACGTCGGAGGCGCCGATGGGATCCACCCGTGAGGCCACCGGCGAAGCCCATGGCACCCACCCTGTCGAGACCGCGCTTTGGAATCTCCCTAGGAGGTCCGCCCCTACCCCTGCCCCCGAGCCCCCCGCCGACCCCAACCTCTGGCGCATGGCCACGGTGGATTTCGGCGGCGTTCGCCAGCCCGTGAGCCTCGCCTGCCTGCCTGAGGCCCGCCTGGGCGATCTGGTGCTGGTGCATGTGGGCCTGGCGATCTGCCGGGTGGAGGAGTCGCTGTTGGAGCCAATCGTGAAGTCCATGGCGTTGGGGCTGGTGGATCCGACCGAGGAGTCGATGGCGCCGCAGCTGCTGGAGCCGATGGTGGAACGCACGGAGGAGGCAACCCTGGGCTCTCCCGCCGCCGCCCCCGAGCCCATTCCCCAGCGGTCACCGCCTCCGATGACGGTGCCGGTCAGGGCCGATCGGAGGGAGTCGGACCCATGAGCACTCGCGCCGCTACCTCCCAAGTCGTTTCGCCACCGGCGCCGCTGCCGCTGCCGGAGCCGGCGCCCGTCTGCATCGACGGCAACGAGGCGGTGGCCCGGGTGGCCTATCGCCTCAGTGAGGTGATCGCCCTCTATCCGATCACCCCCGCCACGCCGATGGGGGAATGGGCCGATGGCTGGAGCGCGGCGGGGCGCCCCAACCTCTGGGGCGCCGTGCCGAGCGTGGTGGAGCTGCAGAGCGAAGGGGGCGCTGCCGGAGCGGTGCATGGCGCCCTGCAGGCCGGGGCGCTCACCACCACCTTCACCGCCTCTCAGGGGCTGCTGCTGATGCTCCCTAACTTGTTCCGCTGGGCGGGGGAGCGGCTGCCGGTCGTGGTGCAGGTGGCGGGCCGGGCCCTAGCGGCCCAGGGCCTTTCGATCTTCGGCGATCACGGCGATGTGATGGCCTGCCGCGCCGCCGGCTGCGCGGTGCTCGTGTCGCCCTCGGTGCAGGAGGCGGGCGACTTCGCCGCCATCGCTACAGCCCTCGCCCTGCAGGCGCGCTTGCCGCTGCTGCATCTGTTCGATGGCTTCCGCACCTCCCATGAGATCCAGAAGGTGCTGCCGCTCCCCGATGCCCTGCTGGAGGCGCTGATTCGCCCGGAGGCGATCGAGGCCCACCGGGCGCGGGCCCTCAACCCCAACCGGCCGGTGCTGCGCGGCACCACCCAGAACCCGGATGTGTATTTCCAGGGTCGCGAAACGGTGAATGGCGCCTACGAGGCCGTGCCGGATCTGCTGATGGCGGCGATGGAGCGCTTTGCGGCGCTCACTGGTCGCCGTTACCGCCCCTACGACTACGTCGGATCCGCCGATGCGGAGCGTCTGGTGGTGCTGATGGGATCAGCCTGCGAGACCACCGAGGCCACCGCAGCCTGGCTCCAGGCCCAGGGTGAGCGGGTGGGGGTGCTGAAGGTGCGGCTGTTCCGGCCCCTGGCGGCGGCCTTGCTGGTGCAGGCCCTGCCGGCCGGACTGCGGGCGATTGCTGTGCTGGAGCGCTGCAAGGAACCTGGCGCGCCGGGGGAGCCGCTCTACCTCGATGTGGTGGCGGCCCTGGCGGAGGAATGGGAGCGCCAGCACGGCGGGCCGCCGCCGCGGGTGGTGGGCGGGCGCTATGGGCTGGGCTCCAAGGAGTTCACCCCCGCCATGGCTCGCTCCGTGTTCGACCATCTCAGGGCGGTGCTGGCTGCCGCACCCGGATCGCCGCCGCCACTGAACCACTTCACGGTGGGCATCCACGACGATCTGAGCCATCGCTCCCTGCCGCTGGATCCCGACTTCGTGCTGGAGGGCGCCGCTTCTGGGGCCGTATCGCTCGGGGGGGCCGCAGGGGAGGATCCGGATATCAAGGCTTCCTTGCGCCAGGAGCTGTGGCAATCGGGCAGCGGCGAGGTACGGGCGGTGCTGCATGGCCTCGGCAGCGACGGAACGGTGGGCGCCAGCAAGGCCACGATCCGCATCATCGGCGAGGGTACGCCGCTGTTTGTGCAGGGTTACTTCGTGTACGACTCCAAAAAGGCGGGTTCGATCACGGTGTCGCACCTGCGCATCGCTCCACGGCCGATTCGCGCGCCCTACCGGATCCAGCGCCCCACGCTCGTGGCCGTGAACCACTGGGATGTCCTGGTGCGCCTTGATCCCCTGGCTGGCCTGGAGAGTGGCGGCATCCTGCTGCTCAACAGCCCCTGGGATCCGGCTGAAACCTGGGGGCGTCTGCCGGATCACCAACGCGCTCGGATTCGGCAGCTGCAGCTGCGGATCTGGCAGATCGATGCGGCGCGGCTGGCCCGCGAGGCCGGCATGGGCGGCCGGATCAACATCGTGATGCAGGTGGCTTTTTTTGCGGTGAGCGGTGTGCTGCCGCGGCGGCAGGCCCTGGCGGCGATCACTGCCTCCATCCACCACGACTACGGGCGCAAGGGCGAGGCGGTGGTGGCGATGAACCTTCGCGCTGTCGATGCCAGCCTGGATCAGCTCCAGCCGCTCGACTGGCGAGCACTGGTGGATGGAGAGGAGGCCCCGGTCGGATCTTGGGCAGGCCAGGCGTCCACTGACCCCCACTCCTGCACTCTCACCAACGCACCACTTGACGTGCCCAGTGCCGCCTCCCTTGTCGCCCAAGACAGCGCGCTCAGGGAAGCCGCCGGCGATGGGTCCGGCATCACGCCTGGCATCGCCTCCGCTGCGGTGCCCGAGCAGGCGCCAGCGAATGCCCGCGTTACCGCGGTCCCCACCTCCACCTCCATCGCCTCTGCGATTCCTCCTGAGCCCTCCGCCCCCGACCGCCTGTCCGGCGCGCCCCCCTTCGTGCGTGAGGTGATCGGCCCGCTCCTGGCGGTCCGCGGCGATGAGCTGCCGGTGAGCGCCATGCCCTGCGATGGCACCTGGCCCACGGGCACCAGCCGCTGGGAGAAGCGCGCCATCGCCGCCGCGGTGCCCCAGTGGCAGAGCGAGCTGTGCGTGCAGTGCGGCCAGTGCGTGATGGTGTGCCCCCACGCGGCGATCCGCGCCAAGGTGGCGCCCCCCGAGGCGCTGGCGGCGTCCCCACCGGATTTCCAAAGCGTTCCCGCCCGCGATCCAGCCTTCGCTGGCCAACAGTTCACGATCCAGGTGGCCCCGGAGGACTGCACCGGCTGCGTGCTCTGCGTGGAGGTCTGCCCGTCCCGGGACCGGCAGGAACCGAAACGCCGCGCCCTGGTGATGGCCCCCCTGCCACCCCTGCTGGAGCAGGGCCGCCAGCATTGGGACTTTTTTCTGAGCCTGCCGGAGGTGTCCCGGGTTGGCCTGAATCTCCACAAGGTGGGCCAGCAGCAGCTGCAGCAGCCCCTGTTCGAGTTCTCCGGCGCCTGCGCCGGCTGCGGCGAAACGCCCTACCTGAAGTTGGCCAGCCAGCTGTTCGGCGACCGGATGGTGGTGGCCAATGCCACCGGCTGCAGCTCGATCTATGGCGGCAACCTGCCCACCACCCCCTGGAGCACGAACGCCGCGGGTCGCGGACCGGCCTGGATCAATTCGCTGTTTGAGGACAATGCCGAGTTCGGCTTCGGGCTGCGGGTGGCGCTGGATCAGCAGCGGGAGATGGCGGTGGCTCTGCTACGGAAGCTGGCCGGGTTGCCGGTGGAGGGGCAGCTCGGTGCGGGCTTCGCCGTGCCGGGATCCGCAGCGGCAGGTGGAGCGATGGCGCCTGCTGGCTCGCGAGTGTCTGATGTCTCAGGAGCCTTCGGCGATTCGATGCGGCCCGGCAGATCCAGAGCGGCCGATGGCTCTGCAGGGGGCGCTCGATCCGAGGCGGCTGGTGTTTCAGGCGAGGCCGTTGGCACAGGAGCGCTCGGCGGATCTGGGGGGGGGCGGCGTCCATGGAGCGGCCGGCGATTGGATTCGGAACGGCCCAGCCGGATCGCCCGCCGAGGTGGCAGCCGGAGCCCTCGCCGAAGGGCCTGCTGAAACTCCAGCTGTGGCTCCCTCTCTGGCCGCGGCGATCCTGGCGGCGCTCGATCACCAGAGCGAGGAGCCCGCCATCCAAGCCCAGCGCGAGCGGGTGGAGGCGCTGAAGCGCCAGCTGCAGGCCCGGCTGGAGGCCCTGCCCGCCGAGGGCCGCGCCGCCCTCCCCGCCGCCCGGTTGCTGGCGATCGCTGACAGCCTGGTCAAGACCAGCGTCTGGCTGGTGGGAGGCGATGGCTGGGCTTACGACATCGGCTTCGGCGGCCTTGATCACGTGCTGGCTTCGGGCCGCGATGTGAATGCCCTGGTGCTCGACACGGAGGTGTACTCCAACACCGGCGGCCAGGCCTCTAAGGCCACGCCGCTCGGGGCGGTGGCCAAGTTCGCCGCCGGCGGCAAGGCGTCCGCCAAGAAGGACCTCGGCCTGATGGCGATCACTTACGGCACGGTGTATGTGGCCAGCGTGGCGATGGGCGCCCGCGATGAGCACACCATCCGCGCTTTCTTGGAGGCCGAAAGCTACCCGGGCGCATCGTTGATCCTGGCCTACTCCCACTGCATCGCCCACGGCATCGCCATGGAGCGCGGCATGGAGCAGCAGCGCCTGGCGGTGGCCTCCGGCCGCTGGCCCCTCTACCGCCACGATCCCCGCCGCGCCGAGCGGGGCGAGAACCCCCTGCAACTCGACAGTTCGGCCCCCACCATCCCCCTGGCCGAGGCGATGGCCACTGAGCAGCGCTTCCGCCTGCTGGCCTCTACCCAGCCGGAGCGATCCCGCGCACTGACGCGCCAGGCCCAGGCTGGCGTGGATCGCGGCTGGGCTCTGCTGCAGAAGCTGGCGGGAAAGGGTTGAGGGCGGGCGGGTCAACATTCCCTGTTCTCGCCGAGCCCAAGCCCCGCACCCAGCAACATTCGTGACCCCATACAAAGCTCCGCCAACGCGTTGACAACGACTCGCCAACGTCTCCGATAACGAATTCGCAACCCTTCGACAACACCCCTACAACGACTCAGTCAAACCTCCCCACAATCGATTAACCCCGCCGCCGGCCCATGCCCCCCAACCTCGCTACCACCTGGCTTGGCCTGCCGCTGCGCAATCCGTTGGTGGTGGGGGCGGCCGCACCGTTGAGCGGCGATGTGGATCAGCTGGTGGCATTGGAGCAGGCGGGGGCTGCGGCGATCGTGCTGCATTCGCTGTTCGAGGAGCAGATCGAACGCGAGCAACTGAATCAGCACCAGCTGGGAACAGCCGGCAGCGACAGCCATGCCGAGGCGCTCAGCTACGTGGCCGACAGCGCCATGCGCCATGACGGCGCTGATCCCTACCTGCGCCTGATCGAACAGGGTCGCGCCCAGCTCAGGGTTCCCCTGGTGGCCAGCCTCAATGGCTTCCATGCAGGCAGCTGGGTGCAGGTTGCCCGCCGGTTGGAGGCTGCCGGCGCCGAAGCCCTTGAGCTCAACATCTACGCCATTCCCACCGATCCGCAGCGCAGCAGCGCCTCGATCGAGGACGAGCTGGTGGAGATCGTGGCGGAGGTGCGCGCCGCCGTGGCCCTGCCCCTGGCTGTGAAGCTGGGGCCCTTCTACACCAACCTCACCGCCCTGGCGTCCCGGCTGGCCGAGGCGGGCGCCGATGGCCTCACCCTGTTCAACCGCTTCTACCAGCCCGATCTGGACATCGACGCGCTGGCGATCCGCTCCAACCTGCTCCTCTCAACCCCCCACGACCTGCGACTGCCGTTGCGCTGGATCGCCCTGCTGCACGGCCGGCTCCCGCTCGATCTGGCCGCCAGCGGCGGCGTGCACCGCGGCACCGATGTGGTGCGGCTGCTGATGGCCGGCGCCGGCGCCACCCAGGTGGTGGGCGCCCTGCTGCGCCACGGTCCGCGGCGACTGGCGGGCCTGGTGGAGGAACTCTCCTTCTGGCTCGCCGATCACGGCTACGCCTCGGTGCAGGAGCTGATCGGCTGCCTGGATCAGCGCAACTGCCCCGATCCCGCCGCCTACGAGCGGGCTCAGTACGTCGAGAGCCTGCACAGCTACACCCACGGCGAGGCGATCACCGCCGCGGGTCCCTGGTGAGGGCGCCTGGCCTGCCGCCATCGGCCGCCAGGTCCGGAAACGCTCGACCGCACTCCGCTCAAACCCATCCCAGGCGATCGCACCGCAGCCGTCAGGGCCGGATCGTCACCGGCGTGCCCACTGCCGTGCGGTTGTAGAGCCATCGGGCGGTGGCGCTGCTGGTGCGGATGCAGCCGTGGCTGCGACGCACCCCGAAGGATTGGCCGGCCGCCTCCTGCCACGGCGCCGGATGGATGCAGATCGCCCCCGGCGCCAGGCCGCCGCCCCCAGGCAGAGCACATGGGGCACTGAGGCGATCCGGTAGTCGCGCCCTGTCATGGAGGTGGCGGCGTAGCGGGCGGCCACCTGAAAGTGCCCGGTGGGCGTCGGGCTGGCGGCTACCCCCGTGGACACCGGACGCCGAATCAGCAGACGGTGCTCCGCATCGAAGGCGCTCAGCCGCTGCTCGGAGAGGTCGATCAGCAGCGCGGCCACGGGCACCGGGGCAGGCACTGGCGCGCGACCTCCCGAGCCCCCGCCGGCGGGGCTGGCCGGGGTGACGGCCCAAAGCCTGGCCGGCCAGGCCAGTCCGCCGAGCAGCAGCAGGCCCGCCAGCGGGGGGATCTGCCGTGGCAATGCTCGCGAGGTGTTGCGGCGGCATCGGTCGGGATTCGTCCGTCGCCGTCCCCCAGTCGTGACGCTCCGCCCGGCAATGGGCGCCTGGCGAGGAGCCGTCGTCGCGCGCTTCCGGGGATCGGCCTGGCTCGCCATCACGGAATCGGGGTGATCCGCAGCTCCCTGAACCCCTGCTTGGCGGGGGGGAGGTCCTGGCAGGCGCGGCCATCGCGATCCAGATTGCCGTCGTCGCTGAGCACCACCAAACTGTCGCCATCGACCAGCAGGGCTTCTGGGTTGAAGGCTCCGCCACTCACCCCGTCGAAGTTGCGCAGCCGCAGGGCGGGATTCTCGAACTGGCCGCTCCAGCGGTAGAGGGCTGAAGGGGTGGCCTTGCCCTTCGGCCCTTCGGCCGGTCCGGCCACGATCAGCAGATTGCCGTTCACCCGCTCCAGGCTGCGGATGCCGAGGCCGCCGAGATTGAGCAGCACCGGATCGCCGAACTCGGCCTTCTCGCCTGCCATCACGGCGTTGGGGTTGGTGAGGGGCACCAGCAGCGCCTTGCCTTCGGGCAGCGGATTGCGGAAGCCGATCAGCAGGGCGCCGCTGGGGGTTGCCGCCAGCCCCTCGATGTTCAGGCCTCCCTTCGCCTTGGCCGGCCGCAGGGCGGCCGCCTCCAGTTGGAAGGGGGCGTAGCGGGGATCGGCGGCCAGGTCCTGGATCAGGCTGGTGTAGGGCCGCCCCACCGGCTCCACCGTGAGGCTGATGGTCTTGCCATCGTCTGCGGCCCGCAGGCCCAGGGTGGTGGCGAACAGGCGTTGCCGGTTCGGGCGGGGCTCACCGAACGGACCATCCCCCTTGCCGGCCTTGCCGTTGCCGTTTTTGCCATTGCCGGCGGCGGCCTCATGGGAGCCGATCCAGTACGCCAGGGGCCCGATCCGGGCCGAAGCCTCCAGATCCAGCTCCGGATGGCCATCGTTCAACGGCGCCACGGCCCGGGCCGCAATCGTGCCTTCGCCCACGGGTGCACCCGCCTGGCCGCTGCGGTAGAGGCGCAGCGTCACGGGCGGCTGCTCACGGTTGTCGCCCACCACAAACAGCCCCGGTCCCATGGCCAGGGCCGTGGAGGCGTTGCAGGGGCCGCTGTGCAGCACGGTGGGCAGCTCCGGCGCCGCCATGGCGGGGGCCGCCAGAGCCGTGGCCGAGAGCATCCCCATCAGCAGCACCAGGGCGAGCCGATCGGGGTGCCGGGCGTCATAGGTTCCTGTCTTGCCGGCTTGCCATCCCCGGGGCCGGGCTTGACTGGCTTGGTCTCGATCGGCTCGGTCGGCTCGGTCGGCTTTGTTTGGGCAGCCCTGGTCTCGGACGGGTCGCTCTCGATTGGCTCGGTCTCGACCAGCTTGGTCTCGAACGGCTAGCTCTCGATCGGCTCGGCCGGCTTGATCGGGGTTGGCCTGGTTTCGGTCGGTTCGGTCTTGGCTGCTCCGGTCTTGGCTGGTTCGCTCTCCGCAGGGCGGACTGGCCGACGGGCGGGATCCAGCCGGCCCCGCGGGGAGGGGGAGGACCGTGGAGGCTGGCGTGCGGGGCGCACCCATGGCGGAGCTGGCTCGGAACTGTCTGCAGGATGGCGCCTTCGGCAGGCTCCATCGCCATCCCGCCAGGAGCTGAAACCTGCGGCGCCCGAAACGCCTCCGGAGGTTCGGGCGTCTCCGCGCCGGAGTGCCGCCAACGGGGGCTGCCGGTGCCGCAGACCGCAACGGCTGCCCTCCAGCCAATTCCGTGCTCCCCAGCATGGAGATCAGCCCGTTCCCCGTCCCCTGGCCCCTTCCGCTCCCGCCGCGGCGTCGCCCACCCCGCGTCGCGTGGCCGATGACGTGCGGGCCCTGGCCGCCGAGCTGGCCGTCATCACCACTCGCCCCTGGACCCTGATGGAGGTGTGCGGCGGCCAGACCCACGCCATCCTGCGCTGGGGGTTGGACCAGCTGCTCCCGCCCGGGTTGCGCCTGATCCATGGACCGGGTTGTCCGGTCTGTGTCACCGCCACGGACAGCCTCGATGCCGCCCTTGCCCTGGCCCGTCGCCGCGAGGTGATTCTCTGCTCCTACGGCGACATGCTGCGGGTGCCGGGCAGCGGCGGCGTCAGCCTGCTGGCCTGTCGGGCTGAGGGCGGCGATGTGCGCCTGCTCACCAACCCCCTGCACGCCATGGAGATCGCCCGTCTCCATCCCCACCGGGAGGTGGTGTTCTTCGCGGTGGGGTTCGAGACCACCGCCCCCGCCACCGCCCTGCTGGCCCGCCTTGCCCAGGCCCAGGGGATGGCGAACCTTTCGCTGTTGACCGCCCACGGCCGGGTGGCGGCGGCGATGGAGGTTTTGCTGCATCCGGAGCCGGTGTCCTGCTCCCCTCCCCACGTGCAGGGCTTCCTGGCGGCTGGCCACGTCTGCAGCGTGGTCGGCACCGACGACCTGGCACCGCTGGTGGCCCGTCACCGGGTGCCGGTGGTGGTGAGCGGCTTCGAGCCGCTGGAGCTGATGCGGGCGATCCTGGAATGCGTGCGGCTGCTGGAGGCCGGCACGCCGCAGCTGGTCAATGCCTATGGCTCCGTGGTGCGGCAGGAGGGCAATCCCGCCGCCCGGGCCCTGCTGGGGGAGGTGTTCCAGGTGGTGGACCAGCCCTGGCGCGGCTTCGGGGTGATCCCGGCAGGAGGCCTTGCCCTGCGATCGCCCTATGCCAATGCTCTCGACGCCCATCAGCGCTTCGGTTTGCCGCAACCGGAGCACTACGAGGGCGTTCTATCACCACCGCGAACCGCTTCGGAGGCTTCGGCCGTCCCATCCGAGTTCACCACCACCCTGGGCTTCAACACCGGCTCCATGGATCCCTCGCCTACCACCCTGGACTGCGGCATCGGCTCCATCGCCGCTCCCTTGTCCGGTTCTCCGGGGCCTCCTCCAGCCGCCGGCCCCTTGCCCCTGCCGCAGGCGTCGCAGCCTGCCGCTTTGCAGGACCTCGCCGAGGTGCTCGGGCCGCCCCTGGTCTCCACCTCCCTAAGCGCCACCGCCGCCCTCGGTTCAGACCAAGGGCTCCCCACTGCTGGCCCCGATCAGCGGCCCCGCCCCGCCTGTGATCCGGGATTCGCTACCGATCCCGGTTTCACTCTCGGCCCCGCCATCGCTCCCGGCCCCGCTCCCGCCTCCGCTTTCGAGCCCGTCCCCAACTCTGATCCCGCCCCCGCTCCAGACCCCGATCAGCCCCCCGGGGTCAGGGGCGATCCCTGCCTGGCCGGGGCGATCCTGCGGGGGCGGATCCTGCCGCCGGCCTGCCCTGCCTTCGGCCGCGGCTGCACCCCCGAGCACCCGCTCGGGGCTCCGATGGTGTCGGCCGAGGGAGCCTGCGCTGCCTACCACCGCCATCGGCCGTCCGTCCCGCCACCGGCGATCCAGCCACCGGCCGCCCGGCCGCCGTTCGCTTCCCTCCCGGCGATCCCGCCACCATCCGTCCTGCCACCACCCCTGCCTTCACCACCCCTCCCGCCACCGGCCATCTCCTCTCCGCCCGTTCCTCCACCGTCGGCATCGCCACGGCCTGGAATGCGGCCGCCCGAGACGCGGCAGGCCCCGCCATGAGCGGCCGGATCTTGCTCGGCCACGGCGGCGGCGGCACCCTCTCGCAGCAGCTGATCGAGGCCGAACTGCGGCCGCTCCTCGCCGATCCCGCCGCACCGCTGCACGATGCCGCCCGGCTGGAGTTGCCCCACGGCCGGCTGGCCTTCAGCACCGATGGCTACGTGGTGCAGCCCCTCGACTTCCCCGGCGGCGACATCGGTCGCCTGGCCGTGGTGGGCACTTGCAACGACCTGGCGATGGCGGGGGCACGCCCCCTGGCCCTCAGCCTGGCGCTGATCCTGGAGGAGGGACTGGAGCTGACGGTGCTGCGTCGCCTGCTGGCTTCACTGGCCGCCACGGCGAGGCAGTGCGGCGTGCAGGTGATTACTGGGGACACCAAGGTGGTTGAGCGGGGCAAGGCGGATCGGGCTTTTCTCACCACCAGCGGCATCGGCCTGCTGAGCCCCGGCGAGCCGATCGATCCGGGCCGAATCCGGCCGGGCGATCAGCTGGTGGTGAGCGGTGATCTGGGCCGCCACGGCATGGCGATCCTGGCGGTCCGCCACGGCCTGGACCTCCACCCCCCCCTGCTCAGCGACTGTGCGCCCCTCTGGCCGCTGGTGGAGCGGCTGCTGGAGGCCGGGGTGCGACCCCACTGCCTGCGCGATCTCACCCGTGGTGGTCTGGCCAGTGCCCTGCAGGAACTGGCCCTGGAGGCGGCTGTGGTGTTCCACCTGATCGAGGAGCGCATTCCGATCGCCATGGCCGTGGCCCGCAGCGCGGCGCTGTTGGGCCTCGATCCGCTGCAGCTGGCCAATGAGGGGCGCATGGTGGCCGTCGTAGCCCCCACTGATCTGGACGCCACCCTGGCCGTGCTCGAACCCGGCGGTGGCTCCTGGATCGGCACGGTGGAGCGGCCGGACCCACCTCTGGAGCCGCCGCCAGGCCCGCCTCTGGGCAGCACGCTCAGCGCGGGCCGTGCGGGAAGTCCGGGTCTTGCCCAGGTGGCGCGGGTGATCCTGCGGACCCGTTTCGGCAGTGAGCGGATGCTGCTGCCCCTCAGCGGCGAGCAGGTGCCGCGCATCTGTTGATGGTCTCTGCGGAGTTGTCCGTCGGGATCGTCAGCGTCCGCCCAAATCCGCTGCCCAAATCCTCCGCCTGAATCTGCGGCGCGCCGGTCTGCCCGAATCCCCGCCACCCCAAGCCTCAGCCCCCGACCTCCCAGCGGTTTCGGCCGCCTTCCTTGGCCCGGTAGAGCGCGGCGTCGGCGCTGGCGATCAGATCCTGGTGCCCGTTGTAGGCATCGGGCACCAGGGTGGCGATGCCGATGCTCATCGTCACCCGGCCTGCCACCACCGCCTTGGGATGGGGGATGGCCTGGCGTTCCAGCGCCTCCTGCAGCCGCTCCGCCATGGTGATCGCCCCCTCACAGTCGGTGTCGGGGAGCAGCACCACGAATTCCTCCCCGCCGAAGCGGGCCAGCAGATCGCTGGAGCGGTTGCAGGTCTCCTGCACCACCTGGGTGATGCGGATCAGGCAGCTGTCGCCGGCCAGGTGGCCGAAGCAGTCGTTGTAGGCCTTGAAGCGATCGGCATCGAGCATCAGCAGGGAGATCGGCTTCTGCTCGCGGCGGTGGCGCTGCCATTCGATCGCCAGCTGCTGATCGAGCTGGTTGCGGTTGGCCACGCCGGTGAGGCGATCGGTGTGGGCCAGCACCTGCAGTTCGGCGTTGGAGGAGAGCAGATCATTCTCGGCGCGGCGTCGCAGGGCGATCTCATCCTCAAGGCGCTGGTTGGTGTCGCTGAGTTCGCGGGTGCGCTGGGCCACCTCTTCGCTCACGGCGGCGTTGCGGGCCCGCAGCGTGCGGAAGCTCTCGCGCAGATTGGCGGCCATCGCGTTGAGGCTGTTGGCCAGCCGTGCCGTCTCGGCTACCCCACCGGGGGCCAGGGTGCGGTTGAGATCCCCCGATGCCAGGGCCTCCGAGTCCGTCACCAGCTGGGAGAGGCTGCGGCTCACCCGGTTCACCACCGCCAGGGCCATGGTTCCAGATAGGGCCACCGTTCCCATGGAGATCAGCAGGTTGAACAGGGCGTTGCGACGCAGGGGGGCATCGAACTCTGATTCCGGCATCGCCACCACGATGCGCCAGTCGAGGCCGTAGAGATCCTTGAAGGGTTCCACCCGCACCAGCACATCGTTGCCGTTGCGCGAGAGACGCAGCTGCTGGGGCTGATCAATTGAGCCGAGGTCGCCGAAGCGATTCACCAGGGCTTCGGCCGAATTGCGGATCGAGGCGTTCTCGGCCTGGATGGCCTGGCGCCGCACGCCGCGTCCCGCCACCACCCTGAAGGGAAGCCGGTCACTGGAATCGGCCACCAGCAGACCGTTGGTTTCCACCACGTAGATCTCGGCGCCGGGGGCCAGCGGCAAGCTGTTCAGGTAGCGGCTGATGTTGGCGAGGAACACATCCACCCCCGCCACGCCGATCAGGCGACCATCACGGCGGATCGGGATGCCGGCCCCCATCGCCATCACCTCGGGCGCATCGACCCAGTTGTAGATGCTTGTCCACACCGGCCTGCCGGCCACGATCGGCTCGTTGAACCAGCCATCGCCGCGGAAATCGGCGAAGGGTTTGACGCGATGCAGCGTCCCCGGCCGGCCGATCGCATCGATCGTGAACATTTCCAGCCGCTCGATGGTGGCGGCGGACGCCACCTCCAGCCAGGCGCGGGCATCCACGTTGTCGGCCTGGCCAACGCCGATGAAGTTGCCGCTGGCCAGCCCGTAGTTGAGGTAGGGGGCATCCGGGAAGGTGCGGTGCAGTTGCCAGAGGTAGCGGGTGGTGGCGATGCGGTCATCCGGATTCAGGGCGCCGCTCTCCACGGCCTGCGCCATGGTGGCGATCACCTGCTGGGGCACCTGCAGGTAGGCGTGCAGGTAATCGCTCACCTGGCGGGTGGTGCGCTCCTGGGAGGCCAGCGCCATGCGATCGGCCGTGCGCTGCAGGTTCTGGAAACTGAGCAGATTGATCAGGCCGGCCGCCAGCGCCATCTGCAGCACCACCGGCACCACGAGCTGCCACCGCATGGAGCGGGGTTGCCTGGGGCCGCGGGGCAATCCGGCGATGGCCGGCGGCCGGACGGGCTTGGAACCAGGGGAAGCGGAGCCGAGGGGCGCATCAGAACCCGGCGAGCCGGAACCGAGCGAGAGCGGGCCGCTGAGGTGGAGTTCCGGGACGTTCGGCCCGGAGGGTCTGGGGCCGGGACGCACGGAACTGCCGGAATCCTGAGACTCGCTGCTCCGTGAAAGGTCCCGGTAGTCACCCATGCCGTTCACCCAAGTTGTCTACCCAGCTGTCACCCAACATGTCGTCCCGATAGCGTGGAACCAAGTCGTCCCCATGCTGGTTAATAAAGCCATCTCGATGCTGCTCAACCAATCTATTCCGATGGCGTTCTACCCAGCCGTTCCGATAGCGTTTAACCAAGTTCTCCTGATGATATTTGGAGGAGCCGTCTCCATGCCGGCTTAAGCCGCGGTCGCGGTTTTCAGGTAGGCGCTGCCATCCTCCTGCCTCATCCTTCCTCGGCGGCCACGCCCCTCACGATTCGTGAGAGTTCGCTACGTTCGTCGGTGGTGATGCGGTGCGGCACGCCGCTGATGATCCGCTCGAAGTTGGAGAAGGAATCCTTGATCTCGGGGCCATTGCTGGTGATCACGAATTCGCGGATGCCTTTGTCGTGCCAGGAGCCGCGCATCTTGAACACGTTCAGGGCTCGCGCCATCTCGCCGCGGATCTCCACGTACTGCAGTAGCAGAATCGTGTCAGTGATCGTGGAGATATGGGAATCGGTGATCGAATGGCTGCCCATGAACTCCTCCGAGGTGTTCGTGAAGAAGCCGGCGATCTCCTCCTGCTTGGCGTAGCCCGTCACGCCGATCACGAACTGGCGGAAGGCGTTGTGGCTCACGCCGCGGGCAAGGGCCGAGAGGGAATCGATCGCCATGCGGGAGGGCTTGAACTGGCTGATCTCGGTCTTGATGATCTGCAGGTGATCCTCCAGACCCGTGGATTCGGGGTAGGCGCAGATGATCTTGAGGAGCCCATCCTGCTCCATCTGCTCGAAATCAATGCCCCAGCTGGTGGCGTTGCGCAGCAGCTGCGCCCGCGACTCCTCGTAGGCGAACAGGATCGCCCGTTCCTTGGAGCTGCAGGCGTTCTCGATGAACTTGCTCACCAGCAGCGTCTTGCCGGTGCCGGTGGCACCGGTGGCGAGGATGATCGAATCCTTGAAGAAGCCGCCACCGCACATCTCATCGAGCCGCGGCACCCCGGAGCTGAGCCGCACGTTGGAGGAGCGCTGGGTGAGCCGCATGGCGCCGAGCGGGAAGATGCTCACGCCATGGGCGCTCATCGTGAAGGGGAACTCTCCCTTCATGTGGGTGGTGCCGCGCAGCTTGAGGATTTCCACGGTGCGTCGCCGTCGTTCCCCCTCCAGCACGTTGCGGAGGATCACCACGTTGTCGCTCACGAACTCCTCCACGCCGTAGCGGGCGATCGGGCCATATTCATCGATCCGTTCGGTGGTCATCACCGTGGTCACGCCGATCTCCTTGAGCCGGGCGATCAGGCGGAAGATTTCGCGGCGCACCACCGAAACGGCGTCGTACTGCTGGAACACCGCCGTGATCGAATCGATCGCCACCCGGCGCGCCTTGAACTTACGAATCGCATAGTTGATGCGCTCGATCAGGCCGGAGAGATCAAAACTGCCGGCGATGTCCTGCCCTTCAGGGTCCGGGGAGGCGTCGAGGATGAAGAGTTTGTCCTGCTCCACCATCTCCTGGAGATTCCAGCCGAAGCTGGCCGCATTGCGCAGGATGTCGAGCGGCGACTCCTCGAAGGTCACGAAGATGCCCGGCTCGTTGAAATCGCGGATGCCGTTGTAGAGGAAGTTCAGTGAGAACACCGTCTTGCCGGTGCCGGAGGTGCCGCTGATCAGGGTGGAGCGCCCGATCGGCAGACCGCCATGACAGATGTCATCGAAACCCTCGATGCCGGTCGGCAGTTTCTGCACCTGCATCAGCGGTGTCACGGGGCTGGTGAGGCTGGGGTCCTGCATCGAAAGCTGCTCTCGGGAAAACGATAAAGAGGAATGAAGGGGAGAGGGATGAACCGCTCGGCGGTGGAGTGGATCAGACCGGTGGATTCAGACCAGCGGATCAGACCAGCGGGGGGGCGGCTGGAAGCCCTCCGCTGCCGCTCGAGTTGAGCGGCTCGTCGTTGTCCATGTCCTCATCAAGGCCGTAGTTCTCGTCGCTGAGTTCGTCGTAGAGGAGGTCCAGGCCGATCAGCACCCGTTCCCGATCGGAGAGATCGCCGATGATCCGCCGCACCGGGGGCGGCAGGATCTTGGCCAGGGTGGGCGTGGCCAGGATCTTTTCCTCTTCCGCTAGCTGCGGATTCTTGAGCACGTCGATCACCTTGAGGGCGTAGACCCCGCGGAACTCGGTTTCGAGGATGTTGCGCAGGGTTTTGAGCGCCCGCATCGAGTTGGGCGTGTTGCCTGCCACGTAGAGCTTGAGGATGTAGGTCTTGCGCGGGGTCATCGGGGCCGGGCTCCGGGTGGTTGAGGGTTGGTGTTCGGGGGGGATGGCGTTCAGCGGGGAGGGGGGCTTCAGGCGGGATGTTCGAGGGCAGCGGCATCAGGGGCGCCGACGAGGGGCGGGTCGGGTGGAATGGCTCGGCGGTACATCTCACAGAGGTGGGCCATCACATCAAGCAGAGCCAGGCGGTAGTCCTGGAGGAAATCGTTCTTGTGGCCCTCCAGTTGCAGCTGTTTGGCGAAGCGCTCGATCAGGGTCATGTGGATCTCTACGGCGCTGGTGATCGGCAGGTCGCTGAAGAAGGCGGTGTTCACAAAGCTCTCCAGCGCCTGGTTGGCACTGGCGGGATCACGGAAATAGCTCAGCAGCAGATCGCGGTAGGTGCGGCTGAGGGATCGCACCAGTTCATCCCGGTCACCGCTCGGCAGGTTGCGCAGAAAGCGGGAGGGATCGCGCTTGTAGTACACCCCCAGATAGCCCAGCCGGCCCTGCAGCCGGTTGGTCAGCTTCCAGCGTTCCGCGCTGTCGCTGGGGTGGCTCGTGCCCTGCTCACTCCCGCCCTGGCCTCCCTCGGCTGGGCCCAGGCTGGCCGCGCCGGGCACGCCGCGCCGCAGAAACCTTGAAACCGCTGCATCGAGGCTGTAGCTCAGCTGCTCCAGCTGGTCGGGCGGCAGATGCACCTCCGCATCGTGCAATTCCACCCGGCCGGTCACCTCGCCGATCACCACCGCGGGCAGCAGCAGGCCCCGCTCGATCAGGGCCTGACGGATCTCCGCCGCCAGGGCGCCCTGCTCCAGCAGCACGGCATCGAACGCTTCGGGTCGCCGCTCGAACACGCCCACCGGATCGGTGAGGGGATCGATCGCCTCAAGCCGATAGGGCCCCCCCCGCAGCCATTGGCCACAGGCCTCGGCCAGGCCGGGGTCGCGCAGCAAGGACACGATGGTGAGAGCCGTTTCGGGCATCGGCCGGATCGATGGGAAACCCTGCGGGGTGCCTGAATGTTGACGGATGCCTGCCTGGAATGGGAAAGTCTTTGTTTGTCTTTCGATTGCCGCGCGTCAGGCTTAATGGGGGCAGATCCCTGCCACCAGCCTGACCGTGCCCTGATGCCCATGGCTGACACCACCACCAAGATTCCGGCCGCGCCTGACGCTGCCACCCCCACATCTGAAGCTCCTGCCACGTCATCCGCTGAGGCAGCAGGTCCCGGTCTCTACGCGATCGTCGAGGCCTCCGGTCAGCAGTTCTGGCTGCAACCCGACCGCTACCTCGACCTCGACCGCATCGCCGCCGAGGTGGACAGCACCGTGACCCTCGAGACCGTGCTGTTGGTGAAGGATTCCAAGGGCACCACCCTCGGGGCTCCCTATGTGAAGGGCGCCACTGTCGAACTGCAGGTTCTTGCCCACCGCCGCGGTCCGAAAATTCTGGTGTACAAGATGCGTCCCAAGAAGAAAACTCGTCGTAAGAACGGCCACCGCCAGGAACTCACCCGGGTGCTGGTCAAATCGATCCAGGTGGCCGGCAAGGCCATCGCCTGATCGCCAGCCTGATCCCCAGACTGCTGACATCGCCCTTATTCCCTTTCCGTTTCCGCACCACCCATGGCCCACAAGAAAGGCACAGGCTCCACCCGCAACGGCCGCGATTCCAATTCCAAGCGGCTCGGCGTTAAGCGTTACGGCGGTGAAGTCGTCAGCGCTGGTTCGATCATCATTCGCCAGCGCGGCACTTCCGTGCTGCCCGGCGTGAATGTGGGTCGCGGCTCCGACGACACCCTTTACGCCTTGGTGGATGGTGTGGTGAGCTTCGACTCGATCAAGCGCAATCTGCGCAACCGCAAGCGCGTCAACGTGGCCGTGGGCTGAAGCCCTTCTGCGGCAGCGGCTTGTGAAGGCAACCCTCTACCCAGCCTCCGCGGAGTGCCCCACGGCACTCTGCGGTTTTTTGGTGATTGATAAACCTGCCGGCCCCACCTCCCATGGCTGCGTGGCGGCGGTGCGGCGGGCCTACGGCCTCAAGCGGGTCGGCCATGGCGGCACCCTCGATCCCGCCGTCACAGGGGTGTTGCCGATCGCGCTGGGTCCGGCCACCCGCCTGCTCCCCTATCTGCGGGGCGACAAGGTGTATCGGGCTGTGGTGCAGCTGGGCGTTCGCACCAGCAGCGACGACCTGGAGGGGGAAGTGCTGGAACGCACTCCCCCGCCGCCGTTGGACATCGCCGCCCTGGAGGAGGCCTTGGCCGGCTTCCGGGGCGAGATTTTGCAACGCCCACCAGCGGTGTCGGCGGTGCATGTGGGCGGCGAGCGGGCCTATGTCCGTGCTCGGCGGGGTGAGCTGGTGGAGCTGGAGCCTCGGCCCGTCACGATTCACAGCCTGCAGCTGCTCGGCTGGGACCCGGCCGAGGCCCGCGTCGAGCTCGAGGTGCGCTGCTCGGCCGGCACTTACATCCGCTCCCTGGCCCGTGATCTTGGCGAGCATCTGGGCTGCGGCGGTGCCCTGGCCCGCCTGCGCCGCACCGAAACCCTCGGTTTCGACCTCTCCACCGCCGTGGACCTGGACCGCCTGGCCAGCGCCCCGCCGCCGCCTTTGCTCGATCCGTTGGCAGCCCTGAGCCACCTTGAGCGGCGCCAGCTGCTGGCGGAGGAGCTGTCCGGCTGGAGGTGCGGCCGTGCTCTGCCGTTGCGGGCCGGCGATGCTGACCAAGCCGGCAACGGCCCGGCAGCAGCCCTGCCGGATGCCGGACCGGATGCAGGGCAGGATCTCGCAAGCGGCCTCACCTCTCCAGCCACGTTGGCCCGCTCCATCGCTGAAGCGCCGGAGCAGGTCGCCCGCTCCACCCCTGGCGACGTCGACGTGCTGGGCCAGGCCGCCCGCACGATCCCAGGCGTCTTCGAAGTGCTGGGCCCGCCCGCCTGCGCCACTCCCGGTGAGGACATCCGCGAAGCCAGGACCGCTGGCTCCCCTGGTGGTCCCGCTGGCTCGGCTGCTTCCGATGGCTCCCGTGGAGCCGCTGCTGCTGATCACCCCGCCGGCGACGCTGCTGCGCCAGATGGCCTCGCCGGTTCAGAAGCACCTGATGGCCCGGCCTACGCCATCCTCAACCCGGATGGCAGCCTGGCCGGCATCGCCCGGCTCGATCCCAACGGACTGCTGCGGCCCCGGCTGGTGTTCGATGCCGCCGGTTGAGGATGGCCGCCCTCCCGGGCTGCCCGCCCCACTTCACCCGGAGCCTTCCGGCTCCGCCACCCTGTTCCGACTCTCTGTTCCCCTGAATGGCCGGCCACAGCAAATGGGCCCAGATCAAGCGCACCAAGGCGGTGGTCGACGCCAAGCGTGGGGCCGTGTTCACTCGCCTGGGCCGGGAGATCACCGTGGCGGCCCGCGCCGGCGGCGATCCATCCGGCAACTTTCAGCTCCGCACCGCCATTGAGAAGGCCAAGGCGGCCGGCGTGCCCAACGCCAACATCGAGCGGGCCATCGCCAAGGGCTCCGGCCAGGCGGGCGGCGAAGGCGATCAGTTCGAGGCGGTGCGCTACGAGGGCTACGGAGCCGGCGGGGTGGCGGTGCTGGTTGAGGCCTTCACCGACAACCGCAACCGCACCGCCGCCGACCTGCGCCTGGCCTTCAGCAAGCACGGTGGCAATCTCGGCGAAATCGGCTGCGTGAGCTACCTGTTCGAGCAGCGCTCCGTGGTGCGCCTCGAGGCGAGCGATCTGCAGGAGGAGGCCCTGCTGGAGCGCCTGCTGGAGCTGGAGGAATCCGGTGGTCCGGCGGTGGTGGGCTACAACCTCGATGGCGAAGGCGCCGATGTGCTGGCCGCCTATGCCGACCTCGAAGCCCTGCAGGACGGCCTGCGCGGTCTTGGCTTGCCGGTGGCCGGCTGGGAGCACCGCTGGATCGCCCCGCTCCCCTGCCGCCTAGACAGCGAAGACAGCCTGCGCCCCTGCCTGCGCATGCTCGATGCCCTCGAAGATCTCGACGACGTGCGCAGTGTGACCTCCAACCTCGAGGCCGATGAAGACCTGTTCCATGCGGTGATGGAGTGAGGGGTGGGCTGGTGGAGGCTGTGACCAGGGCGGGCGTATGTACAACAGGTGAGGGGGCTCAACCAGCCGCCACCAAGTCACTCTCTTCTTCAGAATCCACGCTGCTCAGCTCCAGGTCCCCGAGCATTTCCTCCATCTGCTCCAGCACGCTGCGCAGGTCTTCCGCGATTTCGGACGCAATCACGTCGGGCTCCGGAAGGTTGTCGGAATCGAGCAGGCTGTCGTCCTTGAGCCAGAACAGATCGAGGCTGATCTTGTCGCGGGCCAGCAGATCTTCCAACTCGTACCAACGCCAGCGGCCATCCGGGGTTTGCTCGCTCCAGGTGGGCTGGCGCTGATCGAGGGCACCGGGCTTATAGAGGCTCACGAACTCATCGAGATCGGAGCGCTGCAGCGGGTTGGTCTTGAGGGTGAAGTGCTTGTTGGTGCGTAGGTCGTAGACCCAGAGCCGCTTGGTGCTGGCCTGGGCACTGCCGGCGCGGCGATCAAAGAAGAGCACGTTCGCTTTCACCCCTTGGGCGTAGAAGATGCCGGTGGGAAGGCGCAGCAGGGTGTGCACGTCGCACTCGTGGAGGAGCTTCAGGCGGATCACCTCACCGGCGCCGCCTTCGAAGAGCACGTTGTCGGGCACGATCACCGCGGCGCGGCCATCGATCGTGAGCAGCGACTTGATGTGCTGCACAAAGTTGAGCTGCTTATTGGAGGTTGTAGCCCAGAAGTCGTCCCGTTGGTAGGTGATGGCTTCGCTGCCCACATCGCCCTCCTCACCGATCACTTTGATCGAAGACTTGCGCCCGAAGGGAACATTAGTGGCCACGATGTTGTAGCGCTTGGATCCCAGCTGCCGCAGGGCATCGTCCGTGCGCACGGGGAGCAGCTCGTCGAGCTGTTTGTCCACATCCCCAGGCGGCACTCCTTCGGCCAGCAGTTGGCGCCGCACCTCGTCGATCTGTACCGCCGTAGGCCCCACGTTGTGAAGCAGCAGGTTCATGGCACAGAGCCGAATCACCGACTGCACGATGTCGATGCCATGCAGGGCCTGGTGGCGGAGGTGATCCCGTTGCTCCCGGGTCATCTCGCGGAAATGTTCCACGATGTAGAGGAACATGGCGATCAGAAAGCCGCCGGTGCCGCAGGCAGGATCGATCATTGTTTCCCCAGGCTGGGGGGCGAGGCATTCGATGATCCCGTCGATCAAGGGCCTGGACGTGAAGTATTGGCCGGCGCCGCTCTTGGTATCGCGGGCATTGCGCTCCAGCAGGCCTTCGTAGGCATCCCCCTTGATGTCGGCGCTGAGGATCATCCAGCGCTCCTTATCGAGCAGATCGGAGATCAGGCGTTTGAGCTTGGCGGGATCCTGGATCTTGTTCTGGGCCTTGCGGAACACCAGCCCGAGCAGGCCGTGTTGTTTGCCGAGGTGCTCCAGCACGCGGCGGTACTGGGTTTCCAGCTCCACGCCGTCCTTGCCCACCAGGGTGCTCCAGTCGTAGCCCTCTGGCACCGGAGATTCCTGGTTCCAGGGCGGCTGGGTCTGCTCATGGGCGAGCTTGAGGAACAGCAGCACGCTGAGCTGCTCCAGGTAGTCGCCATAGGAGAGTCCGTCGTCGCGGAGCACGGTGCAATAGCTCCAGAGCTTC
>Ga0114972_10000543_pt1 | contig 28089 bp, 25 predicted proteins | sample M_140807_EF_Meta_FD_87354 | JGI IMG/M metagenome (GOLD analysis project Ga0114972, IMG submission 87354) | Freshwater microbial communities from Lake Montjoie, Canada to study carbon cycling - M_140807_EF_MetaG | ecosystem: Environmental > Aquatic > Freshwater > Lake | place: Lake Montjoie...
CGGCAAGCTCACCAAGTTCCGCATCAAGCTCCTGGCTGGCGACAAGGTGCTTGTCGAGATCAGTCCCTACGACCTTTCCCGCGGTCGCATCACCTATCGGGAGCGCAACGCCGGTGCGGCGGGTCCCCGGCCAGGAGGCAACCGTCCCGGAGGCCCACGTCGCCGTTGAGCTGAGGTCCCGCGCCGCCTTTCAGGGTCGCGGGGCGCCCAACGCTTCGATGGCCGTTTTGAATTCACTGCGCTGCTTCACTCCTTGCCATTGCTGCTGGAGTTCTTTGTTGAAAAAAAGCTGCACGGTAGGGGTGCCCGTGACGCCAGCTTGTTGGGCGATTTCTTGGTCCGCCTCGATGTCGATCTCCACCCCTAAGGCCCTTCCTTCGAGTTCGTTCAGGACACGCTTCAACTGGGGCTTCAGCACATGGCAGGGGCCGCAGCTGGGGGAGGTGTAAACCACCAGCAGCGGTTTGTTGGAGTCGTGATAGAGCTTGCGTAGGGCATAGCCCCCTTTTTGCCAGAGGGTGGCGGCATCAAAATTGTCGGCATCGCTGGTGGCGGTTGGTTGGGTTTCGCCGGCCAGTTCCGGTTCGATGCTCTGCCGCTCCACCGGACGAGCCAGTTGGTGGTGACTTAACCAGCGTTCGGCGGCGAGGGCCGCCTGGCAGCCGCTGCCGGCGGCGGTGATTCCCTGGCGCCATTCGGAATCGGCCACATCACCGGCGGCAAAGACGCCCTCCAGGCTGGTTTCGGGGCGGCCGGTCCGGGTGACGAGATAGCCCCGTTCGTCGAGCTCAAGTTGGCCCTTCACCAAATCGGTGTTGGGGGTGTGGCCGATGGCATAAAACAGCCCCCGGACATCCAGTTCTTCGGTGGCCCCAGTGCTCCGGTCCCGCAGGCGGATGGCCCTCAGCCAGTCCTCGCCCAGGGCTTCCAGCACCTCCCGGTTCCAGTGCACACGGATGGCGGGGTTGGCCAGGACCCGATCCGCCATGGCGGCACTGGCGCGCAGGGTGTCACTCCGCACGATCAGGTGCACCTGGCTGCCGTATTTGGTCAGATAGACCGCCTCCTCACAGGCCGAATCGCCACCACCGACCACGGCCAGCTGCTCCTTGCGAAACTGGGGGGTGGCTCCGTCACAGATGGCACAGGCACTGATGCCCCGGCTCCAGAAGCGTTCCTCTTGGTTGATTCCAAGGCGGTTGGCACTGGCTCCCGTGGCCAGGATGACCGCGTGGGTCACGATGGTTTCCCCTTCCGATGTGACCAGCCGATAGGGATGGGCGGACAGGTCGAGGGACTCCGCATCGGCCTCCACCAGCTTGGTTCCCCAGCGCAGGGCCTGGGCTTTGCAGCGGTCCATCAGCTCGGGGCCCAGGATGCCATCGGGGAAGCCGGGATAATTCTCGACGTGGGTGGTCGTCATCAGTTGGCCCCCCGGGATACCACCCCGTTGGAAACCGGTGATCAGCAAGGGAGCCAGGTTCGCCCTGGCGGCATAAATGGCAGCGGTATAGCCGGCGGGACCTGAACCGACGATCACCAGGTTCTCAATGGGAGTTTCGGCCAGGGAGGCGTCTGATGAGCCGGGAAGGGGCGCGCTGGCGACCATGGTCCTTATGCGGAGTGACTACGGCTAAGCCTAGGACGTGGCGCGCTGGTTCTGGGGAGTCAAGGGGCCCGAAGAGGCTATAAAAATAATCTTTAGATCTCCAAGAGTCCGTCCGCCTCGGGCCAACGTTTGAGGGTGAGGTTGTTGGGCACCATTAACATGGTCGACTTCAGAACATCGGGATGTTCCTCAAGAGCGACTAACCACTCACGAAATTCTTCGTTAAGCGCAAAACTTTCCTCGTATAATTCCAATGTGTCCAGGGCTGATCGGCGGGCCAAAGCCCAACAAACAGCAACGGTCAATCTTCGGTGCACCGAGGCGTCCATGGATGTCGTCCGGCATGCCCCATAGCCTGCCTGGCTGGCTGGCGGATGAAGGTGTTACTTGATACACACTCGCATGCCCCAGGCGTATTGCCAGCTTTCCATGACCCATTCATGGGTTCGGGGTCATGGGGAACTGTTGCGTAAGTTTGGTAATTGGGGACCTCGCACCTGGATCACCCCACTGGAGCGGGCCCCCAGGGCTTGCCATCTCGCCAGCGGGTCTCCACCCCCTCCCCAGCCCCCAGCATCGGCGCTGGCGGCCAATCGGGGCGGGCTGATCCGGTAGGGCTCGCTGAGGGACCAACCCCGGGCGTAGCCCATCAGCAGGGGGTCGGCCGGGGCGAAGACATAGGACGGAGGGAGCGGGCCGGCTGCGCTGGCCTGGGACGCCTCGCCCACCCGCACGGCCCGGGTGATCGCCTGCACAAAACGGCTTCGCGTCACCACCGTGGTCAGGTAAGCCACCACCCTCAACCGTGGCGCATCAAACCCTTCCGAACACATGTCCACGCTCACCAGCCATTCCCCGGAGCCGGCGCGAAAGGCCTTCAGCAACGCCTCCGCCTCCAGTGCCTGGGAGTGCACCAGCTGCACCCGATCGCCCTGCTCGATCAGCAGGGCGGTGATCTGACGGGCGTGCATGATGTCTCGGGCCACCACTAGGCCCCCGGCCTCCGGTTCGCGCTGACGGACCCAGGCCAACCGGGATCGGGCCTGGAGCAACACCCGCAGGGCAATCCCCCCCCCGTCGCCCAGGCGGATGGCCCGCCGCAAATTGCGGGCCCGCCAGCTTTCGCGGCTTTCGGCGGACAAGGGTGACTGTTCCCTTTCGATGCCGTCCTGGGGCCGTCCATGCTCCACCCAGCCATCTTGAAAGCGGAATTCCAGCGGGCGTACATCGCCGGCCTCGATCAACTGGCGGGGCTCGATACTCAGGTCCGGCACGATATGTTCCCCGCCCCCCTCCTCGGCCGGAATCGGCTGGCGCCGGGCGGCACAGAAGGCCAGATTGTCGGCCCGAAAGGGGGTGCCCGAGAGTCCTAGGCGCAGGGCCGCCGGTTCGGTGAGGCGGCTGAAGGCGGGCCCCCAGGCGCTGGACTCCGGTTCGTCCGGATCGAGACCGAGGTGGTGCACTTCATCGGCAATGGCCAGCCAGCGCACCCCTTGCCCAGCCCCGGCCAGCAGTGCCGTTGGATCCCCCTGGGCCCGGGTTGCCGCCTGATAACTCAAGACCAGGCCATGGCTGCTGTCCTGGGGGGTGCCCCCCTGCCAGGGTTCGAGAATCAGACCCAGGCGCCGCCCCGTTTCCAGCCATTGGTTGGCAATTGTGGTGCGGTGGCAGCAGATCAGCACGCGATCGAGGTGGCCTTCCTGCCAGAGGCGGCGGAACCCCAGGAGCGCACCGATGGTCTTGCCCGCCCCAGGTCCGGCATGCACCAACACATCCTTTTCCAGGGCCGGCCCCTGACGCAGCCTGCGGCGCATCAGCTCGATCAGGTGCCGCTGCCACTGGCGCGGTTCGATGGCCGGGGCGGCTGCAACCGATTCCCCCAGGGGATTGGAGCGCGGGCGCAGGCCAAGATCAAAGGAGGGGAGCGCCATGATCGGATTCTGGGGCCCCAGCGCGACGGGCCACCCCGCCGCTGTTCCAGTCCCTCACCATGGCGAGCCCGGATTCTCCCCCCGATTGCGTTCGGGATTCCCTGCCGATCGGGGGACCCTTCCGGCCCCGCTTCCCCTGGTGGGGTGGCGATCTACAGACCGTGCGCGATAGCATTCACCCCTCGTCCCTCCCGCCGGATCGGGGCCAGTGGGCCACGATTGCCCTGGCTGGGGCGGACCGATTGCTGGCCCGGGTGGATGGGGTCGCCAAGCCGTGGGGCTGGGTTGTGCTGGTGCATGGCTTGGGCGGCGCCAGCGACGGCCCCGGCCTGCGCCGGCTGGCCCTAGTCCTGCAGGACCACGGTCTAGCGGTGATGCGGCTCAACCTGCGGGGGGCGGGGGCGGGCCGTCCGTTGGCCCATGGCAGCTATGCCGCCCGATGTGATCAGGACGTGCTGGCCGCCCTGGCCTGGGCCCGTCTCCAGGCGGGGTCCCTGCCCCTTTTCGGGGTCGGGTTGTCCCTGGGGGGCACGGTTCTGCTGAACGCCCTTTTGACGGCCCTGCACCACAACCCGGCCCTTGGATCGCCCCTCCAGGGCCTGGCCTGCGTCAGCAGTCCCCTCGATTTGGAGGCCTGTCTTGGCCAGATGGAACGTCCCCGCAACGGGCTTTACCAGCGTTGGCTGCTGCGGCGTCTGGTGGACGAGGTGAGCCAGGATCCTGGCGGCCTGGCCGTCGGCGAACAGCAGGCCCTGGGGCGGGCCCTGCGCCTCGGCTCGATTCGCGCCTTTGATGCCGGCATCACCGCCCCGCGCTGGGGCTATCCCTCCGTTGGGGCTTATTACGCGGCGGCCAGTCCGTTGCAAACGTTGCTGGCGTTGGGGGCGGATGCCTCCAGGGCGCCCCTCCCCCCCCTATTGCTGCTGCAGGCCGCCGATGATCCCTGGGTGCCCCCCCAGGCCCTTGAGGCCCTTGCCGCCCCGGGGGCTGGGGAAGTCATCGATTCCCGGGGGGTGGGCCGCTTCCCCTCGTTGCTGTTGAGCCCGGGTGGGGGACATAACGGCTTCCATGGCCAGGGCGATCGCCGCTATCGCCACCAGGGCACCTGGGCCGACCGCGCCATTGCCACCTGGTTGGTTCACCACGGGCGGCGGACCCAGCGGACCTAGGTGTGGGTGTGGGGCAGCTACCCGGGCCCTGGGGTCCGGGGTTCCCCTGGGATGGGGCCCAGGGTCTGGCGGGCGATGATCCAATCCTGGATCGGCTGGCCGCCCAACACGTGCTCGCGCACGATGCGCTCAAGCCGTTCCGGCGTCACACCGCCGTAGGTGATGCCATCGGGCCAGATCAACAGAATGGGACCGGCCTGGCAGATCCGCAGACAATCCACCTTGCTGCGCAGCACGATGCCTTCGCGCCGGCTGGGGTTCTCCAGATCCAGTTCCCGCACCAATTCCTTGAGCCGCTGCCAGCTGGCGGCGCCGGCCACCGGGTCGCAACACAGGGCTTTGGTGGGGGTGGCGCACAGCAGCAGGTGGGCCTGGACGGGGGACCGCATTAGACCAGCCTGGCTCAGGCGAGTTTCCATGGTTCAGGCGGGCTGCAGAGGCTGCAGGCCCTGACCCGCAGCCTCCAACACCGCCTGGCGGGCCCAGCCATCCACCGCCAGTACGTCCTCTAGGGAGGGAATGGCGGTGAGGTCGGCGCGGTGCCGCTCACAGACCCGCTCGATCAGGCGGGGGATATCGAGAAAATGAATCCGTCCTTCGAGAAATAAGGCCACGGCCTGTTCGTTGGCGGCATTCATGGCTGCCGGCATCGTGCCCCCTGCCCGCCCGGCGGCGTAGGCCAGCTCCATGCACGGATACTTGGCCCGGTCCGGTTCCCGAAAGTCCAGCTGACCCACCTGGGCCAGGTTGAGGCGGGGCCAGGGGGTTTCGATGCGTTCGGGCCAGCTGAGGCAAGAAAGGATCGGCAACTTCATGTCCGGCCAGCCCAGTTGGGCTAACACCGAGGAATCGGCCAGCTCCACCATGGAATGGATAATCGATTGGGGGTGGATGACAATCTCGATATGGTCGTAGTCGAGGCCGAAAAGGTAATGGGCCTCGATCACCTCCAGCCCCTTGTTCATCAAGGTGGCCGAATCGACCGTGATCTTGCGGCCCATGCTCCAGTTGGGATGGCTGGTGGCGTCGGCCACGGTGGCTTTGACCAGGTCCGCCGCGGGCCAGTCCCGGAAGGCGCCGCCGGAGGCCGTTAGCTGGATGCTCCGCAGGCCGGGCGTGGGGTGCCCCGTCGAGAGCCGTGCCGTTTCAGGCCAGGGGGTGCCTTGCAGGCACTGAAAAATGGCCGAGTGCTCGGAATCGGCCGGCAGGAGCCGACTGCCACTGCGCTCCAACTCGGGCAGGACCACCGGTCCTGCGGCGATCAATGTTTCCTTGTTGGCCAGGGCCAGATCCTTACCGGCGCGGATGGCGGCCAAGGTGGGCAGCAGGCCGGCGCAGCCGACGATGCCGGTTACCACCAGCTCGGCGCTGGACCAAGCGGCCGCCGCACAGATCCCTTCACGCCCCCCCAGCAACTGGGGCCGCCTTCGTGGCCGTTGGCTGGGCTCCAAGGCCGCCAGCCGCTCCTCCAGTTCGCCAAGTCGCGTCGCATCGGCAAGGGCGACGGCCTCGGGGGCGTGGCGTCGGATTTGCTCAACCAGCAGCGCCAGGTTGTTGCCGGCACTCAGGGCCACCACCCGGAAACGATCCGGAAACTCTTCAACGATGTCCAGGGTCTGGGTGCCGATGGAGCCGGTGGAGCCCAGCACGGCAATGGCTTTCAAGGTGAGATTCCCGGAGGCGACGAATCCCCAGTCTGTCATCGGCCTTGGATCGGGACGGTGGGGGTGGCGGGGGTCTTAACTGAACCCCCCAGGGGGCTATGGATGCTTTGGTTGCAGCGCTGGAATTTCATCGCCCGGGCCCGACTCGAACGGCAGTTGTGGGAGGCCTTTGAGCGGGGCGGCGATCTGGAGGCCCTGGTGGAGGCCACCCGCCAGGAAGCGGCCGCGGGCGATGGTCCCGCCGGGTTCCGCCTTGAGGTGTGGCAACAGACCCTGGTTCGGATCCGTCGCATCGAGGCGGCCATGAAGGAGACATCGCGGCCGCCTGCGGCGAAAGATCCCTAGGGCGTGTCTAGGGAGAATCGCCGGGCTGTGCCTGCGGATCGAAGGTCACGACTATTTCCCGGAGAACCCCTCCGGTGGCCGTGGTGACTCCTGCTTTTTTGTCAAAGATTTCGACTTGGTATTCGTTCCTCAACTCGTCTCGCAGTTGGTCGGCTTTGGTGTAATCCTTCTGGATTTTAGCCAGGTAGCGTTGCTGGAGCAATTCATAGACAGGCTTTTCACCTTTGGATTGGATTGTCACATCTACAGCGGGCTTCTGTTCTGGCTTGGTTGTAGTAATCAGCCCCAGCACCTCTCCGGCCAGTTCCACAAGTAATTTCCAACGTTCCTCCAGATGGCGTTCCGCCGGACTGAGGGCGTATTGGCTGGCATCGCCGGTGCGCAATCGCCCCGCCAGGCCCCGCAGCGGTTTGGCTAGATCGAACAATTCGGCCAGGGCGGCCGCGGTATTCAGGTCATCGTCCATGGCGGCGACGAAGCGGGCACGGCTGGCGGCCAGCTCGCCCGACAAGGCCGGCTGGGGCAAGCCATTCCAAGCTGTCGTCCAACCCAAGGCCTCGCCAACCCCCAGGGCTGCCCCCAGCCCCTGCCAACCGGTTGCCGCCGCCTCCAGGGCCGCCCGGGTGAAATCCAGGGGCTTGCGGTAATGGGACTGCAGCACAAAGAGGCGCAGGGTCATGGGGCTGACGCCATCGGCAAGCAGGGCCCGGATCGTAGTGAAATTGCCTAGGGATTTGCTCATCTTCTCCCCGTTGACATTCACCATGCCGTTGTGGAGCCAGTAGCGGGCTAAGGATTGGCCGGTGGCACTTTCGGACTGGGCGATTTCATTGTCGTGGTGAGGAAAGATCAGGTCGGCTCCACCCACGTGAATGTCGATGGTTTCACCCAGTTCCTGGCGCACCATGGCCGAGCATTCGATATGCCAGCCAGGCCGTCCCGGCCCCCACGGCGAAGCGAAACTAGGTTCACCCGGTTTGGCCCCTTTCCAGAGGGCAAAATCAAAGGGATGGCGCTTGCGATTTTCTTCTTCCTGGTTGAGACGACCGCTGGCACCCTCCTGTTGCTGCTGTAGATCGCGGCCGCTGAGTTTGCCATAATCGCTTTTGCCCATTACGGCAAAATAGACATCACCATCGGTGCTGTAGGCCGCTCCCCGTGCCTCCAATTCGCCAATCATGGTGCGGATCGCATCCAGGCAGAGGGTGGCCCGTGGAGTGCGATCAGGCTTCAGAATATTGAGCTGTTCCATGTCGAGCCAGTACTCCTCGATATTGCGTTCACTGACGGCGGCCATGGTGCTGTTTTCCTCTGCCGCTCGCTTGAGAATCTTGTCGTCGATATCGGTGAAATTCTGGACGTAGGTGACGGCATATCCGCTCCATTGCAGATAACGACGCAGCACATCCCAGACGATGTAGCTCCGGGCGTGCCCCAGGTGGCAGAGGTCGTAGACCGTGACGCCGCAGCAATAGATCGAGACCCGGCCGCTGTAGAGGGGGACAAATGGCTCTAGGCGGCGGGTGAGCGTGTTGGTGAGCCGCAGGGTCACGTCAGAGTCCGGCGGCAGGCCGGGAGGGGCGGAGGTTTGGCACGCTAAGCGCCCAAGGTGGTCGAGCTGGCTCCCTAGGGGAGGCCCAACAGGCGGAAGAGGCCGGCCGCGTTGATGATCGGCGCGATGGGCTCCATGGCGGAGCGCAGGCTGTCGTTGGCCTTGGCCCAGCCGTGGCGATCCACCACAACCACATCTCCCTGTTGCAAGGGCGGGTTCTGGGGCGAGCCGAGGGTGGCGGCAGGGTTGAAGCTGATGGTGGCCTGCTTGATGGAACCGCTGGACTCCAGTCTCAGCAGCCGCACGGTGGAGGGATTGGCGCGGCGCGTCAGGCCACCGGCCGAAAGCAGGGCGCCGGAGAGGGGGCTGTTGGCTTTGACGTTCTGGGGCCCGGGCCGCTCCACTTCACCCACCACATTGACGCTGATGGTGTCTGGGGCGAAGGTGGAAGAGGCCACTGCAAGCATTTCCGATTCGGTCATGGTTGCGGCGCGGGGAACCTGGATGCTGTCTCCGTCGTACAGCAGGGGGTTGGTGACCTGGCCGCCATTAAGCAGCACCTTGAAAAAGTCGAATCGCAGGGTGCGCACCGTTGAGCCTGGTCCGCCGGTGGAGCGTTCGACGGTGATCCGCCTCAGGTCGCCGTAGGCGGTGAGTCCCCCAGCCCGCTGTAGGGCATCCACCAAGGTGGGCCAACCGCTGCTTTGGATGAAGGTGGAAGGGGTGGTGTTGCCCCCGCTAGAGAGCTGGTTGGTCCCCCCGCGCCCGATGCTGTAGAGACCGGGCCGTTGCACTTCGCCACTGATGGAGATGCGCACCGGACGGGCCTCCACCAGGTCGATGTAGACGATCGGGTGACGCAGAATGCGTCCATATCCTGTGGTGATGCGGGCACGGGCCTGGTCCATGGTGAGACCCCACACCGGCACGCTGCCCAGGCGTGGCAAATTGAGGGTGCCGTCACTGAGGACCTCGGCCACGGTCTCGTAGCCCTCCATGCGAAACACAGAGCTCTTGATTCGGTCCCCAGGGCCCAAGTGATACAGGACCGGTTGATTCTGGCCGTTTGCTCCACTGCTGTTGGCGCTAGCCGGTTGGGCTTTGCCGATCAGCCCTGGCTCGACCAAGGACAACCCGCCCACCACAGCGAAGGCAAGCGCAGTGGTCACAGCAGGGCGACGGGCCATGGGGGAAGGACGGAGGAGCGAGGCGATCTTCTCCACGCTACGGGAGCTGGGCAGGTAGGCGCTTCTGTTTGCGCCGGCATTTGCTCTGGTTATCCGATCCCTTAAGCCGCGTTCCCGATTCCGGCCAGCGCCAGGGCCCGCTGCCGGCAGAGCTGGGCGAGCCTGAGGCGAAGAGCGGAATCCCGGATCAGGGCCTCGATGGCATTGATCCAGTCCTTGGTGTTGTTCCCCAGCAATACGCCATCGATGCCGTCTCGGATCCAGCCTTGGTAGGGCGGCAGATCCGAGTAAAGGCCCACGGCCCCGGTGCGGGCCGCATCGATGAATTTCACCGGGGCGCGGGCGGCATTGAAGGGGCTAGCCAGCAGGGGGCAAAGCAACAGATCAATGCGCTGGGATCCGGTTTCCGCCAGATATTGGCTCCAGCCCATTGGGTGGATGATCCGCACCCGCGGTATCCCCCGAAAGAGGCGGTTGACCTTGTGGTCGCCGAAGACATCCACATGGCTATGGCCGTGGCGCCGTTGCAGTTCCTGGAGAACGGGCACCAGAAAAAGCATTTCCGGCCAATGCACGCTTGTCCCCAGGTAGGCCAGTTGCAAGCGTGGGGACCCTTGGAGCAGCTTGGGGTGGGGTCTCAGGGGCATGCATTGCGCTCCCAGGTACCCATAGCGCTCAGCAAGAACTGGGCTGGTGACCCAGAGGGCATCAAACAGCAGCGGCACCAGGCGGCGGCGACGGGTGATTCTCTCTTGAAGACGGCGCCGGTAGGAGTCCGGCAGATCCTGCTGAGCGGCTGGATCGAGCAGATCGTCATCCATCAGGTAAATCAGTTCGGTGCCCTGGCGCCTCAGCTGCCCCAACACATTGAGCCAGGGGCGGGGTAAGTAACGGACCACGACCACCTGGGCCATCGCCCCCAGGCAGCTCACCATGGCCGGGTCTGGGGGTTGACTGGTGTCCACTTCCAGGAGATGGCGTCCCGACTCTTCCACCGGTAGGCGCAGGAAGTGGTCGATCGTTGAGCCTGCCCCCTGATGGAGTATGGCAACTTGAGTCCAGTTCAACTTGAACAGATGGGGCGACACCGGCCTTGTCCCGTTGGCGCCATTCTGAGGGGAGGCCAGGGTGTCAGGATTGTTAGAAGCTTCAGCCCCCCACCCCGACGAGATGCCGAGCGCCGATCGTGTTTTTTTCGGCGGCGAGATGGAAAGCTATCGCTTTTTGGAGTACGAGAACTTTACCGCATATTTTCTGCCGCCCCATCAATTCTCCCTGGTTGCTCCTGCTATTGGCCGTTTGCGAGCCACTAGCTACAGGGAGATTTCTCCCCATGGCCCTGGTGAGATCGACCTTGATGGCCGAGATGGTCATTACTGGCATGTTGTGGTTTGGGATCAAGAGCATTGCCAACTAGCGGGTTCGTTGCGCCTCGCCCTATCCCATTGGCATGGCTCCGGCTGGAGTGGCCGTGAATCCTATTTAGAGCATTGCTATCCAGGCCTGGATTCTTTCCTCAAATCCAGGGACATGGCCTATGCAGAAATCGGGCGTACTTTCGTGGCTAATTCCCATAGGCGGACAACACCAGTCCTTTTTCTGCTGTTGAGGGCCATGGCTAGTTTACCGATGGCCACAGGCCATCAACATCTTTTTGGAATGGTTTCATACAATCAATATCGTTACAGCGATTCTCTGAATCAGGCTTTTTTCTCCGCTTTGCAACAGCCTCCCTGTCATGGCAATTTGCCAATCCCTGAGGCTCGCCATCCCCTCTCTGTAGATCCCTTAGCCCTACCTGCACCAGATTTCTACATGGATTCAGCCAAAGTTAACGGGCCATCGAGTCCCTATCTTGAATTGGAGCGTACCCTAAGGCAACAGTGGGGGGAGGATTTCAACTTTCCGGTTCTTTTACGTAAGTACAGCAGTTTTGGTAATGCCCATGTTCTTGGTCTATCACTGGCCAAGGACTTTAATCAAATTGTAGAAATTTTGATGCATTGCGATTTAAATTCTCTAACTCCTAAGCAACGGCACTTTTTTCTGGTTAAAAATCTGAAGCAGGTTTGGCTCTACGAACATGAATGCTAAGGTTTTCATTTTTTTTATAAAGAATCAGAATTTAAGGCGTTCTAAGTTCAGCTGGCTTTTTTCGAAATCGCTATAGAGATTGACAATGTGGTCACAGAGGGCTTGGCGGTTCTTGAAGGCACGACTATCAATGGCATCACCTTCTTTGCACAGGATAGTGGCTTGCGGTCCCATGAGTCGTTGAAGTATTAATGCCCAGGGTCGATAATTTAGATTTCTTTCAGTAACGGCAAAACCTCGATAACTGCTGAACCAAGGCACAATAGCCGCCCCAGTCCTACGACTAAGCACAAAGAGGCTTGGCGAGACTCTTTGTGTAATTGGCGTAACTAGTGAACCGCTAGGAAACAGAAAAATACGGCCACGTTGTTGTAACATTTTTAGAATTTTATGAAAACCAAGACGCCTTGATGTTGGACTTAGATGGTCCAAATTCGTGTGGCCATAGTTGGCGGCACTCTGTTCCAGAAATGGCAAAATCCATTTGAGGTGACGGGCCGCCGTGGTCAGGCTGCAATCACGGAAATAGCCCTGGACCAACAAAACATCCAGGGGATGTCCATGGTTGGCGATATGGATTTGCCGGTGGGGAAGGGCACTGGCCCTTCGTTCCATCAGCACATTAACGCCTAAGCCTTGCAATCCCAACTGGGCGGAACGCACCAATTGACGTTTCGCCAAGTTTTTTTGTCCAAACAGTAGGGACGCCAGTTGTAGGTAGTAGAGGCCAAAGCATTGAGCAAGGGCCATTAACCGCTGGCTGATCTCTAGGGCGGAAGGACGTTTAGCGATGGCGTCAATGGAGAATCTATGATCAATAATGAAGTTAGTACGAAAATTAAAATAACTGTCGAAATTGCCTTGAAGTTGGGTTGTATTCAGGAGGTAATCATAAAATTTAAAAAATAAATCTCGATTAGAAGCCGTAGGATTTTTCCAAAAATGAGCAAGATCCTGTTGATCTGTAATACCAGGTAGATTGTAATATGTTTTTCCCATTACTTTTGTGGGTATACCATGGTAGAGGGCCTGCAGGCCAACTGTGCTGTTGATGGTGATTACGGCCATGGCATGCTTAAGAATTGGGCCCAAAGAACCGTCATGAAAATAAAGAATTCTGTTTTCAATACCATACTGACGAGCCGTCATCCTGATAAAGCTTCCATAATGGTTGTATCCGCGATCTCTTGGATGATGTTTAAAAATAAGTCGACTACCAGGCAAATGATTCTCTGCAAAAGAGGCAATTAATTCTTCAATGAATGGCTCCATTCCAGAATATTGTGATCCTAAGCTTACCTGGGAGTCGCTCGATACTTGCAGGGGGACGAGGATATAGGGATGACCGTCCTGCATTTTTGAGTGAACTCTTTTTTCAGTAAAACGATATAGATACTTACGGAATAATCCTCTAACTTGATAAAGTAGATAGCTGGGCCTAGGTTGTAATTTGTGCGGACCTTGAATGATCGGATAATCGGTTAATGCGTGTTGTATGAATGTTGGTATTTTCCAGACCTTTCGCCAACGAAACCCTGGCTTTTCATAATTAGTCCTGATACTGTTTACCTGTGGGAGTGAATCATAGAAGCTGGCTGGTAGGTTGAGAGATGACCTTGCATTGACTCGCTCCCGCTCAAGAGTAATGAAATTAGGGCGTATGTAGCCGAGTTCGAACACCCAGGCGTCAATATCAAATTCCCGTTCAGGTCGTCCATTCAGAACATTGATCACATCAATGGCAAGGCGATGGGGATCAATAAAATCGCCATACATGAAGACATGATGAATGCCCTTTTCCAATAAAATCTGTTGTAAAAAAGCCGGGTAAGCCTCCATGCAACCACGATAGGAAAGGCATTGGTGCTTATTGAATCCAAACTCATATAATGGGAACATCACCTTGGTGATTGGTACCCCTTGTTTTTTTAGATCATTAGCAAATCGAGCAAAAAATGTTCCCAAAGGCCCCATCAAGAAGAGTACAGGTCCTTTGATGGCGATCTGCCTCATCGACAAGGTCTCTTGCTTTTGTTAAATATTAGGAGATCTATCATGGTTTTAAGTTCTTTAGGATACGTTCTCGCCACCCTCCCCATTGGCGAAAGAAGAGTTGCCACCAACTCAGTTTAGCTCTCGAAATGGACTTACATTCTAGCAGTTCCCCTAGGGCTTCTTCCGGTTCAATGAATAATCCACTATATAGACTCACATAGCGGGGGTAATGGATAAGAGCCCCATAGACCAACTCATCAATGTTCAATTTTCTTCCCCTTCGCGGACATATAAAGCGATCTTTTGTAAGACCCCAGCCAGCGTAAAATGGTGAACCCCATGTGTAAACATCAACATCCCTTAGCATGGCCTCAAAACCAGCTAAGGAAGTGAGTACATGAACGGCATCCACTTGGTCGTACATATCTTCAATGGAACCGTTTTCAACCAATTCATCCCATAGAGGTTCTTCCTCATTCAAGCGGTAGTTGCCCCTGCGAAGACCTGCAACGACATCGGGATGGGGCTTGTATACAATCCAAGCGTCTGATTCCAGAGAACGTACGGCACTCAAAAGTTCTTCATTAAGCCGTAGATCAGTAGTGCCATAAAGAATTGAAGCGTCACTTTCAACTTGACCAGGCACCAATATTACACGTTTCTTGTTCTGTGGTCGCTTCCAAGCCGGCGCCTTGAGATTGTATTTTGTCAACCTTGCCGCTACAAGTGAGTTACGAATTTTTTTTGCGCGTTCTCTTTCTTCCTGGGTAAAGACATGATTGGCTAGAAAATTTTCAAGATCGGAGGGCTTTCCTGAGTCGTAATAAATTCCTCTATGGTCAATTACCCAGGAGATTGGTGGGATTAGATTGGCTCCAAGTCCCACTGACCGCAAAAAGCCGTCTTCTATTCGTAATAGACGGGGTATTTTTTTATTTAAATTTGACCCGGACTGTAAAAATTGAGTAACTCCAGAGCCGGGTTGCCTTCCCCAAATAATTATTGTACCACAATTTATGGTTGGCTTGCTATTTTTAAATCTAAAATGTACATCTGCTTTAGAAAGAAATCGCTTTAGGATTGGCTTTTTCCAGGGTTTAAAGCCAAAAGCTTCTATCTCTTTTGGTATGTCTAACTGCTTCTGTCTCTGCAGTCCGATACATTTGATCAACTTTTCGGGAGTACAAGATTCATTCCTATGGGGATCAATATAGCGAGGATAAGCTATTAAACAGGCATGGACTAGCTGCTCAAGTGTTGGTTGGAAGTCCTTACGTCGATGAGGCGCTTGTAGTTTGTCATTGGTGAGTCCCCAGCCTGCGTAGAAGGGCATTCCAAAACAGTGCACGGGTCGTCCCCAAAGTAAGGCTTCAAAACCAAGTTGTGAACTAACAACATAAACAGCTTCGGCCCTTTCTAGAAGGGCAGCGGGATGACCACCATCAGTGCTGAATTTTAATCTTGAATCCTTAGCTTCAGCAGGTAAAAAATGTCCTTTTTTACGACCACGGGCAACATCTGGATGGATTTTAACGATGATCAGCAGCTTGGGATAGGCCAGCCTAGCTTCCAGGAGCATTGTTTGAAAAGAGCTGGCCTCGGCTAATCCACCTTTGATTGAAAGATCGCCTGCAGTTTGGTCAACGACTAGAATGAACGGTTCATTAGGGACTTTTGTTTCTGGTGCATTATTGTATTTACTCACTCGTAAATCACACCAAAGTGAACGCAATGCTCTAGTTCTATGATATTGATCTGTAGTGATTTTTATACTGATTAGCTTCTCAAGCCGACTGGGATGGCTCGCGTCATAATGAACTCCACTATCATCGATGAGTAGTGAAAGGGGAGGGTCGTCTGCACCAAGACCCATGGAACGCAGGAAACCATCCTCGCAATATAGTATTGGTAATCCCCTTAGATTGGCAAGTCTTTCAGCTGAAATTCCCGAGGGTTTTCGACCCCATGCCAATACGGCATCAAGGGGCTTATTTCGGCAAGATTGAGATCCCTTAATTAACTTTGAAGGATGTACAAGGGCCTCAAGAGTGGCAAGTCTGCCCATGGCTCGATTAGGAACGCCCATCAGTGGGGGAAGCTGAAGGCAGGTTTGTCCCTTGACTGAGTTACAAGCGCTAAGACGATCCATGGACGTACTCTTGCACACAACTAAGCTATGATCAAGATTAACATGCCACTTTTATGTTACAGAAAGAACGTACTACCGAGTGGAGTCGCGAAAGATATATAAAGATTAACGTTGATTGTCCCAGACAATTCCCAGATGAAATTGGCCATCTATATGATTATTTGAATCAAACAGAAAGGATAGTGAGCTGTCTACTGTCACCCGATCGACTTCAGGGACCTTTTTTACAACTTGACGGAAGTAGTTTATTTATTTATCGCTCTGCTCCTTTCCAATTACTAACACTTTGCCTTAGGCCGGAACTTCATTTTGAAGCCATATCAAACACTACTGGATTATATCTAATAAGTAAAACTTGTATAATCAATGGCTTAGGGGAATGGCAAAAGCTTGTTCATTTTCAGCTTTATGCTAATTTAACGCCTTATCAAGATGGTTGTGACATAGGTTTTTTAGGCTTTGCCAAGGTCGTGTTGAAACTATCCCTAATTCCATGGAAACCAGGTCGTTGGTTGGGAGAAATGGCCTTAGATCAAGCTCTAGATCGTATTGAACGTCGGTTACGACGGGGGTTGGTTAGGGATGTGATGCGTTGGTTGGAGAGGATATTGGATTGATCAAGGAAATCTGGTAGCCTTGATCGAAGTTTATCTGCAAGCCCTTGGGACCAAAACAAAAGCCATTGGATTCCCAAAACTTTGAGAGAGATCATCCTACGGGTTTAATCAAGGATGGTCTACCGGGTGTCAGTGGTTGGAGAGTTCAATGGAGAGTAGTCGATGCACTTGTTTATCGTGAGCTTCGAACTCGTGTAAGTAACGTTAAGGGTGGTTTTCTAGGAGTTCTAATTCAACCGTTAGGATTGATTTTGATATGGATGGGATTTCTTGCAGCCATAAACTTTCACCGTGGTGGTAGCTTGAATGTTTTTCTTTTTTTGTCTTCTGGAACAATCCTTTTTACAACTTTTAGTCAGATAGTCGTTCGATCTATTAATGCAATGGATGCCAATGAAGCATTACTTTTTTACCGTCCAGTCAAACCCATAGACACCGTTATAGCACGGGCTATATGCGAAACAGGTCTTTATACCTGCTGCTTACTTGTTATTTGTGTCTTTACATGGATATTTCTTGATAATATCTACATGAGCGACATAGGTCTATTCTTTATCTCTATTTTGCTAATGGCAGTCTATGGATTTTCTATGGGATTAATATTTATGGTACTATGTCATATAGCGCCTGCTTTTCAGCAAGCAGCGTTTTGGGTTCCTAGGATGCTTTGGTTTTTTTCAGGAGTCGCTTTTAGATATTGGATTTTTCCACCATGGACTAGAGTTTTTTTCGTATGGAATCCTTTGATGCATGCGATAGAATTAAATAGAAAATCCATGAGTGATGATTATTTTACACCCGATGCAAATCTCTCCTATGCCCTATTATGTGCTTTAATTGCTGTTACACTTTCACTTTGGATATACTATAACAATGAAAAAGCTCTTCTCACTCTTTGAAAATGATTAAAGTTCGAGGCCTCACAAAAACTTATACTTACAACGGGAAAAAAGCGACCATTCTTAATAATATTGATTTTGATATATTCAGTGGTGAATCAATTGCGATATTAGGAGCTAACGGTGCTGGTAAAAGTACGTTATTACGCATTCTTGGTGGAACTGACGTTCCTGATTCAGGAGTTATTGAGTCAGATGTAAGTATTTCATGGCCAGTAGGTCTAGTAGGTGGTTTTCAAGGTAGCTTAACTGGTCGAGAAAATGTTACTTTTGTTAGTCGTATCTATTCACCTAAACATCGTATTGAGGAAAGAATTAACTACATTGAGGAGTTTGCTGAGCTTGGTGTTTATTTTGATCGTCCTTTTAAAACTTATTCTAGTGGTATGAGATCTAGATTGGCTTTCGGACTTTCTATGGCATTTGATTTTGATGTATATCTAATAGATGAAGTTACTTCCGCTGGTGATCAACGGTTCCGAGAAAAAAGTAAACAGCTGCTGTTAGATAAGAGAAAAAGATCTGATTTTCTGATGGTTGACCATAACCTATGGGGACTCAAACTCCATTGCGATCGAGCTTTTCTTCTGGATGGTGGTAAAATTGAAATCTATGATGATCTGGAGGAAGCTGTCGCCCTTCATACGGAACGCCTCTTGAGCAAACCCATGAACTAGCCATGCTTGTTCAACAATTTTCTTAATTTTTTCTTGCCTTTGATTTATCATGATTGATGTTGACAATTTCAATCCTTTAAATAGGTTCTTGCTACGCAAGACTGAAGATAATCATGAGGTTTCTGATGAAATTGTAGTAAAATCCAAACCTCCTAAAAAAAGATTTAGCTTTATCAAAAAATTTTCCATATCTCAGTTACTTATTGTACCAATTATTGGCTCAGCGATTTATTTCTATTTTATTGCCAGCAATCGGTATGTTACTAGGTCAGATTTTGTTATACGTAAAGCCGAAGACTCAGAGGTTGCAAGTGGAGGATCTGCATTGGCTAATCTACTTGGAAAGACAAATCAAGCTTCGATTGAAGATGGTCGTTATCTAAAAACCTATCTTCAATCTCCACAAGTTCTCCACGATCTTAGTCGTACTTACAATCTAGAGACGGCTTATGCCCCTAATCGTCTTGATCCATTTGCTGGTTTAAAAAAGGGATCAAGCAAGGAGCAGCGTTTAAAATTTTTCAAGAAACAGGTTGCCGTTAGTCTTGATGAGTTATCTGGAGCGATTGTATTGCGTACTGTTGGATTAACACCACAGACATCCCTTGATCTCAACAGATTTATGTTGGCAACAAGTGAGCAGTTTGTAAATCGCCTAAATCAAGATATAAGCCTCAAACAGCTTGGATTTGCTGAGGAAGAACTCCAAAGATCACGTTACAAGTTAGAGAAATCAAAAAACAATCTTCTTGATTATCGAAATAAGAATTCCGTTATTGATCCGAAGCTTGAGGCTGATTTGGCCAGTCAAACAATTAGTAAACTTCAAGAGAAACTCGTTCAACTACGTGTTGATTTGGCTACCATGAAGCTCCAATATCGTGATATAAATGAACCGGAAATGGTTTCGGTTTCTGACCAGATCAAGGAATTGGAAAAACAAATAGAGATTGAACGTAAGACTGTCCTTTCAAGTAAGGGACTTGATTTTAACAGAAGGGCTGCTGATCTTGTTAAACTCGAATCGGATGTCAGTTTTAATACAGATAGCTATAAGTTGTCTTTAAGTGCAGTCGAAAAAGCAAGAATAGAAAGTCGTCGCCAGCAAAAATTTATGGCATTATTATCGGCTCCCCAGTTGCCGGAGGATCCGGATAATAATTGGCGCAGTAAAGGATTCTTCACTGTTTTGGCTTCATGTGCAGTTGGCTTTAGTCTTACAAAATTCATCCTTGGCATGCAGGCCAGTCATCGGCAGTGAATTTCTTGCGACGTTATCTTGGTATATTTATATTGAATGATTGGTCTTTAACTCCTGAATCAAGCGGTAGGGTTTTGTTCCTGAGCCCTGCACCAAGACCTGGATGGTACATCCTTAGTGTACGGTGGACTTCGGATCAAAAGCGTTGTTATTGTTTATTTAATGGATCCATGGGACTCCGACTGGTTTCAGGAGTTTGGCGTCGTCGCATTGTACGTATAAGAAATACTCAAATTGAACCACGCCTTGTTCTTAGTGGTATCAATGGATTATTTTCGTTAACTGGTTTAAGATTAACCCCTCTTTTTCCCATTCGTCGTAGACTGCTTATCAGGCGTAAGCTTGATCGATTTCATCATCATTATGGTGGCAGCAGGTCATATCATCGATCCTCTCTTAAGATGCAATGGCGTGATTATAATCGTGTCCTTTCTCGTTCTCGATATCCTCTCATTGATTATGATTCTTGGATTGAATATGTTGAATTGCCTTGGTTAATGCATCAAGATGTTCAAAGTTCAAATTCTAAAATTGACTCTTCCTTAGTACCTGCCATAAGTATCAAGTTATGGTTTTGGAGCGAATGCCAAAAATCATACCTAAACGACTTATCTATGAATTCTTGGAATAATCAAAGACCTGGTTTCTACGGCATTGTTGACGAGTTCCCAGTTAATTCAATTGCATCAAATTCCACTTGGATTTGCCCATTAAAACCTGGCGATCAACTGGCCCCACATGCTTTAAGAAGTTTAAGCCAAGTCACTATGTCTCAGCAAAAAGCTAGATTAATTTATGCAGATGAGGATCATATTGATATCAATGGTCGTCGTCATAGTCCACAATTTAAGCCAGCTTGGAACCAAGAACTTTTCTACTCTGATCAATGTTATTCTCACTGTTGGCTCATATCTGAAGATCTTTATAATCAAGCTATTTCTCGCCTGGTTAAATTTGGCGAACTTATCACTCTCTATTCCCTAATGCTTGAGGCTACATCTCTATGTAGTTCTGATGAAATCATCCATCTTCCTGAGGTGCTTTATCACTGTGTTGATTTTGATGTTATGTCACGCGGTGATCTGACTTCAGCTAATATGGTCAAAAAACATCTTTGTCGTTTGGGTCATAATGTTAATGTTGGATACAAGAAAGAAGGTGGTCATTTACTGAGTTGGACCATGCCAAGCCCCCAACCTTTAGTCAGTATCATTATCCCGACAAAAGATCATTCTAATATTCTTGAAACTTGTCTTACCTCTCTCCATAAGTATTCCCATGGTAATCCTCCTTCGGAGCTTATTATTATTGATAACGGGAGCACTGAACTTGAAGCCCTTGAACAACTAGAACAACTAAAAGCACAAAAAAACGTGACCGTATTATCCATGCCAGGTCGATTTAATTATTCAGCTCTTAATAATTACGCTGTCAAATATGCTAATGGTAAAGTCCTTGCTTTTCTCAACAATGATGTTGAAGTACTTTATCCTGGCTGGCTTTCTCCCTTGGTTGCCAACGCCATTCGCCCTAGCATCGGAGCTGTGGGTCCTAAGCTTCTTTTTGATGATGGTACAGTTCAGCACGGCGGTGTAATTCTTGGTATTGGAGGTGTTGCTGGACATGCACACAAATACTTTGATGCAGACGAGCCTGGTTATCAAAATCGATTGCAGTTATCACAAAATGTTAGTGCTGTTACTGGCGCCGTAATGGTATTAGAGCGCGAGTTGTTTTCTAAGATTGGAGGTTTTGATGAGCAATTTCTTGCTGTAAATTATAATGATGTTGATCTATGTCTGCGTTTGTTAAATGAAGGGTATCGTAACCTCTATTGTCCTAGTTCCGTTCTGATTCATCATGAGTCAAAGTCTCGTGGGACACCAAGTCGACCTGTTGATTATGAATGTTGGCAAAGAGAGCGAAATATTATGATCAAAAGATGGGGCAAATTACTTTATAATGATCCTGCTTACAGTCCTCATTTAAGCCTCATTGAAGAAAACTTTTCTCTTTCTCTTCGAGCTCGACATGGACTAGAGGTTGTTATGCCCCCATCTCGTTGTGGTTAATGGCTCTGAATCTCTTTGATAAGCCTCTTATTGATCGACCTGATTTCGAAGAACTTTTCGATGCTGGTAGGTTTGGTTGTTGGGCTCGTGAAGCAAGAAGTTTACACGATAATGGCTTTTGTTTATTGGAATTTGATCAATCCGTCATTGATGATTTAACTCTAGATGTTGTTGAGGTTCTATCTCCGATTATGTTGCCTCAAGTTCAGGCTTGGCAAAGGGGCCAACAAGGTGTACCTCGTCTACAAGATGGCTGGCAACAACATTTTCAAATATTTAAGATTTCCCAGCAATCTCTTTTACTAGAGTGCTTGCAAGCACTTTATGGGCGTGAGCCTTTTGCCTTCCAAACTCTTAACTTTGCTGTCGGCAGTGAACAGCACTTTCATAGTGATGCGGTTCATTTTCATTCCTATCCACATGGTTTTATGTGCGGGGTTTGGATAGCCTTGGAAGATGTTTCGAGAGATAGCGGTCCATTAATCTACTATCCTGGAAGCCACCGATTACCCTATCTAACTGCTGCTAGTCTCGGTCTAACTCCTGATCAAGTTGCTAAAGAGGAGCATCCACAAACATTTTTTGAAGAATGTTGGCGCGAAGCCATTAAAAATAATGATTATACTCAGCACTTTTTTTTACCCAAAAGAGGTCAAATTCTGATATGGCATGCCAATCTACTTCATGGTGGTGAGCAAGTTGCTAATCGCGAATTAAGTCGATGGAGCCAGGTAACTCACTATTATTTTGCAGATTGTTTATATACGACTCCTTTAATGTCTTTTGATTATCAACTTGGTGGACCTACTTTGCGCAATCCTTTTGATATTGCTAGGGGCTGCCGTCGTTACGGTGACAATCTCTGGAAAGAGACAGGCTTGCTTAATCGCATCGTTTTGAATAAATCTCAGCGTTCTATTCACTGACATCATATGACAAGGTTTAATTTGTTTAAAAATAGATTTATTAGGCCTCAATTAACATACAAAATGTTGCAGGGAGGTTTGGAGACTGTAACTCCAACTCTTTTAAGTGGCTGGGTTTTCTTGCCCTCTGTAGATCTTAGTAGCGTTAAGTTTTTAATTGGTCCCCATCTTGTTTCCCAATCCTTTATTAATCATGCTCGACCTGATGTAGAAGCCCATCTTGGCGTTGCAGGATGTTTTGGTTTTAATATTGTAATTCCAAATGATTTTCCTTTGGTTGAATTTAATTATGAACCGTGGGTAGTTGCCACTTCTGCTGATGATATGCATCATGTTAATTTGTGCTTGCTTGATAGTAGAAGGGCTCAATTAACAACTCAAATTTTACAAGCTGCGATTCACCCCACAAGAAGGGGCTTGTTTGGCCATTTTGATGGACTAAGTCCCATCGGTGATCTTCTTCATGGTTGGTCTTTTCAAGTTGGCAAAAAGTTTGTTTCCGTTTGGATGCATGCCGATGGTTTACCAAGCAAGGAATTGAGCTGTGAACATCATCGTTCAGATATTGATTTTAGTTTTCATAATGGAAACTGTGGATTTTCAATTTCTCTCTGTTCCTGGCCCGAAGCATTAGGAAAGGAAGTTTGGGTTAGCTTTGATGAGGAGGGATTGTTGAAGCTGCCCCAGCATGAAGTAGTAATTCTGCCTCCAGCTTAAAGATCAGTTGATGTATAAAATTATTGAATTCAGCAAATTCACGGCATGTAACTCATTCGCTTGTATTTTTTGAATGCTAAATTTTTCGAGAATAGGCACATATTGTGGTCGTGATCTATGAGATGCTTTTGACCAATCTTGTTAACTGCCTGGAAAGATGATGCCTTTGCCGCCGATCAGACGGCCATTACCAATTTAGCCGGAGCGATGCCTATTGCTGGTGGAGGAGGATTAATCCAGGCCAGCTCCGGCTGATGCCAGCAGCGGGTGGTTCCACACCAGCGGAGTGGCTGACGTGGATGGGTGAACTCGTAGACGCGGGCTCGGAGGCGGCAGATTTCAATGGCTTTCTCTCTGTGGCGCTGAGATGGCGTCACGAACCGGATGCCGCTTTGGTGTGCTTTCCGTTGTACCAGCTCACAAATGCTGCCACCCAGCTGAAGGCCTCTTCCAGGCTCTGGAATGGCCTTCGGGTCTAGTCCGGCCGATACTAACCGCTCCGCGCGATGGCGTCACCAAGGTGTGGAACAACGATTCCGAGTAAGGGGTTGTCGTTGCTGACCCTTGGTCTTGACAAAGACTGAGTACCCCAAACTCCTTGAGCCGGCTTTCCAGAGTGGCCGCCCTCAATCGCTTCGCGAAATCCTGCGGCTAGGGCGTTGCCGTTATCGGCATGGCGGACCAGCGGTCGGCGGCGGCCCTTGCTGTAGGCGAAGCCTTCTGCGCAGCAGTACCGCTCCAGCAGGCCCTGCTGACGAGATCAGCGGCGATCTGGGCCTCATCCCGATCGGCCCCTTATCCCAAGCCACCACTTTGCGGCTCCAGATGTCGATCACCAGGTAGAGGTAGAGCCAGACGCCACGGAGGCTGGTGGGCAGGTAGCTGTTGTCCCAACTCCCGACCTGATTTGGCCCCCTGGCCTCGAGTCGCGGCACCGGGCGGGGCTGCTGGGGAGGCCGGGCTGGCCTCGACGATGCACTTGGCTGTGGGCACGACATACAGACCCCGATCGGCAAGGATCGAATTGGGTGAGGGCACCTCTCGGTGCGACACGATCTGGCCTGGGGGCAGGGCTGCAATTTCCGACTGATCGAAGGTGAGGTGAATCCGCTGTCCTTCCTCATCTCTCAATCGGTGAGACACTAAGCGGGGACTGCCTTTACGACCATCAGTGCCATCCCCGTCTCCTGCGAACCGCCGCCGCCAACGCTGCAGGGTGGTGAGCCCCACGCCCAACAGCCTGGCCATTTGACAAGATCGTGCCCCAGCCGCCATGCCGGCATCGGGGATCCCCAAAGCTCTCTGCCGATCCATCGAAGAGGTCAATCGTCCCCGTCCTCTCCCCAGCAGGCCTGGATCTTGTTTGACGCCATCAGCAGCGCTGCCGCCTCAGCCAGGGCCTTGTCCATACGGCGCAGTTCCTGCTGCAGGCGTTTGATCTCCCGCTGATCGGCCTGGTGGCGCTTCTTCAGGTCCTTGGGGTCGGCCATGGTCAGCAGCGGCTGGGCATTGGCATCCTGCGCAGCTCGGCGCCAGCGATCCACCTGTTCGGGGAACAGGCCGAGCTCTCGGCAGTAACCACCCAGTTCGGTGGCGTTGGGGCCAGCGCTTTCAGGGACCACCGTGAACTTATCGGTAGGGCCCCAAGCCTCCGGATCATTCTGGGGGGCTGGCACCACCTCTGCCTGCAACCGCCAGGCCACACGCCATTTGTAGAGGGTGATCACGTGGATTCCCCTGTTCCTGGGCAATCGCGCTCACGATCTGGCGAAGAGGAGGCCCTATCCGCCGGCGGACATCAGCCTATTGCTTCGCAGAAGCCTTCGGCTTGACGGCCTCGCTGTAAGGACGCATTGATCGACTCCATCAGGCCTCCTGGTGGTTGAAATGGTCGAAATGGAGAGGCGTCATCTTTCTTGGCAGAGGGGGGCTTGGGTCCCAAGCTCATGGCCATTCGACTCGTGGGATCGATGGGCGACCAAGGCTCACAATAGAGTAAAATAATTATCGGGCAACCGAGATTTGAATGATCTCAATACCTCTAGTCACCGCCTGCCGACCACGGCAATGGCCAAAGAATGCACTGGTCTATGCCTCAGCCCTGTTCAGCTTCCGATCCGATCCACAGATCTGGCTTAACTCCACTATCGCGTTGGTGAGCTTTTGCCTGATCTCCAGCGCCGTCTATCTCGTCAACGACGTGATCGATGTGGAGGCCGACCGGGTCCATCCCAGCAAATGCCGCAGGCCGATCGCTTCTGGGGCCCTGCCCGTTCCCTCCGCCCTGGCCGCTGCCGCCGTTCTGTTTTGCGCCAGCCTGGCTGTGGCCTCAAGCATCAGCCAGGGCCTGGCCGGCGTGATCCTGGCCTATGCCTTGATTCAGTTGGCCTACTGCCTGCAGCTCAAGCGCCAACCTCTGCTCGATATTTTTTGCATCGCCTCCGGGTTTTTGCTGCGTGCCCTGGCGGGGCTGGTGGCCTCCGGGCTGGGTGCCTCCCCCTGGTTCCTACTCACGATTGGCCTGCTGGCTTTGTTTCTGGCCGTGGAGAAACGCAAGGCTGAACTGCGCATTTCGATGGAGCGAGGCGTCGTCACCCGCCAGGTGCTGATGCGCTACTCCTTGCCCCTGCTGCAACGGCTCGAATCGCTGGTGGCCAGCAGTGCCTTCATGGCCTACGCCCTGTGGAGTGCGGGCCCCACCCTCAATGGTGCGCCGACCAGCTGGATGCTGCTGAGCGTGCCATTTGTATTGGTGGGGATCTTCCGCTACCAGTTGCTCAGCGACCCCGAGGAGTCCGAGCGCCGCGCCGGAGCCAATCCAGATCAAACCACTGAAAAGCCGGAAGAAATCTTGCTGGGTGACCGGGGCATTCATCTCACCCTTTGCGGCTGGCTTCTCACCGTGGTTGTGGTAGGCATAGCCCATCGCCAGGGCTGGTTGACATGAGTCGCTCCCCCATCCGCTCGGCCTGGGTGCTTGGCAGCACCAGCGCCGTGGCCATCGCCATCTGCCAGGCTCTAGCCCGCCAGGGCTGTCGCCGCTTCCATCTGATCGCCCGCAACCCCATCGCCAACCAGGCCCTGGCCGGTGAGCTGCGGGAGCGTTTCGGCGCCGAGGTCCGCCTCGAACAGGTGGACCTGCTGGCTGCCAACCCTGCACCTGCGAGCCTGGGCGAGCCGTTTGATCTCTACCTGATCACGGCGGGTTCCCTCGGTGATGCCGAGCGGGCACGCATCGACCCCAGCGAAGCCCAGGCGATCACCGCTGCCAATTACACCAGCCTGATCCCCTGGCTCACCGCCATCGTCACCCTGGAGCGCATCCAGACACCAGGCAGCCTCTGGGTGTTCTCTTCCGTGGCAGCCGATCGAGGTCGGCCCTCGAATTACCACTACGGTGCCGCCAAAGCTGGCCTCACACGCTTTTGCGAAGGCCTGCTGTTGCGCTGCCACGGCACCCCCTTCGCCGTGCGCATCCTCAAGGCGGGCTTCATGGCCACCCCCATGACCGTGGGAAAAGCCCCACCCCTGCTCTGCGCCCAGCCCGAACAGATCGCCCGTGATCTGCTGCGCCGCCCCCATCGCCGCGGCATCGAGTACATCCCCTGGTGGTGGGCGCCGTTGATGCTGCTGATTCGCCTCTTGCCCCCCGCCCTGGCCGCCAAGCTGTGACCGTATTCCCCTCTTGCGCCCAACAGAGCCTCACCGGCTGGGGCCGCACCGCCCCCACCACAGCCCAGCTGTGTCAGCCCAGCTCCCTTGAGCAGATCCAGGCGTTGATCCAGGCCACTGGCCCCGCCAGCCTGATTGCCCGCGGTCTGGGCCGGGCCTATGGCAATCCGGCCCAATGTGAAGGGGGCACCGTGCTCGATCTGGCGGCCTTCGATCAGATCAGCCTTGATCCCGCCCATGCCTGTGTCACCGCGGGCGCCGGCGTCAGCCTCGATGCCCTGTTGCGGGCCGTGGTGCCTGCGGGCTTCTTCCTGCCCGTCACCCCGGGCACCCGCAACGTGACCGTGGGCGGTGCCATCGCCGCCGACGTGCACGGCAAGAACCACCACGGCGAAGGCAGCTTCGCCAACCACGTGATTCGCCTGCAGCTGGTGGATGGCCAGGGCCAGTTGCGGGAGCTGAGCCCCAGCGACCCCAGCAGCGCCGCCGCCTTCTGGGCCACCGCCGGTGGCATGGGCCTCACCGGCGTGATCACCGAAGCCTGCTTCCGGCTGATCCCGATCGAAACCTCCCTGATCAGCGTCGACACCGACCGCTTCGGCGATCTCAACGCGCTGATGGCCGCGATGGTGGAGGCCGATGCCCGCTACCGCTACAGCGTGGCCTGGGTGGACAGCCTTCACCCCGCCGGCCGGGGTGTGCTCACCTGCGGCGATCACGCCAGCCTGGCGCAATTGCGCGAGCAGGCTCCCGAGCTGGCCGCCGATCCCCTCGCCTACGACCCCAGGGCCTTGGCCTCCGCACCGCCCTTCCTGCCCGGAGGCCTGCTGAACACCTGGACGGTGCGGGCCTTCAACGAAACCTGGTTCCGCAAAGCTCCCAAGCATCGAGTGGGCGAACTGCAAGCCATTGGCCCCTACTTCCATCCCCTCGATGGCGTGGGCGACTGGAACCGCATCTACGGTCCCGCTGGCTTCCTGCAATACCAATTCGCCGTTCCTGATGCCGCCGCCGCTTTGGTGCCGGAAACCCTGGCGGCCCTGCGCAAAATCGGTGCCCCCAGCTTCCTCACCGTGCTCAAGCGCTTCGGGCCGGCGAACCCCGGGCCCCTCTCCTTCCCCCAGCCGGGCTGGACCCTGGCCGCCGATGTCTCCGCCGCCGTTCCCGGACTGTTTGAAATGCTTGATCAGCTCGACCAGAGCGTCGCCGCTGCCGGCGGGCGTCTCTATCTCGCCAAGGATTCACGGCAAACGGCCGCCATGCTGCAGCGCAGCTATCCACGCCTGGGCGAGTGGCGCGAGCAAAGGGCCCTGCTCGATCCCCGCGGGGTGTTCGGCTCGGATTTAGCCCGTCGGGTGCAACTCTGATCTCATCGCGATGAAACTTTTTCTCCCTGGTGGCGCCGGTCTCGTTGGCCTCAACCTGATCGCCGCCTTGCAACAAGACCATCCTGACTGGCAGCTGATCGTGGTGGATAAAAAAGCCGCAGCGCTGGAGGTGGGCCGTCAATTATTTCCAGCTGTTCAGTTCGTGTGTGAAGACCTCACCCGCTC